>Ga0209972_10000269_pt1 | contig 51895 bp, 35 predicted proteins | sample NOAtaG_7_FD_187302 | JGI IMG/M metagenome (GOLD analysis project Ga0209972, IMG submission 187302) | Freshwater lake microbial communities from Lake Erie, under a cyanobacterial bloom - NOAA_Erie_Diel1S_2200h metaG (SPAdes) (version 2) | ecosystem: Environmental > Aquatic > Freshwater > Lake ...
AAACATGTTCATCATTATTCTAACAAACCGCCCTGTACCAGACCGGTACGCAGGGTGGTGTGAGAGGACAGGTAGCGAAATAATCGCTACCTTCCTACTCGATTTAGGTTATAGGTAGATCAATGCTTGGAATCTTCTTCTTTCTTGTTCGTACGCAGGTAATCCACATAGCCCATGGCTGAGGCAAATCCGACCACCACCGCTACAATAATCACAAACCAATTGGCACCGTTAGCAACAACTTGTTCAAACATACGTGTTGGGTTTAACGCGGAACAAAGGTAGATTTTTTTGCGGAACTTATGCAACTCTCAGATCCCCAGTTCTTCGCGGTTCTTTTTGAGTACGTCAATGATAAAGGCAATGTGGTCGTTCAGGTCAACCCCGAACAATTCTGCGCCTTTATACACTTCATCCCGCTCCACTTTGGCGGCAAACCCTTTGTCCTTTAGTTTTTTGACCACCGATTTGGGCTCCAGCGTGGCAATGCCCTCGGGGCGCACCTGGGCGCAGGCCACAATAAACCCGGTAAGTTCATCGCAAGCCAACAGCGCTTTGTCCAGTACGGTATTGTAAGGCTTATTCCACTTGGTGTAGTGTGCCGACACGGCATTGGCGATTTCCACGTTTCCGGTTTCGAGCAAGTGCTCTACGATCACGTTGGGGTGATGGTCGGGGTGGGCTTCGTAGTCAGCATCGTGCAAAAGTCCGGCTATGGCCCATTGCTCCTTATCGTGACCGAGTTTTTCAGCATAAGCCTCCATTACCAGTTCAACCGTGCGCATGTGGCGTAGCAAACTTGCGCTTTGGGTCATGGATTCCAGCAGGGTGCGCGCTTCCGTTCGTGTCATAGGTTAGCCGTCTTTCGCTTGGATAAGAATAAATTAATTCCGGCTGCAGCACTGAGTACGAGCAGCACACCCACCACAATGCCTAACCGGGTATTTCGTAATTGCAACGTCTTGATCTGGTTATCTTTCTGCAGCGCTTCAAAGGCTTCTTCGCGGTCGCGTATACTCAACGCCATTTCCATCTGTGCGATGCGTGCAGTGCTTTCTTCGCCAAATACTTTTTCGCGCGAGGCATCATATTGCTGCATGGTTGCATAGGCCTCCGTCATTTTGTTTTGATTGGCATAGTTGGTGGCCATGCTTCGCAGAATGGCTGGCTCCATCATGAATGCCTGCAGCTCGTGGCACAGCGTCAGGGCCGAGTCGAGGTACAATTGCGCAGGCCGCGGTTGGCGCGCCTTGGTAAAAACTTCGCCCAGGCTGGTGAGGCTGCTCAGGGCCAGCAGGCGGTTGTTGTCCTGGTGGGCAAGTTCCAGCGCTTTTTTGTAGAACTCGGCTGCCCGCTGGTATTTCTCTTGCCGAAAGTAAAGGTTGCCCATATTATTCACCGCATCGGCCAGGGGCTTGCCGTGCTTAATGGACAGTGCAAAGGACTCATCGTAGTATTTCTCGGCCTGATCGTACAGGCGCAGGTCGTTGTGCAGGTTGCCCAGGTTGTTGAGAGCACCCACCATGCGGGCCGTGTCGTTGGCGGTTTTGAAGATTTCATAGGACTGCTCAAAGTATTCGACCGCCCTTGAAAAATCTTTCTTCAGCGAATAGATGGTTCCAATGTTGTTTTGGGTGGCCGCTATTCCTTCCGGGTTTTCAATCTGCCGATATCCGTCCAGCGCCTGCAGGTAATACTCCAGCGCTTTGTCCAAAGCACCCTGGGTGCGGTAGGCCACACCGAGGTTATTGTATGCAGCCGCCAATCCTTTTGTGTCGTTCACCTCGCGGGCGAGGTTGGCGGCCTGCCGGGCGTAGCCAATAGCAGTGACCGGATCCTGGCTTTGGGTCGCGCGAAATAGCTCGTTCAAGACTTTCACCTTTTGTTCACCCTCGCTTGCTTCCAGCACCCGCGTCAGGCTATCAACCACCGGTTGTTGAGCCTGAGCAAAAGAAAATGCCCACCACAGACTGATCACCAGAATACGTCTCATATCACCCTTTCAAACCTCTAAATTAGAACATTCGATTCGAATTGATCTTTTTCGTTTCTTTCGATTATGATTCGACTTTACACGTTACTGCTTTTGTTGGTGCTTCCTCAGTCACACCTTTTGGCGCAAGAGGAAGCCCGCGTGCGGCTACCGATTGATCAGTTGTTTGCCGGTATGGCGGCAGGCGACAGCGCGATGGTGCGCAGCGTTTTTACCCAGCAGGTGTCGTTGGCTACCATTCTCAAGGATAAAGACGGCAAGCCGGTGATCCGATACGAATCGTCTATTCAGGATTTTTTGAAGGCGGTGGGCTCACCCCATCCTCAGCCATTTAATGAGCCGATTTGGGATGTGGAGGTGCGCGTGGATGGTGACTTTGCGCAGGTGTGGGCCAAGTATGCGTTTTACCTGGGCCGTCAGTTTAGCCACTGCGGGGTTGATGCGTTTCATCTGGTCCGCAATGCGCAAGACGAGTGGAAAATTTTTCACCTGGCCGACACGCGGCAGAAGGAGGGATGTGTCATTCCGAAAGAAGTGGCCGAACGCTATAAGTAGCGTTTGCTGATCGATCAAATATTCTTCTTGTACTTCAGCAGGGTGGCCTTAATCTGCTGACCGCGCTCATATTTCGTTTTACTTCCGAAGATGCCTAAGAACCCGCGCTTGCCGCCCGTTCCGGCTGCTGCTCCGCCCGTGGCTGTTCCCGTGGTCGTCAGGGCAATGTCATCAAAAACAAGCGCATCCGCCCCTTTAGACTGGGCCTGTTTCATTAAACGTGCCTGTACTTTATCCGAACTCTTTTTTGCAGACACCTCAAACGTGGCCTTGCCCATCACTTCGTTGGGCTCCGTTACATCGCCTTCGCGGAAGAAAATGTCAACCTTCTCGGTAGGGGAATAGGTGCGGCCGTAGTAGATAATATTGTCGCTGCACGCGGAAAGGAGAATAGCCAGGAACAAAAAGGCGGGTTTTGCGATTTTCATAATAGTGTATAGGCACAAAGTAAACTCAAAATCGTTAATTTTCATTTTTTCAAACTTGAACATGGAATACCGGAACTTAGGAAAATCGGGCTTGCCCATCAGCGCGCTGTCCCTTGGCTCGTGGCTCACCTTTGGTAAGCAAATTGACAACCGCGTGGCCGATGAACTGATGAGTATGGCTTACGACCATGGCGTTAACTTTTTTGATAACGCAGAAATTTATGCGCGCGGCCGGTCAGAGACGGTCATGGGCGAGATCTTGAAAAAGAAGGGCTGGGATCGCGACAGCTACATCGTTTCCTCGAAAGTATTCTTCGGTTACCTGGGCAAGGATTCACGGCCCACCCAGCGCGGCCTGCACCGCAAGCATGTGGTGGAGGCGTGCGAGCAAGCCCTGCAGCGCCTGCAACTCAGTTATCTGGATCTTTATTTCTGTCACCGACCGGATAAGTCGGTACCCATCGAAGAAACGGTGTGGACGATGCACAACCTCATTCAGCAGGGAAAAATCCTGTACTGGGGCACCAGCGAGTGGAGTGCGCAGGAGATTATGGAAGCCCATCTGGTAGCACGTCAGCATCATCTCATCGGGCCGGTTACCGAACAACCCCAGTACAACATGCTGGAGCGCGCCAAAGTGGAGGTTGAATATGCACAGATTTACAAGACGGTTGGGCTCGGTACTACCATCTGGTCTCCGCTGGCCAGCGGAGTGCTTACCGGGAAGTACAACCAGGGTTTTGTGGGCGATACGCGGCTCAGCATTACCGGTATGGACTGGCTAAAAGATGCCGCGTTGGCCGAGAGCAATTTGCAGCGCGCCCGGAAAATCAAAAACGTGGCAAATGATCTGGGTATCTCGATGCCCGTGCTGGCCATTGCGTGGTGCCTGAAGAATCCCAATGTCAGCACCGTGATCCTCGGGGCATCCAAGGCCGCACAGTTAAAAGAGAATTTTTCAGCTTTGGAAGTAGTGAAGCGATTAACACCGGAAGTGATGGAAGTAATTGAACAGGCGTTACAGAATATACCCAAACATCCTGAGTATTAAACCAAATTTGAATGAGGCGCTGCCTGATCCTGTTCGTATTGGTGGTGAACCATGCGGTAGCCCAACCGGAGCAACTGCGCAAAAGCATTTACTTCGATGGGGGCAGTTACTTCATTGACGAATTCCAGGTCAAAGAGCTTTCCGATTGGCTGGATTCCATTCCCAACCTGCTGGAAAAGTACGAGATCCAGTTAATCAGTCACACCGACCCCATTGGCGGAAAGCGCTATAACCAGTGGTTGTCGCGCATGCGCAGTGAAGCCGTGTTGCAACTCCTGGTAGAGAAAGATATTCCTGAGCGTTTGATTCACATCAAAGACTGGGGTTTGGAAAACCCGGTTTATGCCAACGACAACTGGCAGGGCCGCGTCATGAACCGCAGGGTGGATGTGATTGTGCACCCGGTGGCGTTCTAGGTACGCCCGTTTCCGGACACCCATTGCTAAATTCGGACGATGAAAATGCAACCAATGGCGGAAATTCCCGTCTAATCACCTGTATATTGGCCTTGGCACCATTGTTGGCTAACCCACCCACTGAACCATGATCAAGCTAAAAGACATCGACAAGTACATTGACTCCCGCTTTCAACGCACCTTCATTTTAAAAGGTATTGACCTGGAGGTGCAGCAGGGGGAGTTTGTGACGCTGATGGGCCCCAGCGGAGCGGGCAAATCCACACTGATGAACATCATCGGCATGCTGGACGAACCCTCGGCCGGGGAGTATTACTTCTTTGATGAGCCCGTGCATAAAATGCGCGAGAAGCAGAAGAGTGATATGCATAAGAATTACATCGGCTTCATCTTCCAGGCCTATCACCTCATTGATGAGCTCACGGTGTATGAAAATATCGAGACGCCCCTGTTGTACAAAGGCGTGAACGGATCGCAACGCAAGAGCATGGTGGCCGAAATGCTGGACCGCTTCAACATGGTAGCCAAGAAGGATCTTTTTCCGGAGCAACTCAGCGGAGGTCAGCAGCAACTGGTGGGCATTGCACGCGCCATCGTAGGTCAGCCGAAACTCCTGCTCGCAGATGAACCCACCGGGAATCTGCATTCCGATCAAGGGAAACAAATCATGGACATTTTTCAAAAGCTCAACGAAGAAGGTATTACCATCATTCAGGTGACGCATAGTGAAGAAAACGCAAGGCGTGGCAAACGCATTGTTCGCGTAGTGGATGGTGCGGTACAATCCGATGAGGTTAATCAATAAAACGACATGAAGAATCTGGTAGCTCTGATTGCATTATTCATCCCCGTGCTCGTTCTGCGGGCCCAAGAACCACTGCCCAAAGCACTCACGTTTGAGGAGGCCGTGAATATTGCATTGCGCAACAGTATAACGTTAAACCAGGAGCGCAATCAGCTGGCAATAAATCGGATTCAAAAATCGGCTGCCATTGCGTCCATGGCGCCTTCCATCAGTGCCAACCTCTTTGCGCAGCAATTCAATGGCAACTCATTCGATCAGCAACAAGGTCAGGTGGTGAATGGCGTTCGCGATGCCGTTCGGGGAAACATCAGCGCCAATCTCACGCTGTTCAATGGATTTAATCAATTAAACACGTTGAAGCAGAACAACAATCTGCTGGAAGCGCAGAGCTACAATGTGAAGCGTACACAAGAGGATATCATCAATACCGTCTCAATTCAATATCTGCAGGTTTTGCTGGATGAGGAGTTGCTGAAGATTGCGAGAGAAAACTATGAATCACAAAATGCGCAGTATAACCAGGTGAAAGAGCAGGTTGCGCTCGGTGCGCGGTCTCCGGTTGACGAATACAATCAACTGAGTTTAGCCAAGGGAGCCGAACTGCGGATGCTGCAGGCCGAAACAACCCTGAACAACGATAAGGCGATATTGACGCAAACGCTCCTCACCGATCCGTTCGAGGAATACCAGGTGGTGAAGCCCAACTGGGACATTGGGCTCATTACGGGCCATGCCATTACGCTGGAAGAAATGTACAACACGGCCAAGGAAAATCGGGGCGACTATATTCGTGCCGAGCGCAATGAGACAGCTGCGCGATTTGGCGTGGCGGCTACACGAGGCGGCCTCACGCCCACGCTCAGCGCTTTTTTTGAAAATGGATCCGCCTACAACTTCATCCGCGATGTACCAGACTCGGTGCTGGCGCAGAACCCTAGCCTGAACCGACCGTTTGAAGATCAGTTTGGCAAAGACAACCGGTACAAGACGTACGGGCTTAACCTGAGTATCCCGATCCTCAACGGCCTACAGTCGCGCACACGACTGGTTCAAAATAAAGGAGCGTACGAAAATGCGCGGATCAATACCCGAAATGTTGAGGTCACGTTGAAGGCCGATGTGTTGCGCACGTCCCGCAATTTCGACCTCGCCAAACGCTCGTATACCGTGAGCCAGACCCAGGCCGAGGCGGCCGAAGTGGCGTTTCAGTTCGAGAGCGAGCGGTACAACCTGGGGGTAACCAATTTTGTGGATTTTGCCCAGGCCAATCGGGCGATGGTGCAGGCCCAGACGGACCGCGCCCAGGCTGAATACCGGCTCCTTTTCCAGAAAATACTGCTGGAATATGCCATGGGCACCCTCAAAGTGGAGGGGTTGCAGCAATAAGCCGGTTTCGGCTTACCGTTGCCATAATTTTCCTACCTTTGCCGCCCGCTCAGGGTGAGCGGCCTCGTGGCGGTTGCCAGGGGTGATGTAAAACCAAAAAGTGGTCGCCACAAGCCCGGTGGCGCCATGTACCGAAGGGCGTTTTTTTATTGTATGGCAAAAGTTACCAAAGGGGCCGAATCTAAAGCTCCGAAAGCTATCGGCAAACCCACCAAAGCTGTGGGTGAAGTAGACGAAAAAGATGAATTGGCCGAGTTTAAAGCTGCCCGCAAGGCAGAAGAAGAAGAAGGCATTAGCCGCGTTATTCGCGATGTAACCGCCCGCAAGGCCGCCACGGCCAGCAGCGTGTCGCTCGAGAATTTTGACTGGGATGCCTTCGACCGCAAGGGATTTGGCGAAGGTTATTCCAAAAACGACCGCGATTCGCTGGAGAAATTGTACAGCGGAGGAGCAACCTCCGTTAATGAAGGGGAAGTGGTGAAGGGCCTCGTGGTCGGCATCAACGACCGCGATGTAATTCTGAACATTGGATTTAAGTCAGACGGCCTCGTTCCGTTGGCTGAATTCAAAGATATCGCAGACCTGAAGATTGGTGATGAGGTTGATCTCTTCATTGAAGAGCGTGAAAACCCGATGGGCCAGTTGATCCTGAGCCGCAGGAAAGCGAAGCTCGTAAAAGGCTGGCAGTATGTGCAGGAAGCCCTGGATAAAGATACCGTGATTGAAGGCTTTGTGAAGCGCAGAACCAAAGGCGGTTTGATTGTCGATGTATACGGCATCGAAGCTTTCTTGCCTGGTTCACAAATTGATGTGAAGCCGATTCGCGATTTCGATATCTACGTGAATAAGTCGATCGAGGTGAAAGTGGTGAAGATCAACTACACCAATGACAACGTAGTGGTATCGCACAAAGTGCTTATTGAAAAAGATATCGAGCAGCAGAAGGCTGCTATCCTCACCAACCTGGAAAAAGGTCAGGTGCTGGAAGGTGTGATCAAGAACATGACCAACTTTGGTGTGTTCATCGACCTGGGTGGCGTAGACGGTCTGTTGCACATTACGGATATTTCGTGGGGCCGCATTAACCATCCGGAAGAGTTGCTGAAACTTGACCAGACGGTGAAAGTTGTGGTGTTGGATTTTGATGAAGATAAAAAGCGCATCTCGCTGGGCATGAAGCAACTCACGCCTCACCCGTGGGATTCGTTGGCGGCAGAGATCACCGTGGGCTCGAAAGTGAAAGGCCGCGTGGTGAACGTAGCCGATTACGGTGCATTCCTGGAGATCATGCCGGGCGTGGAAGGTTTGATTCACGTCTCGGAAATGAGCTGGAGCCAGCACCTGCGCAATCCTCAGGATTTCATCAAGGTAGGTGACGAGCGCGAGGCGGTGGTGTTGACCATCGACCGTGACGAGCGTAAGATGTCACTGGGTCTGAAGCAACTCACCGAAGACCCGTGGACACGCCAGGAAGTATTGAGCAAGTATGCTGTGGGAACACGTCATACCGGTGTGGTGCGTAACCTCACCAACTTTGGATTGTTCATTGAGTTGGAAGAAGGTATCGATGGCCTCGTGCACGTATCCGACCTGAGCTGGACACGCAAAGTGAAGCATCCCTCTGAATTCACGAAGGTGGGAGAGAAACTCGAAGTGGTGGTACTGGAGTTGGATGCGGCCAACCGCAGACTGGCGCTCAGCCACAAGCACCTGGAGGAAAACCCGTGGGATACATTCGAGACCATCTTTACGGTGGGATCGGTTCACAAGTGTACCGTCATCAGCAAGAACGATAAAGGCGCCAGCCTCGAATTGCCGTATGGCATTGAAGGATTCTGCTCGGTTAAAAACCTGGTGAAGGCTGACAATGGCAAGGCCGAAGTAGGGGAGAGCCTGGATTTCAAAGTACTCGAGTTTTCGAAAGATGACCGCAGAATTTTGCTGAGCCATAAGGCTACCTGGAGTACGGAGGAGGAGAAACCCGCAGCTCAGCAACCGAAGAAAAAGGCTGCCGCTCCGAAGGGCAAGACGATCGACAAGATTAACCAGGAGTCGGAAAAGTCGACCTTGGGTGATCTGGAAGCGTTAAGCGCCCTGAAGGAAAAGATGAGTGCCAGCAAACAGGCTGCTTCGGGCGAAGCCAAACCGGAGTAATATCGGATAGAACGATAAATGGAAAGGTGGCTGAATTTCAGCCACCTTTTTTCTTTGTTGGCGAATAATCGAGTAGTTTTGTGGGCTGAATGCAGCCCGACTGCTGAGGCATTAGCGGAGGTGGAGGAAAATAGAAATGGTTCCGTGGCCGACTTGTCAGCCGAAGCACGAGCGGAGGCTGAGTGGCGGTGAAGGAAAATAGAAATGGTTCCGTGGCCGACTTGTCAGCCGAAGCATGAGCGGAGGCTGAGTGGCGGTGAAGGAAAATAGAAATGGTTCCGTGGCCGAGTGGCTAGGCAGAGCTCTGCAAAAGCTCCTACAGCGGTTCGAATCCGCTCGGAACCTCATGAAAACCGCGATTCAATATCAGAATCGCGGTTTTTTGTTTCCACTGGTACAAAAATTGGTACAAATTCAAACTCGGCTGTTCTTTCCGTTTTGATATGTGAGCAAAGAATTGCAACTACTTCTAACAAACAAGTACAAGCTTTCCTTTGCGTAACCAAAGTTTTACAAAAGCAGACTTGCAATCATTTTTTTTCAAGATGTTCTGAATGCGATTCGAAGTATTTCAATCGAAAACCAGATTGGATTTCCATTGGGTAAAAAGGTAAGTTCTGCTTCTTTTGATAGGGGTATTCCTATGAAATGTAGTAGGCTGGTTGATGCTTCCGCTAAGGTAGATTTGGCGATAAGAACGACCGGTTTTCCTCTTGAAGTGGTTTTTGCACTCAAAAAAGTCACGAGCAAAGTGTTCTCAAAACCTGTGTCCATCGCATTAGGAGTCAGAGAGTTAACCCTATTTTACTGTTCGAGGCAGTTCAATTAATCGCTAATCTTTTTTTTTCAGACTCTTGGATTCATCAGAGAATTTGAATCACATTAGCAGCGAACAAAAACAATGTGATGGAAAAAACGGAAGTTTTTCTGCGGGAGATGATCACCAAGCAACTTAATGAGTTGTTGCCGCGTGTGGTTGAGAGCGTTGTTAGGAACAACCCTCTTTTTGTGGGACAGGAATTTATTTCTTTGAGCGAGGCGATCAAGCGCTACGGCATAGCTGCGTCAACTTTGCGCAACTATCATCGGGCGGGTGCGATAACGCTTAGACGTTGTTTAAGCGAGAAACGAAGTCGCTTGTTTGTTTCGGTGGTCGAGCTTGAGAGACAATTGCGTGAGAACCCCCTTCCACGTAATGCGGCCTAGAAAAAAATTATAAGTTCGGTTTTGGAACAAAATAATGAGCCATGAAAAAAGTCGGAAATTATTTAAGTCAGAGTTGGAACAACATCGTAACGGCAGCAGCGCTGAATTTTGTGCTGTATTTTCTCTTCACCGTCATACAATACGGGTGGATCGCCTACACACTCGTTCTTGTTACCTTCCTGCTAAAGGGAGATCATCCGCCATTGGTTCGATTGGTTCTCGGAGGGCTCCAGGGTTTGGTAGTAACTGCTGCTGTTGCTTTCAACTATAGTTCCGGCCGCCTCCCGATCGAGGCAGCTGTTGTCATAGGCGTAGCAACAGTGATGATTTTGGTCATTCGCGTTGCTCCGGCAGTATTGTCGGTTGTTCACGAATCTGTAAAACCCCATGGGAGCTAGAGTGATTTCGTTCCGCGTTGATGGAGGTGAGCTGCAACAGCTCGAGTCATTAGCCCGCGAGGCGGGCTATAGACGCCTTTCGCATTTTGTTCGGCATGTGACGTGTGGTGTACTGAGGTACGATCGTTTATACCAGGAGAGAGGAGCGACTCTGCAATTAGAGGAGTTGATACGAATTCGGAAATTAATTTGAGATTTTAAAGGCGACTTAAGGCGTGCGAATCGAATAGCCCGGGATGGTGATTCCGCGTTTTTTTGGGAAAGGGCGGATACGGTGTTGAAGGAAATTGAGCTATGGTCGGAAAAATTCATAAATCCCTAAATATAGCCGATACCGTACGCTACCTGCGGAAGGAAGGAGACGACTCGAAGTCAAGGCTCTTGGACGATTCGTTCGGCAATGAAATGCCCAACCGGCAGAAGATCGTCATGATGAAGTTGATTGGCTCCATGGCGCCCGACCTGCGCGTTCGTAAGCCTTTCATGCACTTTTCACTCTCTTTTCCACACCGGGAGAATCTCGAGGATGACATGATGAGAGATGTGATGCACCGCTACCTCGAAGAGATGGGGTATCAGTACTGTCCCTATTTGGCATTTCGGCATTTTGACAAACCACACCCCCACATTCACATCGTGACCACCCGTGCCGACACGGACGGAGCGCTTGTTGACAGCCGGCATGATTTTTACCGCAGCAAGGAAGCCTGCCGAAAGATTGAAAAGGAGTTCGGCCTTCTACAAAATACGTCCGTTAAGAATGGCCGGAAGACCAATCATAAAATCGAGCATTCTGAAATCAATAAATACCCCACCCATTTTAAAGATCTGCAGCGCAGACTTGATCGCGTGATGGCCAGGGCACCCGATACGTTCGAACAGTATAGAGAGTTTTGTCGGGCTGAGGGTGTCGATGCCCAGTTCCGTATGAATGGAGGGACGCCTATCGGGATTTCGTATAGCCTGAATACGAAAAGTGAGAAATTTGTTGTTAGGGGTTCCAAATTGGGGAGTGAGTACATGGTTCCACAACTCGCAGCTGAACTTGATCGAAACGCAAAATGCAATCGAGACAACCTGCGCAACACGGTATCCGTAGTATTGGCGGAGCAGTATGACCATCTTGGCCACCTTCTGGATGAGTTTCGTGAGGCAGGTATAAGTCTGACCGGGCAAGGCGAGGAATTGCGGATCAGCGACAAGTCTATGTCAATCGGCATCAGCGATTTATATCCCTCTGATGCCTATGAACTCACCCAAAAACTTCGCCTGCCAACAAAGGAACAGCACGATCAGCACCGGGAACAGATAAAAATGCTAAATCGACAGGATGCGCTATATGATACGAACCGAATACTCAACAAATGGCTAGGAGCCGGGAAATTCAAAGCATTAAAAGACCAGCTCCGGACGGAGGGGCTTATTTTGACTATCAATGGTCAAGAGTCTGTCATACGACATGAGGATAGCGGAATGGAATTCAAACCCCGGGATCTGAAACGCGAGTTGTATGAAGATTTCATGCGGCTGATCAACCTGCAGGTACAATTGGCCATCGAGGAACGCGAGCGCCAAGAGAAAGAGTTGGAAGAAAAGAAGCGTCTCTTCGAGCAAGATATACAACGCCAACAACGAGATCGCGACCAACTCGCCAGTGCCCCCGGTAGTCAGCCGCGCCCCGAGGAACTTGCCCGCAGGCGAGGGGCAGGGCCACCGGCAGGGTGGGACCAATCCCCCAGTGCTTGGGACGACCCAGACGAAGAGCAAACCCGCGGCCGTGAGCGAGGCCTGGGCCTCGGCCGGTAGAGGGCTCAATTCTGAGCTTTTTCACAAGGCGACACAAAGGGGTGCCTTGCGTTAAAATCCCGGTGAAAAAAATCGCTATGGCTGCGTTTTGCGAATCGATTTGCGCTGTAAATTACTGCATCTCAAACGGTAATGAACCAAAACCCCGAGCAAATAGCCAACGACCAGATCGATCAGATGCTGACCGACTGCGCATGGGTGGTTCAGTAAGCTTTTGAATTGATTTTCTAACAAATGGCCATAAAAAAATCCGAACTCTACTCCTCCCTGTGGGCAAGCTGCGATGAACTGCGGGGCGGCATGGACGCCAGCCAGTACAAAGACTACGTGCTGGTGATGCTCTTTATCAAATACATCAGCGACAAATATGCCGGTGTTCCCTATTCGCCCATCACGGTGCCCAAAGGCGCCAGCTTTAAAGACATGGTGGCGCTTAAAGGCAAGCCCACCATTGGTGATGATATTAATAAAAAGATTATCGGTCCCATCGAAAATGCCAACAAAGCACTGGGCCGCATTGATGTAGACTTCGATAATCCGGATAAACTGGGCAGTGGCGATGAAAAAGTAAAACGCCTTTCTAACCTGATTGCCATTTTCGAAAACCCGGAACTGGATTTCTCGAAGAACCGTGCCGAAGGCGATGACATCTTAGGCGATGCTTACGAATACCTCATGCGCCACTTCGCCACCGAAAGCGGCAAGAGCAAGGGGCAATTCTATACACCGGCAGAAGTAAGCCGCGTGATTGCAAAAATCATTGGCATCACCCACTCCACCTCAGGGGTTACCGCTTACGACCCCACCTGTGGTTCGGGGTCGTTGCTGTTGCGTGTGGCCGCTGAATCGGAAAAGAAAGTAGACATCTATGGGCAGGAGAAGGATGTGAGCACCGCGGCCCTCAGCCGCATGAACATGATTCTGCACAACTACCCCACGGCAGAGATCAAGTGCAACGGCAACAGCACGCTATCAAATCCATTGTTTACGGACGACAGAAGCGGGCTCCTGAAACAGTTCGACTATGTGGTGGCAAAGCCTCCGTTCAGCACCAAGGCATGGAGCAGTGGCGTTGATCCGGTCAACGACATTCACCGCAGATTTCAAGACTACGGCACACCGCCCGAAAAGAATGGCGACTACGCTTTCCTGCTGCACATCATCCGCTCGATGAAGAGCAAGGGCAAAGGCGCGGTTATCCTTCCGCACGGTGTGTTGTTCCGTGGAAATGCTGAGGCCGAGATTCGCAAAAACATTATTAAGAAGGGCTACATCAAAGGCATTATTGGCCTGCCGGCCAACTTGTTTTACGGCACGGGCATACCAGCCTGTTTGATTGTGCTCGACAAGGAAGATGCAGAAAACAGCAAAGGCATCTTTATGATCGATGCCAGCAAAGGCTTTGTAAAAGATGGAAACAAAAATCGCCTGCGCGAGCAGGACATTCACAAAATCGTAGACGTGTTCAACAAGCAGTTGCCCGTGCCCAAATATGCACGCATGGTGCCGTTGAAAGAAATTGCCAGCGAGAAGAACGACTACAACCTGAACATTCCGCGCTACATTGATAGCCAGGAGCCTGAAGACATACAAGACATTGAAGCCCACCTGCTGGGCGGTATACCTAATGCGGATATTGACGCCCTTGACAATTATTGGAAAGTATACCCACAACTCAAACAAGTGCTCTTTGCGCCCCTCTCCTCCGGAGAGGGCCGGGGTGAGGTAAAACGCAAGAACTACAGCCAACTAAAAGTAGCCGAAGACAAGATCAAGGAAACCATCTTTGCGCACCCGGAGTTTACGGCTTACACGAAAAAGGTGAACGCCCATTTCACGAAATGGAAAAGCCGCAGCACGGATACACTCAAGAGTATGAAGACGGGTGTGAAGCCCAAGAAGCTGATTCATGAGTTAAGCGAAGACTTGCTGGATACGTTCGATAACCTGAACCTGATTGACAAGTACGATGTGTACCAGCACCTGATGACCTATTGGCTGGAAACCATGCAGGACGATGTGTATGAAATTGCCATTGACGGCTGGAAGATTGGCGGCCAGGTATACCGCATCACCAAAGAAAAGAAAGACAAGAACGGAAAAGTAAAAACCACCGAGGTAGCCGGGCTAGAGGGAATAGAAAGCAAGTTGCTAAAGCCAGCTTTATTGATTGATCGGTATTTTAAAAAACAGAAAACCGAGATTGAAGAACAAGAAGCAGTGCGCGATGCAGCAACAGCCCGCCTTGAAGAAATGGCCGAGGAACACGGTGGCGAAGAAGGTTTGTTTGCTGAACTGGACAAAGTAAACCGTGCCAACGCATTGAAACGCCTGAAGGAAATAAAAGGCAACAAGGAATTTAAGGAAGAGCAAAAAGCACTGGAAGAATACATTGCGTTTGCTGACGAAAAAGCAGAATGCGAAAGAATACTAAATGAATTGCAGCAAGCTCTGGAAGCCAATGTTTGGGACAAGTACGGCACATTGACTATTGATGAAATAAAGACACTGGTCGTAGATGACAAGTGGATGGCCACCATCTATGCTGCGGTGCAGAACGAAATGCAGCGCATTAGCCAGCGCCTCACGCAACGGATTAAAGAACTGGCCGAACGTTACGAAAAGCCCATGCCTGAGTTACTCGAAGAAATAGTAGAACTGGAAAGCAAAGTTTACGAACACCTAAAGGGAATTGGATACTCATGGAAGTGATGCAAGACGAATATGTGAGAACAGAGGTTGGACTCGTACCAGGCGACTGGCAAGTTAGGCCAATAAGAGATCTGTTGACATTTATTGGTGGTTCGCAACCAGACAGAAGTTATTTCAGATCCGATGAGAAAGAAGGCTACATACGGCTAGTTCAGATCAGGGACTATAAAGGCGATAAGTATATTACCTTTATACCGTCTCATCTAGCTAGAAGATTTTGCGAAGTGGATGATATTATGATTGGCAGATACGGGCCTCCAATATTTCAAATTTTAAGAGGTATAAAAGGGGCCTATAATGTGGCGTTGATTAAAGCAGTTCCCTCAAGTATTGTTACCAAGGAGTTTTGTTGGTATGTTTTAAACCAAGAAAGCTTATTTAATTTTGTTGAGAAATTATCACAAAGGTCTTCTGGACAAACTGGCGTGGATCTCAATGAGCTACGCAACTATAATATTCCTTTCCCTCCGACCATCGAAGAGCAAACCGCCATTGCCACCGCCCTGAGCGATGCCGATGCGCTCATCACCGCCTTAGAAAAACTCATCGCCAAAAAAAGAGCCATCAAGCAAGGGGTGATGCAAAAACTGCTGCAACCGAAAGCGGGGTGGTTCGATAGGAAAGTAAAGGATATTGGCGAAATCGTTACTGGAAGTACTCCCCCGACATTAAAAAGTGAGTACTGGAATGGTTCAGTTCCTTGGGTAACTCCAACGGACATTACTGATATGAAGGATATCTCTGACTCAGAGCGCAAGATTACTGGAATAGGATTAAAAGTCAGTAGAAAACTACCTGCTAATACTCTGCTTGTCACTTGCATTGCAAGCATTGGAAAGAATGCTGTTTTAAGAAAGGAAGGCGCGTGTAATCAACAAATTAATGCAGTGATCCCAAATAATGAAAATCATGTTGACTTCCTATACTACTTGATCGAAGCTAATAAACAATACCTATTGGGTAAGGCTGGGATCACCGCAACGTTGATGATCTCAAAAAAAGATTTTTCGGAAATAAAATTCTCTGTTCCATCGTTGACCGAGCAAGCAAGGATTGCAGACATCCTCAACGAAATTGAGACCGAAATCGTGGTTTTGGAAAAGAAACTTTCAAAACAGCGTCAACTCAAGCAGGGCATGATGCAGAATTTGTTAACGGGGAAAATAAGATTGGTTTGATATGGCGTGCCCGCATAAATTTCATGATTATCTTAATTTAAGAAAGGGCTATTTGAACCCGGCTCTGAATGAACTAGATTTTGAGCCAACAACTTTAATAGTAGGTACATTTAATCCTTCATGGCCGGAAAATAATAAGGCAGAATGGTTTTATGGGAGAACACGAAATAACTACCTATGGGATGTTCTTCCTAGGCTCTATAACGCCAATAACTTACGTAAATCGAAACCGCAGGACTGGAGACAATTTTGTTTCACCAATAAAATAGCGTTGACAGATTTAATTACCTCGATAGAAGATGCTGATCAAAGCAATGAAGAGCATCAGGATGTATTGGCAACCTATCTTGATACTTCAATTGCTGACTACTTTTCAAAGTTTACTTTCACCCCCATTACTGAAATACTTGAAAAATATAATTCCATAACGGCTGTCTATCTTACCAGACAAAAAGGAGTTGAATTATTTGATAAGGAATGGGAAAAAGTGGAAAAGTTTAAAAGAAATCTTCATGTAAGAGATTTACTCACGCCATCAGCCAGCGCGCGCTTTCAGATTCGTGATTATAAAATGGCAAACCCTAATGATAAAACGCCCTTACGGAACTTTATATACCAATCATGGAAGGAGCAGTGGCATTTTTAAGTGATTTCTAAGGATGGCAAAAGAGAACCAAAACATAGAATGGAAAGAAAGCTGGCGCGATGAGTACCTGAAATGGATATGCGGTTTTGCCAATGCACAGGGCGGCAAGCTGTACATCGGCATGAATGATAAGGGTTCCGTAACCGGCCTGTTGGATGCCCAAAAGCTGTTGGAAGAAATCCCCAACAAGGTGAAGGACATACTGGGCATTATCGTGAACGTTAATCTACACAGCAAGTCGGGCAAAGAATTTTTGGAGATTGAAGTAGAGTCTTATCCCTATCCCATCAGTTATAAAGGTCAATATCATTATCGCACGGGTTCTACCAAGCAAGAACTGAAGGGTGCAGCGCTGGATAAGTTTCTGCTGCAAAAGCAAGGCAAGCGTTGGGATAGTGTACCCGTTCCGCAAGTGAAAGAGCGCGATCTCAGCGCCAGTGCATTTACCTATTTCCGCGGGCAGGCTGCTAGGAGTAAACGATTGAGCAATGATGTGCTTACGGATAGCAATGCCAATTTGTTAGATAAGCTTCACCTGTTGGATGGCAAGGCGCTGAAGCGCGCAGCCGTTTTGCTCTTTCATCCGGCACCTGAGAAATACATTACCGGGGCATTCATCAAAATTGGTTATTTCAAAAGTGATGCAGACCTGGCTTTCCAGGATACCCTGCACGGCAATCTCTTCGAACAGGTGGAGAAAGCGATGGACTTGCTGCTCACCAAATATTTAAAAGCAGGCATTCGCTATGAAGGGTTGAACCGTGTGGAGGATTATCCCTATCCGGAAGCTGCCCTTCGCGAGGCATTGCTGAATGCGGTGGCCCATAAGGATTATAGTCAGGGGCATCCCATTCAAATCAGCGTGTATGACGAGAAAATTATTTTCTGGAACGAGGGTGAACTGCCGGAAAAATGGACAGCCAACAAGCTTAAAGTAAAGCACCCATCGCGTCCGTTCAACCCGGATATCGCTTCCACTTTTTTTGGAGCTGGTCTCATTGAAGCCTGGGGCCGGGGTACGTTGAAAATCATTGCTGAGTGTAAGCAGGCCGGCCTGCCGCTTCCGGTGTTTTCCGCAGAGGGATCGGATGTTAACGTTACCCTGAAAGCCAGGAAGTCAAAAACTGTGGAGAAAACTGTGGAGAAAACTGTGGAGAAAACTGTGGAGAAAACTGCCTTGATTTTGCAACACCTGGAGCAGTACCCTACAGCCACCATTAGCCAATTACAGCAGGTAACAGGCCTTACGCGCAGGGGTGTTGAATATAATCTGGAGAAGCTGAAGGCTGCCGGAAATATAAAACGGATTGGAGCTGACAGAGGCGGACGATGGCAAGTCTTAAATAAACTACTATGACAAATGTTGTAGGTCAAACAGAGCGGAATTCCCAGAATCGTATCGTGAAACTGTTTCGCGATGAATTGGGATATCAATACCTCGGCAATTGGGAGGAACGCCCAAACAACAGCAACATCGAGGAAGAATTGTTGCGTGCCTGGCTCACCAAGTGTAAATACAACCCGGCCCTCATTAACCGGGCTATATCCGAGTTAAAGAAGGTGGCCGTCCACCACCAACTCGATCTCTACAACAACAATAAAAACGTTTACAGCAAACTGCGCTACGGCATTGAAGTAAAAGAAGATGCGGGCGACCGTAACGAGCGTATCCACTTGATTGATTGGCAAAATCCAGAGAAAAACGACTTTTATCTGGCGGAAGAAGTAACCGTACTGGGTGAGCATGACAAGCGCCCGGATATTGTACTTTATGTAAACGGCATTGCGCTGGCGGTATTGGAATTGAAGCGAAGCACTATCTCGGTTGATGATGGCATTCGCCAGAGTATCGTCAATCAGCGCAAGGAATTCATTGAACCTTTTTTTACTACCATACAGTACGTGTTTGCCGGCAACGATACCGAAGGACTTCGCTACGGCACCATCGAGACCAAAGAAAAGTACTATTTAGCCTGGAAGGAAGACGAGAACAACAACACGCGCCTGAAGCTGGACAAGTACCTGCTCAAAATGTGCGAGAAGAAACGCTTTCTTGAAATCATCTACGATTTCGTGGTGTTCGACAGTGGCGTGAAGAAACTGCCGCGGCCACACCAGTACTTTGGCATCAAGGAGGCGCAAAACTTTGCCCGGAAAAAAGAAGGCGGTATTATCTGGCACACACAAGGCAGCGGCAAAAGCATTGTGATGGTGCTATTGGCCAAATGGATTCTGGAGAACAACCCCAAGGCCCGCATTGCCATTGTTACCGACCGGGATGAGCTGGACAAACAGATCAAGCGGGTATTTGAAGATGCGGGTGAAGAAATACACCGTACGCGTAGTGGTCGCGATCTGCTCAAGCAATTAGGTCAGGCCAAGCCGCGACTGCTTTGCTCATTGGTTCACAAGTTTGGGCGCAAAGACGTGGAAGATTTTGACGAGTTCATTCGCGAGCTCGAAGCAAATCCGGTTAGAACGGTAGGCGATATTTTTGTATTTGTAGACGAATGTCATCGCACCCAAAGCGGGAAGCTTCATAAAACCATGAAGAAGATTTTGGGTAACGCGGTATTTATCGGCTTCACCGGCACCCCGCTGCTCAAGAAAGACAAGCAAACAACGCTCGAGGTATTTGGCAAATACATTCACACCTACAAGTTCGATGAAGCGGCAGCTGATCATGTGGTGCTTGATTTAGTCTATGAAGCACGAGACATTGATCAGAAGATTTCGTCACCAGATCGCATTGATGCCTGGTTCGAATCCAAAACCAAAGGATTGAATGACTTTCAGAAGTCGGCCATCAAGCAAAAGTGGGGCACCATGCAGCGCGTGCTCAGTTCGAAAAACCGGATGGATAAAATCGTGAACGACATTGTGCTCGATTTTAATGTGAAACCACGCCTTAGTTCAGAAACAGGTAATGCTATTCTCGTGGCCGGAAGTATTTACGAGGCCTGCAAATATTATGAACTGTTTCAGCGAACAGAGTTCAAAACAAAGTGTGCCGTCATAACCTCTTACAGTCCGGCAACCAAAAACATTGTAACCGAGGACACAGGCGAAACCACTGAGACGGACAAGGAATTGATTGAACGCGTTTATGAGGAAATACTGGTGGGCTATAATACCGACAACGAGAAGTATGTAGACAAAGCCAAGGAGGCATTCATAAAAACCCCGGCTAAAATGAAACTCTTGTTTGTAGTCGATAAACTGCTGACGGGTTTCGATGCGCCTTCCTGCACCTATTTGTATATAGACAAAAACATGCAAGATCATGGGTTGTTTCAGGCCATTTGCCGCGTAAACCGATTAGACACAGACGATAAGCAGTTTGGCTACATTGTTGACTACAAGAACTTATTCGATGATGTGAAAGGCGCCATTGCCGTCTACACATCCGAACTGGAGTACGACACCTTTGAGCAGAAGGATTGTGACGTCCTGATGCAAAGTCGCCTGGAGATGGGCCGCGAACGGTTAGACAACGCACTGGAAGAAATTGCTTTGCTGTGTGAGCCAGTGCTTCCACCCAAAGGAACATTGGAGCACATTCATTACTTCTGCGGCAACACCGAAGTTCCGGAAGAACTTAAGGCAAATGAAGTCAGGCGCACTGCGCTCTATAAATCTACGGTGGCGTTAATCCGCGCCTACGCGAACATCGCAGCAGATATGGAAGAGGCGGGATATAGCCCGCAGGCGATTGAATACGTCAAAGGCCGCGTAGATCATTATTTAAAGTTGAGAGAAGAGATCAGGCGAGCGAGTGGCGAAGTGCTCGACTTGAAAACCTACGAGGCCGACATGCGTCACCTGATTGATAATTACATTCAGGCAGACGATCCACGCATCGTTTCACCCTTTGGGGAAATTCCGTTGCTGGAACTCATTGCCAAGTTCGGGGTAGAAGGCGCCATCGACAAACTTCCGGAGGACATCAAGAAGAATCAGGAGGCCGTAGCGGAGACCATAGAAAACAACGTACGGCAGAAAATTATCCGCGAACATCTTATTGACCCCGCGTTCTTCGATGAAATGAGTAAGCTCCTCAAGGAAATAATTGCGCAACGGAAGGCCGATGCATTGAGTTATGAAGAGTACCTGAAGAAAATTGCTGAACTCCTTAAGAAAACCGAACGGGGCTCACGAGAAGACACTCCCGAGATTATCAAGACCCCTGCACAAAAAGTGCTTTATAACAACGTTGGCAACAACGCGGAGTTGGCGATACAGTTGCACGAGAAAATAATGGAAGTGAAGCCAGATGGATGGAAAGGCAACGAACCGAAGGAGCGCGTAATCAAGGCAGGGCTCTATGAGATCCTGAAAGATGAAGCCGAGGTAGAACGTCTTTTCGATATCATTAAGAAGCAGCCGGAGTATTAGAAATGGAGCACATTCAGCTTGGTGATATTGACATAGAGGTGGTGCAGAAGGACATCAAGAATGTCCATCTCAGTGTGTATCCGCCTAGAGGTCGCGTAAGGATTGCCGCGCCATCGCGAATGAATTTGGACACCATTCGCATTTATGCCATTTCAAAATTAGGTTGGATTAAAAAACAACAAACAAAGCTTCGCGAAGCAGCCAGAGAACCCGCCAGGGAATACCTTACGAAAGAGAGTCATTACTACCTGGGTAAGCGCTATTTACTAAAAGTGATTGTAGCGAAGGGAACGCCAAAAGTTTCCATAAGACACAACCGAATCGAATTGCAGGTTCTTCCAAAATCCAGCAAAGCAAAACGCAAGGAGATATTAGATGCCTGGTATCGGGAAAGGCTAAGAGAGCTGGTGCCCAACTTTATCAAAGAATATGAAAAATCGATGAAAGTTCAGGTTGCTGAATTTGGTATCCGCAAAATGAAAACCAAGTGGGGTACTTGTAACATTCAAGCGGGTCGGATTTGGTTGAATCTTGAATTGGCGAAGAAACCGATTTCATGCGTTGAATACATAGTGGTGCATGAAATGGTGCATTTACTAGAGCGGAGTCACAATGCACGTTTCATTGCTTATATGGATAAGCATATGCCCCAGTGGAAGTCCATAAAGCAAGAGTTGAATAGACTGCCGGTGAGTCATGTGGACTGGGGATATTAGAGTAGATGATCTAGGCAGAAGTGAGCCAGAAATGTGTAAAGTACTGTTAATCAAGCTATTAATAATAAACCTATAGGTTGATTTCATGGAGATAGTTCCTATCTTTGCAGACCAATTAACGGCCTTTCGCTATGGAAACGACCAACCTGATGAATTCAGTCGGCTATTCAGCCAGTGGCAGGACCCGGAGTATCTGTTCACCTTCTTTACTGAACACAGCAAAGACTTACAAAGCGGCTTTTTTGGTAACATTGCTGTGTCTGTTGCCGTAAGGCAAACGCGCGATGAAGCCCGTAGATTGGAACAAAAACTCCGACAGCTTAGTCCGCACGATCTCGATTCTGCTTTCGAACCGTTACAACTAAATGAACCCCATGAGCTTGCCCGCAGTAAAGCCACTGGCCATAGGCACAAAAGCTGGTTGCGGGTGTATGCCATACAACTTGAGGCAAATGCCTACGTGGTTACCGGGGGCGCGATTAAGTTAACGCGAAGCATGCAGGAACGGGCGCATACGGCTGCGGAGCTGAATAGATTCGAACGATGTAAAGCCTTTCTCCGGGAACAGGGCATCACCGATGTGGATGGGCTTAAAGAACTAATTTTATAAACCGTACGGCTATGGGCAACCTCGAAAAATTAAAAAAGACACTCGCCACAGAAAAATCACCGTGGCAGGCGGAAGCGCAGTGGCGCGAGGCTAATGAAAATTGGTTATCGGTTTCGTTTGATATTGCCGTTCGTGTGTTAGAAACCCTGCAGGCAAAAGGAATGACACAAAAAGACCTGGCGGAGAGAATGGGCGTTACTCCTCAGTTTGTAAGCAAAGTGGTGAAGGGCCAAGAGAATTTGTCATTGGAGACTATTGGCAAACTAAGCAAAGCTCTGGGGGTACAACTGATTGAGGTGCCCCGCGAAGAAGAAAATGCCGAAGTAGTTTTTAGCAATATGCAGACGTATGTGTTTTCAAATTTGCTGTCGTCTCGTATCGCGACAACCTGGATAGGGGTAAGCCTCCTACAATCAACTCCGTCATTGATCACCTTCTCCCGAAATTGGGTGAATGAGCCGCAAGGGTTGATGTATATAAGCGAGCAGGAGGAACAATATAAAATGCCGGCCTGATGGAAAATGTGGTAAATACTATTGAGTTTGCACTTGCTCGGATCAACACCGAACAGTTTGCGATTATTGAAGAAGGGTTTCGAGAAGGGACTCCTGTTGCGTTGAACACGAACCTGCGCTATGGTATTGATCGCGCGAATCGCGTGGTGGCGGTATATAGTCTATTTCAATTTGAGCAAGAGCGCTTTCCTTTTCTAAAGGTGGAACTCCTAATGCAGTTTGCAATTGCCGAGAAATCCTGGCAACCCTTTCTTCGCGATGAAGTAACAACGATCATTCCGAAGGGTTTTCTTGCACATTTGGCGATGATTACAGTCGGCACTGCCCGCGGGGTTCTGCATGCAAAGACTGAGGGAACACGGTTTAATGAATTTGTTTTGCCTACCATCAACGTAGCTGAAATGGTGAAGGAAGATGGCGTATTTGTAGAACCGGTGCCTGCTTCCGCAAAGCGCTAGCGATCTGCTTTGCATTTAACCCGTCATTGCGAGGAACGAGTCCTGAAGAATGAGGGACGAGGACGCTTGCCCGCCAAACAGGCGGGAAGCAATCTCGGTTGCTTGAGCCTAAGGCATCGGGGCGATGTTCAGGCGAATTGGAGGACCTTGTCTGGTTTAAAATTCTGGTGCTCTCCGCGATCAACGTAGCCTAGTTGATTGGTGAGAAAGGTGGTAGAGCCGACTCTGAAGGGTGAAACAAAATGGTGGTGGTGACCATATATCCAGAACGCAGGGGCGAGGGGCCCGAGTTCTTCCGCAGCGCGGGAAGCAAAGGCGGGGTTAAGTGCGGAACCCCGGTACGCGGCCGGATAATTGGCCAGCGTAGGTACGTGGTGGGTGACTACAACAGCCGGCCCGCCAGCCTTGGTTAACTCCTCCCGGATAAACGCCAAATCTTGTTGATGAAGTGTATTGAAGTCTGCTACGGTTAATGGCCGTGGCCCAACGCGGATTTGATGGAAGTCGTTGATGCCGCGTTCAATCATGAAAGCTGCCGCAGGTGCGATTTTTGACCATAACGTTGCTATGATCAGGCGGGTATGGCCAAGAGCCACCGACAATTGCCTCACCGGAATAACATTGTCTGGAAGCAGCGAGGACTCTGGCCATGCCGCGATATCGCCCCCATAATATTCGTGATTACCTGCTAGCCAATAGATGGTAGTGAACTGTCCTGAAACTCGCTGCAGGAATCTACTGGCCAATTCAAGGCGGGCATAGGGTACAATATCCCCGGCCAACACCAGTACTTCGGCCTTGGGTACGATCGGGTTGCGGTCCAGAAAATTCCGGTTGGCTGAAAACTCCAAATGAAGATCACTGGCAAATTGAATCATCATACATCAGGTTCAAAGGTATATTGAATCGCCCACGCTGTATACAAACCCATACCTAGAATACGGGTATGTGCTTAGTCCGCATCGTTGATGGCACCCGGTCGCTTTTTTGGATTGATATTCGATAACACGGAATGGATTTACGCGATCTGTATACAAATACAAACTCATACCTAGAATTACCATCATAGGTATCAAGTCCGGTGTTATTGCCACCGTTTCTGATTGTCATCACTTGGTCTTACATAGAGTGCCGGAATTGAAGTGGTCTTGGATTTGGCGAGCGATTTGTATCAATCGGCAACACCGCAAAAAGCCACAAATTCGACTGGAAACGAAGAAAAACGGCTTTCAGGTGCACGCTTGCACCTGAGATCAGCTTCCTAAAACCGTTCTGTCGTCTCGGACTTGGCTTAGCGTTCAATTCTCTCCCTTTGCGCGCCTGGTCTTGAGCGGGAACCCGATGCTTTGAAGTCGCTCGATCCGCTGAGGCGAGAGTTTCCCCATGCGGTAGAATTCGCGCTGACGGCCGCACCAATAGCCAAGGTTAACTCCTTCGAACACCAAATTGAACTTCGGCTTCTTTCCCGGATTTAACTGCCTGAACCGAAGCAGTCGGTTAACCATCAGCTCAAAATGCCGGTCTTGGTTGGAGGTGTTAAGGCCCTCCAGGAGCTTAGCCTTGTCCGGTGGCAGTTGGTTGCGTTCAGCAAGGGTCTCCTGTTTTTTCAGCCATTGGGCTTTTTTGTCCGGGTGGTTTGGCCGCAGGCCCGTTTTTTCGATGTGGGCTTTTACCTCGGCCAGCCGTTGGTGCCACCACTGGTCTTCCACATTTTTCAGATAGCTGTCCAGGCCAGGGGCCTCGCTTGCGGAGCCCACCAGCGTGCCATCGGCCAGCAGAATTGGGAGGTTACGATCGAACGAGAGCTGAAGCAACTTATCCTTTCCGCGGGATTTGACTTGGAACCCACCCATCTTTCGATCGTACCGGTCGGAGATTGGCCGGCTTCGCTTGTGGCCGATCTTTACCGGTATTCGGTTCAAATCACCCGAAATTGACAGTTGAAAGTACCGACCCGAAAAGCCGGTTGATTTGATCTTTTTGACCGCGCTGCTCGTTCGGGTTCGGAAGCCCAGGCTATCGGCCAACCGCTTGATGTCGTGAATGAGTCGCTCGCGTTTTTGCGTGATGTACAAAACACCATTTTTCACGTAACCATCGGTATCTACCAGACCGGCCAGCACAGTTAGCCGGACGCCCTCATCGTTTTGAAGAAAGACAGAGGGGATATGTTTTTCGCGAATCAAGCCCAGGCTCTTGAATAGATTGAGCAAGGGGTTCTTATGCCGTCCGTGGCCACTTACATTCCCCCGGACGATGATGAACGAGGAACAGCTTGATTTCTTTTTAACATTCTCGTACACCCGAAGTCCGTAACTGGCGGCCACCTGGTAAACGTAATCGATCACCTCGCGGTCAGTGTTGGCAATCCCAACTTTGCGCTGAAGTCCATCGCCCAGCCAGATGCCGAGCAGGTAGGGATCAAACGGAACGGGTTGAGATTTGAACTGTACCGCTTGCTTAACCAGAAAGAAGCGCCTTTTGAATGATCGCGACCTGGAGATAAAATCCCGGAGATGGCAGGGGACAATGTTGGGGATGTGGCGATGCTTACTCACCATTCGGCCGCGCTTTTTGCTAAACGAAGCCTTTCGGCTGCCCAGGCCTTTGGCCAGTACGATGACCTGTTCGCCATCGGCCACAAAAGCATGGCCCCGTTTGGGGATGAGTTCGAATGCGTCCCGTTCAACCGGTGTGATTTCCGTGAGGCAGATAGGCGAGGAGTCGTTGCCCATCAGTTGGTCGCCCGGTTTCAGATCGTGCAGGGGTGCCGTCCGGCCATCGGCCAGCAGCACTTCGGTTTTTGGATGTAAAGCCATGGGGCTCCCGGGCAAATAGGGGACGGGTAACTCCGCCTGTTCCCCCCAACCGCATGGGGGTGAATTTTGCGTGGTTTTGCCTCTCGTTCAAAAAAAAGGTGACGCCTTTTTCCACTCCTAGAGCGGTGAATATAATTGCATAAAAATGACGGCCTGAAAAGGTAGACCAAACCGGTAGGCTCGAAGCTGTTTTGAGGTCCACTCGGAGCGAGGGGATTGAGGGAGGGCGGCTTCACCCAATGGGCTTATTGGCACCCCCGCCCGGGGTAGGGACAAACCATAAAAAAGTTTACTTTTCCATATGCAATCCGGCTGGTTCGTGCATCTCGATTTGGAGCGGATGTTAACCTAACCACTATGCCACGGAGATTTACCCTTCTACCCGTTGTCTTATTTGTCCTAATGGCTGCGGCCAACGCGCAGACCCTTCCATGGGGTCTCGGGCCGCAAAAAGGTTTTGTATTTCAAATCAGTAATCAGGAGGCGCAGCGGCTGCTCGTGCGTTCCAAACCCGACTCCATCGTGAAGGGTATGCTGCACACCCTGATCGATACGTTTGATGTTGACAAGGGCTGGAAGAACCGGCCCCCGAAAGGCCATTTTATTCTCGTTCGGATTCAAAAGAATCAAGTCCTATGTGAATACACCAGCGTTTTCCCCTACCAGGTTTTTCTCATGAAAGAGTACGGGGCGCTGGCGCTTCAGGTGCTCGATCTGGAGGGGCAGATACGGCAAGATGCGAAAGTGAAACTGGGCTCGAACAGAATCCGGTTCGATACCCTCACCAAAACCTACCGGTTGGAACACGGTGGGTTTACGGGGAGAAGAAGGTATGCCACAGTTGAGCTGGAGGGGTTCCGCAGTGTGTTCAACATTGAAAAGCACGAAGTGCCCACGTGGGATTATCACGACTACTTCAACGGGGACGAGGGCCCTGATTTATACAGCTACATGATTACCGACAAGAACCGGTATAAGCCCAATGAGAAAGTTCGGTTCAAGTCGTATGCCCTGTCGGGAGCACGCGTGCCGCTGCGCAGGGCGTTGGAAGTCTGGCTGCTCAACCCCGTAAAGCCCCAAAAAGTCGGACTGGTCAATCCACGCAGGCCGGGCAGCTATTCCGATGAAATTCACCTGCACGATTCGCTCAAGCTTACGCTGGACAAGCGCTACACGTTGCAGTTGCGGGAGAAGAATGGCCGGGTTGTGGCCAGTTGCAATTTCCGGTATGAAGATTACGAGTTGTTCGGTAACAAGCTTGAACTGAAGCTGAAAACAGAAGAACAGTACCATCCGCTGAATAACGAGGTCAGCATTGTGGCCACTGATGTGAATGGGCTGATGTTAAAAGATGCTACAGCAACGATCGTGGTGACCACGAGTAGTATCCGTGAAACCTTCGATCCGCTCGTAATCCTGCCTGACACCGTACTTCACCAAAAGAGGACGCTGGATCCTGCTACGCCCACGGTGATCCCGATACCGGCTGCGCTGTTTGGTAAATCCAACACGGTGTACAACGTGGTGGTTACGGTGACCAACAGCGAAAACCAACGGATCGAACAATCCGTCTCCGCTACGCATTATTTTTCGCAACATGAGATGGTTGCTCGTTTTTCCAGCGATAGCATTATCTACGAATTAGAAAGCAGCGGCAAGCCCGTAACAAACGTTCCGGTGAAGATTGTTCGCGATCAGTTGGATTCGGTGCAGACTACGCTTCCGTTTAAAGAAAAGCTCAATCCTGTGATTACCCAAGTGCGCGTTGAAACTGCCCTGGCTTCGCGCACGTTCACCATGCGCGATCTTATACCCACCTTGGTATTCACTGGCGGGATCAGGAAGGATAGCTTTAAGATTGCCTTGAACAACCCCCAGAAGCTGGAAGTTTCGTGGTTTGTGTATCAGGGAAATGAACTGCTGGCCAATGGTTCCGGTAAAGCACTGGACTATAAGGCTGTGATTCTTGATCGATCGAGCACGTTCACTGCGGAACTGGTTTATTCGTTTGGTGGACAGGAGCAAGTGCTGACTAAAGAGTATCCGTTCATGGATGACCGGCTGGAGGTGTCGCTGAATCTTCCCGACAAAGTTTACCCCGGGCAAAAAGTGGATGCCTTGATCAAAGTGGAGGACCGGCAGGGGAACCCCGTGTCAAATGTGGATTTGACCGCGTTCGCGGCCACCTCCAAACTGGGCTATTATCCGCCTGATCTTCCCTACTACGGGTCCACATCTTCGGGCCGCTCGAAGTCGACCAACTACAGTAAAGAAGATGTGAACAAGCGTTTAGCCGTGCTAGAGTTGGATTATCGCAAATGGGAGCAGCGCGCACGATTGGACACCATGAAGTATTATCAGTTTACCTATCCTCACACCGGTCTTTTCAAGCACGCCTACACCATTGCGGATAGCACCCAGTTCGCTCCGTTTGTGATGAAGAATGGCGATGCTCAACAGATTTATGTCATTGAAGTGAACAATCAACCGGTGTACTACTCATGGACGGTGATGCCACCCCGGTACTCATTTTACGTTTCGCCAAAGAAGAAAAGCCGCATTACGCTACGGCTTTACGATCGCGTGTTGATACTCGACTCCATTCGATTTGAGGCTGGTAAAAAGACCCTGATGAGTTTGGACCTTGACCACCTTCCGAAAGGCGTGGAAGTAGTGAAACTTTATCCCAAGTCGAAGAAGCGGAAAGACCGCATACCACAGTTTACACCCACCGAGTTAAGCCGATATACTCCTTTCGTTGCCGGCTTCACGTCAATGCGCGGCAAGGGCTACCTGGAATCCAAGTCGGGCTTTGTGCCGCTTTTTTATGGAGGCGGCTCCAATGTTGTCGTGGTCGGCCCCGTGGCGCCCGGCCGACAAACCCTTTCTGGTGAAGGTGTCACCCCGGTTTCGTACCAGCACGCGGGCGGCTTTAACTATGCGTTTGAAGAGAACGTGGTCTACAAGACCGATGCCAAAGACTTGATTCCAGCGCGGCTGCGTAGGCATCGATACGATCCATCGACCAAGTTCAGCGATTTGGTGCTGAACAAGAAACAGTTTCTGGAGGCTCGCCTTGAGGTGGAGCGAAAATGGCATGCGCGTTCCATCCATTACTATGATCCCGTGATGCGGGTTACCTTGTTGCTTCCGGAAGAGAAGGAGAAGACAGGAATTGCCAATGTGCTTTTCGAAGAATGCGCAAGCGGCAAATTGGTTTCGCCCTGTGAATCCTATTCGTCAAAGACCAGGTACCACCTGCTTCCCAGGGGGTGCCACCGCGTGATTGTTTTGTATAACAGTGGCCGATACTTCAAGTTCCCGGGGGTGGATTTCCGGGCGCATACTAAAGTGGTTATTGATTTTAACCAGCAGCGTCTGAATAATGCCGATGATTCCTCGCGCGGCTGGTTGCTGCGGCCTCCGGACAATTGTCATCCGGAGACAGCCCCGGTGCGCGTTTTTCAGGTTCGCCAACAGAAGACTGCGTATGGCAATGTACGGGGAACGGTGCTGAGTGCCGATGATAATTCGCCCCTGCCTGGGGTGAACGTAGTGGTGAAAGGTACTATAGATGGAACCGTAACGGATGTGGACGGAAACTTTTCGCTTAACGTGTCACAGTCACCCTCCACGTTGGTTTTTAGTTTCATTGGTTTTCAGACACAGGAGGTTGAAGTGCAACCGGGGGCCGTGCTTGCTGTTACGCTTCAAATGGATGTGATGCAACTCACCGAGGTTGTGGTGACGGGGTATGGTACTCAGCAGAGTTCAGCGGTTTACGGGTCAATCCGCATACGCGGCATTTCATCGCTCAAAGAAGTTGATGAATTCGGTTATGAGGAGGATCAAAACATGCCTCCAAGCGAACTGCCTGACGAGAATGAAATCAAGGATGCTGAGCAGAGGCTGTATCAGGAGCTGTTGGCGTTGAACAGCATTCGCTCGAATTTCTCCGATGTCGGGTTCTGGGAACCTGCCTTATTCACGGACAAATCGGGCGAGGCAGCGTTTGCCGTTCAATTTCCGGATGACATCACCCGCTGGGATGCGACCGTGTATGCCATGAACAGGCGACTCCAAACCGGCACGGCACGCAAAAGAATTTTGTCGTACAAGCCGTTGATGGCGGAGCTTCATGTGCCACCCTTTCTTACCCGAGGCGATTCGGTATTCATGCTGGGTAAAGTGCTCAACTACACCCAAGACTCAACGGTACGCGGGGAGGTGAAGTGGAAATTAGGTAACCGGGAAGGTGCCAATCGAATTTCCTTTTCGGGGTTCCATAGCGAAAAGCTTTTTGCACAGGTGGTTTCTACGGATACCCTCAAAGGCCGATTTGTTTTCACCCGCGATGACGGTTATCTGGATGGAGAGGAGAGGAGTGTGCCCGTGGTGGATCAGGGAATCATACGCGCTGATGGAACCTTGGGTATTCTAAAAGATACCGACATCGTGACGATACATGCAGAACGGCAACAAAAGACAGTTGTAGAAATTCTCGACAACCCCCTTGAGATTTATTCGCGGGAAGCCAAGCATCTGATTCACTACCGGTACGACTGCAATGAACAGCTGGCTTCCAAACTACTGGGTTTGATCAGTCACAAGGCAGTAATGAATTTTGAAGGGAAACCTTTTCGGTATGAAAAGGACGTGCAGCGGATTATCGATCGCCTGCTTCGGAATCAAAACCAGGAATTCCTTTGGTCCTGGTGGGACGTGTCTTCGCAAACCTCTTCGTGGATGTCGGCTCATATCTTGCGGGCACTGAAGACTGCCCAGCAGGCTGGGTATCCGGTGAATCTGGATGTCAGGAACCTGACCTCAAAAGCGTCTTATCGATATGAATTTCAGAGGAAGTTGGACACGAACGATGCGGACTTATTGAACGCTCTGGCCACGTGGGGAGTTCCATTAAACTACCCCTTGCTGGTGAGGAAAATGGATTCACTGATTTACCAAAAGCAATGGGTGAAAGCCCGCAAAACGGGTGAAGTGAGATGGCAGACAGGATACCTGACGCAGAAGCTTTTGCTGATCGAGGTGAAGCAACTTATAAATATTCCCTACCAGCGCGACTCGTTGTTGCGGTACAAAGTGGAGGGATTACTCGGGGATGTGAACTTCACAGATCGGGCATCCGCCACGTGGTACTATAACGACCTCACGGCAAATACTGTGGCCTACCGCATTGTTAAGCGCGAGGCAGGGTTGAATCAGTTGGTGATTCCCATGCAAATGTACTTCCTGAAGGAAAGGCAGAAGAACACGTGGAATACCTACCATGGCTCCAATGTGCTCATGACGGTGTTGCCCGATTTACTTCAGGCTGGCGCCACGAGCAAGAAAATCGCTGAAGTAAAACTATCGGGCGCGGTGAATAAAACACTCACGAAGTTTCCGGAGCGGATTGAGTTAGCGCCCGGAGAAACGCTGCGAATAGAAAAGGTATCGGGCGTACCGTTGTACTACATGCAACATGTCGAAGAGCGCGTGACCACCGCAAAGACGGGTGTTGACGGATTTACCATTCAAACCACGCTCGAAAACAAGAAGTCTACCCTGCAGGCAGGGCAGCCCGTAAACTTGCATGTGGACGTGACTGTAAAACGAGATGCCTCGATGGACTATGTGATGATTGAGATCCCGATCCCCGGATCGTGCAGCTATAACAATCGGTCGCAAGACCGAAGCAAAGAAACCCATCGCGAATACTTCAAAGAAAAGGTGGTCATCTTTTGCGAGAACCTAAGGGCGGGAAAGCATACGTTTACCGTTTCTCTACTGCCCCGGTTCACCGGCAAGTTTTTTCAAAACCCCGCCCAGGTGTCGTTGATGTATGTGCCGGTGGTCAATGCCAACACCGATTTAAAGACGGTGTGGGTGGAGTGAGGGGTAGTGCCATTCAGTTTGGTGCTTACCGAAAACAACATGAACAGTCGAACCCAGTGTTGGGTTGTTTTTTGGTCACAACAAACCCGTCTTGCCTGCCAGGCCAATGAGCTCGGCCACGTTGCGTGTCTTGGTCTTTTCGAGTAGCTTTTTTCGATGAGTGATAACAGTTTCAACCGAAACGTTCAGTTGACGGGCAATCTCGGCACTGGTAAGTTCCGCGGCCAGCAGGCGGATAACATCCATTTCACGACTCGAGAGTGCAAGGTTGGGCGTTAAACCTCCCTCGGCCGACTTCGTTAGCAAATCATTATAGTACACGCCCCCTTTCACGGCAACTTCAAGAGCCCTCTTGAGTTCTTCGGGTTCGCTGTTTTTTACAAGGAAGCCGCTAATGCCGTAAAGTCGCGCGTTTTCTGCTAACGACCTTTCTTCAAACTGAGTGAGGATAACCACCGGTACCCGAAGGCCTCGTTTGCGGATCTCTCTCAGCGTATCTATGCCGTTAATACCTGCCATCTGAATGTCGAGCAGGATCACATCAATATCCGGATGTTCCTGCAACCGATCCATTGCCTGCCAGCCGTTTTCGGCCTCCAAAAAACGGGCGGGGGTGTAAAGAGCGAGGTAAGCAGATGTAATAAACCACACCTTTTTAGCAAAAAAGCTTCACAAATCAGCACTTTCTTCATAGCCAGCAAAATCTCTCTATCCCCATAATTGGGGATACGCAGCCTTTAAAGATAGTAAGGAAAATAGTTTTGACGGAATGACTCAGCGTATTGATTGTGAGTGTGATATCCCGGAAAAAATTATTAATCGCTGTGCCGTGCTGCGTTTGGATTTTTAACAAAATGCATTTACGTAAATGCCATGTAAGTTTTGTGCAGAGGTTGATTGATTTCTCGGGCCCCGTTCGGCCGAAATTGTTAAAAATTAAAAAGTAACACTCAAATGCCCCGTCTTACCCTGGTCGTCTCGCTTGTCAACCTGCTCGTGCTTTGCTTATTCATCAGTTATTACTTCACCAACGATACTTCCCGTATTGCCTATGTTGATTCCAACAAACTGGTAAACGGGTATAAGGGCATGCAAAAAGCAAGGCAGGAGTACGAACAGAAAGCTGCCGGGTGGAAAGCCAACATTGATACGCTGATCAGCGAGGTAAAAACGCAGATCATGGATTATGAGAAGGCCAGCGCCCGCATGACCGAGCGTGAGCGCAAGCTGAGTCAGGAACTGATTCGCACAAAGCAGAAGCAATTGGAGGAATACCAGCAGGCCATGAACATGAAGGCGCAGGAAGAAGATCGTCAAATGACGGCCAACGTGCTGAGCCAGGTCAATGCCTATATCACGCGCTATGGAAAAGACAAGGGGTACCGCCTCATCCTGGCCACCACGGATTATGGCAACATCGCCTACGCGCAGGATGCACTTGACCTCACAGAGGAAATCCTGGAAGGTCTCAACGAGCAATACACGGGCAAATAAATGAGGTGGCCCGGGCTCATTCTGCTTTTTTTGGTCAGTTGCGCTCCCCGTGAGTTGTCGCATGATGAATTGCTGGCCTACCTGGCGGACCCCGCCCATGGGCTTGTGAAGGAGGAAGTGACCGGGGATCTGAAAGTGACGCTTCGCTACCGGCCCACGGATTTGCTGGTGGAACAAGAGGCCGGTGAGCGGCCAACACGGCAGATGGTGGATTCGCTACGAAAAAAATATAGCGGGAAGTATTACTTCACGCTTGGCTTTTCGGTGAATGACCGCGAGGCCTTACATACCACTGGGGACTATGGCCGGTACAGCGAGTTGCTCCAAACCTTGTCGTTTCGCCTGGGCGAGTATGTGTGGTTAACGTCTCCGGCCGGGGACACCACCGAACTGCTCGACTATATGATGGACCGCACCTTTGGGTTTGCATCCAGCACCAATTTGTTAATGGTATTCGATGCCGCGGAGGTATCGCCCGAGGCCGACTTCATTCAGATTCATATCAATGAGTTTGGTTTCCATTCGGGCAACCACATCTTCCGGTTCGATACCGATGACCTTATGAAATGCCCTCAACTCACGTTTGACTTAATGTAATATCGCCATGCGCACTCGATTTTCTACCCGCCAACTTGCCGCCCTGTTCTTCCTGCTCATTATGCTGGCGGATGTGCTGACACCCACTGTTGCTTATGCCTTGACTGCCGGACCGACTGCACCAGAGGCAACCAGTTTTGAACCGGTGGATACTACGGATGCAGTAAACACGATTACCGGAGACTTCGTTTACAACATGCCATTGCTCGAAGTTCCGGGCCCCGCTGGGAGTTGTCCCCTGTCCTTGTCGTATCATGCCGGCATTCAACCAAATGTTGAGGCAAGTTGGGTAGGGTTGGGCTGGTCGTTGAACCCCGGTGCCATTAACAGAATAGTAAACGGATTACCGGACGACTATAATGAGGTATCAAGCGTAAGTCGGGTGTTTTGGGAGGGTGGGGAGTACAAAGAGTCGAGGGTTGGTGTATCTGTTGGGATTGGGAATTTTGCTACTGTTAGCGCAGGGCTTTCATTTGCAACCGATACGTATAAAGGTCGGGGAGTGGGAGGCTACTTGGGCGCCTCCGTTGGAGGTGGACTTGGTAAAGACAGCCCTGCCTCAGCATCATTGAACCTCCAAGTTGGTATCGCCCCTTTTAGTTCAAGTATAACGGTAAGTGGCGGCATCTCGTTAGGCATTGGCGGCTCGGCAGAGGAAATTTCAGCCGGTGCAAGTGTAGGACTATCATTTAATTCGCAAGGTGGTGTTGCCGCTGGAATAAGCGGGGGTATTTCAGCTGGGAAACACAAAGATAATGATCCCAAGCGGGCGCGAATGGGCACATCCCTGTTGGGCGGTTCGATTTCAACAGCAGGAGGAGGTGGAAACTTGGGCGTAGCCGGGTTTTCAGTTAATGCCAATAACTCTAAAAATGGTAATATTTCAACCCACACCAACAACTGGTCCATCGATATTCCGGTCTACTTTGGCGTAAACCTGAATATTGGGCGTACCTACGTGCGTTATTGGATGGATGAAAAGCAAACACTTACAAATTATGGGTCGCTGTATTTTCCATCATCAACTCTCACTAGTATGTCAACCAAAGTTTTTGACTCTTACCATTTGCCAAATGAAGAGTCAATGGCCTCAGGAAAAGATCCTGGCGTATTTGCCAATGGCAGCTTTGCGGACTACGATGTGTACAACGTGAGCGCACAAGGCGTTGGTGGCAGTTTTCGGCCGTACCATTATGCCTTGAGTCTCTATTCTCAGGATATCGTAAAGGAGGCCGATGGCAGTAAAGAAGTGCTTCATTATGGCATACCCCAACATTCGGTCGGAGTGCACTACCGGTTTACCAACGACTTCTCGAATCGGGTGCTCAATGAGACTCCTCCGATCGAGATATTGAAGTCAGTTCAGGATTATCAGCAAAGTCCGCGGAATGCACCGACTGGAAGGCGAAGTGACCCAACAATCACTGATTGGGAATCGAGATTGAATGAGTATTACCCGAGTTCAACCACACCCATTCCCCTATTTTTTAACCTTGGCGATATCAAAACGGGTATTGAGGGATATGAGATCCCGGGCACAAAAAGGCGCATCCCGCACGTGCCCGGTTCCAGACATATCGATTTTTTTACGAATAATGAAATTATTGATGCCCGTTCGAATCAATCTGCTCGAGATCAACTTCGCGATCGTGGCTTTGTTGAATGCCGTGCCCAGGGATATGTGCGAAGCGTTACCGATGGCAAGGTTGGGGCCTTTTCCATCACCAATGGAAGCGGAGTGACCTACCACTTTTCTTTGCCGGCCTATGCTTATGACGAGCACATCTACCAGCAAAACAAAGACACTCAGCAAAAGACTTCATTTAACAACCTCAGCCAGGCGGGAAGATATGCGTACACCTGGTACCTTACTGCGGTTACCGGCCCCGATTATGTCGATCGCGGTCCCAGCGGCTCGGCTGATTATATTCTAAACGAGTACGATTGGGGGTATTGGGTCGAGTTTAACTACGGCATGTGGTCTTCCAACTATCGTTGGCGTAATCCCAGCAGTGGGTTTAATGAGGATATCGACAATAACTTCCAGTCCTTCTCAAAAGGGAAAAAGGAAGTTTATTACCTGAATTACATTCGCACGGCAACACACACCGCGATGTTTGTCAAGGACATTCGTGCGGACGCAAAGAGTACTACATCCGAGCATGATGTGAGCGTGAAAACCTCCTCAGGGCAGCATGTGAGTTGGTTAGACGATGGCGGGCACGATGTTGTCAATAGAAGTGTGACTGTTTTACTACCACCGTTTTCCACGCCAGTAAACCTCCTGAGTTATCCGGAGGCACCGGTTGCAAGTATGTCCTTGAATTCAGTCTTACTTTTTGATAACAAAGATTTGTCTTCCCAATTAGAATCGTATTTCAGTTTGGATCAAAGACTCGTAGATCGGTATCGATATACAAACCCGCAGACGGGTGCGCAGATGGAGGTCAGGTATCATAACGGCAATAATGTGCTTGATGTTTATGACGTAAATCAGGTTGCATTTCCGAAAGGTAAATCATTGAGGGTAATTGATCTTGGCTATGACTACTCGCTTTGCCCCGGAACCATAAACAGTTTTGACCCCGCGGGAAATTTGTATTCTGGAGCAGTTGACACGGGTTTTGCACCGAATCAGGCGAGCACGGTTGCAAAAGAGGGAAAGCTCACCTTAAAATCGATCGAATTCAAGGGTAAGTCAGCGCAAAGTATAATGCCCAAGACTCACTTTGAGTATGAGCTTTCCAATGAGCCGCTCTATTTCGGGAGCATGCAGTACAATACCTCAAATCGTGAGTTTACGATGTTATCAAATTCACTGAACGCCTCAACCCACGCGGCTGGAGATCTTGTGAAGTTCAACTTGCTCAGTAACGTTGTGTTTGGGTATGTCACCCAGGTCTCGACTGGGCAACTGAAAGTCAAAATGCTGACTGGCAACGTTCCTGCCGGTGCGACCAGTTTTTCGGGTTTGGTAAAGACAAAAAACCCTCCTTATCACAGCAAACTGGTTGATATGTGGGGCTATTATAAGATGGACTTTAATGAGAGTGATCCGAGCAATATTGCTAACTACCCCTCCATTATTTCGGCCAAAAACACAGATGTTTGGTCGCTGCGACAGATCCGAACGAGCACCGGAGCTTCAATTCGGGTTGACTATGAATCCGACACGTATGGCGAAAGCTCGTTGGAGAACCTGACATTAAAGGCTATTCCAATTTCAGCTTCGCCAAATGCCGTGTGTACTCAGGGAGGCAATCCCTACAATTACACCTTAGACATTGCGTCTGCGGTAGCTTTTGAGATAAGCAATGGTGGGAATCCCAATCTTGACTTCACCAAGCGGTATCCTCCATTTGTAGGCCCGGAAATGGCCGTTGACATCCAGTATTGTACGAGTCTTTACGGGTCAACCTCGTGCTCTCCGGTTTCATACTATGGTTCAGTTTTGGACTTTGTGATTGATGTTTTGTCACCGGACCGGATGGTTGTTCGCACGTGTGTTTCTTATTCCTCCGTTTTTAATCCATCATTGATAGCGAAAGAGGGCACTATATTTATGCAGTCTTCGTCCTCAACATTTGGTGGAGGCATAAGAGTCAGACGTATTTCTATTGCTGACGCCTTTTCTAGTTCAAGTCGCTCAACAGAATATACGTATGACTTTAATGGTACTTCATCGGGAGTTACTTCATACGAGCCGAGCAAGCATCATGTTCCAAAAGATGCTTCTGAAACGTTGAAAAAGTCTATCACAAAGCCCTTGGTAAGCGTGCTTGGCTTAGCAAGAGAAATTCCAGCCCCTGGAGTCTATTATGGGAAGGTACGCATTCAGGAGACCATGCAAGGCCCGCAAGGGCAAGTAACTTCCAATGGCTATACGGACTACGAATTTGACACGTTCGATGCCGGTTTGGTCGGAATTGAGACGTCATCTTCCGACTCGAGATCTTATTTAAGCAGTCATCTTGGGATGTCATATAACGAGATTGTGGCTAAGAAAATGAAGATTAAAGATTATACTCAACGTCTCGGAAACCTTCGTTCGGTCACGTTGTATGATCCGGCCGGAAACAAAATCAGCGAGACTCGCCAGCACTACCTGCATGATGAACAAACAGCACAGTCGTTTTCAGCCAATAGTAATGAATATCAAAATCTCACTGAACGCTTTGCAAATCAAGGGGTAATTCATGAGGCGTTTAACCACGCCCGATGGGTGAGGGCCGGTAATGATGGGAAACTGTTAGGTATTATCAGCGTGAGGGAAGCCTACCCTTCGATAAGTACGGGGTCAACATCCGTCAATTTTAAGACCGGTGTTAAGACCGAAACACGTAATCTCGCTTTTGACTTTTACAATGGTCAGCCTACGAAGACATTCTTAGATGACGGCTATGGTAACAGATTTGTCACGGAATCGCGACCGGCCTATTTATACTACCCGGCAATGGGTCTCAAGGCATATCATGCTAATTCGAATCAGTGGACCAATCGGCACATGATTGAGCAAGTTGCATACGAAGAAACTTACCGGGCCAACCCAACGAATCTTGGTGAGAAGCTGGATATTGTTGCGGCATCAGCTCAGACCTGGTCGAATCAGTCGCTCGTAACCGGAGTGGGAACCGGTGGCGTAAGCGGGATTCAAGCTAACATCTGGCGAAAGAAGGCGAATTATGCTTTCATTGGAAATGTGGAACAGGCGATGGCAGCCAACGGATTGATCGCTGCTTCTTCCTTCACGCCATTTACGAATTGGACAACCGGAGAACCTCCCAGCCAATGGCAAAAGACCAGTGAAGTAACCTTGTATGATCCAAATTCCCATGCCATCGAAGCGAAAGACATCAATGAGAACTTCGCGGCAACCAAGTTTACATCTGACCATTCTCAAGTGATTGCCTCCGCGGCTAATGCCCGATACACTGAATTTGCCTACTGTGGAGGAGAGGAGAACACAACATCTGCCGGAGGCGGTGTTACGGTAAACGGAACGCGGGTGCCTACAGCCCATACCGGCTTGTTTGGGGTTCAGGCAGCAGTCAATTCGCGTGCCTTTTCGTTTACACTCACACCTAGTGCGCGCGACTATGTAGTCAATGTGTGGGCGACCCAACCGGATGCATTCGTGCGTTTCAAGGTGGGTACGGTCACATCCACCGCAACAACCCAGCGGCTTGGAAAGGCTGGCAATTGGCACTTGTTGCAAGCCACACTCACCGCAACCTCCACGCAACCCATTGAGGTGTGGGTGGAGGCAAAAGGTGCCACCACACAGTTTGACGACTTCCGCGTTCACCCGCTCACCGGGCCCATGACCAGTTATGTGTACAACTCTTTTGGTGAGCTGTCCCACATCCTGGATGCCAGCAATCTGTTTACCGAGTTTCGTTACGATGCAATGGGCCGCCTGACGCAAACCTACCGCGAAACACTGTTGGGCCCTGGCGACCAGCCCCGCTATGGGGCAAGCGGGATCGCAAAGGTGTCAGACATCCAATACAACTACGGAAAGAATTCACCGTATCAGGTGAACCTCACGGTGAGCCAAACCGGTGGCTCGGGAAGCGTGTCGCCAATTGGTTCTGTGCCGGTTGAACAGGGCGAGACCCAAACCATTCGCATTCAAGAGTCGTGCGCAGCACCCCAGGTGCGTTGGGTTTATGTAGATAACGTACAGTATCCGACCAACGCATCATTCACCCTCTTCGATGGTTGTTCGGTGTCGATTACACCTGGCTCGGTGCGTCTCGCCAATGTACGGGCGCCCCACGAAATTCGGGTCGAGTTCAACACCTTTATGAGTGATGCGGGCTATCGTTGCCACATGATTAATGTAGGTGGCGGCCAGCAATGTCCTTCGGGATTATTTGAATATGGTACCCGCGACCAGTGTGGAAACATTACCTGGGTGCAGAGTTCGTGGCGAGGGCCGGGCAACGCCCCCAATTGCTGCGACCTTCAGCCAAGTGGTAGTAACTGTCACTGTGGTCAGGTTGAAAACTAGCTTCGCACGTATGATTGGGAGCGCGAGAGATTACAACAGATTTTACACCAGTACTAAAACCAATTGGTTATGAAATTTTCACCTAAGATCGAAAGGAAGATGGCGTTCATGTTTTTTTGTATTGCCCTCTTAGCAAATTCAGGCTTCGCCCAAAACATCAAGACCGCCAACTTGGTCTGGAAAATTGACTCGGCCGTGAACTTATCAACGAACAAGGGTGTGCCCTATCATGCCGAAATTAAAACGGTGAAAGACAAAAAGTTAATCTGGACGCAGAAGGGAGGTGAGCGGGTTTCTGAATACACCGTGGTTCGCGTGGAAGGGGATTGGCAAAATGTTAAGGCGGGGGGTGTGGTAACCTATTTCCTGACAAAAGACGGGCACACTTGTGAGATGAAATTTGAAAAGGCAAATGTTGGTGTAACAATTACGATTGATTACGGTGCTGCGGGCAAAAGTAAATTCCTGGTATCCACCATCAACGAATCAGCATTATGATTTTAGCATTTAATACCTTCATGTCGGATAACCATTACTGCCATCGCGCGGTGTGGAATGGTTTAATCATATGGTTGCTCCTGATTCTTTCAACTGCAGCAAGCGCTCAGACTGGTGGAGGTAGCAGCGTTTATGTTGATATCGTTGGTCCAACGCAGGTCTGTGCGGACGGAGTAACTCTGTACTTGTATACAACCACCCAACAAGTCAACCTCGATTGGAATGTAGTAAATGGAGAGATATTTGATAATTACGGTGAGATATTTGAAAATTACGGTGTCTCAATTGCAGTGAGATGGTGGGGTGCCGGATCGGTTTCCGCGAGCGGCTCCTCTGTGTATTATGAGGAATATTGCTGGTTCAACGATGACTGGCCAAACTTCGGGTGGGAATGCTATAATGTTCCAGTCTACAATTACTACTACTCAAATCCCCTGTGGGTGAATCCGATTTCAGGTGGAACAGTTGCCTCTCCACCACGAGCTTGCGGTAGTGGTAGCGGTACCCTCTCGTTGTTAAATGGGCCTGGTCCGGTTGTTCGGTGGGAAAGCTCAACCAACTTGAATACCTGGGTGCCCATCTCCAATACCTCAACCACTTTGACCTATTCTGGTGTTACTACCACTACGCATTATCGGGCGGTGACCAATCCGGGATGCACCGCTTATTCGACAGTAGCCTCTGTTATCATTGACCCCGTGTCTGTCGGTGGCACGGTTTCACCGGCAGGTACGGTTTGTACTACGGGCAACGTGGTTTCTGTTACGCTGAGTGGACATTCGCCAAGCATTATGCGATGGGAGGTTAACACCGGTGGGGGATGGGCTCACGTAAATACCACCGCAAACCCATTAAGTTATACCTTATCAGCAGAATCAACCCAGATCCGGGCCTGGGTGCAAAGCGGCTCGTGCCCCGGTGTTGCTTCAACGGCCGTTACATTCAATCGTGCACCTCCGATGCCCACATATACTGCTTCCACCGATCCAGGTCCCGTTACACTAACGCGGGGCACACCCCCCGCCAACGTAGTTTGGTATTGGCAGGGCTCCAACCCGGGTGGAATCAGCACCGCGAATTCGGCATTGACCTATGAGGTCAATGAGTCCGACTATTATTATCTGCGTGCACGGAACTCGGCTGGATGCTGGAGCAGCCCGTACGGGCAGTCGGTGGTGGTCACCGCACCTCCGTGTCAGATTACTGGCCCGCGCACAGGATGTGCAACCCAGACGTACCATTTCTCAACTGACTGCAACCCCACCGGCAGTTGGTCGGTCAATGGCGGTAACGTTGGTAGCGGTCCGTCATTAGAGTATTACTTCGGCTCACCGGGAACCTATTCAATTGCTTACACATACACGGAGACCCTTGAACCGGAAATTCCGGGATACTCTGAACAGGTGACCCTTAGCACCTCCATCTCGGTAGTCATTGGAAATTCTATTACCCCCACCATCACTTCGAACCGACCCGGTTATTGCGACAGCGATCCCAATACCACCGTGCAGTTGTCTGTTGCTAATCCGGTGGCCGGGGTTACCTACCAATGGACTTCAACCCCGGCCGGGTATACAGGTACGGGCACTTCATTAACGGCCACCAATGTGGTAAACCCCACCACCTTCAACGTCACGGCCACTAATACCTCGTGCAGCGTAACGACTTCGTTTTTGTTTGACGTGGCCAAGACTCAGAGTCAACCGTCTGTATCCAATACGCAACCTTACCATAAGCGTTTGCTGGAATACTCCGGGTATAACCTGGGCAACCATTACTGGCAGTCCACAACCTCCGGTCAATCTACCGCAAACCCGCTGGGCATTCCGTTTTATGCCACTGCCAATGGGACTTATTCGGTGCGCAGATATTATCCTTCCGCCAACTGCTGGACCAACCCGCTCTCGGTCAGTGTTACGCTTCAGAATTTTACCCCTCCCTTACCCACCGTTCGACAAATTCTCGAACCGGGCTATACCGAAATCTATTTCTTCGATGATGACCGCCAGCACATCCTTACGTTTGCCGATTACTTCTGGGTGACAGGCGCATCTTCCACCACGATCGTTCAACAATACAACGAGGGATTGGTGACTAAAGGATCGCGTATTCAGCAATCCGGTACCTACTACTTGCGAGGTCGTGATAAAGACACCGGCACCTGGGGGCCAGCTCTTACCGTCACCATCACGGTACGCCCCGATAATTCCATCAACTCGATTACTACCCGCCAGTTTGACGGCACTGCGGCAGAAGTAACGGTGGCGGAAAGTAAAGCCTATTTTGATGAACGGGGCAGATCGCTTCAAACGCAGACCAAGAACCTGGCACAAAACGCAGTACTGGCCGCGCAGGGTTTTGAGGATAAGCAGGAACGCTCCGTGGGCTCCACCCTGGCCGCCCCCATTGGGACCAGTGATTTCCGGTTTGCGCCCTTCTTTGCACTCGCGCCCGATGGTAGTTCGTACTCGGCCAGACATTTTGATGAGCCCTCGAACCGCAATAATCCTACACCGCTGGATGAAACCGTGCCGGGCACATTGGGCTATTATTATAGCAGCCGTAACCCAGACGCAACGGTTCCGAAAACCCAATTCCCTTACAGTCGGGTTGACTTTTATGAAGATGGTACGGGTGAAGCCCGAAAAGCCGCTGCTCCGGGCAACCAGTTTCGGATGGGGCAGGGTAAGGAGAAACTCAGCAACTCGTTCCCCATTCACAACGAGTTGAATCATTACCTCTCCAAACGTTCCATTTTTATTCCCGGCATTACCACCTCGGTATCAACCTTGTTCCGCGGGGGTGTACAGCAGGTGGTCCGTGACGAAAACGGGCGGTACGCCATCTCCATTTCAGACAAGAACGGTAAAACGTTGCTGACTGCCCGCGCGGGCTCCGCTTCGAACAACGTATTAGCCGTTACCAATACGGTGACGGCCGATGCTGCAGCTCCGCTGGTCTATTTTTATTTGCTGCATGATCAGGCAATCACCGTAAGTGGTGGGGTAAGCCAGTTGGAAAACCTGGTCACCAATACCACGTTCAGCTATACCGGCAGCACATTGCCGGCCGGATTTTACCGACTCAAACGGCAGAGCGGAACCACTACACTCACGTACACCAACTACTACCTCGATGTGGCCTACCAGTTTTATGACGATGCCGGTCGGTTGGTATGCTCGTTGTCGCCCAACGGTTTTGAAGCCATGCAAAAGCGGGGTATCAGCGATATCACGCAGCTTGACAAAACGAACTATGTGTACAACCACCAGGGTTGGCTATTGAGCCAAACTGAAACCGATGCCGGTGAAAGCAAGTACATGTATCGCAGGGACGGCAAGATCCGCTTTTCGGAAAATGCGCTTCAACGCCAGCGAGGCCGTTTTTCCTACACCCATTACGATGCACTCGGTCGCCCGATCCAATCGGGTGAGTACAAAGCCTCCACCGAAGTGTTCAACTCGGCCGCCCTGAAAAGTAAGCTGGAGTTTGCCAGCCAGGCGATATGGGCAGATGGAGACGTGACGGACTGGATCAAGACCACGTACGACTTGCCCGACAACGGTACAGCGGGTTTGCCATCGCTGAGTTTGCCCAACTTGTTTCAGGAAAACCAACCCTATGAGCAAACCTTCATGCGCGGAGCAGTATCGACCACCGAGAACGCCAACATCAAAACGTGGTACAGCTACGATGAACTGGGCCGCGTAAAGTGGATGATCCAGAAGCCAAAGGCACTCAGCCGCGTCTTCATTCTCGAGTATGAGTATGACTTTCTGGGGAACGTGCTGAAAGTGGCGCAGCGTTCCGTAGAGGGCGGTGCGCAGCGCGAACGTTTTTACCACCACTACGAGTATGACCGCGATAAACGCCTGACGAAAGCGTACACCAGTCTGGATGGTGTTAACCGCACATTGCAAGCCAGCTATCTTTTTTATGTGCACGGACCCTTGAAGCGCATTGAACTGGCGACCAACTTACAGGGCATTGACTTTGTGTACAACATTCACGGGTGGCTAACACAAATTAATCATCCGAACGATAGCCACGTTGATAATGACCCGGGGAAAGACAGCCCTGTTAGCAATGGCATGAGAAAGGATGTTTTTGGAATGCTATTGGATTACTACGAGCGTTCCCTTAGCCCATCCGGTGTTACCTCCATGCAAACTCCGGAACAGTATCACAAAATTCCCTCGCTGGATGGAGTCATGAACCCTAACATGGAGGTAGCCTTGTCCATTGATCCGATCAGTTTGTATAAATCTAGCATGCGCCAGGTAATGACTTCATTTCAAGAGTTCGGGGCTGGCAACAGGGAAACGGGTAGAATGGATTAGAGCGTTGCATGAAAAAAACGAAAGGAGTGACGAATTCAAAAAATAACAACGGGGTATGAAACGATTAAAGACAGGTTTTTTGATAACCATTCTGGTTGTGCTGCAATGTAGATTTGTTTACGCGCAATGCACCAGCCCTGCCCCCTCAGTTACGCCCGGCAGCCGCTGCGGTTCGGGTACCGTCTCCCTCTCGGCAAGCCAAACGGTGGCAGGCGTGTTTCGTTGGTACTCCACCTCCACGGGAGGCACGGCCCTTAGAACAAGTGGCACGGTTACGAGCGATACGTATGTCACCAGCTCCCTTTCCGCCACGACCACCTATTTTGTTACTTTCCACAATGGAACCTGTGAGAGCACGTCCCGCACGGCCGTAACCGCAACAATCAATCCAATGCCGGTTGCGCCCACAGCACCGGCCGCAAGTCGCTGCGGAGCCGGCACCGTTGCGCTATCGGCTACCAGCGCCACAGCCGGAACCTTCATCTGGTACTCAGCCAGCACGGGCGGCACGGTATTGCGTACCAGCGCGGCAGGCCTCACGTCCGATGCGTATACGCCCCCCTCGATCAGCGCCACCACCACGTATTTTGTTGCGCTGCGCACTTCGGCCAGCTGTGAGAGCGCGCGCACAGCGGTAACGGCTACGGTGAACACGGCATTGGTTGCGCCCACAGCACCGGCCGCAAGTCGCTGCGGAGCCGGCACCGTTGCGCTATCGGCTACCAGCGCCACAGCCGGAACCTTCATCTGGTACTCAGCCAGCACGGGCGGCACGGTATTGCGTACCAGCGCGGCAGGCCTCACGTCCGATGCGTATACGCCCCCCTCGATCAGCGCCACCACCACGTATTTTGTTGCGCTGCGCACTTCGGCCAGCTGTGAGAGCGCGCGCACAGCGGTAACGGCTACGGTGAACACGGCATTGGTTGCGCCCACAGCACCGGCCGCAAGTCGCTGCGGAGCCGGCACCGTTGCGCTATCGGCTACCAGCGCCACAGCTGGAACCTTTAATTGGTACTCGAGCCCTAGTGGTGGCCCAGCTCTGCGAACAAGTCCGGCAGGGGCCACATCCGATGTGTATACTTCTTCCTCTATCGCAACGACTTCTACGTTTTATGTCACGTATACTAATGCCGGTAATTGCGAGAGCTCACCTCGAACTGAAGTTGTAGCCACTGTGCTACCCGTGCCAGTGGTTTTGTCTGTTACGGGTGGGGGCAATCTCGCCCTGGGATCGATGCTTGTAACGTTATCCGGCAGCCAACATGGCACACAGTATCAACTTCTTCGAAACGGAGCAAATATGGCTGCCCCGCAGATGGGAAACGGATCAGACCTAATGTGGCCGGTCACCCAGGAAGGATCCTATACGGTGACTGCCCAGCTCGGAAGCTGTACAGCCCCGATGGCCGGCACAGCAACTTTCAGCAATGGGCTGGTTTCTGATCAGGTGGAATTCAATGCTCTGAAAGAACTTTTCCAAAGCACCAACGGTGCCAACTGGGCCAACAAAACGAATTGGCCTGTTTCCTGGCCTGCCAGCGCATCTGCCTCCGAAATGGCAACCTGGTATGGGGTAGGCGTTGAAAATGGTGATATTCAAACCATCTGGTTACAGGGTAACAATCTTATCGGAACACTTCCACCAGGTATTGGGAACTTAACCCAGTTGCGAGTGCTTAATATGCGCGCGAACTTGGTTACCGGTGCCATCCCGAACGAGTGGTCAACCCTGGTAAATCTAACCGAATTCGAGTTCTTCCACACGTCTATCTCCGGCCCACTTCCCGGGTTTCTCAAAAATTTCAACCATTTGCGATGGATCACCATTGGTTCTGCCAATCTTACCGGGCCCGTGCCAGATTACGGTGGATTACCGGCTCTTCGCGTGCTCGGTTTGGAGGGCAACCTGACGCCCGGTCCCGTTCCTTCCTGGATCAGTACCCTGCCATCGCTGGCCTATTTCAGTATGGCAAATTCAAAACGCACCGGAACAATACCCGAATGGGTGGGCAATCTGACGGGTTTGATTTCATTCAACCTCAGCAACAATCAACTCACCGGGCCCATTCCTGCTTCCATCGGGAATTGTACCTGGTTGACCGCCTTAGATCTTGGCAACAACCAGCTCTCGGGCAACTTACCGGCAGCGCTCAACAAACTCACCTCACTAACACGACTTGTTCTTCAAACCAACCAATTTACCGGCACATGGCCCTATTTGGGCGACCTGGTTAACTTGCAGCACGCTGACCTCTCGGCAACTCCTACCTACGACCGGGCCCCGATTCCCGAGTGGGTCGGAAACCTCCGCAAACTGCAGTATCTTGACTTGAACAACACCAACCGGAGCGGAGCCATCACCCCGGCCTTGGCAAATCTATCTTCCATCAACGAACTGCGCCTGCAATACAATCAGTTAACGGGTAACGTACCGGCCTTCCTCACTACACTCCCCGCCCTCCATACCCTCTTCCTGTTTGCCAATCAGCTCTCGGGCGAGTTACCCCAAAACTGGAGTGGAACTCCGCAGCTGTACTACCTGCAAATCTCCGGCAACCGCCTCACGGGCTCGGTGCCTGCCTCGCTGCTGGCCCTGCCAAGTCTCCGGTTTGCGTATTTCCATAGCAACGATTTTACTTCGATACCAAACTTCAACACAGCCGTTAACAAGGCGAATCTCTACCTGCGGGTGGATAACAACCGCCTCGACTTTAGCTCCCTGGAGCCCAACTTCACAGGAAACGGTACCCACGGGTTCACCGATTTTGTCTATGCCCCGCAGAAAAATTTTCAGGACCAGCAGCGACTGGATGTAACGGTCAATAGCCTGTTGGAGATTGTCCCCCGGCCCCTGACACCCAACGCGACCATCATCTGGGAGAAAGAAAGCACCCCCGGGGCATGGACCAGCGTAAACACGTCCAATCAAAATACCACGCAATCCACCTGGCGGCAGGCAAATGCTGTCTCCGCTCATGCCGGAAACTACCGCTATCGAGTTTCCAGCACACGCGTTCCAGGCCTAATGCTCTCCAGCGAGCCCATCATCGTAGCCACTACAGAAGTGTTTACGGCCTCGCCCTCTGTTGGTCAGGCACTCTACAACGGCAACATTACCGCCATGACGTGGCGCACCGACCCCGCCTATGCCACAGGCACCAGCGGGTATAAAGGAATGTTCTTGTATGAATATGACGACCGCTACCAGATCAAAGAAGCCCAGTTTGCCAACCCGAATTTCTCCGCCAATACGTTTGCGCTGGAGGGTAATCGCTTCCGCGAAACTGGCTTTACCTACGACCCCAACGGCAATCTGCTGACCCTCAAAAGGTACAATCTATCGCAAACGAAGATTCATGACTTTACCTACAGCTACCAAGCCCGCAGCAACCGCCTTACCAGTGTGAGCGGTTACGTGAATGCCTACACCTACAATGCCGTAGGGCAGATGATCGGGCAGGATAACGTAACCGGGCAGGATCTGTTCGTGGATTATGACGTGAGCGGCAAGGTGACCACGGTGTACAGCGATGCAGCCCGGACGAAATTCACGACCAAATATTTGTATGACGACCGCGGCTTTCGCCTGGCGAAAGAAACCTATAACACAGCCGGGGTGCACCAGTTTACCACGTGGTATGTGCGCGATGCCAGTGGCAACGTGGTGAGCATCTACAACCAGAATGCCGGAGAGACACACGTCAGCCTCACCGAAGTGCCCGTGTACGGCAGCGGCAAGTTGGGGCTTTACCGACCCTCGGTGCAAGGCGGGGGAGAATACGTGTACGAGATCACCGACCACCTGGGCAACGTGAGGGCCACGCTCAAGCAGGACGAAGACGTATACGTAGCCACCATGGAAGACAACGGGCAGGCGACCATCAGCAACCCGCGCGTGCGCGAGATGGCGTACTTCAAAAACCTGTTCGAAACCGAGAGGCGCGATGCGCGGATGAACAAAACCCCGAACACGGTAGTGCCCACACCCGAGTGGAGCGCTTATTTAAATTGGATGGATGACGGTAACCCGGCCACGAAGGAAGACATCATAGGCCCGGCCATTGCATTGAAGGTGGAGCGGGGTGACAAAATAAGTTTGGAAGCATGGGCGAAGTTTGAGCGGCAGGTAAGTTACAGCCGCAATGCCACTGCAGCGGTGATGGCCAGCCTGCTGGGCAGCAGTTTTGTGAATGCCAACCTTGGGCTGGAAACCCTGGCTAAGGCCAACCAGGCTTTCAATAGCAGCCTGCCCACCGCCCTGGCGGGCACCGGCACTGACCCCGCTACCCGGCCGTATGCGTATTTAAACTATATTGTGTTTGATAGTAGTTATGTGTTGAGAGACGCAGGTGCCATACGTGTGCCCGATGCAGCCGGGTTTAACCCCGGCAACGAGATTGCGGTAACTCCGCAACAGCTTGCCTTTGCGCAGCCTATACAGCCGCAGCAGGCGGGGTATGTTTATGTGTGGGCTTGTCAGCCGAAGCTTCAGCGAAGGCTGGTGAGCAACGAAACGCAGGGCAGCAAAGTGTGGTTTGATGATGTAAAGGTAACCCACACCTACAGCCGCGTAACGCAGGCCAGTGACTATTATGCCTTTGGGGATATCATGCGTGAACAAAAAAGTCCTGATGACCTGATTTACCGGTACACTTACCAAGGCGGCTACAGCGAACGTGACCTTGAAACCAAGTGGCAGCACTTTGAAGCAAGGGAGTTTGACCCTGTAGTAGGGCGATGGACAAGCCGAGACCCAGCCCGGCAGTTTTATTCACCGTATGTAGGCATGGGTAATAATCCCATTAGTGGAGTTGATCCGGATGGCCGAACAATGGAACCAGTCTACGATTCAAAAGGTAACTACAGAGGGAATACGATCGAAGGTTATAAGGGAAAACCTATTATCTATGATGGTAATGAGGATTTCTCGAAAATGGGTGCCGCTCGGCTTATAGGTATGGGGGGGAAATTCATAGATGTTGATGCGCCAAGGCTAAGTGCTGAGGCATATGCAAAGATCGTAAACGAGATGATTGGCAGAATGCCGGAATTAGGCGATATGGGCTTGTTACTGAATTCAAGTGTTTCAATTTTTCAAAGATATGGTTCGGAAACCTATAATGATGGTGTATTGGCCAGTGGACCATTTAATACAACATACCCTGCAGGGTATGATCATTTTCCAGTTAAAGTTAGCGTTGCTATGCTTGGCAACAAGTTAAGCGGTGGAGCAAGTTTCACGGTAGAGAATATTCAGAATGGTGTAGGTATTCATGAATTTCTTGGGCATGGATTTTTAGGATATAGAGGTGACAAACAGCACCACAAAGCATTCGAATTACAGTTCAGGCATCCAACTTGGAGCAAGACAACTCCTGATTTTAAAAGAGACATGAATCAACTATATGCTGGGTATCCTAAATAAGCATTCTTATTTCTTTTTGCTACTTTGTATAGCCTCCTGTCAGCCAAGACAGCAGAATCCACAAACTAGTCTTCTCGGTGATTGGATCATCGTCAAGTCTGAAATTGAATTAGTTTATGGTGCAAAGTGTTTCCCCTTTTCAAATTTTGATCTACCGTTTCGTTTTCATTTAAATGATAGCATGATTATTAGCGAAATGGGACTGTATCAGTATGATTCCAATGAGAGGTTTATCGGCAATCAGACTAGGTATAAAGTCGTTAATGACTCTTTATTCATCTATGACTTTTTAAACAATGATTGGTTGGATTTTTACATTAGTTATTCCCAATCAGACTCTATTATCTTAGAGGATGAGATGAATCATTTTGTGTATTTGAAACGAGTTGCCCTCGATACCCCAAGACCAAACGGAGTTTCTAAAGTAACAGTGGAGGCAAGTACAAGTTCGCTAAACTGCATGTCATACAAAGTGGAATTCACCAGGAATTGTACTGCGCATTTTGTAACGGACTCTATCGATTGGAATGCTAATATCAATCGTGACGACTGTGCTTTCTTTTGGAGTTATGTTGATGCAATTAGTTTCCCACATGATTCAAAGGATTACTACGAAAGACCTCAAGGATCTCACGAGAGAAACTATGAGTTAGGTATTAGTGATGGTGAGAAAGATGTTCAAATATCACTATCCAGCTCACAAGGTCCAATCAAATTGAGATTCTTACTGCTTCATCTTGAAAATATCTTAGACAAAGACAGGCAATGTAGGTATGGACCCACAAACCCATGTGCGTCAGCAACGCCACCGCAGCCGTGATGGCCAGCCTGCTGGGCGGCAGTTTTGTGAATGCCAGCTTTGGTCTGGAAACCGTGGCGCAGGCCAACCAGGCTTTCAATAATAGTTTGCCTACCGCGCTGGCGGGGACCGGCACCGACCCCGCTACCCGGCCGTATGCGTATTTAAACTATATTGTGTTTGATAATAGTTATGTGTTGAGAGACGCAGGTGCCATACGCGTGCCCGATGCAGCCGGCTTTAACCCCGGCAACGAGCTGGCGGTAGTTCCGCAGCAGCTTGCCTTTGCGCAGCCCATACAGCCGCAGCAGGCGGGGTATGTTTATCCCAGAATTGTCATTAGAAAGTAAAACTCAATGGTGTCGTAAAGGAATTGACATTCATCCAGAGTCCTGTAAACCATTCCCTTCGTTTCATGGCCAAGGATAGTTTAAGGATTCTTTGATTTCCGTTTTTGACGATGTATCCGCCAATGGCAAAAACATTGTAGCGCAGCGTTTTCATTTGCTGGTGGATTTTCTGCCCCAACACCACTTGTCGGAACAAGCTGATGAAGTTGTAGGCCATCATCACAAAGTTCAATG
>Ga0209972_10000273_pt1 | contig 51570 bp, 36 predicted proteins | sample NOAtaG_7_FD_187302 | JGI IMG/M metagenome (GOLD analysis project Ga0209972, IMG submission 187302) | Freshwater lake microbial communities from Lake Erie, under a cyanobacterial bloom - NOAA_Erie_Diel1S_2200h metaG (SPAdes) (version 2) | ecosystem: Environmental > Aquatic > Freshwater > Lake ...
ATTTCATCGCCCCACTTCACTTGAAAGAAATCATTCTGGCCATCAACTGTGCCCGGGGTGATCACGTTGGGAACCTTAATATCCCGAATTGGCCGCACGGCTGCAGAGTCGTACAGGCAGTCTGCCGTTTGCCCTATTAGTTTCACAACAAATGCACCTTCAGCCTGATATCGATGCGTGGCGCTTGAACCCGGTACACGGGTACCGTCACCAAAGTCTACCCAGCTATTATCCGGGGTTCCTTGTACATCACCTGTCACTGTAACCGTGGGCAGGCCAAAGCAGCCGAATTCTTCTTCAATGGTGAAGCGAATCGAAAGAGCCGGGGTAACATCAATATTCACCGTGTCAACGACTACACAACCGTTACGATCAAAAATGGTAACCCGCAGAGCTTCACTCCGAGATGGTAAAAACATAAATGACGGTTGAGTTGACAGAACGTTGCCACCTTCATTTTGCCACTGGTAACGAATTCCACCCGATGCCGAAAGTTGGATCGGCTGCCGCGCGCAGGCCAATGCGTCTGACTGTGCCTCTCCCACTGGTGCAAGAACCCTGACGAATGTACTGACGGAATCTACTCCCTTGCAGGTACCCTGATCAACAGCCACTAATGTAATTCGGTAGGTACCCGGAAACCGATAGCGATAGGTAAAGAATGAAGTATCGATCCGGGTTACCTTAGTTGCATCGCCCAGCCGCCATTCAAACAAACGCCCTCCAATACTGAAATTTTGTAGCGCCAGTGTATCCCCTAAACAAAGCTGATTTATTCCAGGCTGGTCAAGCCGGACCGAATTCGTTTGCAACGCAGCCCGCAGCAATGACAAGTCAAATTTGAATGCGGCATTATTTCAGTTTGCGCTTTGATTGAATCGACTCCACGCATTTGCCGTGGTGGGGAAATCGGACGTGGGTCCCCCTGTTGAATTGAAGGCTGCGCAGCCCGAACACACCGCATGATAGACCACGCCCCCCTTGTCAAAACGGCTGGTTCCGCCATCCACGTGAGTCTTCGACTGACTTCCACCGAGAAAAGTGCCATATAAAAATTGGGAGGCATCGGCCGTCAATACCATGAAATAAAAGTCCGAGCCGCTGGTGGTGGCCTGAAAGGCGTTGGGCGTCACCGGCATGCCTGCCGTTGAACTGTCCCAAAATCCCAAAATCCGATTGATACCGCCACCCCAGCCTGACAAATACAGATTGTTGCAATCGTTGACCAAAAAAGCGGTGGGTGAAATGTCGGGTATGCCCCGACCCGCACCCACTACCGTACTGAACTGGAGCACACGTAAAGCCGAGTCAAACTTCTGAATAAACTGACCGCTGTTCGGATTGGAGTAAACTCCGGTTGATACCGGAAAAGGTCCTGCCGTTTGTCCATACACGTATACCTCCCGCGATGGACTGATACCAAGAAAATAAATTTGATTGTAGTCGGATGTACCGGTGAACGTAACCGACATGATTTCGGCTCCATCGCCCCGGATGCGGGCAACAAACCCATCCACGGCACCCCCAAAAGTTGGCTGATAGGCCCCGGCTGCTGCCGGGAAATTGGAACTGGCAGTACCCCCCGCCACGAAAATGTGATCTGACCAATCCACCTGGATGGAGTAAGAAGCATCTGCCTCATTGCCGCCAAGGAATGCACTCCAACTTATTGAGGACAAATCAGCTGTTAGTTTTGCAATCAATGCATCCGTCTCCCCCCCTCCGAACGTTGTCGTGAAGCTATTGATCGCGGGGAAATCCGGTGATGATGTTACGGAGCTTATAACGATCTCGCCTTTTGAGTTCTCAACAATATCACCCCGCAACTCGTCACCATAGTTACGAACCAACGCTCCGCCCGATGGGCTCAGACCGTCATTTCGTGACCCCCCCAAATAGGTGCTTGCTTTCAACAGTGTACCATCCCGGCTAATCCGACTCACGATGATATCCGAACCGTTTGGATAGGTGATCACATTGCTTTGCGGAGTACCACCACCAAACAAGCGATCAAAGGCCCCTGGCGTTGTCGGAAAATCGGATGAACTCGTTGTTCCGAGCACCAGCAGATCTTCGTTTTCGGTAAGCACTAAACTGTGAGGGGAATCGGCACTTCGGCCACCCAGGTAAGCAGCATACAGCAATTGTGTGCCGGCCGAGTCATACTTCAGAATGGCGATGTCATAGTCGCCCTGATAGTCAACTTCAAAAGCTCCGGGTGTTGCCGGGAACTCACCGCCAAACTGGTGATTGGTTACCCCGGCTGAGTAAAGCGTGCCCCGTTCACCCGGAGTAGCTGTGCTGCCCCAATTGTCGGCCGTTGACCCCGAATACGTTGAAAAAATCAATATCGGGTCAATGATCAGGTCATAGGTACGATCGTATCCGTCAGGAAACTCAAAACCAATCAATCCGTGGTGAGCCCTAAACGCGCAGGGAACTTCGCAGCGAACACCGTCCCTTATCTGGTAGGCTACCGGGCGCCCCTCGGCCAATACACCCAAGGCCGTTTTTACCCTGAGTTCGCCCTCCTCAATCTTAATACCCGAAGCGCCTTCCACGGCATATTGGATTTGTTGAGCCTCCGCGCCTGCCCGAACGATCCAATCGTATTTGATATGCTGTCCCCATCCCTTCACCAGTACATCAATGCCTTGATAGACGTTGCGATAGGATACCTCGCCATACGCCCGTGCCGCAGGAGCCCACCGTGAAGAATCGTTACCGAGGAAATAACTGTAGTAAACCGGAAGCAGGCCCGAGAATCGGGCCGCAGATGCATGGGTGTGCAACCAGCGAAAACGTAAGGCGTGCATCCGGATCGACTCCTCCGGGGGTACAAAGGCCTGCGATTCTAAAAAGCATTGGTACGGCTGCTCGTGCAGTTCATGTAACCTGGCCTCGTCCACCAAAAGCACTGAAAATCCCTCATCATTAATGTACACACGGCCGCCCGGCACACGGGCCATGGCGTCATAGTTACCCGACCATTGACCCTTATTTTCAATCCAATGAAGTTGGGCGTTTTGCCCCCACGCGGCAAACGAAATCCAATAAAGAAACGCACAAAGTCGCACGGCAATTTGCATAAAAGTGCATACAAGATACCCCGAATTAGTAACTCCAATCAACCCTCCCTTCGCAATACCTGCAAAGGTGGCGTGTTTAATACGCTGCGGGAATTAAACCAGCCGATGAACACCGTGAGCAGCATGACGCCTGCAGCAATTGCGAGCAGCTCAAGTACATCCACCGCAAACTTGATTTCGAAAAAGAAGGTGGCCAACAACCAACCGGCCGCCAGCGACAAGACCATGCCCGTGAGTGCAGCGAACAGACCAAGATATCCATACTCAATCAACGTGATGCGAACGATCTGACGCTGCCGCGCCCCTACCGTGCGCAATAACACATTTTCTTTCACGCGGGCGAAGCGACTGTTCAACACGGCACCCGCCAGCACCACAAGCCCCGTGATAATGCTGAATAATGCCAGGAATCGGACAACCACGGCCACTTTACCGAACAGTTCGTCTATAGTCGATAGGATCAACCGGAGATCGATGAGCGATACATTGGGATAACTCATCACCAATTCCTGTTGAAATCGATTGGCGTTCTGGGTGTCCGTGATTCGTGTAGCGGCTACCCAAATTTGGGGGGCAGCTTCCAGGACTCCCGTGGGAAAAACAAATATGAAGTTCGGAGGGTCCTTCGGCCAGTCGACCTTGCGAATGCCGCTGATGAACGTGCGTATCGGCACCCCCTGCACATCGAACACGAGCGAATCGCCCACGTCCAGCCGGAGGGTTTCTTGCATGCCATCGGAAATGGTGACACCCACTGAATCGACCACTCCACCCCCACGCCACTGAATTTTCCCTTTGACCAACTCCTCCGAGAGATGAAGGGAGTCGCGATACGTAACCCGGTACTCGCGCGTAAGCGCCCAGTTGGGAATTCTCAGCGAAGTGTCCTTCTGAATTTGTTCAACCGGCACACCCTTGACTGAAGCCAGCCGGCAAGTAATAATCGGCACCACCTGGTTACGCGGCAGCTGATACTGATCCATCAGATTCAATACGCCCTCGCGCTGCGAAGATTGAATATCAAATAGAATCGTATTGGACTGATTGCTGTTGCCGGTAAACTCGACCTGATTAAGCAAGCTGCTTTGAATAATGTTAAGCGTTGAAATAATGAAAGCCCCAAGGCCAATGGTGACCAACATAACACGGGTTTGATTGTTTGGCCGGAAGAGATTAGCCATCCCATGCCGCCAGATGAACGAGGCTCTGCGCGGAAAATACCGTTTAATCATCCAAAGCAATACTGCGGCAACTGCGGTAAGCGCCCCAAGGGCCATGGCCAATCCGCCCGTGAAGAGACTGCCTGCCAAAAAACTTCGGGTTTGGTAAGCTGCGGCTAACACCGGAAACAAAACAATCAGAAAAAGGGTAACGATCTTCGTCTTGGAAATTACACGCTCAGCGTTGAAGTCCGTGCGCAATACAGACAAAGGTGGAACAAACCGAACGGCCACCAAGGGAAGCACGGTGAACAGTACGGAGATCAAAACACCCAGAATCAAACCTTCACCAACAGCTACCCATTGAACATTGAACTTCAACTCCACGGGCAAAAGACCCCCGAAAGCCAACGGGATGAGTTGTTGAAGACCTACGCCTAAGGCGGCACCCAGCACACTGCCTGCCAGACCCAGAGCAAATACCTGAATGAAGTAGATATTGAATGCCTGCCAGCCCGAACTACCTACGCAGCGCAGGATGGCAACCTCGTCTCGCTTCTCCCGTGCATAGATGTGAACCGAACTGGCCACACCGATGCAACCTAACACCAACGCCACAAAAGCGAGTAGTGAGAAAAAGCGATATACCGATCGGAAGCCGTTGCCCAGATCATTCTTCCGCTCTTCTACCGTGTCGAACGAATAACCCCGCTGCTTCATCTCCGGCCGCAGCCGCTTGAGCAAATCGGTCGTTTCTTGCTCCGTTTTCGTTTTAATAAACAGATTATAGTTCACGCGGCTGCCATACTGAACCAGCCCGGTGGAATCCAGTTCAGAGAGAGCGATATACACGACTGGTGCAATGGTGGAGGTCAGCTCTCCGCCACCCGGAATCTTGCGCACGACCCCGGCCACACGGAAAACGGAACTGCCCACTTTGATGGAATCATCTGAACTCACTTCATACTGGGTGGCCAGCGATTCGTCCAACATGGCGTAACGCCCCGTGCGCACTTTGGCGTAGGAGTCAGCCGGCAACGTAATGAGGTCACCGTAAAACGGAAAATCCCCTTCGAGTGCGGTGAGTTTGACCAGGCGTGACTGGCCGGTATTCATAAACATCACCATGGAGGCCATGTCGGCATTGGCTGCCTGCTGAATGGCTGCCGAGTCGAGCAGGGCCGTGAAGGTGCTGTCAAATTTCTTATTACTTTTGATCACCAGATCTGCGCCCAACAACTCCTTCGCATTTCGGTTTAACTCCTGCTGCATGGAGTAGTTCAGGGAAGAGATGGCCACCACGGCCGCAATCCCCGTGATCATGGACGCAATAAACAGGAACAAGCGCGAAGCATTGTGACGCCCATCGCGCCAGGCCATGCGCCACACCCACGGATCGCGAAGCAAACTTTTCGTCTTTCGCTTGATCTTGATGATGTATTCGATCATGCAACGGTAAGAATACGCTCGTTAACCAATTTACCGCCCTTCATTTGAAGTATTCGCTCGGTTCGTTCAGCCAGTTCAAGATTATGAGTAACCAGCACAAGTGTGGTCTTTTCCTCCCGGTTGATCTGAAAAAGCAGCTCGGTAATGCGGGTCGCATTTTCCTCGTCCAGGTTTCCGGTGGGCTCATCGGCAAACAGAACTTTCGGGGATGTAATAAAAGCACGGGCAATGGCCACCCGCTGCTGCTCACCACCGGAAAGCTGCGAGGGGTAATGATGGGTGCGGTCTCCAAGCCCCACCCGTTCCAACAGTTCGCGCGCACGAGCTTCCACGCCCTTTTCGCCTCTTAATTCGAGCGGCACCATCACATTTTCCAGCGCGGTGAGCGTGGCCAACAACTGGAAATTCTGAAATACGAAACCGATGAACTGATTCCGGACATAAGCGCGGTCATCCTCATCCATCGCGTTGAGCTTAAAGCCCATCAGCGATAGCGTGCCTGAGGTTGCCACGTCCAGCCCTGCACAAAGTCCGAGCAAAGTCGTTTTACCACTTCCGGACGGGCCAATGATCGAAACGGCCTCGCCCTGGCGAACGGTAAACGACACGTGGTCCAAAACGACAATCTCTCGTTCGCCTGACGGGAAGGATTTCGTCAGGTTCTCGGCAGCAAGTACAATATCCGGCATGATTTTATTGGGAAGTTTAAATCTTTAAATCGTTTTTACCCGTAAAATTGTTTCAATTAACAATTTCTTATAATGGCAGTCGCTAAGATCATGCATTTTATTGTGTTGCTGGGTGCGTCTTGGAGCGTGGCTCCGCCCAAGACCATTCTTTTTTTTGGCGACAGCCTGACCGCAGGATACGGGCTCTCGCCCGAAGAAGCCTTCCCAGCCCTGATTGAACAAAATTTACGTAAACAAGGTAAAGAGGTCAAGGCTGTCAATGCCGGGCTTAGTGGCGAGACTTCAGCAGGCGGGCTCTCCCGCATCGACTGGATTCTGAGGCAACCCGTTGATGTATTTGTACTCGAACTGGGAGCCAATGATGGATTGCGTGGATTACCGGTAACCGATACACGCCAGAATCTTCAACGTATTATTGACAAAGTGAAAGCGAAGTACCCCAACGCTAAGATCGTGATGGCCGGCATGATGGTGCCCCCCAATATGGGCAAGACGTACGCTGACGAGTTTAAAAAGATCTATCCGGAGCTGGCGCGAGCCAACGGGGCCACGTTAATTCCATTTCTGCTGCAGGGCGTTGCCGGTGACGAAAAACTCAACCAGGCCGATGGTATTCATCCCAATGCCAAGGGCCACCAATTGGTGGCCCGGCACGTGCAATCCTTTATTGAAAAAATCTTGTAGGCTGGCTACTCCAACCGAATAGACAGCAAATCATACAATCGGTACAAGCGTTGCAACTCCAGTTTTTGCTGTTTGCTTATGCGTGTACGCTCCAAACTTTTTATTTTCTCCTCAATGTGTTTCATAGTGTCACGGGTAGTTGTCTGATTCTTACACTTACTTCGTTCGGTTTTGCCTGGCCGCATGCTGTTAGATCAACGAGGCATGCAAATCCTCCGAGTAAAAAAGCTTAATCCGGGGCACCCTGAAACGTTCGCGAAGCTGGCGTGCGTGATCCATAGCCAGATCGCTATTTTGAAAAACAGAGCACGCCCCTTGCTCCATTTGCAGCTTTTTGTCGGCCGGAGCTATGATGACCGGCACATACCCTACATCACGAGGGTTGTCCTCCAATACGATCCATTTCATGGCAGTAACGGTTAGCTTTTTGAAAATGAGACTCTGATTAAACCGCAAACCACTTGCAGCAGACGCGGCACCCCCCTGGCGAAAGAGGCTGACCAGTTGGCTCACAACGTTAGGCGGCAGTGTAGAAGAAACAGAGGTAGACGAACAGAAGGAAAAAAAACACGTGGCTGGTGCACGCTGGGTTTCACCGGTTCGGGACCAAAGGCAGGCGGTGTGAACCGGACCGGCACCGGGCTACGAACCGCCCGTGCGGCAACCTGATCCACCTCAACCTCGGATGACGAAACCGACTCTTCCATCACCTCGGACGGAAGCATACGGGCAAAAAGCGGCTGCGCTGAGGAAAATATCAGCAAAAAGGATAGAAAACAGGCAAAAAATGCTGAAAACCGCATCTACTAGTAATACTGTCAAATATAACAGTATTACTAACGAACCGACAAGAGATTAGTTTTGGGCAAGACGAAATTGTTTCAGGACTTCCAAACCAAAATTTGAGGAAAAAGAGTAAGAATCAGGGTCATGAGGAATAAAACGGCAAGCCAGCACCAGATTAAGCGAACCAGCGCCTTGTGAACATGCCGACAACCCCATCATTCATTTGCAACAGAACCGAGTTGAAGTCGCACGGAAGTAAGAGACAGGCAAAGGTTTCGTGAGCCGCGGGGTTTGAATTAATCAGCCGGAAGAAGTCGAACTTTACCGTTGGGAAACTGTTCTACTACGGTGACAAAAACCGCTGTTATCATTGGCTCGGGGGTTGGTGGGTTAGCTACCGCCTGCCGGCTGGCGACACTTGGGTTCCAGGTATCTGTGATGGAGGCCAACGAATACCCGGGCGGTAAGCTGACCGAGATATCGAACTCGGGATTCCGTTTTGATGCCGGCCCGTCCTTGTTCACGATGCCCCAGTTTCTGGATCAGGTTTTCGAAGCTGCAGGCAAAAACCCAAGGGATTATTACCGCTACCACCGCCTTGAAAAATCCTGTCATTACTTTTTTGAGGATGAAACCTACCTGGAAGCGTGGGCGGATGTTCAAAAATTTTCCCTTGAGGTAGAGACCAAGCTGGGCCTGCTTGGGCAAGAAATACTGGACTACCTGCAACAATCCAAAGAAATTTACGAAAGTGCCGGGCACATTTTTCTCGAAAACTCGCTGCATCGCTGGGATACCTGGCTGCGTACAGACGTACTAAAAGCCCTCCCAAAAATTCCCTCGCTGGGCCTGTTTTCCTCGATGCATGAGCGTAACCGGAGCAGCTTTCGTGATCCGCGGCTGGTGCAGCTATTCGATCGGTACGCCACCTATAACGGCTCGAATCCGTATCGTGCACCCGGCATCCTTACGTCCATTCCGCACCTGGAGTTCAATGTCGGCACATTCTTGCCGGAGGGCGGAATGCATGCCATCACGCAAGCGCTGTACCAGTTGGCCACCGACCTGGGCGTGACTTTTCATTTCAACCTGCCTGCGGATAAAATCGAAACGAGTGATGGACGTGCCGCAGGTGTAAGGGCCGGGGGCAAGTATCTGGAAGCTGACATTGTGATCAGTAACCTTGATGTTTACCCCACGTACAGAAAGCTCCTTCCCCACCTGGCTGCACCGGAGAAAATACTGGCCCAGGAGCGCTCCAGCAGTGCGCTGATTTTCTACTGGGGAGTCAGCGGCTCTTTTCCGCAACTGGACGTTCACAACATTTTGTTCGCGGCTGACTATGCCCGCGAGTTTAAGCACTTGTTCGATGATCACACCTTAACGGATGACCCTACCGTATACATCAACATCACGAGCAAAAAAGAACCCACCGATGCACCCCCCGGGGCCGAGAACTGGTTTGTGATGATCAATGCCCCTGCCAACCAGGGTCAGGATTGGGACAAGTTGATTCCGGCCGCCCAACAGCACATTGTGCGTAAAATCAACCGCTTGCTGCATACCGATATTGAGAGCCGTATTCGCTGCGAACAAGTTTTGGACCCGCGGTTGATTGAACACAAAACGGGGTCCTTTCGGGGTTCACTTTATGGAACCAGCTCGAACAACCGAATGGCCGCCTTCCTCCGTCACCCCAACTTTACCCGGAAAATACCGAACCTGTTCTTTTGCGGAGGATCCGTGCATCCGGGGGGTGGCATTCCACTTTGTTTAATGTCAGCCAAGATAACGTCTGCACTTATCGCAAAACAGTTTGCCTCTTAATGGTGTTTCTAGAATGTGATTGCGCGCCTATATCAACGATTTTCGACCCTCCTGCTGCCCTATTCGGTTACGCTGGTGGCATTACTGCATATCGTAGGCATCATTGGTCTTTTGTCGCCCTTCGAAACCTACTTTCGGTTGTTAACCCCCTTCAACCTGATCGTCTGCGGTTTTGTCCTGTGGATCAACCAGAGCGAAAACAGGAAGGGCCTACGCTGGTTTATGCTTACCGTTTTTCTCCTGGGCTTTGCAGTCGAATTCCTTGGGGTAAGGTACGGTTGGATTTTTGGCGAATACAGTTATGGGGCTACCCTGGGTCCGAAATTGGCAGGCGTGCCGGTGATTATCGGTTTGAACTGGTTGTTGATCATTTATTGCGTTTCGGTGCTCACCGACTTGCTGCCTGTACCGCTGTCCGTGAAAATCGTAGGGGGAGCCACCCTGGCGGTGTTAATTGACACGCTTATTGAGCCTGTGGCCATTCGGTATGACTTCTGGTCCTGGCATCAGGGCTTTGTGCCGCTTCAGAACTACCTCGGTTGGTTTATGGTATCCCTTATCATGATTTCATTGTACCACCTGTTCAGGGTGAAATCTGAAAATCGACTAGCACTCCCGTACTACTTTATACAGCTTTTTTTCTTTCTCGTGTTGGTGGTGGCACTTCGTTGAGTATTGCCTTTCGTTTCAAAATCGCTTTCACCCCGACTTCAAAGGAGAACCCCTGACTTCTATCATTTCCCCGGCTGACGCTGGGCATAGCATACCGTTGCAATCGTGTGCAATTTCAAGGCGACTTCTAAACGTGTTTTGCCTATGGAAGCAACGCCCACCCCAGCCGTCCGCAAACCGCGCGGCCGCGTAGAAATCGACATCCAAAAATGCAAGGGCTGCGAGCTGTGCACCGATGCCTGTAAAAAAGAAACACTCGTCCTCTCGGATGCCATCAACATCAAAGGCTATCACTACGTGATTGTGAACAATGACGCCTGCAATGCCTGCCTGGATTGCGCGCTCGTGTGCCCCGATGCCGTCATCACCGTTTACAAACTGCAAAAGAGCAAGAAGGTAAACATCACCCCGCCCGACATCAAAGAACAATTACGCGCTGCTGCCACTCCCAAACCCGTACCCGTATGAACGTAACAAAACTCATGAAGGGCAACGAAGCCCTGGCCGAAGCCGCCATTCGGGCCGGTTGCGATGCCTACTTCGGCTACCCGATCACACCTCAATCGGAAGTGCTGGAATATCTGGCCCGCGAAATGCCCCGGCACAACCGCATTGTACTGCAAGCGGAGAGCGAAGTAGCCTCGATTAACATGGTGTACGGTGCTGCGGGTGCCGGCTTCCGCGCGATGACGAGTTCATCGTCACCGGGGTTTAGTCTGATGCAAGAGGGTATCTCCTACCTGGCAGGTGCCGAACTGCCGTGTCTGCTCGTAAATGTGAATCGGGCGGGTCCCGGCTTGGGTACCATTCAACCCGGTCAGGGTGACTACTTCCAGGCAACCAAGGGCGGTGGTCATGGCGATTACCGTTTGATTGTGCTGGCGCCCGCATCTGTTCAAGAGATGGCTGATCATGTTTTCCTCGGCTTTGATCTGGCCGACCAGTACCGCAACCCGGTTGTCATCTTGTCGGACGGGGCGATTGGCCAAATGATGGAGAAGGTCACCTTCAAACCCTATCAAAAACCAACGGCAGATAAGTCTTGGGCTACTACGGGCAAGCCGGCCTCGCGCAAGCGCAATGCCATCTCATCGCTTTTCATTCAGCCCGAGCGTATGGAACAACATAACTTAAAACTCACTGAAAAATTCAACCGAATCCGCGAAAGTGAAATCCGTTTTGAAGAAGTAAATACAAATGATGCAGACTACCTGCTGGTAGCCTACGGGCTCAGCGCGCGCATTGCACAAAAGGCAATGGACCTGGCTCGCGCCAAAGGCTTGCGTGTAGGTTTGCTGCGCCCGATTACCTTATTCCCTTTCCCCGAAAAAAGATTGCGCGAATTGGCCACGCAAGTGCAAGGCATGCTCACGGTGGAACTCAACAGCGGGCAGATGGTGGAAGACGTGCGGCTGGCGGTGGAAGGCCGTGTGCCCGTTGCGCATTATGGCCGAATGGGCGGTATGATTTTTACGCCCGAAGAAATTGAACGGCAATTGGAAACCTTTTTCGAAAAAGCGTATGCAAACTGACGAACCCGTAACCCACGCATGTGTGCCAGACGATTATGACGTGGCCTATCATCGGCCCGCAGCGTTGATGGATGTAAACATGCACTACTGCCCCGGCTGCGCGCACAGCCTCGTGCATAAGTTGCTCATGGAAGTCGTGGATGAGTTAGGCATTCAGGACCAAACCATCGGGGTGGCACCTGTAGGCTGCTCGGTATTTGCGTATGAGTATATGAACATCGATATGCAGGAGGCAGCGCATGGGCGCGCGTGTGCCGTGGCCACGGCAATCAAGCGACTAATGCCCGACAAGTTTGTATTTACCTACCAAGGCGATGGTGACCTGGCCGCCATTGGTATTGCCGAAACACTGCACGCCATCAACCGGGGCGAGAACATCTTGATTGTGTTTATGAACAATGCCGTTTATGGCATGACCAGCGGACAAATGGCACCCACCACCCTGCCCGGCATGAAGACTACTACGAGTCCGTTTGGACGCGATACCAAATTTTACGGAGCACCTATGAAGATTGCCGAGCTCGTGGCCCAACTGCCTGGCTCGAGTTATGTAACTCGCCAGGTGGTAAACTCCCCGCATGGTGTGCGCAAAACCAAACAGGCGTTGCTCAAAGCGTTTGATTGGCAAAAACAAAATGCAGGTACTTGTCTCATTGAAATCATCGGTAATTGTCCGTCCAACTGGCGCATGACTCCGCTGGAAGCCTCGCGCTTTATTGATGAAGAAATGGTCAAATCTTTTCCGGTGGGTGACATCAAAACACCGGATCAACCATCATTAGCACCTACACCCGAAAACTTATGAAACAGTTGGAAGAACTCGTGATAGCTGGCTTTGGAGGGCAGGGCGTACTCTCACTGGGCATGACACTGGCATATGCCGGCATGATTGATGGCAAAGAAATCTCCTGGATGCCTTCTTACGGCCCGGAGATGCGCGGGGGCACGGCCAACTGCATTACTATTTTGTCGGACACTCGCATCAGCTCACCCATCATTTCAACATTCGACTCGGCCATCATCCTCAACCAGCCGTCTATGGATAAATTTGCCGAGCGTGTAAAGCCCGGTGGTCTGCTGTTGTACGAGTCGGGTAACATCTTCAAACCCAGTACGCGCACCGATATTCAACTCATGGGCATACCGGCTACTACCGAAGCCGTGCGACTGAAGAACAACAAGACCATGAACATGATCATGCTGGGAGCCTACTTGCAGTTGAGGCCCGTAGTCAAAATTGAATCAGTAATGCAGGCTTTGGCGGAGGTGCTGCCGGAGAAATACCATCACCTGCTGGACCTGAACCGGCAGGCTCTGGAGTTGGGAGCAATCTCGGTCGAGTTCCAGAGGGAGTTGATTCAAACTTGAGTGCAGATGAACGAAAAACAATTCTAATACCTTCCCATTCAAAAATTCAGAGTTCGGTCGTTTGTCTTTTTGGCAGCCCCCGTGTGCTTCCAAACTCATAACTTGACACACGAGTTAGCAATGATGCTATTCGACCTTTACTGAGCTAAACTTTAGGCTGACGATTCACGGTGTCAGAGCGCTTTGTTCGTCCTCGTTTCGTACTTTTGCGGCTTCATTGAACTTGATTTTTAGAAATGGCCGACTACTCGAAAGACGAAATTAAACGCATTGAAGAAAAATGGCGCGCAGAATGGAAAAAGCGCGAGGTGTATAAAGTTTCGAACGACTCTACAAAACCGAAGTGCTACGTGCTGGATATGTTTCCGTACCCCTCCGGGGCCGGCTTGCATGTGGGCCACCCGCTGGGCTATATCGCCAGCGACATTTACGCCCGCTTCAAGCGCCTGAAAGGTTTTAATGTGCTCCACCCGATGGGCTTCGATGCGTTTGGCTTACCGGCCGAACAATACGCCATCGACCACGGCATTCACCCGGCCAAATCTACGGCCGATAACATCGAGAACTTCAAGCGGCAGATGGGCAAGATTGGTTTCAGCTACGACTGGAGCCGCGAGGTGCAGACGTGTAATCCGAAATACTACCGCTGGACACAGTGGATCTTCCTCCAGATTTTCGATAGCTGGTTTAACCGGAAGAAACAGAAGGCCGAGCGCATCAGCGAGCTCATCAAAATTTTCGAAACGGAAGGGAACCGAAATCATCCGATTCCAAATTCAAAATTCAAAATTCAAAATTTTGAAGCCACGGGATGGAAGGCGTTCTCGGAAGAGGAAAAACAAGAGGTACTGATGCAGTACCGGCTGGCGTACCTGGCCTACACCGATGTGAACTGGTGCGAGGCGCTGGGCACAGTACTGGCCAACGATGAGGTGATTAACGGAGTGAGCTACCGCGGGGGACACCCGGTGGTGAAACGCCAGATGCGGCAGTGGAGCCTGCGCATCACCGAATATGCCGAGCGCTTGTTGAAGGGACTTGACGAAATCGACTTTAGTGAGTCGATGAAAGAGATTCAGCGGAATTGGATTGGGAAGAGTGTGGGGGCGTTGATTGAATTTGACCTCACCCCCGGCCCCTCTCCGGAGGAGAGGGGTGCGTCCACACCGAACGAACTTCGAGGCACCTCCCCTTCTCCTGTGGAGAAGGGGAAGGGGGATGAGGTCCACGCACAGGATTTCATCTTCACCACCGACTCCAAAACATGGCAAGCGCTAAAAGACCATGCACGCGAAAACCGCAAAAATCCAACCGAAGCGGAAGACGCACTCTGGCAAGCCGTTAGGAACAGCTCACTTGGTTTTCGTTTCCGGCGCCAGCACGCCATCGGTCGCTTCCTTGTTGATTTTGTGTGCATCGAAAAAAAGCTAATCGTAGAGGTGGATGGCGCCATCCATCAAAACCAAATACGAGAAGATGAAGAGCGCAAGGTAATTTTAGAACACGAGGGATTTCGTGTAATTCGGTTCACGAACACGGAAGTTCTTCAGCAACTCCCGTTCGTAATCGAGAAAATAAAAAGTGCGCTGTTCTCCTCCCCCTCTCCTGTGGAGAGGGGGTCGGGGGGTGAGGTCCTCACCGTCTTTACCACCCGCCCCGACACCATCTTTGGCGTTGACTTCATGGTGCTGGCACCCGAACATGATCTCGTCAAAAAAATTACCACACCCGCGCAGCAAGCCGAGGTGGATCAGTATTTGAAATACGTTGAAACCCGCTCGGAAGTAGACCGCATGGCCGAAGTGAAAAAAATCACCGGTGCGTTTACGGGTGCCTATGCCGTCAATCCGTTTAACGGACGGCACGTACCGGTGTGGATCAGCGAGTACGTGCTGGGCGGCTACGGCACGGGCGCTATCATGGCAGTACCCTGTGGCGATGAGCGCGACCACAAATTTGCCAAACACTTCAACATACCCATTACCAACATCATCGGTAAACATTACACCGGTGAGGAGGCCAATCCAACCAAAGAAGCCGTTCTGGAAAACTCCGATTTCCTCAACGGCCTGGTGATGCACAAAGCCATAGACGTGGTGATTGACGAACTGGAGAAGCGCGGCATTGGGCAGAAGCAGATTAACTACAAAATGCGCGATGCGGGCTGGAGCCGCCAGCGGTACTGGGGCGAGCCTTTTCCGGTCGTGTTCAAAAACGACATCCCCTACCCGATGGCAGAACGTGAACTGCCACTGGAACTGCCGCCCTCGAACAACTTTAAGCCGAGCGGCACGGGCGAAGGTCCGCTGGCCAACTTAACGGACTGGATCAACTTTGCTCCGAGCCAGAAGCGCGACAGCAACACCATGCCCACGCATGCCGGTGCGGCCTGGTATTTTCTGCGGTACATGGATCCGCACAATGAAAACGCTTTCGCGGATCAGAAAGCCCTCGACTACTGGGGCCAGGTGGATGTGTACGTGGGCGGCTCCGAACATGCCGTGGCCCATTTGCTCTACTCGCGTTTGTGGGTAAAGATTCTGCACGACCTCGGCTACCTGAAATTTGATGAGCCGTTTAAGAAATTGATCAATCAGGGGAAGATTACGGGGGATTCGAGGTTTGTTTATCGACTCAATAATGAACCACTGATATTTATTTCACACAAAGCAAAAGAAGGACTACTAAAAGGAGAAAGTGTGATAAGCGCACGAGTTGACAAAGTCGTTGCCTCTTTCAAAAAGGGCCCAGTATTCCGATATGACGAAATGTATGGCGGATTACATGTCGATGTTAAACTTGTTAATGGTGAAGTGCTAGACATTGAGCGGTTCAAACAATGGAAACCAGATTTTGAGAACAGCCACTTCATCTTTGATGATGGAAGCTGTACCATTTTTGGAGAAACCGGGACATACACGTGCGGCTCCGCGATCGAAAAGATGAGCAAGTCCTACTTCAACGTGGTAAACCCGGATGACATCGTAGACAACTACGGAGCCGACACCCTGCGCATGTACGAAATGTTTCTCGGTCCGCTGGAAGCCTCCAAGCCGTGGAGCACCCAAGGCATCGATGGGGTGTATAAATTCCTCAGGCGCTTCTGGAACCTCTTCCACGACACCAACGGCAACTGGAAACTCACCGATGCCGAGCCCACGAAAGAAGAACTTAAAGTGCTGCACCGCACACTCAAAAAAATCGAACAAGACATTAACAACTTCTCGTTCAATACCAGCGTAAGCGAATTCATGATCTGCGCCAACGAGTTTACTTCGCTCAAGTGCAACAAGCGCGCAGTGCTGGAGCCGCTCGTCATCGCCCTCGCACCTTTTGCCCCGTACATTGCCGAAGAGCTGTGGGAAAAGCTGGGCCAAACGGATTCCATTCTCAACGCCAGCTTTCCGGTGTGGAACGAACAATACCTAGTGGAAAGCAGCTTCAATTACCCGATCTCCATCAACGGCAAAGTACGCACCGAAATCAACTTCGCGTTGGATTTGCCCAAAGAAGACATCGAGCGCAACGTGCTGGCCAGTGAGGTGGTACAGAAGTGGACGGAAGGCAAGCCGCCCAAAAAGGTAATTGTGGTACCGGGCAAGATCGTGAACGTGGTGGTGTAGCCCCTCCTTTGTTGAACGGCAACCCCAAACAGAGATCCACCGTATAAAAACGGTGGATTTTTTGTTACTTGGAACTGTAACAATCAGGCTGCTCTAACGACTAATACTGAACAAACTCCCTTTATGCAACTCATTATCCAAAACCTCAAGAAAACCTACGCCAATGGCGTGCAGGCCCTCAAAGACGTTTCGTTGACCATCAACCAGGGCATGTTTGGGCTGCTGGGCCCCAACGGAGCGGGCAAATCCTCTCTCATGCGTACCATCGCCACCTTGCAGGAGGCCGATAGTGGCTCCATCACTCTGGGCGACATCAACGTCCTTACCCAAAAAGAAGAAGTACGCAAAATCCTCGGCTACCTGCCGCAGGAGTTTGGGGTTTATCCACGCATCGATGCGGTTACCTTGCTCGACCACCTGGCCGTGCTGAAGGGCATCGCCAACAAAAAGCAGCGCAAGGAATTGGTGGAGGCCCTTCTCCATAAAACCAATCTCTGGAATGCCCGCAATAAAAATCTGGGCGGATACTCAGGTGGTATGAAACAGCGCTTCGGCATCGCCCAGGCGCTGATTGCCAGCCCGAAACTGATCATCGTAGACGAGCCCACGGCCGGCCTGGATCCTGCCGAGCGCAACCGCTTCCTGAACCTGCTTTCCGAAATCGGGGAAAATACAATAGTCATACTCTCCACGCACATCGTAGAGGATGTGAAAGAACTGTGTACCGACATGGCCATCATCAACAAAGGCGAAGTGCTGTACAAGGGTAGCCCCGCAGACGCCATCACCGCGGTAGACGGCAAGGTTTGGATAAAGTCAATCACCAAAGGAGAGCTGGAAACCTACCGCGCTAACCATACCATCATTTCCGAGCGCCTGATTGCCGGAAGGCCGGTCATCACCGTGCTCAGCGAGACCAACCCCGGAGACGGATTCGAGCAAGCGGAGGCCGACCTCGAGGACGTTTACTTCACGCATATCTTCGGCAACGCCCAGCCCGCCTGACGCATATCCGCTAATCCTAAATCTGACCCATCATGTTCAAAGAAATATTTCTCTTCGAATTGAAGTACCGTAGGGCACGAGCTGCCAATTACATCTACTTCGGCATCATGTTCTTGCTTTGCATCCTGGCGGTAACCACCGATGTCGTACGCATTGGAGGTGGCATCGGCCAGGTGAAAGAAAATGCCCCGGTGGTGATTACCCAGATGATCGTGATCATGGGGTTTTTCATGACGCTCATTTCCTCCGCGATCATGGGGGTAGCCGTACTCCGTGATTTCGAACATAACACAGAAGCCATCCTCTTCAGCACGCCAATTAAGAAATTTTCCTACCTCATGGGCCGTTACTGGGGTTCGTTGGTTGTCTTGTTCCTGGTGGCTTCGAGCGTACCGCTGGCATTCATGATTGGCGACCTGTTCCCCACGCGCGAAGCCGACCGCATGTTGCCTTTCAACATCGCAACCTACTGGCAGCCGTTCCTGATTTTCGTGATACCCAACATGTTCTTCACCGGGGCAATCTTTTTTGCGAGTGGCGCTCTTAGCCGGAAGTCGATCGTCATTTATACGCAGGGAATTCTGTTACTCGTCCTCTACATCGGTACCCAGTCGCTGCTTCGCGATATTGAGCAAAAAGAAATCGCTGCGCTGCTGGATCCGTTCGGTGTGCGGGCATTTAGTTTCTACACCGAGTACTGGACTCCGGGGGAGCGCAATTCGCTGCAGATTCCCTTTGAGGGATACATCTTGTATAACCGCCTGATCTGGATAGGCGTTGGCCTGGTGGTGTTGGTCATCACCCATTTCGGATTCAGTTTTAACGTGGTGCGAAACAGCCTCTTCCGCCCACGCACGGTAAAAGATGATCGCAGCCTGATCAAAGCGGAGGAAATGAAGATCCCGGTTGCCAAGCAATTCAGTGGCCTGAAAACACAACTCGGCCAACTCGTGCGCCTAACCGTTTTTTATTTCAAGATGGTGTTCCGTGAAATTCCTTTCATCGCCATTGTCATTTCGGGCATGCTGCTGATGTTGTTGAATGCCGTCAACTTAAGTGAACTGTTTGGCACGAGCTCCTACCCAACCACCTACACCATACTCGGACTGCTCAGCGAATTCAACCTTTTCTTCATCATCATTGCGGTGCTGTATTCGGGCGAGTTGATCTGGAAAGAAAGAGCAGTTAACCTAAACCTGATCATGGACGCGATGCCCATGCCCGACTTCATGAACCTGCTATCCAAGTTTCTCGGCCTGGTGCTGGTGTACATCGCCTTGCTGGCCGGCCTGATACTCACCGGCATGGCCATTCAGGCCAGTTATGGCTACTTTAAATTTGAGCTGGATATCTATCTGGGAACCCTCTATACCGAAACACTGGCTTTCCTCGTACTCTACACGCTCCTCTCTATGTTCGTGCAGGTCATGCTGAACAACAAATTCCTGGGCTTTGCCATCACAATCGGATTTTTTGTGCTCGTCAGTTTCCTTGGTCAGATGGGACTGGAACACCCGATGTTTCAATTCGGCAGCGGTAGCCTGGGCACCTATTCCGACATGAATGTGTATGGCCATTTTGTAACGCCCTTCAGCTGGTTCCAGGTGTATTGGTTTGCCTTTGTTGTGCTGCTGTTCGCGCTGGCCGTGGTCTTTTTGCCGCGCGGCTCCGAGGCCATCATCACCATGCGCTGGAAAGCCGGCAAACTGCGCCTCTCCCGGCAACTGGTTACGCTGATCATCTGTGCCGTAGCCGTGTTCGTTTCGTCAGGCTTCTTCATATTCTATAACCTCAACGTAGTGAACAAATACACCAACCGCGATGAGCGTGAGCAATTGCAGGTGGAGTATGAGCAAACACTTAAAAAATATGAGTTTATCGCACAGCCCCGGATTACGGAGGCGAACATGAAAGTTGATATCTACCCCTCGAAGCGCGACTTCGTAGCAGAAGGGTATTTTATTGTCAAGAATAAAACCGATCAAGTCATCCGCGAACTCCACATTCAGGAGGATAACACTCCGGGCAACAAAACCGAATACCTGCGGTTCGATCGGAAAAACGGAGTAAAAGAAACGTTCGAAAAATTCAAATACTCGATTTACCAACTGGAAACACCACTACAACCGGGCGATAGCTTGCGTATGGATTTTAAAACCGTGTTCAATACACAAGGCTTTGTCAACTCGGGCGAGTCCAACACGCAGGTGATTTTCAACGGCACCTTCTTTAATAATGGGTATTTTCCGGCTTTTGGGTATAATAATCAGGGTGAGATGGCAGACGATAACGACCGGAAAGAAAAAGGCCTGCCGCCTCGCGAACGCATGATGGAACGCAACGACCCGCGCGGACTGGCACAAAGTCTGTTTGGCGATGATGCCGATCACATCAGGTTCGAGATTGTCGTCAGCACCGAACCGGATCAGATCGCCATTGCCCCCGGCTACCTGCAAAAAGAATGGAACGAAAACAACCGGAGATTCTTCCATTACAAAATGGATGCGCCCATGTGCAATTTTTATTCCATCGTATCCGCACGCTACGAGGTAAAACGCGATAAATGGAATGACGTCAACCTCGAAATCTACTACCACCCCGGCCACGAATACAATCTCGACAAAATGATGGACGGCATGAAAGACGCCCTCGCCTACTACGAGAAAAATTTCAGCCCCTATCAGTACCGCCAGTTGCGCGTTATGGAGTTTCCGCGGTACGCCAACTTCGCGCAATCATTCGCCAACACCATTCCGTTCTCGGAGGGTATCGGTTTCATTGCCAAAATTGATGACCCCGATGAGGACATCGACTACGTGTATTACGTTACTGCGCACGAAGTGGCACACCAGTGGTGGGGCCACCAGGTCATGGAAGCAGGCGTGAAAGGCAACGCCATGCTCAGCGAAAGCATGTCCCAATACTCCGCGCTCATGGTGCTGAAAAATAAATTTACCCCGGAAATCCTCGAGCGCTACCTCAAATACGAACTCGACCGGTATCTCGGAGGACGGGCTTTCGAAAGAAAAAAGGAACAGCCACTCGAACTGGTGGAAAGCCAGGGCTACATCCACTACCAAAAAGCATCGCTCATCTTCTATGCGCTGCAGGATTACATCAGCGAGGACAGCGTCAATGCCGCCTTCCGCAGATTCAATGCCACCTGGCGCTTCAAAGATGCACCCTACCCCACGTCAGCGGATCTGCTTAAAGAAATCCGGAAGGTAACACCCGACAGCATGCAGTATCTGATCCGCGACATGTTTGAAACGATCACCCTTTTCGAAAACAAAACCGACTCCGCCTTTTACAAAGAAAAGGGCAAAGATGAATTCGAAGTGAAGCTTTTCACCTCGGCCGAAAAACTGCGGGCCGATAGCACCGGTATCGAAACCAACATTCCCATCAGCGACTGGATCGACATCGGGGTGTACGGCAAAAACAAAGCCGGCAAAGACAGCCTTATCTACCTCAAAAAACACAAGATCACACAAAAGCAAAATGAACTCACCATTACCGTGAATAGCAAGCCCCGCAAGGCAGGCATCGATCCGCTGCATAAGCTCATCGACCGGCATTCGGACGACAATACAAAGGGATTGACGAAAAAATAGCTGACTTGATTCCCGTCCTGCGGTCAATCGGATAGCCAGCCCCCCATTTACGCTTGGTCGAATGGGGCCCGGGCACTGCTGGCCACGGCAGTCAAGTGTCCCTGTTCTGTCAGTTTAGTGGACGGCACCATTGTGTTTTTTTTTGACTCGGTCGGAAAACGAAACATTTTGTTATCTTCCAACGATGATTACGACCTATGAAGCCGCTGTTGGATTACGTTACCACATTTACAACAGCCTATTCTTAAATTTACCTTACCGCAATATCCTGCGTACGGGCACACTTCTGCCCCTGCTGCAGCAAGCCTGCGCGTCAGGTTTTGACCGCGGAATTTCACCGTCTGAAATCCTGGCCCGATTCTTCTCCGACTTCGCTCCGCAAGCGTCCGATGTTGAACGAATCGATATGCTATTCAGCTTCATCCAGTATGTGGAGCGACAAGTTGCTCTTTTTGATTCCATTGAAGATGCCGCTTTTGAACAAATCAATGACCTGAACGGTCGCGGCACGGTGCATGCCTTATTGTTGCGCACGAAACTGGAGCGCAAAGAACCAGAACTGCTGGCCAAATTGCAGCGGTGGGGTATGCGCGTGGTGCTCACTGCCCACCCCACCCAATTTTATCCCGGGCCGGTGCTGGGTATCCTCACCGATCTGGAGACTGCCATCCGACAACACGATGTGGGGCAGCTCAATCAACTTTTGCAACAGTTGGGTAAAACACCGTTCCTGAACAAATCCAAACCCACACCCTACGATGAAGCGGTCAGTTTATGCTGGTATCTCGAAAATGTGTTTTACACAGCTGTGCCGGCCATTCTTATGCAACTGGCCAAGGAACTCAACGTTCCGGTCAATGAGTGGCCGAATCCACAGTTAATTACGATCGGTTTTTGGCCAGGGGGCGACCGAGACGGCAACCCGTTTGTAACGGCCGACATCACACAAAAAGTAGCCGCACGCCTTCATGAAACCCTGCTGCGCTGTTACCTGCGCGATATCCGACAACTGCGCAGACGCCTCACCTTTCGTGGGGTTGACCACGTGATAGCTGAAATCGAACAACAGGTATCGGATGCACTGGCTCAACGAAAATCACTGGAACTTGATGTGCTGCAGGCCAGCTTACAGCATGCGCGCCACGTACTGTTGAACGAACATGACGGTCTGTTTCTCCCGCTGCTCGATGCGTTTTTAATGAAAGTGAACGTTTTTGGCCGGCATTTCGCCTGTTTGGATGTGCGGCAAGACAGCCGAAAGCACGATGCGGTGTGGCGGGTGCTGCTGGATACCCTCCACGACCAGAATAAAAGCCTCTGTTGGAGCGATTTTCAGGCGCTGGATTTGCAAGAGCAAATCCGGGCGTTGCTGGAGATGCGGTTCAACCCGGTTTTTCTCACATTCACCGATGAGTTGACGAACGAAACCCTGCGCACACTCCGGGCTATTGATCAAATCCAAAAGACCAATGGTGTGCCGGGCTGCCACCGTTACATCATAAGCAATTGCCAGCACGCCCTTCACGTGATTGAAGTGTTCAAACTCGCGCAGCTGGTTATGGCACCCAATGGCTCGTTGCCCCTCGACATTGTGCCGCTGTTCGAAACTGTCGAGGATTTGGCGAACGCATCAGCGGTGATGGAGCAGTTGTTTGGCATTGCGGAATACCGCGCTCATCTGGAGCAACGCGGCAACCGGCAAACCATTATGCTTGGATTCTCGGACGGTACGAAAGATGGTGGCTACCTGCGGGCCAATTGGTCAATTTTCAGGGCTAAGGAAGAACTCACCCGGGTAGCTCGCACAAACGGAGTTACGGTATTGTTTTTTGATGGCCGTGGGGGCCCACCTGCGCGCGGGGGTGGTAATACGCATGACTTTTACGCGTCACTTGGCGAGTCGATTGAAAACGAGGAGGTGCAGGTCACCATTCAAGGTCAAACGATCAGTTCCAATTTCGGCAAGGTTGCCTCTTGCCAATTCAATCTGGAACAACTGCTATCTGCGGGGGTAGAAGCTGCCGTTTTTCCTCCCCAGACACCGATCTTCACGGAAGATCAAAAAAAACTTCTTGATCAGCTTGCGGATGCCGGTTACGAAGCATACCTGCAGTTGAAGCATCACCCCCAGTTTGTTCCCTACCTCGAAAAGGTGACACCACTGAGTTTTTTTGGCGATACCAATATTGGCTCGCGCCCTGTGAAGCGTTCAAATACCGATGGCCTCAAGTTGGAAGATCTCCGTGCGATTCCATTTGTCGGCTCTTGGGCGATGATGAAACAAAACATTCCGGGATTTTATGGTGTGGGTGCAGCACTTCAAAAGCTTCAGCAACAAGGCCTCGGTCCCCAGCTTCAGGCATTATATACCCACAACCTTTTTTTCCGCACGTTGCTTGGCAACAGTATGATGGCGCTCACCAAGACCTATTATCCGGCCACGGCTTATTTGCGCGAGGATCCGGAGTTTGGAGCGTTCTGGAGTAAAATGCACAGGGAGTATGAGTTAGCGCGTAGCTTCGTGCTTTCTGTTTCCGGTTTGCCCGAGCTCATGGGCAATAACCCGCTGATTAAAGAATCAGTGCGGCTGCGCGAAAAGATTGTGTTGCCGTTAATCGCCATCCAGCAGTACGCGCTCTTGAAATTGCGCAACGCGCAGGAAGCCGATTTGAATTACGAGCTTCGTTACCGAAAGTTGGTTATCCGCTGCATGTTTGGCATTATTAACGCGGCCCGTAATTCAGCCTAACACCCACTAGGTTTTGGGTAACATTTGCTTAACTTCGGGCCACTTTTAGCTTGAACCCGATGTATTCGTCCAAGATTGTTGGCCTTGGCCATCACCTGCCCGAGCAAGTTATCACTAATGAATACCTCTCCACCCTGATGGATACCAATGATGAGTGGATCGTTGAGCGAACGGGGATTCAGGAAAGACGATGGATAGATCCCGCCAAGGACACCGTGGGCAATATGGCCGCCAAAGCCGCCCGCATGGCCCTGGAGCGCGCCAAGGTGGATGTCAAGGAGGTGGAGTTCATCGTTTTTGCTACCATCACGTCCGATTACTATTTCCCTGGCTCGGGGGTGATCATGCAGCGCGAGTTGGGTCTCGAGGGAATCGGAGCCATGGACATTAAGAACGCCTGCTCCGGTTTTATCTACGCCCTTTCGGTGGCCGACCAATTCATCAAAACCGGCATGTACAAAACGGTTTTAGTGGTGGGCGCGGAAATACAATCAACCGCGCTGGACGTAACCACCCGTGGACGTAACACAGCCGTAATCTTTGGCGATGGCGCGGGAGCCGCGGTGCTGCAGCGCAGCGACAAGCCTGGCATACTCTCAACCCACCTCCATGCCGATGGGCGTTATGCGGAAGAACTATACGTAAAAGACCCGGGCAGCAGCCGGCCGCGCGAGGAACGCCAACCGGAGCAAATCCTCGACACCACGGGCTTCAAGGTCGTGATGAACGGAAACCAGGTATTTAAGCACGCGGTCGTTCGATTTATGGAAGCTATTAACGAGGCGCTTGCGACCAACCAGCTGAAGAAAGAGGACATTAACCTGTTGGTTCCCCACCAGGCCAACCTTCGCATCAGCCAATACATTCAGGAGAAACTCAACCTGCGCGATGACCAGGTGTACAACAACATTCAGCGCTACGGTAATACTACGGCCGCCTCTATCCCCATTGCAATGAGCGAAGCCTGGGCCGAAGGAAAGATGAAAGAAAATGACGTAATTTGCTTGGCCGCCTTCGGAAGTGGATTTACGTGGGCTTCCGCATTGATCCGGTGGTGATTTTTTTATGAAAACTCAATCGTACAACCCCAGCCCGCTGGAAGTTGACTTCGCAAACGCCCTGCACATTCTGCAAAAGGAAATAGAAAACCATTTGCAGGGCAATAAAGTAACCGATGTGGAAAGCAACTTGCAACGCGATAACCCCATGGTGAAGTTTAATCTCGTGGATAAGGACGGTGACCCCCACGAAATTGTCGTGCGCATCATTCAGATTCCGGATAAGTTCTGAAAAGAAAAAGGCCCTCGCGGGCCTTTTTTGTTACTGCGGTTTCTCCACATCTACTTTCAAGGGCCGCTCGTATCCAAAGAGCTCATCCAGGGTAAGTTCCCGTACCTGCCCGTATTTCTGCAGGTCCTTCAGATTGAGTTTATCCCGATCACCGACCAGCACTACGTTAAACTTCCGTTCTTTGATGTTCTGCTTCTGGAAATTGGCCACATCCTCCAGTGTCATGTTCTTAACCTCTTCGTATACCTGTTGGCGAATGTCGGTAGTCAATCCCCGTTTGCGGGCTGTTTCGTAATTAAACAACTTGTCGGCCTTCGTAATGCGCTCACTCTCGATCCGGTTGAGCAGCGAGTTTTTCGCTACGTCAAAGCCGGCTTCGGAACGGGGAAAATCCTGAATGAGTTTCATCATGGCCTTCATCGACTCGGGTTGCTTGTCAGCCTGCGTGCCGATGTACCCGAAGAAGTAGTCGTTATCGCGCGGCTTATCAGCTGTATTGAAGCTGGCGAAGGCAGCATAGGCCAGCCCTTGCGCTTCGCGTAGCTCCTGAAACACCGGGCTACTCATATTGCCGCCAAAATACTCGTTAAACAGGCGCGTGGCCGGAATGCGGGCGGCATCAAACGTATCGGCTTTCGACAGGAAAACAATCTCGGCCTGCACCATGTCATAATCAGCCCAGTACACATTCGGTTGGCTCATATCTGCCATGCCAAAATTGACCGCGGGCGGAACAGGATTCAATTGGTCGGGCACCTGATGATATTTATCTAAAAGAGTAACTAAATCCTTGCCGGGCCGCGGGCCGTAGTACAGCACACGATGTTCCATTTGCGTGAACCCGCGAATCAGTTCGGTCAGCTCGGCTGACTTCAACTCGCGAAGCTGCTTGTTGGTAAGCACATTGGTAAACGGAGACTGCGGACCGTACAAACCGTAATTCAGCAGCCCCTGCCAGAGTATGGCCGATTTGTCCTTCTTCTGATCATCACGCTCCTTGAAGTTTCCGTCAATCATCTTTTGCAATGCCTCGTCATCCGGCTTGGCTTGGGCCAGTAGCTTTTCAAAAAGCTCTACGGATTTCTCCATATTCTCATTCAAACCCTGTAAATAGATGTACGTGCGGTCCTCCGCTGCAAACACACCAAAATTGCTGCCCAGCTTGTAAAACTCTTTCTTCACATCCTCTGCGCTCAAGTCGCCCGTGCCCAGGTACTCCAGATACTCGACAGCGGCCTGCAAGCGCGGGTCGTTATTGGTGCCGGCATCCGACAGGTAATAGAGCATGAACAGGTCGTTCTCCGTGTTGGGCGTATACAACACTTCAATGTCTGACTTCATGGTGAATTTTTGGATGTCTTTTTCATAATCCAAAAACACCGGGCTAAGCTTTTCAACCTTGTTGGCCAGAATGGCCTCATGGAATGCACTTTTGCTCTCCTTGTTCAGGGCCACCTTGGTGATTTGCGGTTTATCTACTTTCTGAGCATTGGGATCTTTGCCTGAGCGCTTGTACACGACAACATAGTTATCGTTATACATATCATTGGCAAACTTCATGATGTCCTCTTTCTTGTATTTACGCAACGCTTCAATTTCAGAAACGTACTGCTGCCACGGCATCTGGTAGATAAAGGCATTCATCATGTCATTGGCGCGTGAGTAATTCTGTTCCGAGGCCATGATCTGGTTCTTCTTCATGTCATTAATCACTGCATCAATCAACCAATCATCAAACTCGCCTTTCTTAATCAAATCAACTTGCCCCAACAGCAGATCGCGCACCTCTTCCAGTGTTTGTCCTTCGCGCGGGCGGCCGGTGATCATGTGGAGTGAGTAATCGTGCATGGCCTCCACCATACTTACGGGCTCCAGCACCTTCTGCTGCTGCTTGAGGTTAAGATCAATCAGGCCGGCCTGAGAGTTGGAGAGGATCATATCCAGGAGACGCAGCTTCTGGTAGTCTTCGCTGGTTCGTCCCTTGTGGCGGAAACCAATGTGTACCCATTCGGCATCCGGGCCAAGCACTTCTTTCACGACCGGCTTCTGAATCGGTGCCTCATTTACCTTCTTCCACTCCGGCAGCTGATCATTCGGCTGCCAGTCGCCAAAATATTTGTCGATCATGGCGATCGTTTTGTCATAGTCCAGCTCACCACTCAGGCAGATAGCCACGTTGTTCGGCCGGTAGTACGTATCGAAATACTTCTTGATCTCGGTAATCGAAGGATTCTTCAAATGATCAATGGTGCCAATTACCGTTTGCGTACCGTATGGATGTGTTGGGAATGTGCCGGAAAACAGGGATTCATAGGTTTTCCAGTAGTCGTTGTCGAGCGATCGGTTCTTTTCCTCGTAGACGGCCTCCAACTCGGTGTGAAACAATCTGGGTGTAATCATTCGAAAGCGGTTGGCCTCGATCTGAAGCCAGTTGTCAAGCTGATTGGAGGGGATGTCGTTAATGTAAACGGTCTGATCTACCCACGTGAAGGCGTTGGTGCCGGTGCCCCCGATCTCGCTGATCATCTTGTCGTATTCGTTGGCAATGGCAAACTTGGCGGCCTTATTCGAAACCTGATCGATGAGTTTGTAATACGCTTCACGTTCTTTCTCATCCTTCAGGCGGGCATACTGGTTGAACATTTGCTCAATACTGTCGAGGTATACCTTCTCTTTGTCCCAATCCAGCGAACCAAAGGAAGCTGTTCCTTTAAACATGATGTGTTCGAGGTAGTGCGCCAGGCCGGTATTGTTTGCCGGATCATTCTTGCCACCGGCCCTCACCGGAATCATCGTATACACTCGCGGTTCGCCTTCATAGCGGCTCAGGTACACTTTTAATCCGTTTTTGAGTGTGTACACCCGAACTTTAAGCGGGTCATTGGTTACGTACTCATACGTGTAACCTCCGCTTTCGCCTGTCTTCACCGAAAACCCAGACTCCTTTTGGCAAGCCGCCAGGGCAAGGGCAGCAACCAGAACATACAAAACACGTTTTAGCATAGCATCTGTTTTAGACTCGAAAATTAGGAAACATAATTCTACCTTTAACGCATTGTTTAACTGAGTGGTGGTGCGGATCGGAAAAAAAATCAGGTGGTGGGGAGTGTTAGTGGTGGCGCTGGCCTTGCTGGGTGCGGCCGCACCGGCCGACCGGTACTTCGAGATTGCCAAGAATCTCGACATTTTCGCAGCTTTTTACAGGTCCGTCAACGAATCATACGTAGATGAGGTGAACCCCAATACCCTGATGCGGCATGGGATCGATAACATGCTGAATCAATTGGATCCTTACACCAATTTCATTTCCGAAGATCAGGTTGAGGACTTTCGCACCCAAAACACCGGGCAATATGGCGGTATTGGTGCCAATACCCGGATGATCGGCAACAGGCGCGTCATTACGATGGTGTATGAGCAGTATCCGGCCTTTAAAGGCGGCCTGAAAATAGGCGATGAGGTGATTGCCATTGACGGCAAGGAAATCGGCAACCTGGAGCCGGAAGAAGCCAGCCGCCTGATGAGCGGCCAGGTAGGCACCCCGGTGAAGCTGCGCGTAAAACGAACGAACCAGCCGGCCCCGATTGAACTGGAGTTCAAACGTGACAAGATTAAGATCAACAATGTGCCCTACTTCGGCATGTTGGAAAACGATATCGGATATATACAACTTACCGATTTTACACAGGAAGCAGGAAAAGAAGTGAAAAATGCCGTGGTTGACCTTCGCGAACGGGGTGCCCGATCATTCATACTTGATTTGCGCGGCAATCCCGGTGGCCTTCTGTTCGAAGCCGTCAACATCTGCAACATTTTTATCCCCAAAGGCAAGGAAGTAGTAACGACCCGGGGAAAGACAAAAGACTCCTTCATCCGATATGAAACATTAAATGCTCCCGTTGACCTTGAGATTCCGCTGATTGTGATGATCAACCGTAACAGCGCATCGGCATCCGAAATTGTGGCCGGAACGCTTCAGGATTACGACCGGGCGGTGATCCTGGGCGAACGCTCTTTTGGCAAAGGGTTGGTTCAACTCGGGCGTCCGTTAACGTATAAATCACAGGTTAAAATCACCACCGCCAAATACTACACCCCTACCGGCCGATGTATTCAGGTACTGGACTACACCCACAGGCGCGAAGACGGCAGCCTGGCAATGGTTCCAGATTCACTAAAAAAAGAATTTAAAACGAGCCGCGGCCGGTTGGTGTATGACGGCGGTGGCATTGATCCGGATGTAAAATTACCCGTGGAAGAGATGGCACCCGTAGCTGCCGCGTTGGTGCGCGAAGGATTACTGTTCGATTACGCCACCCATTACTTCTACAAACACCCCGGCATAGCCGAACCCCGGCAGTTCAGCCTCACGGAAAGCGACTATCAGGATTTTGTGAGTTGGATGAAGGGCAAAAAGTACCAGTACCATACAGACACGGAGCGCGAGTTAGCGCGGCTAGAGCGAGACGCACAGCGCGACCGGCAAACGGACGAACTCAAACCGTTCATCTCGGCACTCGAAAAGACCCTGGCCGAAAAACGCACGCACGACCTCATGACGTTTCGCGATCAGATCAAGGATTTGCTGGAGCAGGAAATCGCTGGTCGCTATTTTCTGGAGAGAGGCAATGTAGAAGCGAGCCTGAAAAATGACACAGAACTGGACGAGGCAGTCGCTTTGCTGAGAAAGCCGGCCGAAATGAAAAAGATTCTGCGGTGGCCGGACTGACTCGACCATCGAGGCGGGCCTGGTGGATAAGTCTGTTCATTCTGGGTGGCAGCATCATCCTATTTGATTCCTGTATGCAATTCCGCATGAGCAAAGCAGAGGTGGAGAACTACTTCCGGGAAGAACCCGTCAAAGGCTTGCGGGAGGAATACGTGGTGGGCCAACAACGAATCGTGTACGTTCGGGCAGGCGAAAGGACAAAGCCCCTTGCTGTCTTTGTTCACGGTTCGCCCGGTTCGCTCAGCGCCTTTATCCACTTTCTGAAAGACTCTTCCTTGCTGCAACACGTGCAATTGCTAACCATCGACCGGCCTGGTTTTGGTGATGCCAATTTTGGGAACGCTGAGCCCTCCCTGAAAAAACAAGCCGAGGTGTTGATGCCAGCTATTCGGCAAAACGCTAGTGGGCATCCCGTAATTTTGGTCGGTCACTCGCTGGGTGGGCCGGTCATTGCGCGCATGGCCATGGATTACCCCGATGAGATTGACGGTTTAGTATTTGTGGCCGCATCGAACAACCCCGATCTGGAGCCCAATGAGCGCTGGTTTCGCGGACCCTTGCACAGTCCTCTGTTTCGCTGGCTGATACCCCGCTCTTTCCGTGCATCCAATGATGAAATCCTCAACCTTCAGGATCAACTGGATGCCATGCTGCCTCTCTGGAAAGAACTTCGGATGCCTGCCAGCGTAATTCAGGGCGCAGATGATAAACTGGTTCATCCGGCTAATGCCGCCTTTACCAAACGGCAAATGGTGAATGCGAAAGTAACGGTTACGTTTGAGGACGATATGTCGCATTTCATTCCGTGGTCAAACCCGGAAACGATCCGCCATGCTATTTTGAATTTACTGCCGGAGTCGATTGCTTACCACCGGAGTAAACGGTGACCAACTTGCTGAGCGGGAGAGGAAAGCAACCCTTTAGGTTAATCCAAAAATTTGAATGCCCTTGTTTGAGTTGGCGGAGAGAGAGGGATTAGCGTAGCTGATGCCCGTAAGCGGGGGGCTTCACAAAATCAGACTACTTCGCTGCGCCTCACGACCAATCCCGCTGGCGCGGGAGTCTGATTTTCTGGCGGAGAGAGAGGGATTCGAACCCTCGATACAGTTGCCCGTATAGCGGTTTTCGAGACCGCCCCATTCGGCCACTCTGGCATCTCTCCGGGAAAACTAAGCCGAAACCGCGTGGCGTAAAGTGCGGCAAAAATAAAAGAAAATACGATTGGTTTATTCGAACCGCAGCGACTCGATCGGGTCCAACTTCGAAGCTTTGTGGGCCGGGTAGTAACCCGAAAACAATCCCACGGCAATACAAATCAGGAAGCCCACCAGAATCCACAGCCAGGGAATAACAAAGGCTTTAAAGCCGATGACACTGGAAATTAAATTACCGATCAGGATGCCCAGGAATATCCCGACTATGCCACCCAGCACACACACCACAATAGCTTCAATCACAAACTGCTGGCGGATACGCAGCGGAGTTGCACCCAGTGCCTTACGCACCCCCACCTCGCGCGTACGCTCGGTTACCGACACCAGCATGATGTTCATGAGGGCAATGGACGCACCTAGCAGGGTGATGAAACCCACACCAAAGCCACCGATGCGGAGCGCGCTGGTGATACTGTCCAGATCTTCCGCCAAACCCTCGCTCTTTTCAATTTCGAACGAGTCCGGATCCCCAATTCGGTCGTGTCGGATTTTGCGCATCAGCCCCGTAGCCTCCCCCATGGCCACATCAATCTGGGTCATGTCCGAGATGCCAACCACCAACCGGTAGTTCAAGCTGTTGCCACTGGCCAATTGGTTGGCAACCAAAATCGGGATCAATACCATGTTATCGAAGTTATTCTCGCTGATATTACCCTTCTCCTTCATCACCCCGATGACGCGAAACTGAGTGCCTTTGAATGATATGGTGGTATTTAAAATCGGCTTGCTGCGATCAGGATAAAGCTCCTTCGCGAGTTTAGCGCCTAAAATGGCCACCTTGGTTCCGTATTGAACCTCGAACTTGCTCAGGTTGCGGCCTTGTTCCAGTTCCAGACCTTTGATGGCCATGTATTCCTCATTGATACCTACTACCGTTACGTTCGGATTGGTCTTATTCGATCCTTGTTTGACCTCGGCAAGAATCGTGAGGGTTGCCGAAAGACTGATGGATGAGGGGTAATTGTATTGATTGATAAACCGCTGCACCTCGTTGAGTTGCAGGGGCGCATAATTCTTTTCTTTGATGCCGGACTGACTGCCACCCCGATTCCACTTACTGTTGATGTCGAATGTTTTGACGCCCAGGGAAGACAGGCTTTGCGACACCGAATACTCAATACCATCAATTGCCGTAAGAATGCCGACCAGCGACATGATGCCAATGGCCACAATCAGGGCCGTGAGCACACTCCGCAACATGTTCGCCTGCACGGAGCGAAGCCCTTCTTTGACATTCTCGACCAGATTCATTCTTTTCCCTTATTTTTAGAATCGATTAGCAGCAAAGGTATGACTTTGAACGCAACTGAGGGGAGGCTGAACTACCGTGCCTGCGCGACAAAGGGCCTTCGATTGGGCTTTTTAACGTGTTTTGTCCTGATTTTGTTTTGCCCGATAGTCGCCCGGGCCAATTACCTGTTCATTCCCATGGACGAGAAGCAGGTGAATCACCTGAAGGCCTATGGCATAGCGTATTGGGTACTGCGGCAGGAAAGTGAAGTGGACTGGCTGCTGAATTATCGCGGGGGGAGTTTCATGTGCAAGTACCACCCCAAAATCCAAAACGAGCTGGTTGTGCGCGGGGTAAGCTATGAAGTGTTCTCGGATGCCCAGGCCAACAGCATCATCACCGAGGTGGCAAGCCCGGCTGTGAATTACGACTTGATGAAGCTAGAAAAGTACCCCAAAATTGCGGTCTACTCGCCCAAATCAAAACAACCATGGGACGATGCCGTAACCCTGGTGCTTACCTATGCCGAGATTCCCTACGATGTAATTTTTGACGATGAGGTATTAAACGGGGAACTGCCGCGGTACGACTGGTTGCACCTGCACCACGAGGATTTCACCGGGCAGTATGGCAAGTTCTTCGGCAGTTACGCGAATTACCCCTGGTATATCGAGCAGCAAAAGGAGGCAGAGGATATGGCCCGGAAACACGGCTTTCAAAAAGTTTCGCAATTGAAACTGGCTGTGGTAAAACGCATAAAAGAGTTTGTGGCCGGTGGAGGTTTTATGTTTGCCATGTGCTCGGCCACTGATTCATTTGATATTGCCCTGGCTGCCGAAGGGGTCGATATTTGTGAGCGGATGTTCGATGGCGATGCGGCCGATCCGAACGCTCAGGAAAAAATCAATTACGATCATACACTGGCTTTTACGGATTTCCATCTTGTGCGTGATCCCTATCAATACGAGTTTTCGGACATTGACAACAATGCACCCGACCGTGGCTTGCGGCAGGATAATGACTACTTCACCTTGTTTGAGTTTTCAGCCAAGTGGGACCCAATCCCTTCCATGCTCACCCAAAACCATACGCGGGTGATTCGCGGGTTTTATGGTCAATCCACCGGGTTTAAAAAACCACTAGTAAAAAACGATGTGGTGATTATGGGCGAAAATAATGCCATTCGCGAGGTCAAATATCTTCACGGTGTTTTGGGCAAAGGCTTTTTCACCTACTATGGCGGCCACGATCCGGAGGATTATCAACATACGGTTGGCGAAGAGCCCACCGACCTCAACCTTCATCCTACCTCAGCGGGTTACCGTCTGATCTTGAACAACGTGCTGTTCCCGGCAGCAAAAAAGAAGAAACAGAAAACATGACCGCGCGCCTCTACTTCATGGTGATGCTTACCATGTTTTGGTTTTCCACATGCAAACCACCCGCACAAACCGGCTCTGCCGATGCCTCAGCCCTTGCCCGTTCATGGCTTGGTAACGACTGTGATTTAATACCGAATAGCTCGCGCACGCTGCTGCTGGCTATCGGCAAGAGTAACACCCCACAATCGCGGGTGATTGTGCTGCGCATGGCAGACCACAAAGTCCTGTTCGACCAGACATTTACGCCAGGTTTTGTTCGTTGGCAAACCGATTCAGCCCTTGCGCTGTTAGATATGCCGGAAGTAATGCCTTCCGGAAAAAATCCTGACGACTTTATTCGAATCATCAACGTTGAAAATCCCCTGCCGTGAAACTTTCCACACGCATCGGTTGCTTAACCATTCTGGCTGTGGTGGCGCTTTGGCCATCCCCTTTTCAAACACGAGTCACCCGCCAAGAGCCACCCGTCTACACGCCTCCACGATTTGATGGACCGGCTGAGTTCTTAAAATTTCACCGGGCCATACGTACACCCGATGATTTATCCCAACCTGCCTATGAGCCCGGGTACCTTGTGCGCGAAACAAAGTCTGCCCAAACCGTAGCGATGGCCCGGGCCCGAAATGGACGAACGCAAACCAATGGTGTTAGCGCCTGGACCGAGCACGGACCGGTGAATGTTCCAGGCCGCACGCGGGGTTTGATTGTTGACCCGGCTGATCCCAATCGAAACACCTGGTATGCCGGCTCCGCATCAGGTGGCGTTTGGAAGACCACCAATGGCGGCCAACTTTGGACACTGATTACTCCGGATCTGCCCAATCTGGCCACAACTGTTCTCGGGATGGCGCCCAGCAATCCAAACACCATCTACCTCGGCACAGGCGAAGGATTCGGCAACCTCGATGGCGTAGCGGGTAACGGCATGTACAAATCGAATGATCGCGGTATTTCCTGGTCTTATTTGTCGTCCACGTCTGATTTCACTGATGTTAATCGCGCAATCGTTGATCCAAGTAATGCTGATGTATTAGTTGTGGCCACAAACGATGGCATCTACCGAAGCACGAATGGCGGAGTGTCCTTTGCCAAAACACTAAATCAAGATGCTATACAAGATCTCAAAGCAACTCCGGGCAATTTTCAGATTCAATACGCAACCGAAAACAGCGAAGGTGTTTGGAAGTCGGTGGATGGCGGTGTTACCTGGCAATTGTCAAATGTGGGCATGAAGCCCGTTAGGCGGGTTGAGATCGATGTTTCTCCGGTAAAGACCGATCGCATTTTTGCCTCGGCTGAGACATCCTCTTTTGGTGACGACTCCAAGCTGCTGATGTCGGATAATGGTGGTGCCTCGTGGTCGCTGGTAGACGTTAACTTGTCGGGCTCCGCACTGGATTTTCTCAATGATCAGGGCTGGTACAACAACACCATACTCTGCGACCCCTTCAATTCGAACGCGGTTTATGTTGGTGGGGTGGATTTGTTCCGGGTTAACCTGACGGGAGGATCAACCAATAGCGGATTTTACAGCATTGTTGACAGTGGTACAGCAGCTTTTCTTGCGCTTGTCAATTTTACGAATGCCAACAACTTCAGTTTTGATGTTGGTCCTTCGGCCAATCAAATTAATGTTGAGATCAGGTTCGGGCCTGGCCGCAGTCAAAAAGCGCACCGTTTCCTCGTTCCCGAGGGCGCTGACTCTGGTGTTCCAAACGGCAGTTATGCCTACACTGACTATGTGAATGTACCCTTTGAAGTTTGGGACGTAACCAACAACCGTCAACTAATGGCTTGCTTCCGCGATCAGGGACGAAATGGGACCTTTGACCTTAACTCAGCGAATACCGAAGGGCCAGCGATACAGCAGTCACGAGAGTACCTCTATGTAAACAATGTTACCTACGATGCCAATGCTCCTCACCCCAGCATTGCCGTGAACGGGGGACATGAGTTTAGCCGAATGTACTTTATCTGGCCTACCCTGGCCGCGGGCGGTTCGTTTCCGCCTTCCTCTCCGGCAACGCTGCGCTTTCAGTTCACGGCCCAGACAAAACTCAATGCCAATACCAGCTTTATAACCGATGGGCGGGGCCAATATGGTGATCCCAATCGCAATGCCGTGGTGCATGTTGATCACCACAATCTGGTTGCCATTCCGTTGTCCGGTTCTTCGTATAAGATTCTTAATGCCAATGACGGTGGCGTTGCAATCTCGAATGTGGCGGCAACGCCCGGTATTGGCAACAACACCTGGACCTCTCCCGGCATAACGTACAACACCAGTCAATTTTACGGAGCAGACAAGCGACCGGGCCGCAACCAGTTTATTGGCGGCACGCAAGACAATGGCACATGGGTGAGCCAGCCCAACGTGGAAGCAACCGCGACAACCACGTATAATTTTGCGATCGGAGGCGATGGATTTGAAGCCATTTGGCATAACAGTGACGATCGCAAGCTTATCGGAGGCTTTCAGGGCAATGGCTTCAGACGCTCGGTGGATGGCGGTCTTACGTGGACCAACGCCACTTCAGGGTTAAGCGGCTCCGCCCCCTTCATTTCCAAGCTGGCCAACTCACGAAACAACCCTGAAGTGATTTTCACGCTCTCCTCCGCGGGTGTATTCCGGTCTCCAAATTTTGGAGCCTCGTGGACGTTAACCCCTATCGCCACCTTGTGGGGGCCTACAAGCTCCACCATGGATGTTGAAGTTTCCCGGGCTAACGCCAACATCGTGTGGGCTGGCAGCCGGATTTCATCCAACGACCGCATTCATGTATCTACAAATGGCGGGCAAACGTTCTCACCCACGGCCAATTACACTGTAGCCACTATGGGGGCCATAACCAAGCTCGGCTCTCACCCAACCGAACCTAACACGGCCTACGCGATCTTTTCGTTCCGAGGCCGGCCAAAAATTCTACGAACAACAAACCTGGGCACAAGTTGGCAGGATATCACCGGCTTCGGCTCCGGAAGCACCAGCATCAACGGCTTTCCGGATGTGGCGGTTTACTGCATATACGTGCGGCCCGATAATACGAACATTATTTGGGTGGGTACGGAAATTGGTATTGTGCAGTCATTGGACGGAGGAACTTCGTGGGCACTGCTGGACGATTTCCCGAACATCAGCGTATGGGATATGAAAGGGCTGGACAATCAGGTCATTATCGCCACTCATGGCCGCGGTATCTGGACAGCAACCGTGGACCAAAATCAACTGAACATCCCCAATCCGGCCATTACCACGTCCGGCACTACACCCCGGGGCGACTTCGCCTTCAAAATCAAACTTGACCGCGCGTATGACTCCGTTCAGATACGGGTGAATCAGACCCGCATCGGGAAGATTCAGCCAGCCTTGGTCGGGGAGTATATTGCTACCATTCGAAATGTTCCAATCGGCACCGTAAGCATGGAAGCGATTGGTTTTGTTCAAAGCACACCTGCCACCTCATCGGTGATTTCGGGCACGCACTTTCAATTAGCCCTTCCCGTGCAGGAGCAGTACTTCGATTATTTCCAAACATCCGACAACTGGCGTTCGACCAACTTGTTCATTCAAGCGCTGGGCGGTGATAATGCCTTTCAAACCCCGCACAATTATTCGCTCAATACGCCATACAGCGCCTTATTGCGAAAGCCGATAAAAGTGCGTGCGAGTGAAGCGAAAGTGTACTACCGTGATGTGGCCTTAGTGGAACCGGGCCTGCCCGGATCAACCTTCCCACAACCCGAGTTCAAAGACTATGTGGTATTGGAAGCAACAAAAAATGGCGTGGACTGGTTGCCGATTTCACCCGGCTATGATGCAACACGGAAGCCAGACTGGCAAACCGCATTTGCAGCCAACACCCCGGGAAGTCGTTCGCTCATGCAGGATCAGGTTTGGGAAATCACACCGGTGTTTGCGCCCAACGATACGTTGCTTTTCCGATTCCGAATGTTCTCGGACGGTAATGTTACTGGATGGGGATGGGCACTAGACGATTTGTATATACAGCAGGTACCTACGGGATTGGAGAATTCAACCGCCTCAGGCGTAACCGCTTCACCGAATCCTACCTCGGGTGAGGTAACGATCAGCTATCAATTGGCAACAGCCGCGCGGGTGCAAGTGGAAGTGCTTTCACCGGTGGGTCAATCGGTGATGTCGGTTGACCGCGGGGTACAAGACGCAGGCCGTCAGGAAACGAAACTCTCGCTGCGCGGAAGTGCAGGGGTTTACCTCGTGCGGGTGTCCGCAGGAGGCCAAACGGCCGGGGTCTTGCGGGTGGTGCTGCGTTAGTGCATGCGGTCGCTGCGTACCTCCAAACCCTTGACAATCTCGGCTTCCGCGGCCAGAAACTCGCGCCAGCGTTTCTCCACGTAAGCAGGCTCGGCATACGTTCGGGCCAACGTGAGGAAATTTTTGTAGTGACCGGCTTCTGAAACCATAAGCTCGTGATAAAACGCGCTGAGGTCACGGTCGTTAATCTCTTTCCAAAGCAACCGGAACCGCTCGCAACTGCGGGCCTCAATCAGTGCGTTTAACAAAAGCCGCTCAACCAGCTTTTCTTCGCGCGTGCCCCCCTTCTTCATAATGCCCTGAATCTTCTCCACATACTCATCTTTGCGGGGCGGACCAAAAGGAAAACCACGTTTACGCAATTCTGCCAGAACGCGTTCAAAGTGATTCCATTCTTCGGCAACTACGGGTGTCAGTGCATCCACTACTTCGGACTTATCCGAATACTGGACAATGAGCGAAATACAACTCGTGGCGGCCTTCTGTTCACAGTACGCATGATCGACCAGAATATCACCAATGTGTTTCTCTGCGACATTCACCCACCGTGGGTCGGTGGGCATCACCAGGCCCAGCACATGTTTTTCCATCTCAACAATTAATCGAACAAAATTAAGTCAAAACCAAAATCGATGACCGGCCGTTGTGCCGGGTAGCCGGGTGTGGGCTGGTAGCCACGACCTAAAAAGTTCTGCATCAGGTTATTGTAGCGTACAAAAACGCGGCCTCCCTGAAAACGACCGTTGAAGAAAAAATCAACGAACGGAAAACTTTTCGACCGCACCTGATTCTGCCAATAGTAGCTTTGAATGGCCGGGTCATATCCGTAAGCGAAATAGCTAGAGCGCCAGTGGAACTCGGCACCCAATTGCACCTGAATAGCTTTTTTGAATAAGTAGTTCTCAAACGCCAGTTGGGTATTCACAAACAATTCGGGGATTTGCAGAGCGTCCAGATCGCTTTGAGTCACGCTCGAGTAGGTTACCATTGGCCGAAGAAAGAGATTCTTGACCAATGGCAAATTCATTCTCACATAGTACTGAAGCAATTGCTGGTTGCCCGTTGCCTGCACCGGAAGTACTTTTTGAACTCCTAAATCGTTGAATTTGAAGAAAATGTGATTGGTGATAATCTGATACCGCGCGCCCGGGGCCAGCAGGAATTGTTTGCGCCTCAGCCTCACCTCCCCTACCAGTTGGTTTGTGAATACATTAGCCAATGCGTTGGCCCAATAGTCGTGAGTACCCCGGTAGGCCTGTGGCATAAACGCAGGTTTCGCCAGTTGACTAAGCGCGGAAAGTTCGAACCACGGTGCTGTCAGTTTGCCGTGCAGGCGGTAATTGCCATCTAACAAATACTCGCCATCGGCTTGAAGAAAACGGCTGGAATCCAGTTGAAGCCTTAGTCGGCTACCCAGATAATGTTCGATGCCGGAGCGCAAAAAAGGCAAGGCGGCCAGCGCAGTTGAATCCCAGGATGAATTTTCCACCACATATCTCCTGAACTTGTAATAGACGTTGTAAAACAGGAAGCCTGCAGAACCCTTAATACCAGCCTCCGACTGGGCGGTAGCAAATCGAAAGGAGTTTTCGACAGCCGCGCTATCCACCAGTGTATCAAAAAAGCTCAGGGTACTTTTGTCAGGGTTATTCAAGACGTTGATCGAACGACCGAGATCGATTGTCCAATAGACCTGCATGGATTTTGCCAACTGGTAGCTTTGAAAAACGTGAAAGCCATTGCGGAGTTCCTCAGTAGAAATAGTCGTTAACTTGATTCTTGCATTAGGGTCATAGAAGTCCTCCTCGGCCGCATCGGCATTGAGATCAACACCGCCATTCTCATTTACACGGTGTCGAATTCTTCGAAACGAAAAAAGAATCGAATAGCGATCGTTCATGGATTGATAACGCGAGTAAAAATCATAGTAATGACTAATCACCTGCCGATCACCCCGACCGGCACCCTGCAACTGTTTTTCAACAAGAATCGGCCGGTAGTCAAATCCGAAATTCCACCGTGGATTGATGTTGCGGCTGAATTCGATATGCGTCATCGATCGGCCCCGACCACCCCAGATGATGCGGATGCGCGTGAACGGTGATTTGGTATTGTAGTAAACCGGCTCCTGATCATCATAATACGCGCGGTAGGATGTAAAGCCGGACGAGACGCCAATGCCGTCAGCGGGCATGGGAAATATGGGATTCAATGCAGTTCCTATGTTGCCCAGATCTTGATAGCCGTTATGCAACCGCTGCAGGTACGTCCACTGGTGATAATTGAAAACCGAAGTGTCGAGCGGAACATAAGAACCCTGATTGTTGAAGATCTTTTGCTCGGAGGTCCATAAGGTCGTTTTGGGGCCATACACCCTGCGGGTGGAGTCGTCCAGCAAGGCCGAGCCGGAAGACGACCTGCGCACGCCCCGTTTGGTTGTGTCACTTTGGGCGGGGCCGGTGGGCATTCCCGTTGGTCGCTGCGCCAACACCAACTCAGCGGTCAGGAGCCAAACCCATACCAATAACCTTACCTTATCCCCGTTGCGCATAGCGTTTCACGAGGTTATCAAAATCAGTACCACTTTTCAAAAAATACATCTCCATGGGCAGACAAAACCAGGGCATAGCGGAAATGTGCTTCGAAAACCTGACATCAATCAACTTCGCCCGGTCCTTTTCGGTAGTCAGGAAACACTTCCCAGGATAATCACGGGTCAACTCCTCCAGAAAATCCTTTGTATAACGATGGTGGTCGGGCAATGTCACGTGCTCCACCACGTTCCACCGGGTCCGAGCGTAATGTTCAAATGGCCGATGGTTACCAATCCCGGAAATCAGGACCACATCGGTGCCCAAATCATACTCGCTACCGAAAGAGACCGGTTGACCATACCGGATAGCCGAGAAAAAGACAGGCACCTCCGGGGCGTATGTTTTGATACCCGCAGCGAGCCTTTCCATCTGTGATTCCGACAGGTCAGGATTGCACTTGGTAACAACAACGGCCTGTGCTCGCGTGGCACCTGTTCGACTTTCCCGGAGATTGCCGGTCGGCAAAACCCAATCGGCAAAGAACGGACGATCCGCGGCTGTCACGAGAATGGACATAGCCGGGCGCACTGCGCGGTGTTGAAACGCATCGTCCAGCAAAACAACCTGCGTATCCGGATGAGCCTGAATGAGCTGGGGTATAGCAGCCACGCGATCCTCACCCACGCTGACATACACCTGCGAGCCAAATTTTTGAACCAGTTGGAACGGCTCATCGCCTAACGCATCGGCCGAAGCATTTTCTCCGGCCAGCACAAAACCACGGGTCATTCGGCCATAGCCACGACTGAGCGTTGCGATTTTATAGTGTGGACTCAGGAGCCGGATAAGGTATTCGATCATGGGTGTTTTGCCTGATCCGCCCACATTCAGGTTACCAACGGCAATAACCGGAAGTTCAAAAGCGACAGATGGCTTGACACCAATGGTATAGAGATGGTTCCGAAGCCGGCTCCCCAGGTTGTAGAGGATGGATAGCGGGAACAACAGTAGCCGGAGGAACCCCATTCGCCTTTTCTCACTTACTTTGAGCTCCAAAACTACACATTCATGGATTCACAACAGATACAGGACGTGGTTCGGCACCTCGAACAATGGGCACCCCCCGCCTACCAGGAGGAGTATGACAACAGCGGCTTGATCACCGGAAACAGTCAGTGGCCGGTTACCGGCATACTGACCACGCTGGACTGTACAGAAAATGTGATTGAGGAAGCCATGGCCAGCCGCTGCAATCTGATCGTGGCGCATCACCCGATCGTGTTTCGGGGCCTGAAGCGACTTACCGGCCGAAACTATGTGGAACGTGCCGTCATCCGTGCAATCAAAAACGACATCGCGATCTATGCCCTGCATACCAATCTGGATCACGTGCGCACGGGTGTTAATCATGAGATAGCTAACCGGTTGGGGCTTGTTAACGCCCGCGTATTGGCACCGCGCCCCGGTACGCTGGCCAAGTTAGTGACCTTTGTACCCCGCACACACGAAGGTCCGGTGGTGGATGCTTTGCATCAGGCCGGTGCCGGCCAAATCGGCAACTATGAATACTGCAGTTTTCGCGTGGCCGGGCAAGGGTATTTCCGACCCAACGAAAACGCCAACCCCCACCTGGGCCAGCGGGGTGAGTTGGAACAGGTTGACGAAATCCGGATTGAAATTGTGTTCCCCCGGCAAAACAAAGACAATGTTCTGGCCGCACTTCGCAGCAGTCACCCATATGAAGAAGTAGCTTATTACTATCAACTGATCGACAACGTCAATCCGGATGTAGGTGCCGGCCTGGTGGGTGAATTGCCCCAGCCCCTGGAACCCAAACAGTTCCTGACCTCGTTGAAAAACAATATGAAAACCCCGGTAATCCGGTATACCGCTCCGCCACCGAAAGCCATCGAGCGGGTGGCCGTTTGCGGAGGGGCCGGCAGCTTCCTGCTTCCACGGGCCATAGCGGAAGGTGCACAGGTGCTGGTAACAGCCGATTTCAAATACCATGAATTCTTCGATTCTGAGCAGAAAATCATGATTGCGGACATCGGGCACTACGAAAGTGAGCAGTTTACGAAGGAGCTTCTGGCCAAGGTTTTGAAGGAAAAATTCTCTACTTTTGCAGTCAATTTTTCGAAAATCGATACGAACCCAATAAGTTACTTTTAACTAATGGAAAATCAGACAGTTGCACAAAAACTCGAAGCACTCGTAAAACTTCAAAGCATAGACTCTAGCCTGGACGAATTAAAGAAGCTTCGGGGCGACCTGCCCGATGAGGTACAAGACCTGGAGGACGAACTGGAAGGGTATAAAACCCGGATGGCGCGTTTCGAGGCTGACCAAAAGGAGTTAGAAGATGCCATCAAAAAGAACAAAGAGGGCATTAAGGAAGCGGAAAAGCTGGTGAAGAAGTATAACGACCAGCAGAAGAACGTGAAGAATAACCGCGAGTTTGACGCCATCAGCAAAGAAATCGAATTGCAGGAATTGGAAGTTCAGATTTGCGAAAAACGCATCAAGGAAGCCAAGGAAAAAATCGAACTGAAGAAGGACGAAATCACCAAGATCGAAGCCTTGATCAAAGAACGCGCGGAAGATCTGGAAAACAAGAAGAAAGAACTTCAAAACCTGTTGGGCGAAAGCGAAGAGGAAGAAAAGCGATTGCTGGCCGAGCGTGAAAAGGCAGCCAAAAAGATCGAAGGCAAGTTCCTGAAATACTACGAGCGTTTGCGCGGCAGCCTCTCCAACGGTTTGGCCGTGGTTAGCGTAGTGCGCGGTGCGGCACAAGGTTGCAACATCATTATCCCGCCCCAAAAGATTGCCGAGATTCGGGAAAAGAAAAAAATTGTGATAGATGAGCACTCCGGGCGTATCCTGGCGGGGGTGGAAGACGTTATTGTCGATGAGGAGGCAAGGGTAAAAAAGGGCGCCCCGGTAAAACGCAAAAAGGTTGGATAGCACAAAACCATATTTCGTAAAAAAGGCAAGTGTACTCACTTGCCTTTTTTTGTTGGCCGCCATGGCCGGTTGGTCACAGGGTCTGTCCTGGAAATTCAGTCCCGGTCTCCAACACATTCATCAACTCATCCTTAACCTACATACCCGGGAAGCCCAGGAACTACTAAGCCGGCCGCCTGCACGGGGTGAGGAACTGTATCAAATCTACCTGCTTAGCTTCAGCGAAACACTTGATGTGCTGATCAGCGAAGATGCCGCGAAGTTTGATATCATCGACAAGCGTTTCAAAGAGCGGCTTCAACGGTTGGAAGCGATGAACAACTCGCCAGACGCGCTGTTCCTGCAAGCCGAGTTACACCTGCAGCGGGGCTTCAGCCTGCTAAACCTCAATCAGGAGGTAAATGCCGTGTTTGCGATCCGAAAAGCCTATAACCTGGTGCAGGACGGTCTGAAGAAATATCCTGATTGTGTTCCGCTTAAAAAGACCAGCGGGGTTATTCAGGTAATGGTGGGCACGGTGCCCGACAAATACCACTGGTTTATTGCGCTGCTGGGTATGCGCGGATCGGTAACGGTTGGTCAAAAGCAGCTCAACGAGCTGAGGGCATCCGCATCCTCACTCAGTGTGGAAGCCGGAATATTGTATTACACCATCAAAGGACTGATCAACCAGCAATTCCCCGAGGCCATTCAGGGCATCCTGGCCAGCCTTCAACAACAACCGGAAAACAAACTTCTCCTCTTCCTGGGTACCAACCTACTGATGAAAGATGCTCGAAGCGAAGAGGCACTCGGGTTCATCAAAACGCTGGATCAGCAAACCAGCGGATTACCGCTGCATTACATTGATTATCTCCATGCCGAAATTCTTCTGCAGAAAGGAGAATATGACCGCGCTATTTCGCATTACCTCCGGTTTGCGGCTGCCTACCGGAGCGAAAATTTCAAGAAAGATGCCTACTATAAGATTTCACTTGCTCACTGGCTCAACGGAAATACTGATCACGCCAAACGTTACTTCCAGAAGGCCCGAAAAACCGGGCGCAGCGTGGCCGAGCCCGATCGTGTGGCGGCCGCGCAATTGGAAGAAGGTCGACTGCCGAATGCCAAATTGGCTAAGGTGCGACTGGCAACCGATGGTGGTTACTACACCGAAGCCCGGAAACTGATTGATCAGATCAAGCTTTCCGACCTTACATCACTGAAAGAACAGGCGGAATATTATTACCGTAAAGCACGGCTCGAACACCGCACCGGCAACCTGGCCGGAGCAAAGGTTTTGTATGATCAAACCATCTCGATGGCAGGTCAGCAACCGTGGTACTTTGCGGCCAATGCATCGCTGCAAATGGGTTACATCTGCATGGATGAAAAGCGTTTTGCCGATGCTGAAACCTATTTCAACCGGGCCCTTGCCTACAAGAAGCACGAATACAAAACCAGCATTGATGGAAAAGCCCGGTCAGCGCTGGAGACACTCAAAGCGAAGAAATTAGCGTAAGAGCCGGGTCTGGCACGCGACTACTTTCAAGTCGCTGCAAATGTGAACCGTCATTGTACCTGACCACGGAGAACATGGAACCCGAATAGGTAACCTGGTAGAGCCCCAGATTCTGGTGCTCAAACATGTCCATACTACGAAGCGGGTAACGCAACAACTGACAAAGCAAAATCCGAAGGGCACGACCGTGCATGCAGATGAGCACGTTTTGCTCATGTGTGCGCGAAAGAATGAGATCCAGAGCTTCACGTTGACGCAGCGCCACATCGAGCGGACTCTCGCCCCCCTCAATGCGGTGTTCCACATGGCCCAGTTGCCACTGCTGCAACATCCAATGGTAGTATGCGTCTTCGTCAGGCGTTATCCGTTTGCCTTCGTTCGTTCCCCAACTGATCTCATTCAACCCCGCCAAAGGTTCAAAGGGCACACCCTGCCTGACAAACAGCTCCACCGATTGCTGAGAACGCTTTAAAGCCGAGGTATAAACTTTGTCAAACGAAACGTGGCGATAAGCCTCAAAGAAAGCACTGGCCTGTGCCCGCCCCTCATCATTCAGGTCGGAGTTAACCCCACAGCCCTGCACGATTCCCTGCTTGTTGAATTCGGTCTGTCCGTGTCGGATGAGGTATAAATTTTTGACCAAAATCTTATAATTTGCCCGCAAAAATAGAGATTTCACTGTTATATGAGCGGTGGACGACCTGAATGCCCATTTTTAATCTAGACGTAACCCTTCAAACCATCCAGCGCCTGTCACCCGGCACTCTGGTGGAACATCTCGGCATTGAGTTTGTCGAACTTGGACAGGATTTTATTCGTGCCAAAATGCCGGTAGATGGCAGAACCCGGCAGCCCATGGGGTTGTTACATGGAGGTGCTTCGGTGGCGTTGGCAGAAACACTGGGAAGCGTAGCCGCCAATTGCTGTATCGATAACAAGATACAGGCCTGCGTGGGGCTTGAAATCAACGCCAATCACATCAAGAGTGTGCGCGAAGGATTTGTTGTCGGCACCGCGCGCCCGATTCACATCGGCAAGAGAACGCATGTGTGGGAAATTAAAATTGCAAATGAATCGGGTGATCTGGTGTGTATTAGCCGGATCACGATGGCTATAATCGACAAACGATGAAGGTGACGGAAGTTCAGCAGCGCCAATATCATCAGCAACGGATGATTACGCAGGTGCTTGGCCAACTGAGCCAGGATCGAAACTCGTTTTCAATGTGGCGAATGCCCCACACTCAAGACGTGTTTCTGCTGGTTTCCGAAACTGGCCCACGGCAGCTGGCGACACTTGACGTTGAAAGCGCCCGGCCCGGATTTGCCATTGCACCGTTTCTTCCCCATCAGCCCAAATACTTTCTGGAGGCCGACTACCTGTACCGTTTCACCCGTGAAGAACTTCAGGTGAAGGGTCAGTTGGGGTGGGAGAAAAAAGATATGCCCACCGATGAGGAAGGCGAGCCGACATCCACGATGTTCCTTCACTTTCATAAACCCCACCCGCACCCACGCGAAGATTATCCGGCACTCGTGGCAGCCGGTGTCGAGCAAATCAAATCCGGTAATCTTGAAAAAGTGGTGCCGGCCCGAAAACAGGTAATTCATTTTTCGGCTCCGCAAGATTGGCCCGCTGTCTTTTTCAGATTGGCCGAGCGGTACCCCCATGCATTAGTCACCCTGTGCTCAACGCCCGAAACCGGAACCTGGGTTGGAGCCACACCCGAACTCCTGATCCGTCAGGATGGCAACGATCAGTTTAAAACAGTAGCATTGGCTGGCACCAAGCCGTTTGATGCCGGCACCGATTTGAAGACCGTAGCCTGGACCCAAAAAGAAATTGAGGAGCAAGCGATGGTCGGCCGTTACATCATCAACTGCTTCAAAAAGATCCGCGTTCGTGAGTTTGATGAACACGGACCCCGAACGGTGCAGGCGGGCAACCTGCTGCATTTGAAGACGGAGTTCACAGTTGACACCCGCGCCATCAACTTTCCCCAGCTGGCCTCAGTCATGCTCAACCTGCTTCACCCCACATCGGCTGTATGTGGTATGCCGCTGACGGAGGCCCTGCATTTTCTGGCCGAACGGGAAGGTATGAACCGGGAACTGTATGGCGGATATTGGGGGCCCGTCAATATTGACAGCGAAACCAATCTCTTTGTCAACCTGCGGTGCATGAAGGTTTCGGAGAAATCAGCCACGTTGTTTGCCGGAGCCGGTGTAACACGCGACTCCAACCCGGAAGCCGAGTGGAAAGAGACGGTATGGAAGATGAACACCTTGCTTAACGTAATTCAATCCTGAGCTTGCGCCTTCAGCCCATTTACGATATTGCGGAAGTGTGTGCGCGTTGGGGCGTTCGGGAAGTCGTCATCAGTCCGGGATCGCGAAGCGCGCCACTTACCCTGGCTTTCGTGCGTCATGGCGGCTTTCAAACGCGTATTTTCCCGGACGAACGCAGCGCGGCCTACATTGCCTTGGGCATGGCCCGTCATACCCGACAACCGGTGGTGTTGATTTGCACCTCCGGCACGGCTGCCCTGAACTTTTCACCCGCCATCTCAGAAGCTTTCTTTCAACAGGTACCGCTTCTGGTGCTTACAGCCGATCGCCCGGCTGAATGGACGGCCCAGCAAGACGGCCAAACCATTTACCAGGAGTCCGTGTATGGTCGCCATGTGAAAAAATCATTTTCGCTGCCAGCGGATTACGAGCACACTGACGCGCGTTGGATGATCAACCGATCGATCAACGAAGCGCTGGCGCTGACAACCGACCTGCCGGCCGGGCCTGTTCACGTAAATGTACCGTTGCGGGAGCCTTTATATCCCGCCAAAAATGAAACAGCCCACCCACGTGCCCCAGTGAGGGTCCAAAAGCATTGGCCACCCTCCTATCAACTTGACGACACACAAATTGCGGCCTTGCGCGATGACATCAGACAATACGAGCGTGTATTGATCGTGGCGGGCCAGCAGTCACTGAATGGCCGCCTTCGACAGTCGTTGGGTAAGTTTATCTCAGAGTCGAATGCTGTGCTGGTCGGTGACATCTTGTCCAATCTCCACGGGCTTGACGACAACATTCGGCTGGCCGATAACTTTCTCGCCCTGGCAACCGATGCCGACAAAAAACAACTTCAGCCCGATCTCCTGATTACGTTTGGCCAGTCCATCATTTCGAAACAGGTCAAACTTTTTTTGCGAAAGTATCCTGCCCGCGATCATTGGCACATTCAGGAAGCAGGTTCAGTAGCAGACCCCTACCAGTCCGTGAGCACGGTGATTCGGTGTAGCCCCGAATTTTTCTTTCAAAAACTTCACGCTTCCTCCCGATCGGATTTTCGTGAGATGTGGCAGGCGCGGGAAATTAAAACACGCGCAGGCATTGCCTCGTTTATGGCGCGTGGCACCCGTCATGAACTCGGTGTTGTGCACGACACGCTGGCATCTTTGCCGGCTGGCACCCACTTACACCTGGCCAACAGCATGGTGGTGCGTTACGCCAATTACCTGGGCTTATCGAATCTTCAGGCGGATGTGGAATTGTTCAGCAACCGGGGCACCAGTGGCATTGATGGTTGCACCAGTTCGGCCATGGGCCATGCACTCACCAGCGACAACCCTCAGGTGTTGCTGACGGGCGATATGGCATTTTTGTATGACCGAAACGCCTTCTGGCATAACTACGCCTACCCAGTATTGAAAACCATCGTATTGAACAACCACGGGGGTATCATCTTCAACATGATTGATGGTCCCGGAGATGTGGCCGAAGCACAAGAATACTTTGTCACCCGTCAACTAAAAAAGGCGCGCGCAGTAGCCGAGGAGTATGGGCATGCCTATCAACATGCCACGGAAGTCAACTATGAGAAAACCATGATCCAACAGCTGCTGCAGCCAACCGCCCAGCCGGCCGTGCTGGAGTTCGAAAGCAGCCAGGAATGGAATATTGCTTCGTTTCAGGAATTCAAAAAAGAAATTCAGTCAAAACTATGAGTCATACTAAATGGAAAACGGTTATTGAGTACAGGGAAATACTATTTCAAAAATCGGATGGAATCGGGCGAATCAGTATTAACCGCCCGGAAAAGCATAATGCCTTTACGCCCCTTACCGTAAAGGAAATGATTGATGCCATGACGATTTGCCGGGAAGATCCGGAAATCGGTGTCATCATTCTGACAGGCGAAGGCGGCAAAGCGTTTTGCAGTGGTGGCGATCAAAGTGTGCGCGGCCATGGCGGTTATGTCGGCAGCGATTCGGTGCCTCGCCTGAATGTGCTGGATCTGCAAAAACTCATTCGCTCGATACCCAAACCGGTGATTGCCTCGGTGGCGGGGTGGGCCATTGGTGGTGGTCACGTCTTGCACGTGGTGTGCGACCTGACCATTGCGGCAGAAAATGCTCGCTTCGGCCAAACCGGCCCCAAGGTGGGCAGCTTTGATGGCGGATTTGGCGCGTCCTACCTGGCCCGCATTGTCGGTCAAAAGAAGGCCCGCGAAATCTGGTACCTGTGCGATCAATACAATGCCCAGGAGGCGTTGGAGATGGGATTGGTAAACAAAGTGGTACCGTTGGAAAAACTCGAGGAGACTACCGTGGAGTGGGCACGAAAAATTCTGAAAAAGAGTCCGCTCGCCATTCGTATGCTCAAATGCGCCTTCAATGCCGAGTTGGACGGACAAGCCGGTATTCAGGAGCTGGCCGGCAATGCGACCCTTCTGTATTACCTCAGTGACGAAGCGAAAGAGGGTAAGAATGCCTTCCTGGAAAAACGTGAGCCAGACTTTTCCAAGTTTCCGAAGTTCCCCTGATGGATCAGGTGTGGCTCAACGGGCGTTGGATCTCCTGGCGAGACGTGCAGGCGGGTGTTCGGGGAGTCAGTGATTTTGAAAATAAGCTGATCGACTTCTGGCTGCAATGGGAGTCGGGTGTTGCCGATTTTGTATTTTACACCTCCGGCAGTACAGGTGCGCCCGGTGCCATTTCATTCAAACGCGAGCAGCTGATCCTCAGCGCGCGCGCATCCGCGCGCGCGCTGCATTTAACTCCCCATCAGCGAGCCCTCTTGTGCCTGCCCATGGATTTTGTGGCCGGCAAAATGATGATGGTGCGGGCACTCGTGAACAATCTTCAACTGATCGCAGTCGAACCCTCCACCCGCCCACTTGAAAATATTCCAGATGAGTTGCTTCCCCACTTCGCAGCTTTCGTGCCCAATCAGGTAGACCAACTCTTGCACGATCCGGTCCGGAGCGCACAAATCAGCACCGTCATCATTGGCGGGGCAGCATTGCCACCAACTCTCCGGCACAAGATCAGCGAACTTCCAAACGCCTGGTATGCCACCTACGGCATGACCGAGACCTTAACGCACATTGCGCTGCAGCGACTCAATGGCCCCGATCGTCAATCCCGGTTTCACTGCCTACCGGATATCCACGTGCGGCTTGATGACCGCGAATGCCTTGTGATATCGACTCCGCTATCGGCCACGCCCGTTTTCACCCATGATGTTGCGCGCGTCTACTCACCCACGGAATTCGAAATTCTCGGCCGTTGGGACTATGTTATCAACAGCGGAGGCGTCAAAGTCACACCTGAAATGGTGGAAGAAAAAATTGCCCCGCTGATCGAAGCAACGCTGCCCGGCCGGTCCTATTTCGTGGCGGGTCTTGAACACGCCACGCTTGGCCAGGTGGTGAGTCTGATCGTTGAGGGCGAACCATTGTCTAACGAGATGATAACTGAACTGGAACAGGAACTCAGACTCCGCTTGCCAGGCCTCGATCGCCCGCGGCAAATTCATTTTGTGCGGTCTTTTGTGCGAACTCCGGCATTGAAGGTCAAACGAGGCGAGACATTGAAAAAAGTCGCCCGCTAAATCAGAAACTGCCGGCCGCTCCGGATCACCGGAGGGCACGACAGAATCATTCGCTATGGTTTAACCCGGAATTGTCATTAGGAAAAAGTTCTAATGGCGGCCATTAGAGAAAACATGTGAAAAAGATTTGATAATCAACATTTTAAGTTGTGCAAAGAGTCCTTAAATTCGGTCAGATTTTCTGACAAAGTCTATGGACTATAAAATCGAGTTTACCGATAAAGAGATCACGCCCTGGGCGGGCATACTCATGCTCAAGAAAATGCTCGAGAAGATGGATTTCGACAGTT
>Ga0209972_10000274_pt1 | contig 51537 bp, 38 predicted proteins | sample NOAtaG_7_FD_187302 | JGI IMG/M metagenome (GOLD analysis project Ga0209972, IMG submission 187302) | Freshwater lake microbial communities from Lake Erie, under a cyanobacterial bloom - NOAA_Erie_Diel1S_2200h metaG (SPAdes) (version 2) | ecosystem: Environmental > Aquatic > Freshwater > Lake ...
GGGCGGTTGAGGGCGTGCGGGAGGTGTGGGGGGGCGGTGCGGAAGGTGGGCGGGTGACGGGGGCAGGGCGATAAAACCCGGATATGCGGGCGGTGCGGGGCGGTGGGGTTCGCCCGGGCGATTTGTGCGCCACACCTTCACAGCGGCGGCTGCCCCGAGGGCTCGGGGAAAGCCAGTCCCGCGGGGTTCTAGCCGAACAACACGGACGCTCGACGGTTTGAGGCTCAGCGTTCCGCAGTGGGCGGAGCTGGGCCGGGCGTCGGGCATCGGAGCGACGCAGCATGAAGGCTCATCAGATCAACGGCACGTGCGAGGCGACGGGCAAGCGGGTACCGACGCGCCGGGGCCGGCATCTGGCGGCGGCGGGCGTGCTGCTGGCAGTGTGCGGGCTGAGCGCTGCGGCGCACGGGCAGCTGCCCTTGCAGATGGTGGCGGTGAGCAGCGCAACGGAGTTCAGCGCTGACGGGGGCACGCTGCGGTTCGCCAGCGTGGGGATGCCCTCGATCAACGATCAGGGGCGGGTGGTGTTTCCGGTGGTGCTGTCGGGCAACGGGGTGACCACGGGCAACCAGCAGGCGCTGGTGGTGAGCGCGGGCGGGGGCGGCGAGACGCCGGCGGGGGTGCTGGAACTGCTGCTGCGGAGCGGCTCGGCGGTGCCGGGTACCGGCGCGGGGGACGGGGTGATGATTGACTCGTTTGATGACCCGGTGATGAACGGCTCGGGCCGGGTGGCGGTGACGGTGACGCTGACGGGGACGGGGATCAGTACGGGGAGCAACCGCGCGCTGGTTATCGCCAGCACCGATGGAGCTTTGCAGACGCTGGTGCGGGCGGGCACGCCGGCGGCGGGCGGGGGCGGGGCGCTGGTGCGCGACGTGCTTGCGCCGCTGGTGGGCGCCGACGGCACGGTGGCCTACACGGCGGTGCTGGGCGGGGAGGGTGTAACCGGCCTGAACAACCGCGGGCTGTACCGCTCCGGTGTGGACGGGCAGGGCGCCAACGCGGCGGCGACGCTGCTGGTGCGTAACGGCGATCAGGTGACCACTCCGGCGGGCGGGGCGGTGGGCATCACCTGGCAGACCTTCGCGGTGCCGGCGGTGAGCGGGAGCGGCACGGTGGTGATGCTGGGCTTCCGGCAGGGCGGCTCGTTCAACCAATTCACCGGGGGCGGGCTGTTCAACGCCACTGCGGGCGGCCCGCTGAGCACGCTGCTGAACGTGGGCGACACGGCGCCGGGGGCCGACGGACTGACGTATCGGGCGTTCAATCAGCCGGCGGTCAACGGCGGCGGGGATCTGGCGTTCATGGCGCTGCTGTCCGGCGCGGGGGTGTCGGGCGGCAACGATGTGGCCTTGTTCCTGCAGCGAGCCCCCGGGGCGACGACGACGATGGCGGCCAGGATGGGCCAGTCGCACGAGTCACTGCCGTCCGGACAGGCCATCGGCGTGATCGGCAACCCGGTGCTCAGCCAGAGCGGACGGATGGCCTTCATCTCGACGATCGTGGGAACGGGCGTGACGGTGACCACCGACCGCGCGCTGTGGATGGCCAACACCGCCGCTGACGGCGGGGGCGAACTGCGGATGGTGGCCCGTCGGGGCGGCGCCGTTCCGGGCCTGACGGGCTTGCAGTTTGCCAGCCTCGGCGTGCCATCGATGAATGCGCGGGGGCAGGTGATCTTCAGCGCCACCCTGAGCGGGACGGGCGTGACGGCGGGCAACAACCAGGCGGTCTTCGGCTTTGAGCCCAGTGTGGGGCTGGTGCTGGTGGCCCGCACCGGTGACCGCCTGCGGATCGGCGGGGCCTCGGGCCCGCGGCAGATCACCGAACTGCGGATCCTCACCGGTTCGGGCGGGCACGACGGGCGGGGCATGGCGCTGACGGCCGGCGGGCAGGTGGTGATGCGGGCGGGTTTCGGCGCGCAGAGCGCGATCCTGACCGCCCAGTTGCCGATCTCGCTGGCGGATGTGGGGTCCAGCAACGGCGCCGTGGGTCCGGACGGTCGGGTGGATGCCGGCGATCTGGCGGCGTTCATGGCGGCGTACAACGCCGGTTCGTTCCGTGCGGACCTGTCGAGCATGATGTCGCTGGGCACGGGGGCGGCCCCGGTGCGTGACGGCGTGGTGGATGAAATCGATCTGAACGCGTTCCTGACGGCGTTTTCGGGCGGCTGAGCGCGGCGCGGGCGGATCGGGCGTTGGCAGGTTGGGGCGGAGTGTGGTAGACTGCTGACTGTGACAGCCAGCGGGGATGATCGACGGCATTACGAGCGGGCCTTCGGGGCGTTTGCCACCGGCCAAGGGTGGGCGGTGGCGGGTGCGGATCAGGCCCGGCAGGCGTTGATGGCGCACCGGCGGGTGGAGCACGAGGGCAGGGCGCTGAAGTGCTTTGACTTTGTGGTCTTCGGCCCGCGGGGCGGACACGGTGCGGCGGATGGCGGGCGGCCGGGGGGGTTGATCGTGGAGATCAAAGGGCGGCAGGTGAACCCGGCGGCAGCCCGCGGTTGGGGCGGGGCGCACGGAGGCGGTGCGGGGGAGGGCGTGAGCGGATGGGGGGAGCGGCTGCCGCCGGCCTCGCAGCGGGCGGGGAGCCTGCAGACGTGGGCGACGCGCGAGGATGTGGAGCACCTGCTGCTGTGGGAGGAGGTGATGGGGCCGGGGTACCGGGCGGCGCTGGTGTTTGCGTATTGGTGGCGGACCGACCCGGACGGGCGATCGGCGACGCGGAGCTGCATGGGGTGGGGCGGGCGGTGGTATTGGTTCTGCGCTGTGCCGGTGCGGGCGTATGCGGCCAGGTGCACGCAGCGCAGCGCCAAGTGGGACACGGTTCACGTGGGGCGGGCGGCGTTTGAGGCCATGGCGACGCCGTTGGCGACGCCGTTGGCGGCGTTGCTGGCGGGGGCCGGCGCGGGGGATGGTGGCGGAACGGCCGCGGACGCGGGCTCGAGGTGAACCAGCACATCCGCGACCTGGGGCAGGCGCTGGCGGACGGTGGCGCGAACCTTGCCGCCGACGGCGTGGGCGGCGCTGATGGGCATGGCGGGATCGACGTGCAGGTGCATGTCCACCAGGTGGCGGCGGCCGGACTTGCGGGCGTGGACCTTCTCGACATCAACGACGCCGGGGACGCTCAGGGCGACGGTGCGGACGTCCCCGGCCAGATCCGGGCAGTCGCGGTCGAGCAGTTCGCCCAGCGGGGCACGCATGAGCAGCGAGCCGTTGATGAGGATGATCAGCGAGGCGGCGAGCGCCGCGTAGTCCTCAGCGGGCCACCAGGCCTCGCCCCCGAAGACGGCGATGGAGATGCCCACGCCGGCGAGGACGGAGGTGATGGCATCGGAGCGGTGGTGCCAGGCGTCGGCAAGTACGGCGGTGCTGGAGGCGCGCTGCGCGGTGGCGGAGGCGATGCGGTAGAAGGCCTCTTTGACGACCACGACGGCGAGGAGGACCCAGAGCGTCCACGCGGCCGGGGCGCGGTGCGGGGAGAAGATCTCGCGGACCGCCTGCACGCCGATGCCGACGCCGGCGAGGACGATCATGCCGGAGACCACCAGCGCGGCCAGAGCCTCGGCCTTGCCATAGCCCCAGGGGTGGCGGCCGTCGGGCGGGCGATCAGCCAGACGCACGCCCTGCAGGGTGACCACGGAGGCGACGACGTCGAGCAGGGATTCCACCGCGTCGGCGATGAGGGCGTAGGAGTGGCCGAGGATGCCGGCGGCGAGCTTGATGGCGCTCAGGCCGGCGTTGGCGAACAGCCCGAGCACCACGGTGGTGCGGAGCCTGGGGACGGGGGCGGGGCCGGTGGGGCCTGTCGGGCCGGTGGCACCTGCTTGGCCGCTGGAAATGGCGGGTTGGCCCGAAGGGGCGTTCACGGGGGATTGTTTGCGGCTGGGCGGTGGGGCGGGCCTTGGCTGCATCCCCCGTTCAAGTGAAGGGAAAGATGACAAAAACCAGCCTGCGGGTGAACCTTCGGCCCGTTGGGCGGGCTTCACTGGTGGGGGGCTGGGGGCGGTGTGGGGGTGGATGGCCGGTGTGTGGGGAGCCAGCGGCGCACTTTGGCTGGAAGGAAGGACGATTCCATGAACGCGATGAGCACGAGGACCACGATGAACGCAACGGGCATGACGGGCATGAACTGCATGACGGGTCGGCGGGTGCGGGCGCTGCTGCTGGTGGCGGGGATGGCCTGGGGGCTGGTGGCGCATCCGGCGGCGGTGCTGGGGCAGTCCGGGGCCTCAGGTGGTGGTGCGGGGGGTGGCTCGACGGGGGGTGGTGCGGCGCCGGCGGCGGTGGCCACCACGGGGATGGACGCGTTGCCGATCACGTCGATCACGCTGTACCGCTCGGGGGTGGGCTCGTTCCTGCGCTCCGGGCAGGTGACCGACGACGCCAAGGTGCAACTGCGGTTTGATGTCAGCCAGATCAACGACGTGCTCAAGACCATGCAGGTGCTGGACCTTTCAGGCGGGCGGGTGGAGTCGGTGAGTTACGCCAGCAAGGACCCGCTGGCACGGCGGATGGCCAGCTTCTCGCTGCCGATCGGGGACAACCCGAGCATGCAGTCGCTGCTGGAGCGGCTGCGGGGCAGCGTGATCACGCTGCAATTGACCGAGGGCACGGTGAACGGCACGGTGCTGAGCACGGAGGTGCGCAAGGTGCCGGTGGCCGGGACGGGCCCGGGCGGAACCGGTGCAGGGTCGATCGACGCGGCGTTTGTGAACCTGGTGACCGGGACGGGGATCCGCTCGGTGCCGATCGCGTCGATCGGGAGCTTCCAACTGGCGGACAAAGCGCTGGCGGAGGAACTCAACCGGGCGCTGATGGCGCTGGCGGACAGCCGCGGGGAGCGGAGCAAAGCGGTGGAGGTGACGCTGGACGGTGCGGGGAAGCGGAACATCGTGGTGGGGTATGTGCACGAGACGCCGGTGTGGAAGACGACGTATCGGCTGCTGCTGCCGGAGACGGAGGATGCGGGGAGCCCGGCGCCGCAGGCGGTGATGCAGGGGTGGGCGATCGTGGAGAACACGACGGACCAGGACTGGCAGAACGTGCGGCTGTCGCTGGTGAGCGGGAGGCCGGTGAGCTTCACGATGGACTTGTATGAGCCGCTGTATCTGAACCGGCCGGACGTGCCGGTGCCGACTTTGGCGGGGGTGATGCCCAGGAACTACGACGCGGCGCGGGATGCGGCGGGCAAGCCGGGTGAGCCGGGGGCGGATGCCAAGCGTGCGGCGATGCGGCGGGGCGAGGGCGGAACGAATGGCGCGCCCGGGCGTCTGGCGGCGGCTGCGGCACCGATGCCCTCGGCGGGCGCTCCGGGCAGCCCGGGCGGAGGGGGCGGCATGCAGCGGTTGGAAGAGTCCATGGCGACCGCGGACGGCAGCGTGGACTTCGCGGCCTACGGCGCCAAGGCGGCGGCCTCGGCCCGGGAGGTGGGCGAGGTGTTCCAGTTCACGCTCAACGAGCCGGTGACCATCGAGCGGCAGCGGTCGGCGATGATCCCGATTCTCTCGGGCACGGTGGGGGCGCGGCGGGTGAGCATCTACAACCCGGGCGACCGGCAGGACTTCCCGATGCGGGGGGTGGAGATCACCAACGGCGACACGCAGCTGCTGCCGGGCCCGCTGGCGGTGTTTGATGGTTCGACGTATGCGGGGGATGCGACGATCAACCAGGTGGCGGCGAAGGACAAGCGGCTGATCGCCTACGCGGTGGACCTGGAGGTGAACGCGGAGACGCGCAGCGATTCGCAGAACAACCTGACCAAACTGGTGATCTCGCAGGGCACGGTGCGCCACACCTACGGCCAGCGGTTCACGACGACCTACGTGTTCACCAACAAGGACACCAAGCGGCAGCGGACGATCATGGTGGAGCACCCGCGGATGGATGGGTGGGACTACGCCGGGGCCAAGCCGGTGGAGGAGTCGGCGACGGTGCACCGCTTTGAGGTCAAGGCCGAGGCGGGCAAGACCGCGGAGCTGAAGGTGGTGCAGGAACGCACCATGATGGAGGAGGCGGGCGTGCTGGGGTATGACATGGAGACGCTGGTGCGCTACCGCAGCGAGGGCAAGCTGTCGCAGGCGGTGCTGGACGCGTTCAAGGCGGTGGCGACCAAGCAGATGGCCGTGCAGGAGCAGGAGCGGACGGTGGCGAACATCACCACCCAACTGGATGAGCTGCGCAAGGAGCAGACGCGGGTGGCGGGGATCATGAAGGATCTGGACCGCAACTCTGACGCGTACAAGAACCTGCTGCAGAAGCTCAACAGCCAGGAGAAGCAGATCGATGAGCTGACCGGCCAGCAGAAGAGCGGGCGGGAGCGGCTGGTGACGCTGCAGCGTGAGCTGAACGCGTACATCGCCGGCTTGTCGGTGGAGTAAGCGGGGAGCGTGCCGACCCGGCGAGTGGGCGGCGAGCGATGAAGCATGCAACCGCCCGGCGCGAGATGGCCGGGCGGTTGTGCTTTTGGGGGAGGCGCGGCTTCCGGCGGGCGGTCGCCCGTGCGGCAAGAATGGCCGGCATGCCAGTGCCGGGCCCGAGGCCCCGCCGGCGGCAAGGAGCAGCCGGATGAGCAGCGCAGCGGGCATGTTCGCAGGTGTGGGGGGTGGGGTCGGTGCGGGGGGCGCGGCGGGCGGGGGGGTTGGTGCGGCAGGTGTGAGCGAGTGGCGGCCGAACGCCGAGCGGCTGCGGCTGCTCTCGGCCCTGTCGGCCAGTTACCCGACCATCGAGGCGGCCATCGCCGAGGCGGCGGGGCTGCGGGCCAAGCTGGACCTGCCCATGGGCCTGGTGCACGTGCTCAGCGATGTGCACGGCGAGGACGCCAAGCTGCGGCACGTGATCAACAACGCCTCGGGCGCGTTGCGGCCGCTGATTGAGCAGGTGCTGGCCGACCGGCTGAACGCCGACGAGCGGCGCGAGTTCATGGCCTTGCTGTACTACCCGCGCGAGGCCCTGGGGCGGATCAGCCCGCGCATCGCGGCCGAGGGGCCCGCGGCCCGCTCGGCCTGGGTGTACCGCACGCTGAGCCTGCAGTGCGAGATCATCCGGGCGCTGCGCAAGACCTACCGGCGCGATCTGGTGGACCGGCTGACCCCGCCGGAGTTCCGCGAGTTGTTTGTGGAACTGCTCTCCGGGCAGCGGCCGGAGTTCCCGCGGGCCATGCTGGTGCAACTGGCCAGGTTCGACCGCGACTGGGCGGCGCTGCGGGCGGCCAGCCACCTGATCCGCTCATTGGCCTCGGCTGAAGTGCTGGTGGCCGGTGACCTGGGCGACCGGGGCCCGCGGATGGACAAGGTGGTCGACATTCTGATGAAGCAGCCCCGGGTGAGCCTGCTGTGGGGCAACCACGATGCGATCTGGATGGGGGCCTCGCTGGGGCAGTTGGCGTGCATGCTCACGGTGCTGCGGTTCTCGGCGCGGTATCGGCGCACGGCGCAGCTGGCCGAGGGGTACGGCGTGCTGATCACCCCGCTGGAGAAACTCGCCCGCGACGTGTATGGGCACGACCCGGCGGGCCAGTTCAAGCCCAAGGGCGAGGGCATGCGCGACCCGACCTCGGTGGCGCGGATGCAGAAGGCGGCGGCGATCATGCAGTTCAAGGCCGAGGGGCAGTTGTTTGCGGCCCATCCGGAGTGGGGGCTGAGCCACCGGCGGCTGCTGCACCACATTGACGTCAAAGCGGGGACGATCACGCTGGACGGCGTGACCCATCCGCTGCTGGACACCCACCTGCCGACCATCGACCCGGCGAACCCATATGCCTACAGCCCTGAGGAGCAGGCGTGCCTGTCGCGGCTGCGGGATTCGTTCTTCGGCTCGCAGAAACTCCGCGAGCACATGCAGTGGGTGGCGCGCCGGGGGGAGATGTGGACGCGGCGCGACGATGTGCTGATCTTCCACGCCTGCGTGCCGGTGGACGAGGCGGGCGAGCCGCTCAGCCTGACGGTCGATGGCACGCCCCGCAGCGGACGCGAATTGATGGATGCGCTGGTGACGGTGGTGCGGCGGGCCTTCCGCAACCGCTTCATGCGCGACAACCCCGACGCGGACTGGCTGTACTACCTCTGGGGCGGGCCGCGCTCGCCGCTGTTTGGCAAGGACCGGCTGTCGACCTTCGAGTCGGCCTTCCTGGCCGACAAGGCGACCCACAAGGAGCACAAGAACCCGTACTTTGAACTGCTGCACGACGCCGGCTTTGTCCGCAAGATCGGGCGGATGTTCGGCTGCGGGGACGATGTGCTGGTGGTGAATGGGCACGTGCCGGTGAAGGTGGAGAAGGGTGACCAGCCGCTCAAGCGGGGCGGCAACGCGGTGACCATCGACGGGGCGTTCTCCGAGGCGTATGGCGACCGCGGGTACACGCTGGTGATCCGGCCGGACCGCATCGACCTGGCCGAGCACGCGCCGTTCAAGGGTGTGGAGGCGGTGGTGGACGAGGGGGCGGACATCGTGCCCACCGTCACCACGCTGCGGACCTACCCGCGGGCGCGGACCATTGGCGAGACCGACCAGGGCGTGCGAATCCGGGCCGAGATCGGCGACTTGGAGGACCTGGTGCGGGCGTATCAGGAGGGCCTGCTGGCCGAACGGCGGGGGTGAGGCGAAGCGGGGCGGGCAAGTCAGGGTCTGGTTGGGGTGAGGGCCCGATGGCCTTGGGCGCGGCCCCTGAGCCAAGTGCCGCGTACGATAGACCGCCTGAAATAGGGGATGAACGCATTCCCATCAATCAGGACCGGTGACGCTGGAGCGCCGCCGGAGCAGGTACCGCACACGGGCGAAGGCCGGCACGGAGAGTCGGCGGTTCGCCTTGCAGTGGGAGGTCTTTGGACATGAGCATGTTCCGTACCAACAACCCGGCCCTGAGGCCCGATGTGTTCACCGGCTGGCGCGAGACCGCCGGCATGGAACTGACCGCGGCGCGGCCCAAGACGATGACGATTCAGGGCACGGTGAACGCGACGTTCATCCTGCTGGGCATCTGCACGGCGTGTGCGGTGGCGACATGGTCGTGGCTGGCCCCGGCGCTGGACGCGATCTCCTCTGGCGAGAAGGTGGCGATGCCGGCGATGGCGTACCCGGCGCTAATCGGCGCGTCGCTGGGCGGGCTGGTGCTGGCGCTGATCATCGGGTTTGTGCCCAAGACGGCGCCGTATCTCTCGCCGGTGTATTCGGCGGTGCAGGGCGGCTTTGTGGGGGCGATCTCGGTGGTGACGGCGTACACCTTCCCCACGGGTCCGACGATCGTGCTGCAGGCGGGGCTGCTGACGTTCGGCATTCTGGCCGGCCTGCTGACGGCGTATTGCACGCGGCTGATCAAGCCGTCGGAGAACTTCAAGCTGGGCGTGGCCGCGGCGACGCTGGGCGTGGCGATTCTGTTCCTGGGCACGTTCGCGCTGCGGCTGTTCGGCGTGCAGGTGCCGTACATCTTCGACAACGGCCCGCTGGGGATCGCCATCGCGGGGTTCATCGTGCTGCTGGCGTCGGCGAACCTGGTGCTGGACTTTGACTTCATTGAGGAGGGGGCGAAGGCGGGCGCGCCCAAGTACATGGAGTGGTACGGGGCGTTCGGCCTGATGGCGACGTTGATCTGGCTGTACCTCTCGCTGCTGCGGCTGCTGAAGATGCTGGCCTCGCGGGAGTGAGGCGGGGCGGCGGGAGGTGAGCTGGTGGGGGTGAGTTTGGGATGCACTGAGCAACGCCCCGCGGGAGAGCCTGCGGGGCGTTGTTGCTTTGGGGGTTGCGAGTTATCAGGCGTCAGAGGTCGGCGGCGTTAACAAGCCAAGTTTGGCACATAAACCGCGATTTGACAATATACTTGCCAGATATGGCAACTCCCAGCACATCGCTGATGCTCTCTGACCGGGCTGTGTTGGCCGAGGTGGGGCGGCGGCTGGCGGCCCACCGGCTGCGGCTGAACCTCACGCAGACGCAGTTGGCCAAGCAGGCGGGCGTTGCCCCCCGGACGCTGGTGCGATTGGAGCATGGGGAGGCCAGCCAGTTGGGCAACCTGGTGCGGGTGATGCGGGCGCTGGGGCTGCTGGAGAGCGTGAACAGCCTGGTGCCCGAGCCGCTGCCCAGCCCGCTGCAACTGCTCAAACTGCGGGGCAAGCAGCGGCGGCGCGCCAGCGGCACGCGGGGCGGGGGGCAAAGCGGGCCGAAGAACGCGGCACACCAGGGCGAGGGTGGGCGGTGGGTGTGGGGGGATGAGGGCGGCGGCGGACGCCGCTCGGGCAAAGCAGCGCGTGCGGGGGATGACCAGTGAGCACGGTGGCCGAAGTTCGGTTGTGGGGTACGACCATCGGTGTCGTCTCGGTCGAGCGGCCGGGCGGGGTGGCGACGTTCCAGTACACGCCGAAGTTTGTGCGGAGCGGCATCGAGGTGTCGCCGCTGGTGATGCCCCTCTCGGATCAGGTGTATTCCTTTGGCCAACTGGCCGTTGGCACGTTCCATGGTCTGCCCGGCCTGCTGGCCGACAGTCTGCCTGATCGATTCGGCAACGCGGTGATCGACGCGTGGCTGGCGGCGCAGGGGCGTGCGGCCGGTGAGATTGATGCGGTGGAACGGTTGTGCTACACGGGCACCCGGGGCATGGGCGCGCTTGAGTTCCGCCCGGTGATGGGTCCGAGATCGTCGGCGTCCAGACCGGTGGCCGTCGAAGCGCTGGTGGCGCTCGCGGCGGAGGTTCTGCAGCGGCGGGAGGCATTGACCGCCTCGTTCGCTGACGCGGCCAGAGAGCGGGCGCTGCGTGACATCCTGCGGGTCGGGGCCTCGGCCGGCGGTGCGCGCCCCAAGGCGGTCATCGCCTGGAACCCGGCGACCAATGAGGTGCGGTCCGGTCAGGTGACGGCGCCGCCCGGGTTCGAATACTGGCTGCTGAAGTTCGACGGTGTCGATGGAGCGGGCGGCGCGGACCTGTTCCGCTCGTCGGGCTTCGGGGCGATTGAGTACGCGTACAGCCTGATGGCCCGCGCGGCCGGGATACGCATGAGCGAATGTCGGCTGTTCAAGGAAAACGGGCGAAGCCACTTCATGACACGGCGATTCGACCGGCAGCCGGACGGAGGCAAGCTGCACATGCAGTCACTTGGTTCGCTTGCGCATCTGGACTTCAACCAGCCCGGCGTGCACGGGTACGAGCAAGCGATGCTGATCATGCGGCGATTGGGTCTGGGGTCGGACGGAGTAGCTGAGCAGTTCCGCCGGATGGTGTTCAACGTGGTCGCTCGCAATCAGGACGACCACGTCAAGAACATCGCGTTCCTGATGGATCGGCTTGGTCGCTGGTCGCTCGCGCCGGCGTATGACCTGAACTTCTCGTACAACCCGGCGGGCACGTGGACGGCCCGACACCAGATGAGCCTTGCAAACAAGCTCGATGGCTTCGTGCCCGCGGATCTTCGCGCCGTCGGCGACGCGGTCGGGCTGGCGGCGCCGGCTGTTCGGCGGATTGTTCATGATGTGACCGCCGCGGTACGGCGATGGCCGGAGTGGGCCGACCTGGGCGGTGTCGATCACGAGCGAGTTGGGGTGATCGGCTCGTTGCACAGACTGAATCTGGCGATGGACTGACCTGTGTTCTCGCGGGCGTCTCTGGGCCTGTGCTGGATCCACCTACTCCATCCGCCGCTCCACCTGGCTTACCCGGCCGCCCTCGACACGCAGGATGATCGGCGTGCGGATCTTCCAGTCGCGGTCGGCGGGCATGGTCAGGCGGACGCACTCGGCGCACTCGATGGGCTGGTTCTGGGTGGCGAAGGGGTCGGGGTTGGGTGGCAGGGGCGGGAAGGGCGGGATCTCCACGGCGATCACCCGCACGCCGGGCTGGGGTGTGGAGAACTGCTCCTTGAAGACCTGGTGGCAGATCGGGCAGGTGGTCCGCCAGAGCACCCAGTACTGCACCGGCTCGGCGAAGTCCTTGGGCGATTTGTCCAGGTAGCGGGCGATCTTCAGGCGGTCCCAGTCGTTGCCCCGGGCGTTGCGGAGCAGGTCCAGTTCCACCACATCCTCCGGGGCGCGAAGGCCGCCGATGTAGTTGTAGCGGAAGGCCCCGGCGGCGAAGCCGATGCCCACGGCGGCGATGGCGGTCATCAGCGCAAAGCGGGCGTTGCCCGGCAGCGGGGGGAACTCGGCGGTGTGGCGGCGGCCGGGCAGCAGGAAGGTGGCCAGCAGCAGCAGGCCCTCGATGGCGAGCATGAGCCCGACGGGGATGTGGATGGCGCCGAAGCAGCCGCAGGAGGCCCCGGAGATGTTGCGGACCAGCGTGTCGGCTTGGTGGATGAGCAGCACGGCGATGAAGAGCATCAGCGTGCCCCGGGCGACCCAGGTGGCCCAGCGGGCGTGCAGCAGCATGACCGCCGCCAGCACGTACTCCACGCCGACGATCAGCAGGAAGGTCTGCTCTTCACTGAGGCGGGCCTGCAGCCCGAGGTAGAGCACGAAGGGCGGCAACTCAAAGGGCGAGCCGTAGAGCACCTTGGCGGTGGCCCCCAGGGCGACGAACGCGGGGATGAGCGCACGGACGAGGACCTCGCGCGGCCGCCAGGTGGTGGCGACCGGTTCGACCGGCGTGGGCTCGGCGGCGTCAGTTGGGGAGCAAGCGGCAGGAGCGGGCGCGGGCGCGTCGGACATCCGCTCATGGTAGTGGCGGGCGGGCGGCGCTTGCGGCGGGCGGACCAGTCAGCGGGGGCCGGCGACCAGATCGGGGCTCCCCGCATGGGGGCTGGGTCGGGCGTCGCCCGCCAGCGGGTCGTGCACCGGGGCATGGCCGATGCGGCCCGGCGTGTCCAGTTGCACGGCGGGGAACAGCAGCAGCCAGAGCGAGTGCGACACCACCAGCAGGGTGCCGCCCTCGTGCCCGATCACGCCCAGCCACAGGGGCAGTCGCCAGCCCAGGGCGGCGCCGATGATGGTCGCCAGCGCCATCAGCACGATGGCCCCGAGGGCGAAGAACAGGTTGATGGTGATGGTGAGCCGCACGCGGCGGGCCAGGATGACGGCCCAAGGCACGGCGCGAAGGTCGTCGGCGAGCAGGACGATGTCGGCGGACTCGAGCGCTGCGTCGGACCCGATCGAGCCGATGGCGATGGAGACGTCGGCGGCGGCCAGGGCGGGGGCGTCGTTCACGCCGTCGCCGATGACGCCGACGCGGCGGGCGGGGCCGCCGGGGGTGGCCGGCTGCTTGAGTTCCTGCAGGTGGCGGACCTTGTCGGCCGGGAGCAGTTCCGCGTGCACGGTGTCGATGGACAGGGCCTTGGCAACGTGGTTGGCGGTGGCGGGGTGGTCGCCGGTGAGCATGACCACGGGCCGCACGGCGGCCTGATGCATGCGGGCGACAAGGTGCTCGGCACCGGGGCGGGGGCTGTCGGCGAGGGTGATCACGCCGACCTGGTCCTTCCAGGCGACGACGATGGCGATGGCGCCCTGGGCCTGGGCCTGGGCCATGGTCTGCTTGACCTGGTTGCGGAAGCAGACGGGGATCAGGTCCTGGGTGTGGCTGAACGAGCCGAGGCGGGCTTCGGAGCCGGCGACATCGCCGGCGATGCCCTTGCCGGTGAGCGAGCGGACCTCGGCGGCGGGGGCGTGGGCGATGCCCAGGGCCTTGGCCTGGGCGAGGATGGCCTCGGCGATGGGGTGGGTGGAACTGACCTCAAGCCCGGCGGCGATGGCCAGCAGGTGGGTGCCGTCGGACCAGGCGATGGGGTGCAGGGCGGTGACGCGGGGACGGCCGAGGGTCAGGGTGCCGGTTTTGTCCAGCGCCACCCCGTTCATGCGGGCCAGCCGCTCAATGGATTGGCCGCCCTTGAACAGCACGCCGCCCCGGGCGGCGCGGGAGATGCCCGCCAGGGTGGCGGTGGGCGTGGCGATGATCAGGGCGCAGGGTGAGGCGACGATCAGCAGGGTGATGGCGGTGTAGACCGCGTCCTTCCACGGATCGCCCACCAGCAGGTGGAAAACCGCGAAGGTGGCCAGCGAGGCGGCCAGCACGCTCCAGGCGTAGGGCTGGCTGACGCGGTCGATGAAACGCTGCACCGGCTCGCGCTGCTGCTGGGCCTGGGTCACCAGGTGGAGGATCTTCTGCAGCGAACTCTGGGCGGCGGGCCGCAGCACCGAGGCTACCAGCGGGTTGCTGGTGTTGATGGTGCCGGCGAAGATCTCATCCCCCGGGCCGACCTCGCGGGGCATGCTCTCGCCGGTGAGGGTGGCCTGATCAATCGCCGCCTCGCCGGCGACCACGCGGGCGTCGGTGGGCACGCGCTCGCCGGGCAGGATGCGCACCAGATCCCCCGGCAGCAGGCTCTCCGGGGCGACGTGCTCCCAGCCTTCCTGCGCAGCCGACTGGGCCTGGGTGGGCGGCTGGTTGCCGGTCCAGCGGATGGCGGCGGTGGGGATCAGGGCCGAGAGGGCCTCCACGGCTCGCGTGGTGCGGGCCATGGCCAGGTCCTCCAGCGCTCCGGAGAGCGTGAAGAGGAACAGCAGCAGGGCGCCCTCGGCGGGGGCGTCAAGCCAGGCGGCCAGCAGGGCGCCCAGCACCATCAGCACGTCAATATCGAACTGCTTGCGGGCCAGGGCCTCGCCGGCGGCGCGGCCGCCGTAAACCAGCCCGACACCCAGCGCCGCCCAGTTGAGGACATGGGCGGTGAGCAGCACGCCGGGGTCATCGGTCAGACGGTGGAGGATGAAGGCGATGGCCAGGGCCAGCCCGGCCCCGACAGCGGCGATGAGCTGGGTGCGGGGGGCGAACAGGCCCTGCGGGTGCTGCGGGGCCCCGGCGGATGCTTCCACCGGCGACGATTGGGTGACGGATTGAGCGGGATGCACTGCCATGCGGTCGGGGGACGCTAGTCGGTTGGTGATCGCCGTGTCCGTGAGATGGGGATCAGTTGATGCTGAGGCCTCCATGAAAGACCTGACCTTTCCGGCCTTCGCTGGTCATCAGCCCAGGCTTGGAGGTGTGCTCCGGTCGCTCTGTCGGCTTTGGGCGGCCAGGAGAACGGGTGCGAAATGCCGCTCAGGCCGCGGGCACCCCCCTGATCATGGGATTTTTAATGAACAAAGGGATTCTTCCGTATGTAATATCGCTGCAACGATGACATGATCTATTCGTCAAGGCGATTGGCACATGCTAACATTCTCTCGCCAGTCTGTTCGGATCATGTTTGAAAATGTTGCGTAGACATGAACAGGTCTGGTGGGGGGCCAACAGCCCGCCTCGGGCGAATAAAGGAGTGGTATGGCAAAGCGTCGTTCAGAGTCTTCATCGGGAGGCGGGTTGGCGGAGTTGTCTGTTGCGGAATTGCAGGCCGAGATCGCACGTCGCGAGAAGGGTCTGACCAAGCTGCGTCGCAAGCGCGAGCGGTTGCTCAAGAACCTGGCCGATGTGGAAGCGACGCTCGCCAAGGTCGGTGCTTCGCTGGGCGGCGGCCGTCGCGGCCCGCGCATGCGGAACGACAGCAGCCTGCTGGATGCGCTCATCCAGGTGCTGACCGGCAAGACCATGAGCGTCACCGAGGCCGCCGAGGCCGTGCAGAACGCCGGCTACAAGACCTCGTCGCCCAACTTCCGCACCATTGTCAACCAGTGCTTCATCGCCAACAAGAAGAAGTTCAAGCGCGTCAGCCGCGGCAACTACACCGCCGCCTGATGCGGCCCGATGCCGTGCGGGCCGCCGCCACCCCGGCGGTCTGAGACGACAGGCACGAAGATCAGCGCAACCCCGGGCGACTGGGGTTGTGTTCTTTTTGGTTGTATACAGCTGCACATGCAGGCAATCCGCAGAAGTGCGGTCAGTACAAATACGGTCTGCGGCTGATCCTGCCGTGCTCAACTGACCTGCGCGGGCACGCCGGTGACCGTGGTGTGATCAGCCACCGGCTTGGTGACCACGGCGCCGGCCCCCACGGTGGCGCGGTGGCCGACGCTCAGACCCGGCAGAATGCGGCAGCCCAGGCCGATCAGGGCATCATGGCCGACTTTGGCCGAACCTCCAAGGACGGCTCCGGGGGCGATGTGGGTGTTCTCGCCGACGGCGCAGTCGTGTTCGATGACAGCGCCGGAGTTGATGATGCAGTGGGCCCCGATGCGGGCACGGGCATGCACGACGGCACGGGGGCCGATGTACGTCCCCGGGCCGACGACGGCCGAAGGGCTGACAAAGGCCGTGGGATGCACCACCGATCGAGGCATGGGGGCCAGATCGGGGGCGGCCAGCAGCAGGCGGAGGAGCTTTCGGCGGACGGTGACGTCGCCGATGGCGACGATCCAGTGCCGGCCGTGGGTGCGGTGAACCTCTTCCAGGTTGCCCAGGTGGCGGGGGGAGGGAAAGGGGTGGGGGAGATCAATCAGGATGGCCGAAACCGGGGCGGCGGGGTTGTCATCCAGAAAGCCGTCGATCCGCATGCCGGCCAATGCGGCCGCTTCCATAACCACCAGCGAGTGTCCGCCCCCGCCAATGAGAATGAGGGGCACCTCGCCGGGAGGGGGGCCGCCGTGCGGGGCGGTGCCCGAGGAGGGTGAGGTCGGCGAATGGATCGGCGGGTTGGACGGGGGTGTGGTCACGGGGGTGTGGTTGCAGGGGTGTGGTTGCAGGGGTGTGCTTGCGAGGGGCTTCAACGGTCGAGCCGGCGGTGGTGAGGTGGTGGGGCCTCAGCCGGTGCGGATGAATATCGGATAGATCATCGGTGGGGCTGCTCTGGTTGGTGGATGATCGGTGGATGATGAGGCGGGCGGTTCGACCGCTGGCCTCAGGTCGGCTATCTTCGGTGCCTGTCAACCGCCGTTGGGCAACCGAGGGCGGACGGCACCCGTACAGGCCATGCTGGCAGCACGGCTTGTCCGGGGGCGGGAAGGCCGTTCCGGCCGACCGGCGACCTGCAGCGGCGGGGGGGTGATTGCGAGTGACACTGGCCCGGCTGAAAGAGCACAGACAGACGAAAGGTTGGCACGCATGGCGGGACGTACTTCGATGGGCGTGGGCATGGGCGTGACGATGGCGGTGACCGGCACCGCGGCGGTGGCGTTCTTTGTGACCTCGCTCGTGTTCTACGGTCGCGCCAACACGGCGGAGCGCAAGCTCACCGAGACGCAGCAGACCTCCAACGAGATCGTCAAGGAGGCGGAGAAGAACCAGGAGTCGATTCGCCTGCTGATCGAAGAGGCCAAGCGTCCGCCGGCGCGTTCGCTGGCGACGTACATGCAGGAGCAGTTCGGCGTGATCGCCGAGAAGGTGGGCGGCTCGCGGTCTGACACTCCGGCGACGCTGCTGACCAAGGTGAACCGTGCCGCGGGCAGCGGCAACCTGCTGGCGGCTCTGGCCGACCGCGACGCGAAGATCGCGCAGTTGCAGAAGACGGTGGCCGACGCCGAGACCTCCCGTCTGGCGGCGGTGGAGCAGGTGCAGCAGACCGGCAAGCGGATCGAGTCGTTGAACAGCGCGCAGCAGGCGGCCCTGGCCGGCCTGAACACCGACGTGGGCAACTACAAGGGGCAGGTCGACGGCTTCCGCAGCGACCTGCAGACCCGCGTGGGCGAGATGGCCTCGCAGATCGACAAGGTCCGCGAGGAGGCCGACCGCGAGAAGGTGCAGCTGAACAACGAACTGACCAAGCTCCGCGAGGAGCTGCTGGTGGCGCAGGGCAAGATCCGCGAGCTGCAGAAGAACCGCGCCAGCGAGGGCGTGCGTCCGGCCGACGAGTTTGCGCTGGTCGACGGCGAGATCATCGGTCTGGACAGCATGGACGACCGGATGGTCTACCTGAACATCGGTCGCAAGCAGCGCGTGGTCATCGGCATGAGCTTCGAGGTCTACTCCGACGCGACGGCCATGCGGCCCGATGAGAGCGGCGAGGCCCCCCGGGGCAAGGCCTCGGTCGAGGTCATCCGGCTGGATGAGAACTCTTCGGTGGCCCGCATCACCCGCAACCCGCGCGGCAACCCGATCGCCCGGGGCGACGTGATCGCCAACCCCCTGTTCGACCCCCGCAAGACCTACACCTTCCTGGTGTTCGGCAACTTTGATCCGCAGAACATCGGCCGCTCCACGCCTGAGGGCCAGAGCGAGATCCGGGCGCTGATCGAGGGCTGGGGCGGCAAGGTGACCGACCAGCTGGCCGGCAATGTGGACTTCCTGGTGCTGGGCAGCCGCCCGGTGCTGCCGCCCCGCCCGCCGGCCGACGCGCCGGCCGAGGTGGTGCAGCAGTTCATCCGCGTGCAGCGCCTGGCCCGCGAGTACGACCGCCTGCTGGAGCAGGCCGCCGCCACCAGCATCCCCGTGCTCAACGAGAACCGCCTGAACACGCTGCTGGGCAAGTGACCCAGCATCGCGTGCCGGTGAGCGACCGGGGCGTGCGCGTGCCCGGTCGAGCGTTGCCATGCCCAAGGTTCGCAGACAGTTTCCGGCCCCGCTGAACGCAGCGATCGGCGCCGCCATCCGGGCGGGCATCAGCGTGCTGGGCGGCCCGGATCTGGGCGAGAGCCTGGCGGTCGCCAGCGACCTGGGCCAGCGGTTCGGGGCTGCGAAGTTCAACCGCAAGCGACTGGCCCGCGCCGCCGAGCACCTGGCCTACGCCTATCCCGATTGGAGCGACGAGCAGCGCAAGCGGTGCGCCGTCGCGGCCTACCAGCACCTGTTCATGCTGGCGGTGGAGACGGCGCTGCTGCCTCGGCTGCTGACCATCGACGGCTGGGTGGCGCGGATCGGGGTGGAGCAGACCGAGCGGATCATCGGCCCGCTGACCGGCAAGCGGCCGGTGATGCTGGTGTGCGGGCACTGCGGCAACTGGGAGATCTGCGGGTATGCCCTGGCGCTGCTGGGCTTCCCGCTGCACGCGCTGTATCGCCCGCTGGACCTCAAGCCGCTGGACCAGTACGTGCGTTCCAGCCGCTCGCGTTCCGGGCTGGTGCTGGTGGACAAGTTCGGGGCCGCTTCCACCCTGCCCGACCTGCTGTCGCGCCGGGTGCCGCTGGGGTTCGTCGCCGACCAGAACGCCGGCGTCCGCGGGTTGTTCGTGCCGTTCTTCGGTCGCCTGGCCTCCAGCTACAAGGCGATCGGGCTGCTGGCGATCCAGCACGAGGCGGTGATCATCGTGGGGGCGGCGCACCGCAATCTGCCCATCGGCACCGACGGCCTGCCCCGCTTCGCCCCCGCCGGGCACGAGGCGTTGCGGTACACCATGCGGCCTTTCGACGTGATCACGCCGGAGGACTACATGGCCCAGCCGGACCCGTCGTTCTACATCGCCGCCCGGTACCGGCGGGCGATCGAAACATCGGTCCGCAGCGAGCCGACGCAGTTCCTGTGGATGCACCGCTACTGGAAGAGCCGCCCGAAGTACGAACTGGCCGGCAAGGAGATTCCTCCGGCGGTGCTCAAGAAGATCGAGCAGTTGCCGTGGATGACCCAGGCGGAGATGGACCGCATCGTGGCCAACGGTCGGATCGACGCCCAGACCGCCCGCGAGGGCCGCGGGCCCAAGCCGTCCGCGGCCGACGAGGCCGACGAGGGCCTGTAACAGACGGCGGTGGGGCCGGAAACAGCGCCGGAGACGGGGCGGATGCGTGCGGATTGTGGCCAAATCAGCGAACCGCGGAGGGGCTGGGCACTAACATCTGTCCAGATGGGGCGGCAGTGGGCGGTGGTGCAGGAGATGTGCGATGGCGGGCCGACTGGATGGTGTCAGCGTGTTGATTGTCGACGACGACGCCGACGTGCGTGAGGCGATGGAGACCGCGCTGCAGAGCGAGGGCGCCGCCACCCGGTCGGTCGCCGACGGCAACGCCGCGGTGGCCGCCGTGCAGGAGGCTCCGCCGGATCTGGTGGTGCTGGACATGATGCTCCCGGGCCGTTCGGGCTTCCTGGTGCTGGAGAAGATCAAGGGCAAGGAGGACAGCCCCGCGGTGATCATGCTCACCGCCAACGAGGGCCGCCGGCATCAGGCGTATGCCGAGCAGCTCGGCGTGGACCGCTATCTGCTCAAGCCGGTGCCCCTTGAGAAGCTGATCTCCACCGCCCTGGAACTGGTGGACGCCGAGGACGAGGCGGATGACGATGCGGCCGGAAAGGACAAGCAGTAAGCAGTGGGTCGCTCGCGCCAGGTCATTGTGATGAAGACGGTGGACCCCTCCGCGGATGAGGAGGGCATGCCGCCTATGGGCGGCGTGGACGACATCGTCACCGTTCTCGCCCGCTTCAACACCGGGCCGGACGGCTCGGGCGGCGGCAAGCACGCCCAGATGGGCATGGTGCTGATGCACGGCCCGGGCATGGTGGTGGAGATGAGCGCCATGACCGACCAGGTCCGGCAGCTCATGGTCACCATGACCGACGAGGACTTTGCCTTCCCGGTGCTGCAGCGGATGTGCCGCGAGAACCGCTGGACGCTGATGGACCCGGAGAGCGGGCAGCGGCTGCGGTTCTGAGGCCTGCGCCCGGTCGTACCATCCGGCCATGGCCACCTCCTCGGGCGCAAAGAAGACAGCCGGCAAGGGCGCAAGCACGGGCAAGTCGGCCGGCAAGCCTGCCGGGAAATCGGCCGGTAAGGCCGCACGCGGCAAGGGTTCCGTCAACGGCACCACCAACGGCCGGCATGCCGCGACGGTCAAGGCCTCGCCGGTGGGCGGCGCGGGCAACGGCGCGCTTGCGGCCGTCGCTGCCGACCCCTGGCCGTACGCCCCGGCACCTGAGACGGTGAAGGTGACCATCCAGCCCCGCAGCGGGCACTTTGTCAATGGGTCGTTCGTTGAGCCGCGGTCCGGGGCGTATTTCGCGACCATCAACCCAGCCACCGAGAAGCCCCTGGCCGAGGTGGCCCAGGGCGACGCGGCCGATGTCGACGCGGCGGTGTCCGCCGCTCGCGCCGCCCTGCCGGGTTGGGCGGGCCTGCCCGGGGCCGAGCGCGGCAAGTACCTCTACCGCATCGCGCGACGGATGCAGGAACGGGCCCGCGAACTGGCCATCTTGGAAACGCTCGACGGCGGCAAGCCCATCCGCGAGAGCCGCGACGTGGACATCCCTCTGGCGGCGCAGCACTTTTTCTACCACGCCGGCTGGGCCGACAAGCTGGCCTATGCCCTGCCCGGCCGGCCGACCCCTCGGCCGGTGGGCGTGTGCGGGCAGATCATCCCGTGGAACTTCCCGCTGCTGATGGCGGCGTGGAAACTGGCCCCGGCGCTGGCCTGCGGCAACACCGTGGTGCTCAAGCCGGCGGAGACCACCCCGCTGACGGCGCTGCGGCTGGCGGAGATTCTCGCCGAGTGCGACCTGCCCAAGGGCGTGGTGAACATCGTCACCGGCGACGGCCGGGCCGGGGCGGCGCTGGTGGAGCACCCCGGCGTGGACAAGATCGCCTTCACCGGCAGCACCGAGGTGGGCAAGCGGATCGCCTCGTCGGTCGCCGCTTCGGGCAAGCGGCTGACGCTGGAACTGGGCGGCAAGTCGGCGAACATCATCTTTGAAGATGCCCCGCTGGACCAGGCCGTGGAGGGGATCATCGAGGGCATCTACTTCAACCAGGGGCACGTGTGCTGCGCCGGCTCGCGGCTGTTTGTGCAGGAGGGCGTGCTGGAGAAGGTGGTCCGCAAGCTGAAGATCCGCCTGGCCAGCCTGCGCGTGGGCGACCCGATGGACAAGAACACCGACGTGGGCGCCATCAACTCCGCCGGCCAGTTGCAGAAGATCCGCGAGTACCTGCGGATCGGCACCGACGAGGGGGCCGAACTGCACGAGCCGAATGCCGGCCAGCGGCTGCCCTCGACCGGGTACTACTGCCGGCCGTGCTTCTTCACCGGGGTGCAGCCCAGCCACCGCATCGCCCGCGAGGAGATCTTCGGGCCGGTGCTCTCGGTGATGAGCTTCCGCACGCCCGAAGAGGCCATCTTGCGGGCCAACAACACGCCCTACGGGCTGGCCGCCGGGGTGTGGACGGACAAGGGCAGCAAGGTGCTGCGGGTGGCCAGGCAACTGGAGGCCGGCGTGGTGTGGCTGAACACCTACAACAAGTTCGACGCCGCCAGCCCCTTCGGCGGCTACAAGGAGAGCGGCTTCGGACGCGAGGGCGGGCGGGCCGGCCTGGCGGCGTACCTGGCTGATTGACCGTGACTGGCGGCTGGTCCACCCTGCTGGTTCCGCTGGCGATTGCCATGCTGGCCGTCGTCATGGCGGCGGCGCCGGCGTGGTGGATCCGTTGTGCGCGGGGCCGAACGCGGACGGCGCTGCTGGCGCTGCTGCCGGCACCGATGCTCATGCCGGCGTATCTGGCGTTCTCCGGCTGGTCGCTGGCGCGGGCCCCGGGCACGCTCTTGGGCGATGCGCTGGAACGCGCCGGCCCGGAGGCCATGGCGTTCGCCGGCAAGGTGATGGCGGGGTTCGGGCTGGCGTTGTGGTCCTGGCCGCTGGCGGCGGTGGTGCTGCTGTGCGGGCTGGCGGGCGTGGGTCGAGAACGGCTGGAAGCGCTGGCGCTGGACGGGGCCGGCCCGCTGCGACGCGCCGGGGCCGTGCTGCGGCAAACGTGGTGGGCGTGGGCCCTGGCGGTGGGGGTGGTGGCGGTGGTGCATGCGGGGTCGGCGGTGCCGTTGCATCTGGCGCAGTTTGACACCTGGGCTCTGCGGGTGTGGGCGCAGTTGAATCTGGTCAGCCCGGCGGAGGTGTGGTGGCCGAGCGGGGCGTCGGCGGATGGCCGCACTTCGGTGGGGGCGTGGGTGGTGCTGCCGCTGGCGCTGCTGGCCGGCGGGGCCCTGGCGGTGGTGCTGCGGTCCACGCGGGCCTCCGAGGCGGTGGTGACGCCCCCGACGCTCGCCTCGCCGCTGGCCCGTGTGGGCGTGCCCCTGGCGGCGGCGGCGGTGTGGGCGATGGCGGTGGTGGTGCCGGCGTGGCTGTTCTGGTCCAGCGTGCACGACGCCGGCAGCGTGGGCGTGTTCTGGCGGCTGGCGGGCGGATCGGTGGCCGACTCGGCCGGGCTGGGGCTGCTGGTCGGCGGGCTGATCGGTGCGCTGGCGGTGGTGGTGGCCGGGCTGGCCGGTTCAACGCGAAGGTGGGCCGGCATGGCGGCGCTGACGCTGGTGGCCCTTTGCGGGGCGGTGGCGGTGGTGCCGGGCGTGCTGGTCGGCTCGGGCGTGCGGCTGCTGACTGAAGGGCTGGGCGAGACCGGGCGGGCGGTGGATGACGCCGGGGGCACGCTGCTGCTGGCCCACGTGCTGCGGTTCGCGGTGCTGGGCGCGGTGGTGGGCTGGGTGGTGGCGCTGGCCGAACCGGCGGACTTGCGCGACCTGCGCCGCCTGGACGCGGGGGCCGGGCTGGCCGCCCGGCTGGCCGGGTGGTGGGCGGCACAGCGGCCCGCCCTGCTGCCCTGCGCTGGGGCGGGGCTGGCGGCGATGGCGATGAGCATCCACGAGATCGAGGCGACGGTCATGGTGCAGCCCCCGGGCTTCCGCTCGCTGGCCGGCCGCCTGCTTGAACTGCTCCATTACAACCGGCATGAGGAGCTCTCGGCGGCGGCCAGCAGCCTGGCGCTGACCAACGTGCTGCTGTGCGTGGGGTGCGGGCTGCTGCTCGGCCCGCTGCTGGCGCGGCTGTGGGGGCTGGCCCCGGAGCGGCGGTGAGCGATCCGCCGATGTGGCGCAACCTCGGAGAACACCTTGGAGCTTGGATGGGTCGCTTGGGTGGGGCGCGTGGGTGGTCCGGATGGGTGGGGCGCAAGAATCAGGTGGGTGGTCCGAGGTCCAACGGCAAAAAGCCCCCGCTTGGGGGATGTGATGTGGGGCCGACCGCGACGCACCGGGCGATATGCTGAGTGCTTGTGGAAAGGCGGCAACCTGTGTTGTCGCCGGGTCGAATCGACCGCCGGGTTGGTTCATGGCCCAGCCAGCGCGACGCGGCGGGCCGCACGGCCCCGCTGCCTCGCGGCATGTGGGGTTGGCGCAGGAGGTTGTGGAGCCGTTTGCTATGCGGCCGAGCGCGCGGCGGGTCAGGGCACGCCGATGCATGTTGATACTGGTGACCGGCGCAGCGTTGCTCGCTGCCGGGTGTTCGCCGTCTGCGTCGAACGACACCCCCAAGCCCATCGCCTCGCTGGGCGCCTTTGGCGGACCTGGGGTGACGCCGGGCCGGTACGTCAAGCCCCGCGCCATCGACACCGACGGGCGGGACCTCTGGGTGATTGACCGTTCCGGGCGGGTGCAGCGGGTGGACGCCGACACCGGCGTGTGCATCCAGTACTTCATTCTGCCCACCACCGAGCGGGGCTTCCCCACCGGCCTGAAGGTGTCGCCCGGGCCGGTTTCGCCCGATGGCACGCTGGGCCCGTGCCTGTACATTGCCGACACCCACAGCCACCGCGTGCTGGTCTACGCCCTGCCCGCCCGCCCGGCTGAGTACAACCCCGAGGAGCGGTGGGATGCCGCGGTGGCCGAGCCAAAGCTGGTCATGCAATTCGGCACCTTTGGTGAGGGCCCGGGGCAGTTCCTGTACCCCACCGATGTGGAGGTGCTGCTCTCGGCCGACGGCACGCGGGTGGAGCGGCTGTACGTCAGCGAGTACGGCGGCAACGACCGCATCCAGGTCTTCAGTGGGTCGGGCGAGGTGCTGTTCACCCTCGGCTCGCCGGGGTCGCAGCCGGGCACCATCGGCCAGAAGGACTACCAGTTCCAGCGCCCTCAGAGCCTGCTGATCCTGCCGGCCAGCCCGGCGGTGGGGGGGCAGGCGGAGCTGGTGGTCAGCGACTCGGTGAACCACCGCATCGGGCGGTTCACCCTTGACGGCCGCCTGCTGGGGTGGATCGGCTCGCCCCAGACCGCCGGGACGGCCCGGGGCGTGATGCAGCACCCGCGGGGCCTGCGGGCCCTGCCCGATGGCACGCTGCTGACGGTGGAGTTCGGCAACAACCGCGTGCAGCGGTTTGATCGGCTGACCGGCCGGAGCCTGGGGGCATGGGGGCGGGCCGGACGCGGGCCGGGGGATCTGGCCGAGCCCTGGTCGCTGGCGATCGTCGGTCGGCGGGCGTTCGTGGTCGACGCCCTGAACCACCGGCTGGTGGTGATGAACGTGCCCTCGGGCTGACCTTCCCGTCCGCCACCGCCTCGCCTCTTGCGTTCAGCCGACCAAGCATGGAGCACCCCGCAGCGTGAACTTCCTCGGCATCATCCAGTTCGACCGCCCCGCCTGGCTGCTGCTGCTGCCGGTGGCCGCTGCGCTGGTGGTGTGGATCGGCCGCAAGAGCCTCAGCGGCATGGGCACCACCACCCGCCGGGTGGCGCTGGGCATCCGTCTGGCGGTGCTGGCGCTGCTGATCGGCGCCATGGCCGAGCCGCAGTTCCGCCGCGAGGCCGACTCGGTCTCGGTGTCGTTCGTGCTTGACGCCAGCCGCAGCCTGCGCGACATGCAGGCGGTGGCCCGCCAGTACATCGACGAATCCTCCCGCACCGCGCGGGACAAGGACCAGGTGGCGCTGGTAACCGCCGCCCGCGACGCGTACGTGCAGGCCCTGCCCCGCCCGGTGCGCCAGCAGGTGGACGTGCAGGACGTGGGCGCCACCGACGGCACCAATCTGGAGTCCGCCGGCCGCATGGCCATGGCGGTGATGCCCTCGGATGCCGCCAACCGGCTGGTGGTCATCAGCGACGGCAACGAGACCGCCGGCTCGCTGCTGGCGATGGCCAAGTCCGCCCAGGCAGCGGGCGTGCCGATCGACGTGCTGCCGCGCACCTTCTCGCTGGATCGCGAGGTGATCTTCGAGCGACTGGTGACGCCCGCCACCGCCCGCGACGGCGAGGTGGTCAGCCTTCGTCTGGTCGTCACCGCGACGCAGCGGACCCAGGGCCGCATCTCGCTGCTGATGAACGAGCAGGAGGTGGACCTGGACCCTGAGACCCCCGGCAACGGCCGGCTGGTGGAACTGGAGCAGGGCACCAACGTGCTGGTGCAGCAGGTGGCCTTGCCCAGCCGCGGCGCGGTGCGTTTCCGGGCGCTGTTTGAGCCGCTGAGCGGCGCCAGCGGGGCGGTCGCCGGCGACACCGTGACCGACAACAACGTGGCCACCGCGGTGACGTTCGTTGGCGGCGAGGGGCGGGCGCTGGTGGTGGTGCCGCAGCGGGCGGCGGGCGAGGGCGACCGGCTGGTGGAGGCGCTGCGTGCGGCCGACATTCAGGTGGATGTGCGCGACGAGCGCGAGCCCTGGCGGTCGCTGGCGGACCTGGGCGTGTACGAGGGGCTGGTGCTGGTGAACGCCGCGGCGTCGGACTTCAGCCTGGCGCAGCAGGAGGAGATGCGCAGCTACGTGCAGGACCTGGGCGGCGGGCTGGTGATGGTCGGCGGCCCGGAGGCCTTCGGGGCCGGCGGGTGGATCGGCTCGCCGGTGGCCGACACGCTGCCGATCCGGCTCGACCCGCCCAACAAGCGGCAGATGCCTCGCGGCGCACTGATGCTGGTGATGCACTCGTGCGAGATGCCCGAGGGCAACTTCTACGGGCGTCGCTGCGCCGAGGCCGCCATCGACGCGCTCTCCTCGCGCGACATGGCCGGCATCGTGGAGCACAACTGGAGCGGCGGCGACGGCATCGTCCACCCGCTGTCGATCCTGGGCGACAAGTCCGCCATCCGCCGGGCCGCCAACGCCATGACCTATGGCGATGCGCCCAGCTTCGTGCCCATGCTGGAGACCAGCTACAGGCAGCTCATGGGCGTGCAGGCCGGCCAGCGGCATGTGATCATCATCTCCGACGGCGACCCGGCCCCGCCGTCGGACGCGCTGCTGCAGCAGTTCATCGCCGGCAAGATCTCCATCTCCACCGTCGCCGTCTTCCCGCACGCCGGGCCCGGCTCGACGGACCTGGTGAAGATGGAACGCATCGCCCGGCTGACCGGCGGCACGTACCACGAGATCACCGTCAACAACCAGCTCAACTCGCTGCCGCAGATCTTCATCAAAGAAGCGCAGACGGTCAAACGCTCGCTGATCTGGGAGGGCGAGCCCTTCCGGCCGTCGCTGGCGGCGATCTCTGAACCGATGCGGGGCATCGGCACGCCGCTGCCGCCGATCACCGGATATGTGGTGGGGGCTGAGCGCGAGGGCGGGCTGGCGCAGGTGATTCTGCGCGGTCAGGAGAACGACCCGGTGCTGGCCCAGTGGCAGTTCGGCCTGGGCCGCGTGATCGCCTTCACCTCCGACGCGACCAGCCGCTGGGCCACCGCGTGGACGCAGTGGCCCGGCTACCGCGCGTTCTGGGAGCAGCACCTGCGCTGGGCCATGCGGCCGGGCACCAACCAGAACGTCCGCGTTTCGACGGTGGACGAGGGCGACAAGACCCGCATCGTGGTGGAGGCGGCCCAGCAGGACGGCACGCGGATGGACTTCCTCCGCTGGACCGGCGCCGCCGTCGGCCCGGACCGCGTTGCGGTGCCGGTGGAACTCCGCCAGACCGGCCCGGGCCGCTACGAGGGGCTGGTGCCCACCGCCGCCAGCGGCAGTTATGTGGTGAACCTGGGCTACAGCCAGGTGGAAGAGGGGGGCAAGGTCAACCGCGGGGCGACGCAGGTGGCCATCACCCGCCCGTTCGCCGACGAGTTCCGCTTCATGCGCGACAACTCAGCGCTGCTCGAACAGGTGGCCAAACTCACCGGCGGACGCGTGCTGACCGGCAACCCCGCGACCGACCAGGTCTGGGACCCCAAGGGCCTGACCATGCCGGTGAGCCTGCGGCCCATCTGGCTGGAGGTGGCGCTGATCGCCATCGCCTGCTTCCTGCTTGATGTGGCCGTCCGCCGCGTGCGGATGGATGTGCTGGCCGTCGCCCGCGCCATCCGTCGCGGGCTGGGTGCAGGCTCCAGCGCCGCCACCGGGCAGATCGACTCGCTGCGGACCGCCCGCCAGCGGGCCCAGGCCCAGGTGGCCGAACGCCAACGTGGCTTCAACGAGCCGGGTCGCCCCATCGGCGAACGCATCAGCGCACCGACGGCTGCACCCGGCGACCGCGCCGGCGCCGGCGTGAAGTTCGAGGCCACCGCGCAGGAACTGGCCCAGGCCCGCAGCGCCGGCTCGTTCGCCGATCAGGTGCTGGCCAAGCCCAGTGAGCCGCAGCGCGGGCCGGCAAGCACGCCCGGTCAGGGCGGCCAGACGCAGGGCCAGCCGGGGGCGCCGGGCGACGGCATGTCGCGGCTGCTCAAGGCCAAGCAGCGGGCCCAGGGGGACCTGAACAAAGACGGCGGAACGCCTCCGGGCGACGGGGGCACGAATCGGTAGTCCAGACTTCGGCCGGGCGCGAGCAGCGGCCGGACCGGCGATGACAGCAAAGAGAGCACAGCCATGGCAAGCAGCGACAGCGCAGTGACGGCGGGCGAGAGCATGACGGCGGAGGTTCGCGCCAAGTGCGAGGCCTTCCGCACCACCTTCAAGGACCTCTCGGCCGAGGTGGGCAAGGTGGTCGTCGGCCACCGGGATGTGGTGGATCTGGTACTCATCTCCATGTTCGCCGGCGGCAACGTGCTGCTGGAGGGCGTGCCCGGGCTGGGCAAGACGCTGCTGGTGCGCACGCTGGCCCAGTCGCTCAGCCTGCCCTTTTCACGCATCCAGTTCACGCCCGACCTGATGCCGGCGGACGTGATCGGCACCAACATCGTGACTGAAGACCCCGGCACCGGCCGGCGCGGGTTCCAGTTCCAGAAGGGCCCGATCTTCGCCCAGATCGTGCTCGCTGACGAGATCAACCGCGCCACGCCCAAGACGCAGTCGGCCCTGCTTGAGGCCATGCAGGAACGCAGCGTGACCGTCGGCGGTCAGACGTACAAGCTCACCCAGCCCTTCCTGGTGCTGGCGACGCAGAACCCCATCGAGCAGGAGGGCACCTACCCGCTGCCCGAAGCCCAGCTCGACCGCTTCATCTTCAAGATCGTCGTCGGCTACAGCCAGCTGGATGAACTGATGACCATCCTGGACCGCACCACCGGCTCGCACAACCCCGAGGTGCGGCCGATCCTCGACGGCCCGCGGATCCTTCAGGCCCAGCAACTGGTCCGCGATGTGATCGTCGCTCCGCACGTCAAGCAGTACGCGGCCCGGCTGGCGATGGCCACCCACCCCGGCGGTCGCTTCGCCCCGGAGATCACCAACAAGTACATCCGCTGCGGGGCCTCCCCCCGCGGCGCCCAGGCCCTGCTGCTGGGGGCGAAGGTGCGGGCCCTGACCGAGGGCCGCTTCCACGTGGGCAACAAGGACATCCAGTGGATCGCCCCCGCCTGCCTGCGGCACCGCGTGCTGCTGAACTTTGAAGCCGAGGCCGACCGCATCGACGCGGACGCGATCGTGCGGAAGATCATCGAGAGCACGCCGACGGAGCCGGTGGCGGTGTGAGGTGGTCGCTCGTGCGTCGCAACGGATCGATCTGAGGCTCAGAAGTATGGTCACCGAGGTTCTCATCAAGTTCACCAGCAAGAAGGCCATCACGGTCCGGGGTGACACCGTCGGCTGGCTGTCGATGCTGCTGCAGTCCGCCCGGCCGCTTGGGTACTTCATCGGGCACCGGCAGGCAAGATGGGTTGACGCTTCTGATCGGCATGTGCTCTGGGGCAAGTGGACGATGACCGGATCCGATGCCGTTGATCACCTGCTCAATAGAGACGAGCGGTTCCGCGATGAGCCATGCTTTGAGGGCCTCAAAGAGTCGCTCGCGTGTGAGCCAGAGGTGACCAAGCTCCGCGCGTCGGAGGAGAATCGGTCGTGTCGCTGCAAGGTTGCCGATGCTCCGCCTCTGGCGTTGTGGTGCACTCCGTCAACCTGTGCGCCCGCACTGCTCTGCGACACGTGCCGACTCGGTGTCATCGCGATGTATCGGCTTCATCTGAGCCGCTGGACGTGCATCCTGATTGAACAGTGGCAAACGCTCGCCGCCGCCTGCTACCAACTCAGTTCGGTCCAAAACGCCTTCGCGAAGGACACGCTCTACGACTTCATCCAATCACAGCGGCACCCACAGTCTTCGCTGCAGCGTCTCGGATCGGACATCTGCAAGTTGGTCAAGCAGGAGACCGGCCGAGAAGTGGTCACCCGTTGGCCCCCGTACAACATCGTCCGTCTGTAGTCCCGCGATCGGTCCGTCACGCACGCCCGCTCACCCCCCATGCTCAAGATCGACCGCCCATCCCGACCCGTCGCCATTGAGGATCTCCTTGACCCTCAACTGGTCGCCCGTCTCTCCGCGATCGACGTGACCTCCCGCAAGATCCTCTCCGGCAAGCTCAAGGGTGAACGCCGCAGCAAGCGTCGGGGCCAGTCCGTCGAGTTCGCCGACCACCGCCAGTATGTCGAGGGCGACGACCTTCGCCATATCGACTGGAACATCTTCGGCCGGCTTGATCGCCTGTTCATCAAGCTCTTCCTTGAAGAAGAAGACCTCTCCCTGCAGATCGTGCTTGACGCCTCCGGCTCGCACGACGCCGGCGAGCCCAGTAAGTTCCTGCTCATGCAGAAGCTCGCCCTGGCCCTGGGCTACGTCGGTCTGGTGAACCTCCACCGCGTCACCGTCTCGGTGATCGGCGGGGCTGATGCCGACGGCTCGCCCCAGTTGATCTCGGCCGTGCGCGATCTCCGCGGCCGGCGCCGCCTGACCGACCTGGCCCGCTTCATGCTCACGCTCAACCCCGGCGGGCCTTCGCCCTTTACCGAGGGTTGCAAGCGTGTCGCTCTCGCCCGGCGGGGCAAGGGCGTGATGGTCATCCTTTCAGACTTCCTGATCAAAGAGGGCTACGACACCGGCCTGCGGCTGCTGCTCGGCGGCGGGTATGACGTCTACGCGATTCAGGTCCTCAGCCCGCAGGAGATCGAGCCGACCATCGGCGGCGATCTTCGCATGAAGGACTGCGAGGACGGCGACCTCACCGAGATCACCATCACCGCCGGCCTGCTCAAGAAGTACAAGGCGACGCTGACCGCCTATTGCAACCGCCTGCGTGACTTCTGCGCCGCCCGGGGCATCGTGCAGATGACCATCCCGTCCGACCAGCCGGTTGACGCCCTGGTGCTGGACTACCTCCGTCGCAGGGGGCTGGTGCGATGAACTTCCTCACCCCTGGCCTGGCCGCCATCGTCGCCGGCATCGCGGTGCCGTCGCTGCTGATCCTCTACTTCCTCCGCCTCCGCCGGCGCGACGTGGAAGTCAGCAGCACGCTGCTGTGGAAGAAGGCCATCGAGGACCTGCAGGCCAACGCCCCCTTCCAGCGGCTCCGCCGCAACATCCTCCTGCTGCTGCAGTTGCTGGTGCTGGCCGCGGCCCTGCTGGCCCTGGCCCAGCCGCAGTTTGTCGGCTCGCTGGGCGGCGGCGAACGCCACATCATCATGATCGACCGCTCGGCCTCCATGCAGTCGGTCGACGGCGAGCCCGATGACGCCACCGGCGGCACCACGCGGCTGGATGCCGCGAAGAAGGCCGCTTTGGAACTGGTCGACCGTCTGCGTGAACCGGGGCTGGTGGGCTCCACGCTGGGCTCGGTGGGCGATCAGGCGATGGTGATCGCCTTCGACCAGCAGGCCGAGCGGCTGGCGAGCTTCACCGGCAACAAGGCCGAGCTCCGCCGGGCGATCAACTCCATCACCGCGACCGACGCCCCCTCGCGGCTCAAGCCGGCGGTGCTGCTGGCCAAGGCCCACCTCCCCCGCCGCGTGCATGTGGACGACCGCGCCGCCCAGTCCGTCACCTTCGACGAGCTCTACGAAGGCGGCGCCACCATGCACATCTACTCCGACGGCAACCTCCCCGACGCCCCGGAGGTTCGCACGCAGGCCGAGGACTCGATCACCTTCACGCCCGCCGGGCAGCGCACGGCGTGGAACGTCGGCATCACCGGCCTGCGGGCCGAGCGATCGTTCGATCGTCCCGCCAACGTGGCGCTGTTTGTCGGCCTGCAGAGCACGCGGCCCGAGCCGGTGCGGGTGGAGGTGCAGCTGTCGATCGAGGGCCGCGTCGCGGAGATCCGCGATGTCACGCTGCCCGCTGCGGTGGTGGAAGCGGCGGCGGCGCCGGTCGCCCCCGCCGGGGCTGCGCCGGCCGAGGGCGAGGCGGCCGCGAACGCCGCCGGGGCCGATGGGCCACGGCTCACGCCGGTGAACCGGGGTGTGGTCTTCAACCTGGACCGTCCCGATGGCGCGCTGGTCGCGGTGCAACTGCGGTTCCCCGGCGCCCCGGCCGGCGGGCTGGGCGACGCCCTGCCGGTGGACAACCTCGGGTATCTGGTCCTGCCCCCTGCACGCCGGCTGAATGTGGCCATGGTCACGCCCGGCAACCCGTTCCTTGAGGCCGTGTTTGTTGACGACCCGGCCGGGGCGCAGGCGGCCTTCAACCTCGCCCGCCCGGTGCGGGTGGTGCGGCCGGCCGACGCGCAGACCTTCCTGGGCACCGCCGAGGCGGCCGAACTGGACGTGCTGATCCTCGACCGCTGGCTGCCGACGGCGCCGGGACCGGACGGCAAGCAGTCGCCCACGCTGCCCACTGGCAACACGATCGTCTTCGGCGCGGTGCCCGCGCCGCCCCTGGGCCCGACCGACCAGGGCGAGGCCAAGGACATCGCCGTGGTGGACTGGAAGCGCGACCACCCGGTGCTGCGGGGGCTGAATCTGGACCCGGTGGCGATCTCGCCCGGCCGCAAGCTCGAACTCACGCCCGAGTCGCCGGCGCGGTCGCTCATGCTGGGCACCGCCGGCCCGCTGCTGCTGGAGTACGCCGACGTGGACCGTCGGGCCCTGGTGGTGACCTTCGACCCGATCTTCCGCTCCACGTGGATCTATGAGCCCACCCTGCCCGCCTTCATCGCCAAGGCGTTTGATTACCTCGGCCGGGGCGGCGAGCAGCAACGCGCCACCCTGCGGCCCGGCGACACGCTGACGGCGCGTCTGCCCCGGGGTGTTGCTGATGTGCGTGTCGCCCTGCCCGACGAGCGCGAGTCGCCGCTGCTGCCCTCCCCCGGCGGCGAGGTGAACTTCGCCCCGCTGGAGCAGATCGGCGTGTACACGGTGAGTTGGGACGGCCCCTTGGGCCCGACGGATGTGCTGGTGGGCGGCCGGGCCCGGCGGGCGATGACGGTGAACCTGCTGGATGCCGCGGAGTCCGACGTGGCCACCCGCGCTGCGTTGCCCATGGCCAGCACGCTGGTGCAGGCGACGCCGACCGACGGCCGGGGCCCGATGCGGCTGTGGCCCTGGCTGCTGCTGCTGGGGGTGCTGATCGTGCTGCTGGAGTGGTGGGTGTACAACCGCAAGGTCTCGCTGTAGCGCGGGGGCGGGGGTTTCGGCCCAGGGGGTCAGGTGCGGTCTCGGCAAGGGCCGGGCCGGTTTCCCAACAGTCTCCCGTCTGTCCACGTGCCCGGTGTGTCCCCTTCTGCCTCGTCGTGCTCGCTGATGATGCCCCCGTCCCCTCCAACCTCGTGCTCGCGCGTTCGCCCGCCGGTGGCCCGGCCAGCGCGGTGGCGATCGGCCGGCGCAGCCGCAGCGCTGGCGGTGGGGGCGTTGGGCGGGCTGGCCGCCACGCCGGCGCTGGCCGCGAACATCGCCGCCGCCGTGCCCTCAACCCAAGCCCCCGCCGGCGGCACGCCCGCTGCCCGGCCGCTCGCCCGCTTCCCGCAGATCGTCTCGCTCACCTGGGGCGTGGGTGGCCAGGGCATGCGGGCGGACCACTGGTCGCCGCTGGTCGTCACGCTGGCCCCCGGACGCGAGCCCTTCGACGGCGTGCTGCTCGCCGAGCACATTCAAGACAGCACCCAGCGCACCACCGTGGCGCGGCCGGTCGCGGTCGCCGCCCAGCCGCTGCGGGTGGAGCTCACCCTCAACGTGCCCGGCAACCTGCGCGACATGGACCTCACGCTGCTCGACTCTCGGGGCACGCCGGTGGCCCGCTGGAGCGCCAGCGGCCACCGCTCCGGCGACGAGGTCCTCCCCTTCGGCCCCATCAACCCCGGCTCCGGCGTGGTGCTCGCGGCCTCGGCCGATGTGGAGTGGCTCAGCGACATGGGTGTCGCCGCCCTCACCGGCGTTGATCCCTCCGATCGCCTCTCCACCGGCGCCGTGCGGTCAGCCCGCCTCGCCGCGGCAGACTTCCCCACCACGCCGCAGGCGTACGACGGGGTCGATGTGCTGGTGGTCAGCGGCGAGGACGCGTTGTCGCTCGAGCCGCGCCAGGTCAGCGCGGTCCGCGAGTGGGTGCTCTCCGGCGGCCGTCTGGTGGTGGTGCAGGGCGTGCCCGGTTCGGGCTGGCGTCGCTGGCTGCCGCCGGGCCCAGCGGGTGAGGTGATCACGCTGGATCAGCCCCTTCCCGGCGCTGTGCCCGCTGCGCTGGCCAAGGCGCTGACCGCCGAGCACACCGCCCCGCCGGCGGCCAAACGCTCCGACGACACCGCCGACGCGGAGGAACCTGAACGCCTGACCGCCGCCAAGGCCCTCGCCTCGCTGGCCCGGGCTGTGCCCGTCTCGCAGGTGCCCCAGCGGCGGATCACCCTCACGCCCGTCGGCGTGGCCCGGGGCTGGAGGGCCCACTGGGGCGAGGCGGCTGATCAGGCGGTGTCGGCCACCGGGCCGGTGGGGCTGGGCATGGTCACGGTGCTGGGCCTGAACCCCGCCCGCGCTGCCCAGATGATCAACGACGCCGCCATCGCCCGCGCCTGGGTGGAGACGCTGCGGACCCTGCCGGTCCGCTGGGAGATCGCCGCACCAACCAACAACGACGTCGCCGCCAACTGGGGCAACTGGTACTGGCGGCCGTCCGTCCGCGGCACCGCTGTGGGTCGCGCTCTGGCCGCCATGGCCGAGGCCCCGCCGGTGACCCACACCATGGCCCTGGCCATCGGCGGCGTGCTGGTGCTGCTGGCGCTGCTGCTGGGCCCGGTGGACCTGCTGGTGCTGGGGCGGCTGCGGCTGCGTCACCGTTCGTGGATCACCGCATCGGCGTACATCACCATCGCCAGCACGGTGGCGTGGTGGTTGCCCCAGGTGCTGCGCAGCGGGCGCACGACTTTCGCTGCGGTACAGGTGATCGACGCGGTGCCGCAGGTGATCGGCCTGGCGCCGAGTTCCGCCGGTGCCGCCTCGGGCGAGGCGTGGGCCGCCGCGTGGCCGGAGCTGGCGTATGTCAGCGAGGTGGGCACCGCGTTCGCCGCCGAGCGGCTGAGCCCCGCGCTCCGCCCGATCGCCGCCGGCGCGTTCGTGCAGGGCACGTCGTACGCCCAGCCTGATCCGTGGGGCAACGCCCGCCTGCTGGCCGATCTTCGCATGCTCTCCACGCCTGCGCCGCTGGGCTCAAGCCCCGATGCCTGGGGCGGCCTGACCGCCAGCGCCGAGAACCCGCCCCCGGCGTGCGTGCCCATCGGCGGCCGCTTGTCGATGGGCATGTGGACGGTCCGCTCGTTCCTGCAGCGGGCCCGCATCGCCGACGCGCCCCGCGTCGCCTTCACGCCGCCCGATGCGCAAGGCGTGGTCAGCCTGCGAATCGAGGGGCTGCCCGCTGGTGCCATGCTGACGGCCGGCTCTGTCGGCGCCGGCGGTCGGTGGGGACTGCTGGATCTGCCCCAGTCCCAGACTGGTACCGATGCCGCGCCAACCGACGTGTCGGCCCCGGCGAACGCGGCACCATCGCCCACCCGCTGGCTGGTGCCGCTGCGGGCCACCGCGGTCACCGGCGCGGCGTCGCACCTGCGGCTGGGCTTTGCCGATGGCCAGCGCGTCCAGCGCGACGAGTATCCCACGCCTTTCCGCTTCGGTACCGCCACCGGGCTGCACGAGCCCGGCAACGACCTGCTGGATCTGCCGGGTGTGGACCGCCGCAACCCGCTGTTCGCGCACGCGTCCGACAACCCGTCATCGATGGTGCTGCTGCTGTGGGCGACGCTCCCGGCGGATCCGCAGCCCAGCCTGGCCGTACCCGCCTCCGGCACGGCAACGCGGCTGATCATGTACCGCCTGGTGCTGCCCCGCGCCCCGGTGGCCGGTCTGCCCCAGCCTTCGCCAAGCGCGTCGCGTGCCTCCGGTCCTCTTGAAACCTCCGCCCCGCAGGAGCAGCGGTGATCGAACTGACCAACATCTCCAAGCGTTTCGGCTCGGTGGACGCCCTGTGCGACATGACGCTGCACATCGGCCCGGCCGAGCTGTTCGGCTTCATCGGACCCAACGGCGCCGGCAAGTCCACCACCATGAAGATCCTCGCCGGCCTCCTGCAGCAGGACTCGGGCGTCGCCCGCGTGTGCGGGCTGGACTGCCGGACCGAATCGGCCAAGGTGCGGATGATGCTCGGCTACATGCCCGACTTCCTGGGCGTGTACGACGACCTGACCGTCGACGAGTACCTGCAGTTCTTCGCGTCGGCCTTCGGGCTGCCCCGCAAGGCCCGCCGCGCCACCATCGAGTCGGTGCTGCAACTGACCGACCTGGTCGGCAAGCAGCACGCCCCGGTCGAGGGCCTCTCGCGGGGCATGCAGCAGCGGCTGGGCATCGCCCGCGTGCTGCTGCACGAGCCCAAGGTGCTCCTGCTCGATGAGCCGGCTTCGGGCCTGGACCCTCGCGCCCGCATCGAACTGCGCGAACTGCTGGTCGAACTGCGCCGCATGGGCAAGTGCATCATGGTCTCCTCGCACATCCTCTCTGAACTGGGCGAGATGTCGACCTCCATCGGCATCATCGAGCGGGGCCGGCTGCTCTTCGCCGGGTCGATCGCCCAGGCCTTCGCCCGCTCGGGCGTGGGCGAGCGGATCACCGTGCGGCTTGAAGCCCCGGCCGACACCGACGCGGCCGACCCGGCCGCCGACGCCCGCCGCATCGCCGACACGCTGCTGCGTGAGGACCGCGTCGCCCGCGCCACCGGCGACGCCGAGAGCACCGACGGCCGCCCGCCGGTTGGCCGCATCGTCATCGAACTGCAGCCGGGCGAGAACGGCTCCGCCCACGGCCACCACTTCCTCATTCAGGCCCTGATCGCCGCGGGCGCCCGCATCGGCAGCTTCGTGCCCGAGCAGGCCCGCCTGGAGGACGCTTTCCTTCGTCTGACCAAGGGGGCGCTGAACTGATGGCCGACCCCGGCTCCAACCCGCCCGCGCCCCCCGCCCCCCCCGTTCCGCCCGCCGCCGCAGCAGTTCCGCCGCCGCAGCCCCGCGTGCACTGGTCGCCGGTGGAGTGGCTGGTCGGCCCGGTGGCCCAGCGCGAGATCCGCGCCGTGTCGCGTCGCGCCGGCACGTACTGGATCCGCGCTCTGCTGGTGCTCGCTGTCACCGGCGTGGTCGCCATCGCTTATGCCGCCATCACCGACCAGGTGATGTACAGCGGCGCCGCGATCTCCCGCGTGGAGCAGTTGCAGCTGCTCGCCCCCGCGCTCACCATCACCATCGGCTGGTCCGCCCTGGCGGTGCTCCCGCTGATCACCGCGCTGGGCCTGGCCCCGGCGATCAATCAGGAACGCACCAAGGGGGCGCTCTCGGCCCTGCTGACCTCGCCCCTGCGTCCGCATCAGGTGATTCTGGGTGCCCTGGTCGGTCGGCTGGCGCTCATCCTGCTTGCCGCCGCCGGGCTGCTGCCGGTGCTGCTGGCCATCCGCACGCTGGGCGGGGTGGACGCCGCCAGCCTGCTGCCCGCCGCCGCCATCATCGCCGGCGCGTGCTTCTTCGCCGCCGTCGGCGGGCTGTTCTGCTCGCTGAATATCGCCCGCGTCCCCTCGGCCACCAGCACCAGCATCGGCCTGGTCATCCTGCTGAACATCTACGCCCTGCCGCTCTGGGGCATGTGGCAGTGGATCTTCAACGCCCCGCCGCCAACCTGGCTGCTGGTCTTCAGCCCGCTGTTCGCCTTCCTCAGCCTGGCTGAATTCGGCCCGCCCGGCTTCCCGCTGGCCACCAGCGCGCTCACGCACGTGCTCAGCCTCGGCGGCCTGAGCGTGCTGCTGCTGCTGGTCACCTGCGTGCTCTACCGGCCCATCCTCCTGCGGGCCGATGCCGGGCCGGCACCCAAGGCCAAATCCAAGGCCAACGCCGTCCAGCCCCCGGTTGATGCGCCAACTCTGGATCCAACCGCCGCGTCCGCCGTGCTGGGTGCTGAACCGGCGCCCGCCCCGGCGGACCAATCAGCCGGAGCGCTGCGGGCCCGGGCCGCGGATCAGCGTTCACGCCAGGTCGGCGACAACCCGGTGCTCTGGCGTGAACTGCGTCAGGCCGCCATCCAGCGGCCGCTGATGCGCTGGGTGGTCGGGCTGGGGCTGGTCGGCATGCTGGCGCTGGCGATCGTCAACGGCTCGTACGCCGAGACCAGCGCCAACGTCATGATCGCCGTCACGCTCACGGTCATCAGCGTGCTCATCGGCGCTGCCGCCGCCACCAGCGCCATCACTTCCGAGGTCGAGGCCCGCACCCTGGCCACGCTGGTCACCACGCCGCTCTCCGCATCGAGCATCATCCTCGGCAAGGTCATCGGCGCCGTGCGCCGGCAGTGGGTCCTGCCCACCGCCCTGATGGGCTACCTGAGCCTTGGCTGCCTGCTGGGGTACATCCACCCACTGGCCCTGTTCACCGTACCCGTCGCCCTGCTGTGCGCCCTCACGCTGCTGGCCTGCACCGGCGTGCTGTTCAGCCTGATGGTCCGCCGCTCCGCCGCCGCGGCGACGCAGAACCTGATCTTCGCCGCCAGCATCTGGCTGGGCGTCTTCATTGTGCTGGGCATCTTCGGTGAGATCGGGCCCGCCGGCTCGCGTCGGCTGGTTGAGCCGCTGGTCGACATCGCCGCCGCCGTCAACCCGGTGGTGCTGGTGGTGGTGTCCATGGCCGGCTGCAGCGTCGAACGCTGGGGCGCGCGCGACTTCTCGATGAACTTTGAAATGCCGGGCAACGTGCGCTTCGGCCCGGCGGGCTGGGCGGCGGTGCACCTGGGCGTGCTGGTGGTCACCGCCGTCACCTGTCTGGCGATCCACCTGCTCACCGTGCGGCTCTGGCCGAACTTCACCCGTCGCAAGGTCTGATCCGCACGGCCTCTGACCCGGCCTTACTCGCCGCCGCCGGGCAGCGCCCGTACGGTCAGGCCATCGATCACGCCCCCGCCCAGCCCGAACCCCGGGACGGCTCCGCCCCGCCGGTCAGCGATGCCCAGATCGCCTCGCTGTACGCCCGCTGCGCGCCCGGGCTGGTCTGGCATTTCGCCCGCCTGCTGGCCGACCGCACCGGCGCACCCCGCCCGGATGCCTCCACCGCCGACGACCTCGCCGCCGACACCTGGCTGGTCTTCACGCTGGCCCTTCGCAACCGCGCCTTCGACCCCGCCAAGGGCGGCCTGAGCACCTTCCTCTACGCCGTCGCCCACACCGTCTGGCTTCGCCACACCCGCTCGGCGGCACGGCGACACGCCGCCCATCAGGCCCTGGCCAACCTCGCCGAGGCCCGCGCCGTGCACGAGGCCGATCTGGCCGCCGCGGTCATCCTCGCCGCCGAACTTCGCGCCGTCGACGCCGTGCTCACTGGCCCGGATTCCCAGTCCGGCCCCGCCGACCGCTCCGCCGCCGGGCCGTTCTCCGCCGAAGACCGCGACCTGCTCCGCGCCGTCTCCGAAGGGGCCACCGACCGCCAGCTCGCCCAGCGCCTCGCCGTCGCCCCGTCCACCGCCACCGTTCGCCGCCAGGCCCTGCTGCAGCGGGTCGCCGAGTTCCTCCGCAACCGCGGGTTCTGACCACCGCTTCGGGTCGCCCGCTGTGGGCCGGAACCGGTCCGGTAACACAATCTGTGCTGCCCTTGCCAGTTTCGCCGAGCGCCGCCCGCTCCGCTGCGAACCACCATCACCCTCCGGTCGATGGACCGTCCCCCGGCGGGCCCGTTCGCCCCCGCCCGTGTGATTCTCCCCCATGACCCCCGAGCGACTGAACACCCTGCTCACCCAGCACGCCGAAGCCCGGCAGTTCGCGCGTGAACTCGGTCTGGAGGCTTCGGGCTCCGCACCGGCGCCGGTCGTGCGCCGCCGCTCGTGGGCGCCGCTGGCGGTCGCCGCTGTGTTGGCCTTGGTGGGCGGCGCACTGGTGGTCTCGCTGACGCTGCCCCGCAGCACGCCGGTGCGAACGCCGTCGCTCGCCCAATCGCCAACGCCCCCGAGCGGCGAAGCCCCGACCGACGGCGCCGCGGTGGACGCCGATCCGGCTTCCGGCGAGATGCTCGTCGCCCTCTACCAGCGGACCGACAGCGCCACGGCCCAGTGCCCCGACTGCTGGTGCGTCCGCCGCTGGAACCCTGATCTGCCCGACGGCAAGTCGCTGGACGCCGTCGCCTCTGATGCCCTCATCGCCGACTCGCTGATCCGCAGTTGCACGCCGGCACCGCGCCGCATGGTCGTCGTCGCCCTTCGCGGGCCGGCAGCGTCCATGCCCGCTTCTGATGAGCAGGCCAAGGCCATGGCCCTGTGCGTGCTGGACCGTCACAGCGATGCGGTGGAGGCCGGGCCGGTCGCCCTGCCCAAGCCCCAGGCCTGCGTTCCCGGCGGCGTGCAGGTCCGCGTCGCCATGTGGGGCAAGGACCGACCATGACCACCGAGTTTTCCCGCCCGCGCGCCGGCTGAGGCCCATCCGCCGCACCGGCTCGGGGCTGATGTTCACCGCCATCACACACCACGTTTCGTTCTGATTCAAGGAAGTACCCAGCCGTGAAGAACCACTCCACCACCCTCGTTGTCGTCCTGCTCGCCCTCTCCGGCGGCTCGCTGGCCCTGGCCCAGCAGCTCGTCCCGGCGGTCGCCCCTGAGGCCAAGCCCGCCGTCACCCCGGTCGCCGTGCCGGTCCCGGCCGGAACCGGCGTCGCCGGCGTGCCCCTGCCGGCCAACAGCCCGCTGAAGTTCGAGACCACCATCCACGACTATGGCAGAATCGGCGACACCGGCCCGGTCTCCTACGAGTTCAAGTTCACCAACACCTCCGACAAGGTGGTGAACATCCTCAGCGTCTCCTCCACCTGCGGCTGCACCAACGTCACGTCCGACAAGGTCATCCAGCCCGGGGCCACCGGCAAGATCTCCACCACCTTCAACCCCGCCGGGCGGCAGGGGCGCGAGGTCAAGCCGATCACCGTCATGCTCGACGACGCCAATTGTCCCCGCATCGAACTGACCACCGTCGCCGAGGTGCTCCGTCGCGTGATGATCGAGCCCATGCAGGTGTACATGGGCGAGGTGCCCTTCCGCGCCGGCGGCAGTCAGGAACTCTCCATCACCGGCCGCGCCGAGGGCTTCGACGTCAAGTCCTTCAAGCTCCCCGACCCCAACTTCACCGTTGAGCTGCTGGGCAAGGACAAGGTCGACGTCTCCGGCGAAATGCTCAACCGCGTCCGCTACCGCATCGCCCTCAAGCCCGATGCGCCCATCAGCCGCCTGCAGAGCAACATGGAGATCGAGACCACCGACCCCACCATGCCCAGGGTGAATGTCATGGTGCTGGCCGATATCGTCGGCCGCCTGCGGGTCAACCCGCCGCAGATCGGCGTTCGCATGAGCCAGCCCAACGAGCCCTTCCTGGCCGAGGGCTTCCTCGAGGCCCGCGACGGCCAGCCCTTCCGCATCACCGGGCTGGAGTTTGACCCCGGCGCCTCTGCCGCCGGGCCCGACCTGCGCATCGTTCTGGACGCCGTGCCCCGTGAGCCCGGCTCCCGCGTCGCCTACCGCATCCGCGTCTCTGGCACCACCCCGCAGAACGCCGGCCAGATCCGCGGCAGCGTCAAGATCTCCACCGACGTGAAGGACCAGGAGACCGTCGCCATTCCGCTGATGGGCTTCCAGGTCGGCCCCGTGCAGCCGATGGTGCAGCCGGTGGTCGCCCCCGGCGCCAACCCCGGCGTGATCTCCAAGCCCAGCATGGTCGACGGCGTTCGCAAGGACGGCGCCCCGGCCCCTGCCCGCCGCGAGCGGCCCAGCCAGGAAGAGAAGCCCGACCCCTCCAAGCCGCCGCAGCCGCCCGCCCAGCCCCCGGCCAAGCCGGCCGAGCCCAAGTGACCCCCGCCCGGATGCGGATCTGAAAGACCTCTCGCACGGGTGGACGCAACCGTCCGCCCGTGCTTTGCTTCCCCGCTTCCTCTCCCGTTGGTTGTGGTTTCCCGGCGGAGATTCTTGATGCTCAGCACCATCACCAGAGCCGTCGCCATCGCCGCAGGGGCGACGGCCATCGGCGTCGCCCATTGGATCATCAGCCCGCCGCCGGCGCTGCAGATCGCCGCCCCCGAGGCCGGGGCCCTGAGCCCGGTGGCCAGACCCGCCGACGCGCCCGCGCAGCCCGCCGGAGCACCGACCGCGCCGCCGCAGCAGCCCGCACCGGTTCAACCAACCCCGACACAAACGGGGCCGGCGCCCACAGCCACAGCCACAGCCACACCCGCTTCCGCCCCGGCCCCAGCCCCGGCCCCAGCTCCGGCACCCGCCCCAGCGCCCGCCGCCGGGCCGGATGTCTGGACCGAGGGCAACGTCACCTTCATCTCCACCACCAAGGCGCTGGAGTTCTACAACGCCCCCGGCTCGGCCGAGTGGATCGACGCCCGCAACGCCGACGAGCACGCTGTCTCGCACATCCCCGGTTCGTTCAACATCGCCCCCGGCGACTTCGCCGGCGGCAACCTGCCCGCGTACACCAACATCATGGACCGCAACAAGCTCGTGCTGATCTACTGCGGCGGCGGCGACTGCGATGCCAGCAAGCTCGTCGGCGTCCGCCTCGCGGGCATCGGCTTTCGCAACATCGTGATCTACAAGGACGGCTTCAAGGGCTGGACCGCCGCCGGTCTGCCCGTCACCGGCTCGGCCGGAGGTGGCAAGTGAGCGCCGGTCCTTCTTCCGCTCAGCCCCCGCCCGTTCAGCCCCCGCCCGTTCAGCCCCCCCCGGCCAACGACGCAGCGCTCGCCAAGGCCTGCGGTCCGTGCGGCTGCCCGCTGTGGGCCGCGGCCCCCATGCTGCTGCGCGTCGCCCTCGGCTCGCTCATGCTGCTCTCGGGTTACATGAAGCTCGGCGGCCCCGCGTTCACCCTCGGCGAACTGCACGTCGCCCCGCTGCAGCCGTTCGACTTCATGGCCTCCATCCGCGCCTTCAAGCTCGGCCTGCCCGAAGGGCTGGTCGCCTTCCTCGGCCACGTCATCCCGTGGACCGAACTGCTCGCCGGCCTGTTCATCCTCATCGGCCTGTGGACGCGATCCGCCGCCTTGCTGGTCGCCACCCTCATGGTCGTGTTCGCCGGCGGCATCACCTCGCTGCTGCTCCGCGGGTACACCGATGTGAAGTGCCCCTGCTTCGGTGCCCTGGGCCTGTTCTGCGGCGACCGCCCCATGGGCGTATGCCACCTTATCCGCAACACCGGATTCTTCACCGCCGCCGCAGCGCTGATGTACATGGGACACGGGCGCCTTGGGATCGATGGTCTGCTGCGCAACGGAAAGAGCACATGCCGGACCTGAACCGCCTCGGGGGTGTGCTCGCACAGGCCGATGCGATCCTGCGGAGCAACGCCTCGGCCGACGGCCTGGCCCGCTGCGAGGGCATCCTCCGCCAGGCGATCAACGAGTTCCCCGACTCGGTCGACGCGCTGGCCATGCTCGGCGCCACCCTGTCGCGCCAGCGTCGCTGGGCCGATGCCCAGCAGCCTTACCAGCGGCTGGTGGAACTCCGCCCCGCTGACCCCGGCCCGCGTGTGTTCCTGGCCGAGATGGTCCGCAACCTTGGCCGCTTCGCCGAGGCGATCGACCATCTGCACGAGGCCCGCCGCCTCACGCTCGATGCGTCCGGCACGCCGCTGCCGCCCGAGCAGCGGCAGGGCCAGGTGCTGCTCATCGACGCCATGCTGGCGCAGATCTGCCTGCTCGACGGCCGCCCCGTTCCCGCTGCCGAGGGCTTCGCCCGCCTGGCCGAAGCGCAGCCCCGCGAGATCAACCACCTGCGGGGCCTGGGCCTCGCCCACGCCATGCTCGGTGAGCACGACGCCGCGTGGGCGGTCATGGAGCGGGTGCTGGCGGCCGTTCCGGCCGATCACCGCGCCTCGGCGGGCCGGGCCAACCTCTCCACCTATGCCGACCGGCCCATCGAGCACACCCGCGACGCCCACGCCCACTACACCGGCATCATCGCCCGCGCCGTGGTGAACATGCCCCGGCCCGCCCACCGCTTCACTGCCGGTCGGGCCGAGTCGTCGCCCCGGCCCCTCCGTGTGGGCATGCTCTCGCCGGATGTCCGCCGCCATGTCGTCGGCCACTACCTGCTGCCGGTGCTGCAGCACTGGCGCGATCACCACGCCGGCGAGGTCGAAGTCTTTCTCTACCATACCGGCCACCTGGATGACCACGTGACCGAGGCGTACCGCGCCGCCTCCGCCGGCGTGCGGCTGGTCGCCAGCCTGCACAACGCCCAGACGCTGGCTCAGACCATCGCCGCCGACAACGTGCACATCCTCATGGACCTGGCCGGCTACACGCAGGACACCCGGCTGCCGGTCTTCGCGCTCCGCCCGGCCCCTGTGCAGATTGCCTGGCTGGCCTACCCCAACACCACCGGCCTGCCCGAGATGGACGCCCGCATCGTTGATTCGATCAGCGACCCGCCCGGGCTGCCGTCGGTCGGCCCCGAGCGGCTGCTGCGGCTGGATCCGCTGCACGTCTGCCACCGTGCGGATCTGCCCGGCTTCGCCCCGCCGCCCCCGCCGCCATCGCCCCCGCCGTGCACGCTGCGCGACGACGGCAACGTGACCCTCGGGTGCTTCAACGCGCCGATGAAACTCGGCGACACCACGCTGAAACTGTGGGGCGAAGCGCTCGCGACCCTGCCCGGCTCAACGCTGCTGGTCAAGCACCAAGGCTTCAAGCAGGCCGACACCCGCGCCCGCTTCGCCGCCCGCTTCGCCCGGCTGTGCCCGACCATCGATCCCGCCCGCGTGGACATTCAGCCGCCCTCGCCGGAGAGCCTGTGGGCCGACTACGCCCGTGTGGACGCAATGCTGGACAGCTTTCCCTACAACGGCACCACCACCACCATCGAGAGCCTGCTCGCCGGCGTGCCGGTGGTCACCCTCGCGGGCGACCGCACCGCCTCGCGGATGGGGGCCGCCCTGCTGGCGGCGGTGGGGCTGTCGGATCTGGTCGCCCGGTCGCCGGACCAGTACGCCGCGGTTGTCGCCCGCCTGTGCGCCGACCGCGCCCGGCTGGCAACGCTTCGCAGCGAGCTTCCGGCCCGCGTGGTCGGCGGTCCGATCGGCGATGTGCCGGGCCTGAGTGATCGGCTGCTGCGGACGCTGCGGGCGGAGTGGCTGCGCTGGGCGACGGGAACGCCCGCGACGGTGTGATGCGCGGACCCGCCGGGTGGGTCGAAACCGCGAGCGGACTCAGGCCGCCTGCTGCGCCAGGCCCACGCGCTGGCCGGAGCACACCTTGTCCACCAGCCGCACCATCTCCGGCAGTTCCGGCTTGGGAATCTGCACGTCGGCCCCGACCTGTTCGCCCTTCTTGCGGTTGTCCTCGCTGATCAGTGAGGAGAACAGGATCACCGGAACGTCCTTGAGTTCCACGTGCTCCTTGATCCGCCGGGTCAGGTGCAGGCCGTCCATGCGCGGCATCTCGATGTCCGAGACGATCGCGTCGATCTTCGGGCCCGGCGCCTGGATCGCCTGCCATGCCTGCTCGCCGTCGGCGTAGACCTCCAGCTTGGTGTAGCCGCTGGCCTTGAAGACCCGCGTGATGACCGACCGCATGAACGGAGAGTCTTCGGCGATGATGACCCGCTTGGAGCCCCGGTCCACCTGCAGTTCGTTGGCGACGTCGGTGACGTGCAGCGTCTCCTGCACCAGAATCGAGTCCGACACCGACTCAAAGTCCACCATCAGCACCAGCTTGTCCTTCAGTTCAATCAGGCCGGTGGTGCTGCTGACGTGCCCGGCGGTGTCGTTGCCCAGTTCATCCAGCATGGGGGCCGGCCGCACCATCTTCCAGCTCATGCGGTGGATCTGCTCCACCGTGTCCACGTGGAAGCCGCATCGCATGCCGTTGAACTCGGTGATGATGATCCGCGGTTCCGCCTTGAACTCCTCACGCCGCTGCATGCCCAGGTGACGGGCCAGGTCCACCACCGGCACGATCCGCCCGCGGATGTTGAACATGCCGATCACGCTGGGGTGCTGATGCGGGGTGGAGATGGTCTTGACAGGTCGGATGACCTCGCGGACCTTGGCGACATTCACGCCGAACCACCCGCCGCACATGGTGAACATCAGCACTTCCAGTTCGTTGGTGCCCGCCTCCAGCAGGATGTCGCCGGTGATCTTCGGTGTGTTCTGATCGCTGGTGTTCATGGCTGGCTCCCAATGAGATGCAAATGACGGTCGCTCGTCGGGTTTATCGGCCGCGTTTGTGCCGGGCTGAACGCCGCCGGGGTCGGAATCGCTGCCGGTTCGGGCCGCTCGGGGTGTTCGCCCCAGCGGCGCGGGGGGGCGGGTTGCCGCCGAACCGAAGCCGGGCCGCTGCAGCGTCGTCCGGCGGCCAACCATCGGACATGCACGATCCCACCAAGGAAGGCAACGCCTTCTTCGTCTGCGACTTCTGCCGGAACCACTGGGCCGAGGACCGGCCGATGATCGAGGGGCACCGCGGGTCGCTGGTGTGCGGGCGGTGCCTGTCGGTCGGGCTGGTGGCGGTGCGGACCGGCAGCGGGGCGGCCGAGCCGGCGCTGGCGGCCGGCCTGACGTGCACCATGTGCCTGGAGCAGCGGGGCCGGCCGGACCGGTCGGGGGGGCCGGGCGGTCCGGAGGCCCTGTGGTGCAGCCCGCTGCACCCGGAGGCGGTGCTGTGTCGCCGCTGCGCCGAGCAGGCGGCCGAGGCGCTGCTGTCGGACCCCGAGTCGGGCTGGAGCGAGCCGGCGGGCGGGGGCTGAGGCCTGGGGATTGGGGATTGGGGATTGGGGTCGGTTCGGCCTCGGCAGGTCTGGTACGCCGTCGGCCCGGCGGCGGTTCCCCGCCTATCACTCCCGCCCGGCCGTTCGGCCGGTGTGCCGCACGTCAGGAGTCGCCCATCATGCCGTCGTTTGACATTGTCTCCAAGACCGACATGGCCGAGCTGGACAACGCCCTGAACAACACCCGCAAGGCGATCCTGCAGCGGTTCGACTTCCGGGGGGCCAAGTACGAGCTGAACCTGGACAAGAAAGAGAAGAAGCTGGTCATGCTCGCCGAGGATGGCACCAAGCTGGAGGCCATCCGCGAGATGTTCAAGCAGAACGCGATCCGGCGGAATCTCAGCCTCAAGTGCTTCGACTTCGGCGAGGTGACCATCGCCGGCGGCGGCATGAGCAAGCGCGAGATCAAGATCCGCGACGGGCTTGAGCAGGAGACGGCCAAGCAGATCACCAAGCTGATCAAAGAGAGCGCCCTGAAGGTGCAGGCCTCGATCCAGGGCGACGAGATCCGCGTGACGGGCAAGAAGATCGACGACCTTCAGGCGGTGATCGCGACGCTGAACGCGGCCGACCTGGAGGTGGCGCTGCAGTACGTGAACATGAAGCGCGACTGAGCCCGGCGGCGGGCCGCGGGTGGGGCCGGTCAGGTCCGTCGCTTGAGGGCGAGCACGGTCAGGTCATCGGCGGGAGCGGTCTGAAAGGCCAGGCTGGCGGCGGCGGCGGATTCGCACAGGGCCTGGGCGTCGGCATCGGCCGGTGCGTCGGCGACGGCGGCCAGCAGCCGCTCGATGCCGAACAGGTCGCCGGAGCCGGGGCGATGGGCCTCGGTCAGTCCGTCGGAGAAGGCCAGCAGCGTGTCGCCGGGTTGCAGGGTGATCTCAGCTTCGGCGAAGCCGCCCCAGGCGTCTTCATCCATGATGCCCAGCAGCGGCGCGGTGGGCGGGCCGATCTCGCACGGGTTCAGCGGGGCGGCGGCGGAACGCAGGACCGGCGGCGGGTGTCCGGCGTTGATGTACCGCAGGCGGCCGGTCTGGGGCGAGTAGAGGCCGAGGAACAGCGTGACGAACATCTCGGAGCTGGAGTCGCGCAGCAGCGTCTGGTTGGTGCGGCGGATGATCTCCATCGGCGAGAGTTCCACGGCGGCGAGGTTGCGGATGACCGTGCGGGTCACGGCCATGAGCAGCGAGGCGGGCACGCCCTTGCCGGAGACATCGGCGACGACCAGCAGCAGGTCGCCCGATGGGGTGAAGAAGAAGTCGTAGAAGTCGCCGGCGACATGGCGGGCGGGAATGTTGCTGGCATGCAGGTCGAACTCGGTGCGATCGGGGAAGGGCGGGAAGGTGCGGGGCAGGAGGTCCTGCTGGATGCGGCGGGCGATGCGCAGCTCGCTCTCCATGGCCTCGCGGGCGGCGGTCTGGTCGGCCAGGGCCTGCATCTGGTGGCGGAGGCGGCCGGTCATGCGGTTGAAGCCCCGCGCCAGGGTGGCCACTTCGTCGCCCCCGGCGGGCTCGGGGACTTTCTGGTCCAGATCGCCGGCGGCGACCGAGCCGGCGGCCAGGGCGAGGCTCTCGATGGGTCGGGACAGCCGCACGGCAACCAGAAGGATGACCGCTCCGGTGATGGCCAGGCCGAGCAGCAGCAGGCCGCCGGTGGTGGCCAGACGCGAGAGGATGGGGCGGGTGACTTCAGACTCGGGGAAGGCGGTGATGAACCAGAGCCCGGCGGCGGGGATGGGCGTGAGGACGACCCAGTGAGGCTCGTCGCGAATGCCGGCGGCGGTTTGGGAGCCGGCGGCGGAGGGGCGGGTCTGGGCGTTGTCGCGCAGGGCCGAGATGCGGACAACCACGCCGTCGCGACCGATGCGAACGGCGGAGATGTCTCCCGGGGTCTGAGGCGGCAGTTGGCCCTTGACGGCCTGCTCGATGGCCAGCAGTTCCGCGGCGGCGCCCCGCCGGGCGAGATCGAAGATGTTGACGCCGATGCGGTCCTCGGTGGAGGAGGAGCCGACGAGGCGGCCGTCGTTGTCGATGATGGCGAAGCCCCGGTCGCCCAGGCCCCGCAGGGCGGAGGCGACGGCGTCGGGGATCTCGGGCTCGGGGACGTCCGGTCCTGCGGCCCTCTGGGCGCGGGGGCGACGTGTCGAGGCGGCGCCCTGTCCGGAGGCTTCGGCGGCCTTGACCACCGAGGTGAGCTCGGCGAGGCGTTGCGAGGAGAGGTTGACCTCGATGACGGCGGGCAGATCGGTGCTGCGTTGCTGCACCGTGACCGGCGTGAGGTAGGTCATCACCTGGCGGGGGGCGGCGCGTCGGGCGGCGGCGGTGCCGCGGCTGTCGGGGCGGAGGGTGATCCAGGTCGGGCGCGGCGCGGCGGCCAGTGCGGTCCACCAATCGACGGCGCCGGGATCGAGTCGCTGAGCGGGGCGCGGGGCGGCGGAATCGTCGGCGGTGAAGACCAGGAGCTGGCGGGCGGCGGGGGCCGGGGCGGCGCCGGTCAAAGGGTCAATGGCGTCGGGGGGCGACGGGGATCGCGGGTCGCCGAAGGCGAACAGGACACGGACCGAGACGATGGTGTCATCGGCGGCGAGCAGGGCGGCGGCGAGCGACTGCACGCGGGCGAGGCCCTGGGCGGAGGTGCTGAGGGTGGAGGAGATGGACGTGGCGTAGCTGTCGGCCAGCTGCATGATGGCGCGGAGGCGGCCGTCGATCTGGAGGGCGACGGTGCCGGCGCGCTCGGCGGCCCGTTCGCGTGCGGCGGCCAACGCGGTGGCGGCGGAGGAGCGGAAGTCGAGCAGGCTGATGAACAGGAAGGTCGCCGTGAGGGGGATGGCCAGGGAGAGGATCAGTTTGGTGCGGATCTTCAAGCGCATGGCGTACGTCACAGCGCGCCGGGCTGAGGGACGGCGGAACGAACGGTACGGCCATCGGGTCGCGGCGGGCGGGGCGGCCGGGACTGATCGCGACTACTGACCGGACTGGGCGGGTTTGCCGGGCGGGGCGTCGGCGGGGGCGAGGGTGAGGGTCTCGATGCCGACGATGGGGGAGAGGAAGGCGGCGTTGTCCCACTGGTTGGAGTTGCGGGTGGCCTCGCCGAAGCGGACGATGACCAGATCCAACTGGGGCAGGAGGTAGAGCCGCTGTTTGCCCAGGCCGGCGGCCATGAACAGTTCCAGCGTCTGGCCGTCGGGCAGGGTCGGGGCGCGGGTCTGGCCTTGCTGGTTGCGTTCGCGGAGCTGCTCGCGGTAGCGTTCGCGGAGGCGGTCGCGAAGGGTCTGGCGTTGCTCGTCCTTGCCGTCGGCGGGGGTGGCGGCGGGCGAGTCGGCGGGGGTCAGGCCGGACTCGGCGACGGTGAGTTCGGGCTCGCCGCCGGAGCCGAGCCACCAGGTCAGGCCATACTGCTTGTTGGTGGGGCTGGGCTTGAAGCACTCGGCGAGGAGTTTGGGATCCAGCACCTGCGTGGGTTCGCCGGTGTCGCTGATGACTGCGCCGCCGAGGGTGACAAAGCGGCCGAAGCGGGCCCAGTTCTCCGCGGTGAGCATGCTGCCGCCGGGGAGGTTGGGGTTGCCGGAAGGGTCTTTGCCGATGCGGAACACGCTGACGCCGGCGGGGGTGAGGATGCGCTTGATCAGGTAGTCCTCGACGCCGGTGTAGGGGAAGGCCGGGTCAGCAGCTTTGCGGGCGGCGATTTTGCGCTTGAGCAGTTCGCCGAAGGCGTAGAAGTGGCTGGGCCCGTAGCGGAAGACGGAGCCGGGCTCGTTGATGGCGTCCACTTCAAGGGCGGCCAGGCCCAGATCACGCGGGGCGGGGCCGGTGCGCTCGCGGTCGAGCCTTTGGTTGCGGCGGCTGGCGCCCTCGCCGAGGACGGAGCTGCCGCCCCGGCCCCCGAGCAGCGCATCAGCGGCTTCAAGGCCGGAGTTGAGTTGCAGGAGGTTGCGGACGGTGATCTTGGACTTGCGCGGGTCGGTCTGCCACTCGGTCAGCGTGTCGGCGGCGCGTTCATCAAACCCGGTGAGCAGGCCATCGCTGATGGCGGCGACGGCGAGGACGCCGACGAAGGACTTGGTGCCGCTGGCCAGGGGGTGGGGGCGGGAGGCGGACCAGGTGTTGTCATAACGCTGGAAGATGACCTTGCCGCCTTGCATGACCAGCAGAGCGCGGCCGCCCCGCTCGGCGGAATAGTCGGCGGCGGCGTTGAAGCCGGCGGTGCGCTCGTCGGGGGTGCGGGGGTCGAGGTAGCGGGCGGGCTTGAGGGGGTCAACGAAGACGGTGGAGGTGGTGGGGAGGGGGATTGGGGTTGTGGAAGCAGGCTCAGCGCGGAGGGAGGGCGGGGCTGCCCAGGTGAGGGCGGCGGCGGCGATCAAGGCGAGGGGGGTGGCGCAGCGGAGGTGCATGAGGGTGTCAACGGCTGGGGTGTTGCCGGATTGCCAAGGGGTGAGGTGGTCAGGCGGTCAGATCACGGGTGGGAGGTGGCGGGGTGGCGGGGCAGGTCTGGTGCGTGCTCAGCTGGCCTTTGGCCTTCTGCCTTTCCTTCGCTCTCTTCGATCCTTGTATGTTTCTGGGAGCAGCTCCGCTCGCCGGCCCATCGCCCCGCTGTGGGCCGGCGAGCGGGGCTGCGGCCGGCCGTGTGATCGATCGATCCTTGGTCTCGTAGACCGGAGCGAAGCAGGATCC
>Ga0209972_10000281_pt1 | contig 50710 bp, 38 predicted proteins | sample NOAtaG_7_FD_187302 | JGI IMG/M metagenome (GOLD analysis project Ga0209972, IMG submission 187302) | Freshwater lake microbial communities from Lake Erie, under a cyanobacterial bloom - NOAA_Erie_Diel1S_2200h metaG (SPAdes) (version 2) | ecosystem: Environmental > Aquatic > Freshwater > Lake ...
TCGAACACGTCCAGCCGGCGCAGGTAGCGCTCGAGGCGAACGAAGCGCCCGCGATCGAGCACCCGAATCGCGCGCTGGGCCATCACGACCGTCGCGGAGTCCGACGGATCGTTCGGCACCTCCGCCACGATGGCGAAGGTGGAGTCCAGGACCAGCAGCCGGTTGCGGCGGTCCTCGATCACGTAGAGCCGCCCCGCGGCGTCGCCATCCACGTCCACGATCGCCTCGAGGTCCACCGGCAACCGGCGCGCCGCAGGACGTTGGCCCCACAGGTGCGGCGACCAAGCCAGTATTGCCACGAGAATGCCTGCGAGCGGTGCCGCCAATCGTCGCCTCTTGTCAGTGCTGTACATGTTCGCCTCTTGTCGCCCGCGATCTGAATGCGTGCCTGATCGTCATGGCCCCAACTTGCAGGAGGGCGTCACACCCGTCACACGGTCATCGGGGTTCCGACCGTGGACCGAACCACGCGACGCCTCATCAGTCGTTGCGCGGCAACGACTTCCGATCCTGCATGGAATGGTCGTTCGCAACTCATGGCTTCACGCTCCGGTGCGACAATCGAATGCTTCCCGCACCCTCCTGCTCCGCCCCCGAGGGACCGCGTGGCCTCTTCCTTCCCGCGTGCCGGCCGTGGGCACCGTGTTCCTGTCCCCTACGGGCATCTCGTGGGCCGAGGACGGGCTCGTCCAGCCGGGCCTGTTCGTGGGGCGCCACGACGAGTTCCTCCGGCATGCCTGTTCCGTGCGCGCGGTCGTGACCCGCACGGCGATGGGCCGGGCCGATCAGGGCACGAGGCGCGGCGACGGGCGGTCACGATCGACGATCGTCGTCCCCAATCGGTCGCGCAACCGCTCGTTGACGCGCCCGAGGTCGTTCGTCATCACGCCATCGATCGCCCGCAGGTGCTCCTGCAACTGTCCCGCGAGCAGGCGCTGTACCTCCCCATGCTGGTCGGTCGGCGGGAAGTCGCTGCCGGTGGCACCATTGAACAGGTAGCCCAGCTTGCCGATCAGCTTCGAGCCGAAGCGCACCCCGTCCTGTCCGCCGCCGGTCAGGCGAAGGTCCACCAGGTTCATCTCCTCGGCGACGAGCCGCTGTTCGAGCGAATCGAGCGCCCCGCGCAGCGCGGCCTCCAGTCCAGCCGTGCGGCGCAGTGTCTCGAGCTGCACCCGCACCCGCTCGATCCGCGCCACCGCCGCGGCCGCCGCGTCGAGGTCGAGCTGCACCGCCTGCGCCAGCCGCGTCTGCTGCGCAATGTCGGCCTCGGTTCCGCCGGAGGTGGGGTCCTTGCGCACCTCGAGCGGCTGGACCTGCTCGATGCCGTCCACCTGCAGCGTCACCGTGTACCGGCCCGGGGGCATCAGGAGACTCGTCCGGGACGTGCCGGGTGCCACACGGCCCTCGGGTCCCGGCTGCAGGTACGGCGCGTACAGCGGCGCGGTGTAGAGCCGCACCTCGGCCGACGGCGCGCCGCGGAGGTCCCAGTGCAGGCGGTTGAGGCCTTCCGCGTTGGGGCCCGTGAGGGTGCGCACGACGGTGCCCTGCGCGTCGCGCACGACCAGGCGCGGGGCCTGCGCCGCTGGCGCCTTGAGCCAGTAGTTGAGCGTCGCGCCGTACTCGGGATCGGTGCCGGTGGTGGGGTCGTCGTACGTCGTGGACGGCGCCGTGATCGGCCGGAACCGGTACGCGGCACGCGGCGTGAAGAGCGTCGCCGCCGACGCGAGGACCGCCGGGGTGAGCTGCTGCAGTGGCGTCAGGTCGTCGAGGATCCAGAAACCGCGCCCGTATGTGGAGATGACCAGGTCGTTGAAGTGCCCCTGCACGACGATCCCCGAGACGGGTGCCGCCGGCAGGTTGTTCTGCAGCGGGAGCCACGTGTCGCCGGCGTCGAAGGACACGTAGATCGCGTTCTCGGTGCCGAGATACAGCATGCCGCGACGCACCGGGTCCTCGGCGACCACCTTGGCGTACGAGAGCTGCGACCGCGGGATGCCGTTGACGATGCGCGTCCAGGTGCGCCCGTAATCGGTGGTGCGGAAGACGTGCGGGTCGCGGTCGTCCTCCTGATGTGCGTCCACCGCGAGGTAGGCCGTGGCGGCGTCCCACTTCGAGGGCGCGATCGACCGCGCGGAGCCCCAGGCGGGCATGCCCGGGATGTTGGGCGTGACGTCCGTCCACGTGGCGCCGTGGTCGCGGGTGAGCTTGACGAGGCCGTCGTTGGTGCCGATCCAGATCAGCCCCTTGGTCACCGGCGACTCGGCGATGCCATAGACCACGCCCGAGTACTCGACGCCGATGTTGTCCGGCGTGAGCCCGCCCGAGCTCTGCTGGCGCGTCTTGTCGTTGCGGGTGAGGTCGGGGGAGATGACCTCCCAGCGCTGGCCGCCGTTGGTGGTGCGGTGCACGTGCTGCGACCCGACGTAGAGCGTGTTGCGGTCGTGCGGGGAGATGTGCAGCGGCGAGTCCCACACGAAGCGGTACTTGAGCTCGGCCGGCGGCCCGTTGGCCTGCTGCGGCCAGACCTCCACGTTGCGGAACTGCCGCTTGTCCTCCTCGAAGCGCACCACGATGCCGCCGACCATGCCCGAGCCGGAGGCGGTGGACCAGACGACGTTCGGGTCCACCGGGTCCGGCGTGGCCCAGCCGCTCTCGCCGCCCCCCACCGAGTGCCACATGCCGCGCGAGATCCCCTGCCCGCGGCCGGCCATCACGCGACTGTTCGAGGGGCCGCGATAGGACGGTTCGTCCTGCTTGTTGCCAAGCACGTGGTACGGGACCGCGTTGTCCACCGTGACGTGGTACATCTGCGCGTTGAGCAGCCGCTGGCGGAACCAGGTCCTGCCGCGGTTCTGCGTGATCGAGAGCCCCTGGTCGTGGGCGACGATCATGCGGTCGGCGTTCGTCGGGTCGATCCAGACGTCGTGATGGTCCCCGCCGGGCGCCTGCTGGCCCTGCAGCACGGTCAGCGTCCGCCCGCCGTCGAGGGACCTCGCGTAGCTCGCCGTGAGGAAGTAGGCCTCGTCCTCGTCGGCCGGCGAGACGGCCATGCGCGAGTAGTAGTGCGCGCGTCCCATCGCGTTGCGGTCCCGTGAGGTCAGGGCCCACGTCGCGCCACCGTCCTCGCTCCGCCACAACTGGCCGCTCTCGGTCGGCTGGCCGTTCCACGGAATACCGTCGCCCGTCTCGATGAGGGCGTACACCCGCTGCGGATTCGACGGGGCGATCGCGACGGCCACCTTGCCGACGGGCTTCGTCGGCAGGGCGCTCCCCTTGAGCCGCGTCCACGTGGTGCCGCCGTCCTTCGACATGAAGAGCCCGCTTCCCGGCCCGCCGCTCGTGCGGCCCCAGGTGCGGATCTCGAGCTGCCACATGCCGGCGAAGAGGATGCGCGGGTTCGTCGGGTCCATCGCCAGGTCCGAGCACCCCGTGTTCGCGTCCACGTGCAGGACGCGCTCCCACGTGCGTCCTCCGTCGGTGGTGCGATAGACGCCGCGCTCGGGCTGCGGCCCGTAGGCGGTGCCGAGGGCGCACGCGAAGACGACCTCCGGGTTCGCCGGGTGGATGATCGTCCGCGGGATCCGCCCCGTCCGCTCGAGCCCCATGAGGGTCCACGTGCGTCCCGCGTCGGTCGAGCGGTAGATCCCCTGTCCGAGCGAGATGTGGCTCCGGATCTTCCCTTCCCCGGTGCCCGCCCAGAGCACGTTCGGGTCGCTCTTCGCGACGGCGAGGGAGCCGATGGACTGGACCGGATGCCCGTCGAAGACCGGCTGCCAGTGTACGCCGCCATCGGTCGTCTTGAAGATCCCGCCCGATGCCGCGCCGACGTAGTACGTCAGCGGATCGCCCGGTACCCCCGCCGCAGCGGAGAACCGGTTGCCCTCGGGGCCGATGGTGCGCCACGAGAGGTCCTTCCAGTGCTCGGGGACCGGCTGGGCCGCAGGGGCGGCGGGACGCGCGGGGGAGCGCTGCGCCTCGAGCCCGAGGGCCGCGACCAGCAGGAGTGGAAGACCGCAGTGGATGCGCATGGCAGGCCGGGCTGGATGTCCGCGGCGATGCGACGCCGCATCGCCCCCCCTGAAGGTCCCTCCGCGCGCGCCACCCGCAAGAGCGGCGCGCCCCGTCCCTTGCGGGACGCGCGTTCGACCCCGACCCTATCGGCGTCACCGTTCCCTCCGCCCTCCCGCGGTCCCAACCGAGCCCAGCCCATGCACCGTCCCGCCATCCTCGGCCTGATTGTCCTCGCCGCCTGCACGCCGCGCGCGGGGGTCTCCACCGCCCCCGCCGGCAGCGCCGCCTACGACGTCGTGATCGAGAACGGGCGTGTGATCGACGGCACCGGGGCCGCGTGGTTCCACGGCGACGTCGCGCTGGCCGGCGATCGCATCGCCGCGATCGGGCCGCGCGGCGCCTTCCGCGCGGCCCGCGCCGGTACCCGCGTGGACGCGACCGGACACGTGGTGACCCCGGGCTTCATTGACATCCAGGCGCACTCCATCGCCCACTACATGATGGGCGACGGGCGCGCGATCTCGATGGTCACGCAGGGCATCACCACCGCCATCCACGGCGAAGGATCGTCACTGGGCCCGGTGAACGACCGGATCCTGGCGGCGGAATCCGACACCGGGCTGCGCCGCGTGCTCGCCCGGTTCGCCGGCCCGCGCGGCTTCTCGTCGTGGCTCGAGTACATGGTCGGCCGAGGGGCCTCGCAGAACATCGGGTCGTTCCTCGGCGACGGCACGCTGCGCACCTACGTCAAGGGCGAGGAGGCCGGCGCGCTCAGCGCGGCGGAACGCGATACGGCGCGCGCCGCCGTCGCCCGCGCCATGGAGGACGGGGCCTTCGGCCTCGCCAGCGCGCTCATCTATCCGCCCAACACGTACGCGAGCACCGAGGAGCTGATCGACGCCGCGAAGGCGATGGCCCCGTACGGCGGCGTGTACATCACCCACATGCGCTCGGAAGGCGACAAGTTCCTCGAGGCGCTCGACGAGGCCATCCGCATCGGCAAGGAGGGGGGCGTGCCGGTCGAGGTCTATCACCTCAAGGCGAGCGGTCCGCGCAACTGGCCCAAGATGCCGGTGGCGATCGCGAGGATCGACTCCGCCCGCGCCGCCGGTCTGGACGTGCAGGCGAACATGTACCTGTATCCCGCCGGCGGGAACTCGTTCGCCAGCTGCATCCCGCCCAAGTACGCGGCGGGTGGACGGCTGCTCGACAACCTGCGCAACCCCGCCCTGCGGCAGGCGATGGTGCAGGAGATGCTCGCCACCGACGCCGGCTACGAGAACCTGTGCGAGGTCGCCACGCCGGCCAACGTCATGGTGGTCGGGTTCCGGAAGCCCGCGAACCAGCGCTTCGAGGGAAAGCGGCTCTCGGAGATCGCCGCGGCCCTCGGCCGGTCGTGGCCCGAGGTGATCATCGACCTCAACGTGGACGAGGAGCTCGGCCTCGGCGAGCTGCTGTTCCTCATGAGCGAGGACAACATGCGGCTGCAGCTGCGGCAGCCGTGGATGAAGTTCGGCACCGACGCCGGCTCGCAGGACCCGGCGACCGCCAAGGGCATGACCCACCCCCGCACCTACGGCAACTTCCCGCGCATCTTCGCGCGGTACGTACGCGAGCAGCGCGTCCTCGAGCTCGAGGACGCGGTGCGCAAGGCCACCTCCGCCGTCGCGACGCGCCTGTCGCTCACCGACCGCGGCGTGCTCAAGGCCGGGCTGAAGGCCGATGTCATCGTGTGGGACCCGGCGACGATCACCGACCACGCCACGTTCGACCGGCCGCACCAGCTCTCGACCGGGGTGAAGGACATGTTCGTCAACGGCGTGGCGGTGCTGCGCGGCGGAACGCACACGGGGGCGAAGCCGGGCGTCGTGGTGCGGGGTCCGGGATACCGGCCGTGAACGGGCTCCGTGTCATGCGGGGACGAGGCCAGGAGCGCCCCCCGCCCGGCCTCCAACTGCCGTCCGCCCGGCAATGAAGCACCTCCTGTACTGTGCCCTTGTCGGTATGCTCACGGTATCGCCGGTGCACGCGGCCCAGCCGCGCCTGCAAGAAGTGACCTTTGTCAGCCATGGCGCGACGCTTGCCGGCTCGATCGCGTGGCCTGTGGACCGGCCCATCACGGCGGCGGTGGTGTTCATCCACGGCTCCGGCCCGCAGGAGCGCGATCTCGGTCTTGCGCGCCGCTTCGCCGAGCGAGGCATCGCCGCACTGGTCTACGACAAGCGCGGCGTTGCACGGTCCGGCGGCGTGTACGAAGGGAACCAGAGTGTCACCGGCATGAACATCGCCTTGCTCGCAGACGATGCGGCGGCGGCGCTGGACCTGCTGGCTGCCAGCGATGCGCTTGGCGGGGCGCCCGTCGGACTCGCCGGCATCTCGCAAGCCGGTTGGATTGCACCATTGGCAGCGACCAAGACCACGCACGCGCGATTCCTGCTGCTCTGGAGCGCACCCGTGTGCAAGGTGAGCGAGGAAGACATCTACAGCAAATTCACGGCGGATTCGGATGGACCTGATCGCCCCCCATACGCCGCCGCGCTCGCCGCGCGCACTGAGCCGTACGTGTGGCCCGACTTCCTCGGTCGAGACACGGACGCGGCCGCCGATCTGGCCACGCTGGCCATCCCCGGCTTCTTCATCTACGGCGGGTACGACGGCAGCATTCCGGTGGATCTGTCGCTGCGCAACCTGACGGCGCTGCGGAGGGCCGGCCATCGCTTCGACTACACCGTGTCTTCTGTGCAAGGCCACAACAACATGACCGCGACCTTCGACGCGGCCATCGAGTGGATCAGGCAGACGATTGTGTCGCCCGGCGTACACCGTCTGCACGAGCTGCCGTTGCCATCGAGAGCTAACCGAGCACCCCATCCCGCTCCAGCGCGGCCGGCCACGACAGCTCCAGCTCGCACTGCGCGACCGTAAGCCCCACCATCCACTCGGCCACCCCAACCCGCGCACCACGGTCGGCGCGGATGCCTGCCAGCGTGGCTTGCTCGCGCGCGAGCCGAGCGGCCACCACTTCGCGGCGCGCCTGCACCACGCGCTGTCGCGCATCGGGCTCGGCGTGGATGGCGAGCCCCATCCACGTGAGGAAGGGCGGGGCCTCGCGGCGCGTGGCCCACGACACATCGTTCAGCGCGGCGGCCAGCGCGGTGCGGCCTGACGGCGTCACGCGCCACGGCTGCGCGTTCTCGCGCCGCGGGCTGGGTACCCGCTTCGCCGCGGCCACCAGCCCACGCTCGGCCAGCTTGGTCAGCGCATAGTACACGGCGGGCGCGACACCGGTGCCCAGTCGGCCACCTCCTGTCGCTCGTACTCCTTGAGCAGCTCGTAGCCGTGCATAGCGCGCTCGGCCAGCAGCGACAGCACCACCAGGTCGGCCGGGGTGAGGGCGCCGGCCGCACCCGCGCGGCGCCCGCGGCGCGCGGCCGGGGCGTCACGCGCGGCCTCGGTGGAGGCAATGGCGGGGGGACCCTCAGGGGCATCGGGGCGACCCGGAGTCGCTACGTTCCGCTTCTATCCGCTGTCGTCGGTTCGGAAAGGAGGGAGAGGTGGAACTGCGGTGTCCCGTTGACGGACAACTGATGGTACGGCGGGACATTGACCGCCGCCCCGCGGCGTCATGTCGGCAGTGTCACGGCCTGTGGATCTCCGGGGCTGCCATTGCCGAGACTCGGCTGCCTGCCGACGAGGTGCCTCTCGAGTCACGTCGGGCTGGCCCTGCGCGCCCCGACACCAGGCCGCGCCGTTGTCCGCAGTGCAGGACGCTCATGCGCAGCCAAACGCATGCCGGCATCATCGTCGAGCGGTGCGCGGCCTGCGCATCCGTCTGGCTCGACGCCGGGGAGTTCGACGCGGTCCGGCAGGCATTGATGGCGCAGACAGCCCCGTCCACGCGAAAGCCCGTGCCACGCACCGGCGACTGGACCGCCTTCGACGTCATCGCGGAAGCGACGTTGCATCTTCTTCCGGCGTTCTTGGACGGATAGCATCCGCGCGCGTCCCGACGCTGGGCGCGGGGCCCGGAGCCCGCGCCCCTCGCACGCGCGCCGCGAGTGCGAGCAGGCCGACGGCCAGCCCGCCCGCCACGATCCCGGCGACGGCGTCGCCAAGCGTCGCCACCAGCAGGCGGGCCGCACCCGCGGCGTCCGCCACGCCCGTCACCACGTGGTGCAGGGGCGGCACGCCGTGCAACAGGATGCCGCCGCCCACGAGGAACATCGCCACCGTCCCCGCGACGGACAGCCCGCGCATGAGCCACGGCGTGCCGCGCAGCATCCAGACGCCCAGCCGTCGCCGACGGCGATTCGCCCGCTCCCCCTTGAGCAGTCGCAGCCCCAGGTCGTCGAGCTTCACGATGCCGGCCACGAGCCCATAGACGAACACGGTGATGCCCACGCCGACCGCAGCGAGGGCCACGACCTGCTCGAGGATCGGCCGGGTGGCCATCGTGCCGAGGGCGATGACGACGATCTCCGCCGAGAGGATGAAGTCGGTGCGGATGGCCCCGCGGATCTTGTCGCGCTCGGCGTGCGCCGGATCGCTCGCGGCGGCGGCGGGACCCGCCGACACTGCCGCGGCCGCCGCCGGCGGCACGAGCTTCGCCCACACCTTCGCGAAGCCCTCGTAGCACAGTACGAGGCCGCCGACCATGAGCAGCGGTTGCACCAGCCATGGCGCGAAGGCCGAGATGGCCAGCGCCGCCGGCACGAGGATCGCCTTGTTGAGCATCGCCCCCTTGGCGACCGCCCACACCACTGGCAGCTCGCGCTCGGGGTTCGCCCCCGAGACCTGCTCGGCATTCAGCGCGAGGTCGTCGCCGATGACGCCGGCGGTCTTCTTGGTCGCGACGCGCGTCATCAGCGCCACGTCGTCGAGGATGCTCGTGATGTCGTCGAGCAGGGCGAGCAGGCCGGTACCGGGCATGGCCGGAAAGCTCTCGCCCTCGGGGGGTGGCCGCCACGGGGCGTCACATGGCGGGCAGGAATATCACTATGTTACGGAGGCGCCGCCGGCATGATGCCGGCCCACCGCCGACCCGATGCCAACCGGGACGGTGGCGCGCAGACTGCGGCTGCGGCCGTGGGCCAACCGAGTGACCGAGCGGCGTCCGCTTCGTCCTCCCGTTAGGCGGAATCGTTCCCATGCGTCCCTTCCCGACCCGTCGCCGCGCCGGCTTCGCCCTCGAGGCGACGCTCGCGGTCCTCGTGCTGCTCGTCGTGCTCGTTGCGTCCGCCGCGACGGGGGCGGCGACGATGGTGCGGACGTCGTCCGTGGACCAGGCGACCGTTCGGCTCATCTTCGCTGCGGACGGCGCGGCCGACCAGGCGATGTCGCAGCTCTCGCAGTTGATCCGGCGCACGGGGATCCCGAGCCGGGCGCAACTCGACTCGATCCGCCTGCCCAACTACGCCGGCACGACCCTCGACGGCGTCACCATCTCCGATGTCGTACGGTCCGCGAGGACGCCGCCCACCGACCCGGTCCGCTTCGGCGCGTTCCGCGACCTCACGGGGGAGTACGCGCGGTACGACCTCGACATCACCGCGCGGGATCGCGCCCAGAACACGGCGCGCGCGGTGGTGACGATCGAGGCCCAGCTGATCCCGGTCTTCCAGTTCGGGGTCTTCTTCAACCACGACCTCGAGGTCACGCCGGCCGACTCGATGCACTTCGCCGGCCGCATCCACGCGAACGGCGACATCTATCTCTGCGGCAGCGGCCCGATCGTCTTCGACGACTGGATCACCACCCCCAACCGCATCATCCGCGACCGCAAGGACGCGAGCAGCGCGGCCTGCGGCCAGTCGGGGACACGGCGACCCATGATCCTCGGGGCGGGCAACACGTACCGGGCACTCGGCTTCGACGGTCGCGGCACCGACAACACGAACTGCTGCGCGCACCCGGCGCAGGACGCCCGCTTCCGCGACAGCTCGAGCGCACGCTTTCAGGGCCGCGTCCGCTCGGGGGCATTCGGGCTTGACTCCCTGACCGTGCCCCTGCCCCCGGGCATGGACCCGTACGGGGTGGTCCAGCCCCGGACCGGCGCCGAGGACCCGCAGGTGCGGCTGGCCAAGCTCGCCTACGCGGCCGACTGGTATCTGCGCGTGCCGTACGACAGCGTGCCCCAGGTCTGCGCCGGCATTGCGACGCGGTCCACGCGCCGGACCTTCCTGCAGGTGCCCACGCCGGCCCAATGCGCCGTCATCTTCGCCGGGCACGACTCGGCGTTCTTCGACGCGCGCGAGGACCGCATGGTCCGCACCCTCGATATTGACGTGGCGAATCTGCGGACGTGGGTGCGCGCCGACTCGGTACGCCGCACGCCGCGGGTGCTCTACATCGAGTTCACCGGCGCCCCCGCCTTGCAGTTCCCCCCGGACGCACAGGGACGGCCCACCGGACCCGGCGGCCTGGCGGGCGGGCTGCCGCTGCCGGCGATCCGGCTGCTGAACGGCCATCGGCTGCCCAATGCGCTCACCATCGTCTCGCACGCGCCGATCTACGTTCAGGGCGACTACAACCACGACCGGACGCTGACGCAACCGGACACGGCGTGGCGACCGGCCGCGCTCGTCGGCGACGCGATCACGTTCCTCTCGCGCGCCTGGCGCGACTCGGCGAACAGCCGCGCGCTGGGCAACCATCACCAGGTCTGCCTCTCCACCGAGGTGACCGGCTGCAGCGACAACGCGCTGGCGGGGGCGGACAACTCCCCGATGTTCGTGCGCGCGGCGATCGCCGCCGGCCATGCGCCGACGACCAACACCGCGGCCGACCGCGGCCAGGCGAACTCGGCCTGGTTCGACGCCGGCGGTCCCACCGACTACGGCGGCGGCCTGCACAACTTCCCGCGGTTCCTGGAGCACTGGCAGCCAGGGACCACCGTGGACCTCTCCGGATCGCTGGTCTCGCTGTTCTACAGCCGCATGGCCAACTGGGAGTGGCGCCAGGGAAGCCCGGTGTACGAACCGCCCGACCGCCGGTGGACCTTCGATGCGCGCTTCCGCGTGCCCGCGAACCTGCCGCCCGGGACGCCGAAGGTCGGCTCGGTGTACCGGATCGCCTACCGCCCCGGGTACTGACATGGCCGGCCGTTCCCGTCCTCGACGGCGCATCGCCGCGCGCCGCGTCCCGCCGGGGACCCACGCGCGCCGAGACGGCTTCACGCTCATCTCGGTGATCATCGCGATGATGCTGCTGTCGGTCGGCGTGCTCGCGCTGGCCGGCGCCACGCAGGTCTCGATGGGCGCGGTGAACTCCGAGAACACCCGCAACGTCGCCCTCCAGCTCGCGCGTTCGTACCTCGAGCAGGTGCGCGGCCGCGACGCGGCGCTTCTGGTGACCGAGCCGGACACGCGGATCGACGAGACCGGCGCGGCGAACGCCGCCGGCCGCTTCCGGCGCACCCTCACGGTCGAGGCCACCGCGGACTCGGCGCTCGTGCGCGTGCGCGTGAACGTCTCGGCGCAGTCCGGCGCCTGGCCGGTCGTGATGGAGACGCTCGTCTTCCGTCCCACCCCGTGACCCGCGCCCCGCGCCGCGCGGGCTTCTCGCTCGTCGAGCTGCTGGCCGCCATGACGATCGGGCTGCTGGTCCTTGGCGCCGCGACGTCGTTCGCCGTCAACGCGTGGGTCACCCAGTCACGCAGTCAGGCGAGCGAGGATACCACGCGACGCGGACGGTACATCGCCATGTCGCTGCAGCGCGACGTCGGCGAGGTGGGGATGCTGGTTCCCTCGTCGCCGCGGTTCGGAGCGCTCGTCGTCAACGGCGACACGATCGGGATGCTGCGCGTGCCGACCCGCGACACCGCCTTGCCGCCGGCCTACCTGCTGCGCTGGAACGCCGCCAGCCCGCCCCCTGCGGGTACCGGGACCTGCGGCGCGAACTGCCTCGAGGTCCGCAAGCGCAGCGGCCGGGTCGACATCGCCCCCGGCGACGTCTTCCTGATCCGGGACGACGGGACCGGATCTCAGCGCGTGCTCCTGGCCTCGTCGGTGAACGACATCGCCCCCGCCGACACGACCGCCCCCGTGCAGGTGACCTTCCTCGAGGGGGTGCCGCGCCTGTGGCGGTGGCCCTCGCAGCTGGACTCGACGATCAGCGTCCCCAACAGCTCGGTGCTGAAGCTTGCGGTGGCCGTGTATTACCGGGTGGGTGACAATCTCATGCGGGCCTCACGCTTCGATCCGACCGGCCAGTTGATGCCGGAGTTGGTCGCGTCCGGCGTGTCGGCCTTCGATGCTTCGGTGTACTTCGCCAACGGCACGCAGGCGGACAGCGCCTTCCCTGAGGACTCGCTCCGCGACTTGTGCCAGGTCGCCTCGGTGCGCGCGATGACGCAGCTCACGACCGACCGCCCCGCCGACCCGCGCGTCGCCGCCTCAGGTATGGTCACGCGCCCGCTGGACATGACGTTCCTCGCGCGAAACCTGCTCTTCCAGCGCCGCGCGCGCCGCGGCCGACCCTGCGCCTGACCGGCGACGCCTGACCGGCGACGCCTAGTCGGCGAGTCCTCGCGCGTACGCCACGATGCGTGCCGCCGCCGCCGCGAGGCGGGCCTCGTCGGTGCCGAGCGTGATCCGCACGTGGCCGGCCCCGCCGGGGCCGAAGCCCTCGCCGGGCGTCACGCTCACGCCGAAGCCGTCGAGCAGGCCGCGGGCGAAGCGCTTGCCGTCGAGGCCCGTGCCGCGCACGTCGGCGAAGACGTACATCCCCGCGTCGGGCCGCCGAGCCGAGACGCCGGGCGCGTCGGCCAGCGCCTCGACGAGCACGGCCGCCCGCGCCGCGTAGGCGGCCCGCAGCCGGTCGAGCTCGCCGCCGCCGTGGTCGAGCGCGTAGGCCGCGGCGTCCTGAATGAACGGTGGCAGGCCGAAGTACATCGCGCGGGCCAGCTGGCGCAGGTGATGCGCCATCTCCGGCGGCGTGACCGCCCAGCCGCACCGCCAGCCCGTCATCGCATGCGACTTCGAGAGACTCGAAATGAGCACGCCCCGCTCGCGCATCCCGGGCAGGGCGAGCGGGCTGTGGTGGGTGCCTTCGTCGGCGAGCGCCGCGTACACCTCGTCCGAGACCAGCCACAGGTCACGGGCCCGGCACAGCTCGGCAGCCGAGCGCGCCTCATCCGCGGTGAGCGACGCCCCCGTGGGGTTGTGCGGGAAGTTGAGCAGCACGGCCTTCGTCCGCGGGGTGATGGCGGCGGCGAGGGTCGCGGGTTCGAGATGGAAGCGGTGCTCCGGTCGAAGCGGCACCTGCACCAGGCGCCCCCCGGGTGCGCCGATGACCGCTTCGTACGTGACGTAGGTGGGCTCCGCCACCACGACCTCGTCGCCGGGATCGAGCAGACACTGCGCCACGGCGAAGAGCGCTGCCTGCGCCCCCGGGAAGACGGTCACGTCGTCGGGCGAGACCTCGAGTCCGGTCGTGCGCCGCGTGTGCGCGACGATGGCAGCGCGCAGGGCGGGTTCGCCGCCGATCCCCGCGTAGTGGGTGCGGCCCGACTCGAGCGCACGCGTCGCGGCGGCGCGGATCGCCGGGGCCGTGTCGAAGTCCGGGTCGCCGATGGACAGCACGATGACGTCCTCGCCCGCCGATCGGCGGCGGAGGGCGTCGTCGTGCACGTGCCAGGCGTCGGAGCCCTCGCCGGCGATGCGGGCGGTGATGGCGGAGTATCGCACGAGGGAAAGCTAGTGTCGCCGCGGCCGTCGCCGCGCGCGGGTGCCAGCGTGCGTCCGGACGGGGACCGCGGCGCGTCCCGGTGGTCAGCACGCCGACGCGGCCGTAGCTTCTGCCCGTCCCCGACCCGGTCCCTCCATGCGTTCTCTGTCCCGCCTCGCGTCCATCGCGGTCGCCGCCGCCGCCACGTTCGTCCCCGCCCTTGCGGCGCAGGCGCCCGGCCGGCCGGCCGCCTACGCCGACCTCGTGTCGCTCTTCGAGGGGTGGCGCCGCTTCGAGCAGCCGCCGTTCGTGGAAGGGGCGCCGGACTACCGTCCCGCCACGAACGCGCGGCGGCTGACGGAGCTTGGGGAGTGGCAGCGCCGCCTCGCGACCATCGACACCGCCGGCTGGCCGATCCCGCAGCGGGTGGACTGGCATCTGGTGCGAGCCGAGATGGCGGGGATGCAGTACCACCTCACGGTGCTGCAGCCGTTCGCGCGCGACCCGGCCTACTACGCGTCCATCCGCACCGAGGAGAGCGACACGCCGGCCGAGGAAGGCCCCACCATCCACGGGGCGATCCGGCTCTGGCGGTACCCCGTCTGGCCGCGCACGGTGCTCGACACGGTCGCGCCGCTCTCCCCGGCCCAGTCCAGGGCGCTCGCCGGCGAGTTGCGCGGCATCCCGCCGCTGCTCGCGCAGGCGCGCGCCAACCTTGCGGGAAGCAACGCGCGCGACCTGTGGGTCGGCGGCATCCGCGCGTTCGACGAGCAGGTCGAGACGCTCGACGAACTCGCCAAGCGCGTGCCGGTGCGTGACCGCGAACTGGTGCAGGCGATCACCGCCGCCCGCGCGGCCACGGTGTCCTTCAAGGGGTGGCTTGAGGCGGAGGCGCCCGGAAAGACGGGGCCGTCGGGGATCGGCAAGGCGCAGTACACGTGGTTCCTCAAGCACGTGCTGCTCGTGCCGCTGACGTGGGACGACGAGGTGCAGGTCACGCGCCGCGAGCTGGCGCGCGCGCACATGTCGCTGCGGCTCGAGGAACAGCGCAACCGCGTTCTGCCCCCGCTGGAACCCGCGAACACGCCGGAAGCGTACCGCGCGCTGCAGGACTCATCGCTGCGCCGCTACTTCGGCTGGCTCCGGAGCACCGACCTTGTCACGGTGGAGCCGTGGATGGAGCGTGCGCTGCGCGAGCGGATGCATCCGTTCGCTCCCGAGGGGCGCCGCAACTTCTTCTTCCAGACCAACCACCGCGACCCGTTGCCGCTCTGGACCCACCTGTGGCACTGGTGGGACAACGCCCGGATCCGCGAGCAGCCCCACCCGAGTCCGATCCGCCGCACGCCGCTCCTCTACAACGTCTGGATGAGCCGCGCCGAGGGCACGGCCACCGTGATGGAGGAGTACATGATGCACGCCGGCCTGTACGACCAGTCGCCCCGGTCGCGCGAGATCGTGTGGATCATGCTCATGAACCGCGCCGCCCGCGGGCTCGGCAACCTCTACGCGCACAGCAACGAGCTCACGATGCAGCAGGCCGGCGACATCCACGTGAACTGGACGCCGCGGGGCTGGATGCGCCGGGACCCGCTGCTCGGCTTCGAGCAGCACCTCTACCTGCGGCAGCCGGGCTACGGCCCGGCGTATGTCACGGGGGGGCGGCTGGTGGACGAGATCATCGCGGAGCGCGCGCGGCAGTTGGGGCCGCAGTTCTCGATGCGGCGGTTCTACGACGAGTTCACGCGGGCCGGGATGATCCCGGTCTCGCTGATCTACTGGGAGCTCACGGGGGACGACCGCATGGTGCGGGAGCTCGAGGACGGGGTGACGCTGCGGCCGTTCCGCTGAGGAGCGCCATGCCCCAGGTCAGCGATCCTGGGCGGATGGCTGGAACCCGATCAGGACGCGGGACGCACCGGCCTGGAGCACCGAAGTGAGCCACGGGGGAGCCTGGTCAAGATCTGCACCGAGGACCGCACGGATCCGCTCCGTCGCCGCCTCGTAGGCGTCGCGTGACCGCTGCTCGGCCTGTCGGCGCAGGCGCTCCTGCTCCGGCAGCGGCGCGTCGTCGCGCTGCGCGTCCATGAGCCGCCGCCAGGCGATCGCATGTTCGGCCGTCAAGGTTCGCCGAACCTGCAGCAGTTGACCCCGGGTGGAGTCGGCGAGCAACGGCCCAAGTGGCGACTCGAGCACGAACTCCACGGGATCGAAGTACCAGCGCTCGGCAATGGCGGCGATGGCCTTGGCTCTCATGGCGTTGGACTGCGCCGCGTTGGCCCGCTCCAACTCCTGGCGAGACCGTGATGCCGCAAACGGCACCTTGACCTCGACGCGAGCACTCGCCATGGTCGGCAGCAGGGCGCGCCACGCTCCCGAACCGGCGCCGAACGCCGGATTCGGGCGTGAGAGAATCCGGCGCGAGGAGCTGTCGAACCCGACGGGGAAGGCCGCGACCGGATCGTTGCGCCCCTGTTCCCACTCGGTCAGCCGGCCCGAACCTCGGCCACCGACGAGCGACCACAACGAGAACAGATTCACGAGATCCACGGCAACTTCGACGTCTCTTCGCAGCACCCCGAGGCTGCTGGTGCGGGCGAACCGGACGGCCGTGGTCAAGCGTGACGACGTCGTGCAGGAGTTCGGCGGTGCGACACCGACGCCACCCAACATCGGGCATCGTTGGTCGCGGATGGCCGCATCGAGCGCGGCGGACGCGCCGAGCCCGACGGCGTCGTTCGCCAATCCGTCGCCGTTCACGTCGGTGCCGAACAGCGGGGTGAATCGCTCGCCGCTGGTCCACTCGACGAAGGCTGCCACTTCGAAGGGGAAAGAGAGCGTGGTGACGGTGACCTTGCTCACGTAGGCCGGGAGGGCCTGCATCGGCGCCCATCGCGCCGCCTGAACACCGTTCGTGGACCCGTCGGCGACGCCGACGATGCGCTGTCTCCCCCACGCCCGCGTCAGTGATCCGTTAATCTGCAGCCCTCCGAGATCCAGCAGGATCGCGCCGAACGTCAACTGGGCCGCCTCGCTTACCCCGTCCCACCCGGCGATGCGCTGGACACCCGACGCTCGGGCCTCCAGCCCGGCGTTGGGCAGGATGAGGCCGGTTGCGGGATCGATCGCACCGGGCGGAGCGAACACCCTGCGGCCGTCCGCAGCCGAGAAGAGACCGAGACCGCCGCCGGCGAGGTTCCCGCTGGTGATGGTTCGGAGGCGGTCCGTTCTCGACAGGTCAAGCCGTACGTACGGCCAGAGGACCCGGAACACCGTGTTGGGCCGGAATTGCACCCCGGCTCGCCAAGTACTGGGCGCGCGGATTCCCGAGGCGATACTGCGCACGACGACGGATTCGGGGGCAGCGGCGCACCCGGTTCCAGCGGGCGGGAGGGGAGGTACCCTGAGCGGCGGCGCCTGTGGGCAGATTTGCTGAACCATCGAACCGGAAAGCGTCGGCTCAAGCAGGTCGGACGAGCCGATCCAATTGACGAAGCGCCCCGCATTCACCTGCAACTCACCGACATACCGCCGACGCCGGAAGAAGTGGGCGATGAACCCGAGCCGAGGTGACACGTCCGCGAACACCGTGGACGGCCCCCCGAGGCTTCGGCCATCGTCCATGGCCTGCACATCCAGACGTCCACCGAGGGAGACGTACACGCGAGGCGTCGGCTCGATGTATGTATTGAAACTGAGCGCGGCGATACCCGCTCGCCCGCCTGTGGTCTCCGAGGACCGCGCCGTTTCCGTGGACAGCAGTCGAGCGTCGGATTCCATGACGTTGACCCGGGCGAGGGTCGCACCGGCGGTCGGTGTGCGATGCCACGCCGCGTCTCGACCGATGAGTTCGATCTGGGCCGTCAGCGTACCGGCCAACGTGGGCAATTTCCTGTCGAACCGGGCGTCAACCTTGACCAGGCGAGATCGTCTGTCGTTCGCTGCCGGAAGCAGTGACCCGAAGGGTATGCGTGTACCTGAGGCACCGCCTGCATCGAGGAGGTCGAGCCAGCCGCCCGGGACATCGGCCAGCGGGCCGCTGCGCTGCCGCTCCACCGTGCCGCCTGCGGAGACGGTCAGCCGCCCCCACGGCCATGCCCGGCGCCAGCGGTTCTGGAGCGCGAGATCAACGCCATCCTGCCGACCGGGGACGGTCAGCCGATCCATGCTGGTGTTCGCTCCGCCACGGGACGACACCAGGCCTGCCCTGAGCATCGAAGTGACGACACCACCGGCGACATCGCTCATCATCAAGGTGGCCAGCGCCGAGGCCGTACGCGAGCGCGCGGGATCGTTCCATGCATCGAGTCCGAGCTGGTCGCCCGTTCTCAGAATGCGCTGGAACAAGTCGGACGAGTCCGTCGCCGGGATCGGGAGGGTCGCCGACGACGCATTGAGCAGGATCGAGATCCCGCCTCGATGTGCCGGTAGCGGTGAACCGATCGAAAGGTTCACGCTCGGGATCCCCCCGATGGTCGTGCGAGAGCCGACCCCAGCCGCGGTCCCCTCCGTCGTGATCCGGAGGTCGAGTTCCCGGAAGCTGTGGGGAATGGTGCCCGCATTCACGTACCCTCCGGCATAACCACCGGTCAGGGCGTCACTCGATATCCCGGCGCGCCCCATGACCGTCGCATCACGGGGAAGCTGCAGGGAGGAAACGGGAAGGCCGTCGAGTACCAGCTGATTCGTTGACGACGGCAGTCCAAGCGCCGTCAGGTCGCCCCCCGAGCGATTGAACCCGACGACCGTCGCCGCCACACGCGCATAGTCGCCGCTGTTCATGCCCGCGGTGGCCGGATCATCACCTCGCATGAGCAGCTCCTCTCCGTGGCCGGTGAGGCTCTGGAAAGGAATCACGAGCTCGGTCAGGAGCGTATCCTTGGCAGTGACCCGAACGGTCGCGAGCGTCTGCTGCGACTGTTGGAGCGCCACTGGCCGCTCCGTGCACGGATCCTCCGACACCCGGACGATTCGCGGCAGGAAGCCCGGTGCCAGCACTTGTACGGTCGCCCCGCGCAGACCTGGCAGCCGAAGTCGGCCCGCAGAATCAGAGAGGACCGGGAGCCACGATCCGGCTGCAGCCGTGGCGGCGCCATCCGTTCCCCCTCGGGACCAGACACGGACGCGTCCGCCGGCTACCGGTCGTCCGGAGGTATCCGTCAGCTGAAGTGCCGGGATGCAATCACCGGACGGACTTTGGCCTTGGGCGACGACCGATGCCAGAAGCAGGGCTCCGAGCGCCGCCGTCGTCAGCCGGAAGCGTGCAATCACATGCGCGCGACGTTCCCTAGCGCGTCTGGCCGAATACTGCCCACAACGCCCCGCGCGCGGGCCTGTCGGTGCCCTCCAGCACCATGACCGACGCCCCCACCAGTTGCCCTTGTTCCAAGGCGAACTCCTTCTCCAAGAGCCCCAGCGCCGGGACGTAGCTCGAGCGCAAGGGTAACCGCTTCCGGTGGCTGATCCGTCCGTTGGCGTCTGCGAGCAGCAGGACGAGCACCGGCTCGCTGTCCTTGGGCCGTCCGACAACGTCCGGGAACTCGCGGGCCACCAGAGTGCGCACGGAATCCGGGGCAGGGCCCCTCCACTGCTGGAGCCGGCTCGCCGGTGAGACAGGCGGCGCTCCAATCGCAAGGAGGAGCGAAACAATCGCGGTAGTCATGATGCTCATGGGGTTCTCTCCAAGGCGACGCGAAGGGTGTCGGGATGAATGGATCCGTAATGTCCAACAGTGCCAACGACAAGCGCCGGGGCCGCGGGGACACCCAGCTGACTCGCGAATGCGCCAGCGACCTGCAGGGCCGAGTCCACATGTGCCTCGTGTGGACAGGCCTCGGCAGTCGGAGGCCCGATCGCCGTCACCTGCCTCCGTCACGAGGTTATGCGCAGACGTTCCCCCCCCCCCGCATTTTGTCTAGAGACAAGGCCTTCACATGCGGAAACCCGACATCCGCACCGAACGGCGAACAGGCGTACGGGTCGGTTGCCCCGGCACGGGCAGGCGCACAACGGCGTCTTCCCCGCCGCCATCGTGGCGTGACCGGTGGCCACCGTATTCGTCTTCCGTTCGGCCATGCCGCGACGCGACGACACGCCGTCCCTGTATCCGAACTACGCAAGTGCCGACGAACTCGTCGGGCGCTTCGGGCTGGACCGTACGCTCGCCGAAACCATCGTCCGGCACCGGCCGTATCGCGGCGTCGAGGACCTGCTTCGCATTGCCGACCTGCCGCGCCGCATCGCGCCGGCCGACCTCTTCGTGCTCATCGGCGAGTCCGCGCGCACGCTGCCGCAGCCCGCGCGGCTCCCCGTGGTCGAGCGGCTGTCCGAGACCGACCAGGGGTCCGGCATCGTCTATGGCATTGCCGTGGACGTCGCGGGCGAGCGGCGCGCCTTCCTGGCGGATGGCACCGGCAACGAGATCGCCGGCGCAGCGCTGGCGCCCGGCGGCACGACGCCGATCGACCTCGCCTCGCTCCGCCTCGGCGGCTACGCCCCGTACGAGCTGCTGCGGCTCCACCCGCTCGACCGCTCCCGCGTCCGCGACTATCTCGGTTCACAGGCCGTTGCGATGGCCGCGGGCCTCTGGCGCCGCCTGCTCGAGCAGTGGACGCGGCTCGACGTCACCGAGGCCAGGGCCGTCGCGTGGCTCTCCCAATGCGTCGCCGGCGCCGTGGACATCACGCGCGCGCACGTCCGCCGCCGCGCCTCGATGATCGACGGTGGCCTCCCGGTCGTGACGCCCGACGTGGACTGGTGGGACGGCGATCCGGTCGCCCCCTACGAGCCCGCGCGCGGCGACCTCACGCGGCGCATGGCCGAGGACGTGCTGTTCGAACGCATCCGCCGGCGCGGCGGACCGCACCATCCGCTGATCGCGGTGCAGTTCGCGCTGCTGCGCGAGGCGCTCACCGCGATCGATCCGGTGGCGGGCCCGATGCCGATCGCCATCGCCGTGCCGCCGGTGGTCCGCTACGACGTGCCGGGCACCGAGGGTGACGGCGCCATCGGGCGGGTCGTCGTGAAGCTCGTGGACGTCGCCTACCACGGCGACGACATCGGCGCCGACTGGACGTACACCGTCGCCGTCGAGGACGTCGCGGTGAAGGTGCTCGCCGCCGGCACGCACCACCACGGCGTCGTGCGAACCTACGATCGCGTCGTGCACGACGGCTCGGGCCCCGACCGCTACGGGTCCTCCTTCCACCTGGCGCTGCAGGTGAGCGCGCGCGAGCACGACGTCATGTGGGACGACATCGGCGCCGCGCACGTCAACCTGCTCGTGGCGTGCGACCCGGCCTACCCGATGCTCTCGTACCGGACGGAGGTCACGGTCGGCGTCCGCGACCGGCGCTGGTACGGAGCCGGGCGGCGCACGGCGCGCCTGCGGTTCACCTTCGAGGTCGAGACGAGCTGTTCCCAGGCATGACCGTGCGCGGTCACGCCGTCAGGGGAAGGCGTCGTCGAGCAAGGCCGCCAGCTTCCCGAGGGATCCATCCAGGTTCCCGGACACCTCGGCGACCGCCAGCATCGCGAAGAAGTCCCGGGTGAGGCCGGGTGCCCCGCGGAGCGTCTCGGAGAGTGAGGCGGTCGCCAACCTGCGCACCCCGACCCGCGCCACGTGGGCCACGAGCGCCGCGTCGCCGCTCGCCCCGGCGGCGAGCGTCGCCGCCCGGTCGAGCGGCAGCCCAGCCGCCAACGCCGTCGCCAGGGCGCGCGTGAAACGGACGAGGGGCCGCGGTGGACGGCTCGCGAAGCGATCGGCCACGCGCCGCACGAAGGCCCCGCCCTGAAGGAACAGCACGGAGACGGCACCGCCGGCCACGAGTGCGTAGGCGAGCGGCGACCCGAAGACCAGCAGGGGCATCGGGGCGATCACGCAGGCCGCCACCGCCGTGGACATCGGGTACGCCATCTGCCGACGCACCCGCTGCATCAACCGATCCTGCGCGGTGAAGTGCTCGGCCAGCAGGCGCAGCGCCCCCTCCAGCGCTCCCGCCGCCTCGCCGGCCTCGAGGATCCCCGCCTCGAACGCGTCGAAGGCCTCCGGGGCGCGCCGCACGATGTCGGTCAGCGCCTCGCCGCGCGCCGAGCCGGCGCCGATGGCCGCCACGGCCTCCTGCACGGACGCCGGTTGCGGACCGAGCACCCGCATCGTCTTGCCATGGGGAAAGCCGGCGCGGTAGGCGGCATGCCACGCACGATAGAAGGCCGCCCGCTCGCGCCCCCGATCGAGGGCCGCCCATTCCGAACGCCACGTCGCCATGGCGTACGATCACCCGCCGTCCGTCCGCGCGCCATGACACAGGATCCGCTCGTCGAGATCGAACTGCTCGTCCGCGCCCGATACGCCCTCCTGCTCGTCCCGAGCGAGGAGTTCGAGCGGGTGGACGAGATGCTCGAGCGCGCGGCGGAGCGGCTCTCGCTCCACTACGCGCAGTGGCGACGCGCCTCCGGCCTGCGGCGCGGCCGGCTGCGCGGCGACCCGATCGTCGCCGACACGCGCGAGCCGGTGAAGGCGCTGGCCCAGGTGCCCGAGATCGGCGCGGGCCTCTTCCATTTCCGGGAGCTCGGGCCGCACCTCGCCGATCCCGAGGTCGAAAGCCACCTCGTCGAGACGATCGAGTACTTCTCGTCGCGTCGCGGCGCCGTCGTCCTGTCGGGGCACGCCCTCAACCTCCCGGATGCGCTGCGGCGCTTTTCGGCGACCGTGCGGCTGCCGCCGCCGTCGTTCGACGAGTACCGGGGCCTGCTCGAGCGCACCATCCGCACGTACTCCGCGCGACAGCCGATCCGCGTCGAGATCACGCAGGAGGAACGGGTGCGCCTGGTGAACAACCTCGCCGGGCTCACGCTCCACGAGGCCGAGCGCATCGTCTCGCGGCGGCTCATCGAGGACGGTGCCCTCACGTCCCACGACGTCGCCCTCGTCGGCGCGGCCAAGCAGCAGCAGGTCGAACAGGACGGCCTGCTCGAGTACACGCCGGCCGACGCCGGGCTCGGCGAGGTCGCGGGCCTCGCCGGCCTCAAGCGCTGGCTCGCGCAGCGCCGGGCCATCGTCGCCGATCCGCAGCGCGCCCTCGCCGCCGGGCTCGGGTTTCCCCGCGGCATGCTGCTCCTCGGGGTCCCCGGCTGCGGCAAGAGTCTCTGCGCGAAGGCGGTGGCCCACGAGTGGGGGCTGCCGCTGCTCAAGCTCGACCCGGCCAATCTCTACGACAAGTTCGTCGGGGAGAGCGAGAAGAACTTCAAGCGTGCCCTCGCCACTGCCGAGCGGTTGGCGCCGATCGTGCTGTTCATTGACGAGCTCGAGAAGGCGTTCGCGGCGGGAGGCACGGAGGGCGACGGCGGGTTGTCGCAGCGCATCTTCGGGTCGTTCCTCGCCTGGCTCCAGGACCGGCGCACCGACGTCTTCGTGGTCGCGACCGCGAACGACGTGTCCCGCCTTCCCCCCGAGTTCATCCGCAAGGGACGCTTCGACGAGATCTTCTTCGTGGACCTCCCCGGTGCCGAGGCGCGGCGCGAGGTCTTCCGCATCCACCTCGCCCGGCGACGGCAGGATCCGGCCGGATTCGGCCTCGACGCCCTCGCCGCGCGCGCCGAGGGCTTCAGCGGCGCCGAGATCGAGGCGGCCGTCGTCGGTGCACTCGCCGCCGCTTTCGCCGCCGACCGGCCGCTCGGCGACGCCGACCTCGAGGCCGAGTTGCGGCGCACGCGACCGCTCAGCGCCACGATGGCCGAGCACCTCTCGGCGCTGCGGACGTGGGCCGCGGGGCGCACCGCGATGGCGGACTGAGCGACGCGCCGGCGGCGAGGGCGAACGCCGTGCGCCGGCCCGCGCGGCGCCTCAGGCCGGCCAGATTTGAGGCCGCAGGACGATCCCCTCCGCCCGGATCGCGACCGCCCCGACGAACGGTGACGGCAGGACGAGCGGCGCGACCGCCCAGCGCGCCCCGGCGGCGGCGTCGCCGTCGATCTCCACGATGCGCGCCGCGGCTGCATCCGACGTCACCGTGAAGCGGTCGAGCGCGTGCGACAGCCCCGTGCCGATCGCCTTGAGGTACGCCTCCTTGCGCGTCCAGAGGCGATGGAAGCCCGCGACGCGCTCGGCCTCGGGCAGCCGGCGCAACGCCGCACGCTCGGCCGGCGAGAAGTTCGCCTCCGCCACGGCGACGCTGTCGGGGATCGGCAGGGCGGCCTCGACGTCCACGCCGACCGGCCCATGGGTCGTGACGGCGAGCACGGCGAGGTCGCGGCTGTGGCTCAAGTTGAAGTGCAGCGCGGGATGGTCCGCGAGGGCCGGCTTCCCGAGCGGGCCGACCTCGAACGCCAGCGAGGCGGGAGGACGCCCGAGTGCGTCGCCGAGTATGCACCGCATGGCGCCGTGCGCCGCGACGTACCGCGCACGGTCGCGGTCGAATCGGAACCGCGCCGCGCGCTCGCGCTCCGTGGGTGACAGCACGTCGGCGGCCGGCGTCGCCCCCGTCAACGGGATCACCCAGAGATCAACGCTGGCGGGTCGGCCGGCCGGATCAGCGGGCACGCGGCGATCCGGCATGCACGACCGAACCGGCGGGGCGCCCCGCGCCGGGAGCCGGCGTCAGGCGTCGGCCGTCGGCCTCACGGCCAACGAGGCCCGCAGCCGCTCTGCCGGAACGAGTCCGAGACGTTGAGCACCTTCCACGCCCCCGACTGCTTCACGAGGTGGAAGGCGTCGTATCCGCAATTCGAGACACCGGTCGGCGTCCGGACCTGGTACTCCGCCCAGGCCGTCGCCAGCGGCCCGTCCACGGTGACGCGCACGTTGCGGATCGGCTCGTCCACGCCGCTGCCGGTCGGCCCCAGCGCCGCCTGGACGAACTGCGCGAGGGGCAACACCACCACGCCCACGCTGTCCGGGCCGCCCGGGGTCGGCCGCAGCAGCGTGAAGCGTCCTGCGGGATGGAACTCGGCCCGGAACGCCGCGACGTCCTTCGTGCGGAGCGCGTCGAACATCCGCGTGAGCGTCCCGACGACCGCGGCACTGTCCGCGGGCGTGGCGAGGGGGGTGGGGGCGGGGGCGGCGGGACCGCGCGCGCAGGCGGCCGAAACCGCGACGATGGAGGCGAGCAGGAGGAGACGCATGGGGGAAATGTGCAAGTGCACCACCGCTTGCGGCACCCCGCTCAGGGCCGCAGCGTCAGGGATGCCTCGACTCCTGCTCCTGCTCGCCGTACTGGGTCTGACGACGGGCGCCACCGCACAGCCCCCCGTACCACCGAACACGGCCGCCGACCGGTTGCTCGACCGCCTGCTCGGCTCGTGGCGCCTGACCGGTACGGTGCGCGGTGACTCGGTCACGTACCACGGCGTGGCCCGCCGCACGCTGCAGGATCGCTTCGTCGAACTGCACCTGCTCGATGCCGCGACACCACCGGGCTACGAGGCGCGCATCGCGATCGGCGCCGACACGACGCGCGGCGGCATCCTGGCACACTGGCTCGACAGCTTCGGTGCCGCGTACTCGGTGCCCGCCGGCAGCGGGTCGGTGCGGGGCGACACGCTGCAGTTCACCATCGCGTACCGCGACGCCCCCTTCCGGGACACGTTCGTCTTCACGGCTGGCGGCACCTGGACCCTGCATATCGAATCGCGCGACCCGCGCGGGCGGTGGCGCACGTTCGCACGCTACGACGCGCGCCGGGACCCGCCGCATGGCACCGCGATCCCGCCGGTGCCGGGCACGGCGCGACCGGTCGCGACCCTCGAGGTCGTGGAGGTCGCGCCCGGTACCGGTCCCGCAGTGCGGCCCGGCCAATGCCTCGCCGTGCACTACTCGGGATGGCTCACCGACGGGACGCGCTTCTCCACCACGCGCGATTCTGCCACCGACGGCCGCCCGCGCCCGCCGCTCGTCTTCCCGCAGGGGGTGCGGCGCGTCATCGCGGGCTGGGACGCAGGGTTCGAGGGCATGCGGGTCGGCGGCCGGCGACGGCTCATCATTCCGTACCCGTTCGCCTACGGCGAGGCGGGGCGGCCGCCCGTGATCCCGCCGCGGGCGACCCTGACGTTCGACGTGGAGCTCGTCGGCGCGGCCGACACGCTCGCAATGCGCGAGGACGGCGGCCGGTATCCCGGCTGCGCGCCGTGGGGCGACACGACGCGCCACGCCCCGCCCGCGGGCTGGAGCGAGGTCTCGGGACCCGGCGTCGTCGGGCGCCTGCTGCGCTACCGCGACTGGCCGGCGAAGGGGCTCAAGCCGCGGCACGTGGACGTCTGGTTGCCGCCGGGCTACGACGTGGACCACGCCGCGCGGTATCCGGTGGTGTACCTGCACGACGGGCAGAACCTGTTCGATCCCGCGACGGGCTACGGCGGGCAGGAGTGGGGATTCGACGAGGTGGTGACGGCGATGGTGCAGGACGGGCGGTTGCAGCCCGCGATCCTCGTGGGTCTCTGGAACACCCCGGATCGCTGGCGCGAATACCTGCCGCAGCAGCCGGTGGCCGGCCTGCGCGCCGTCGCCACGGGCATCGGCGGACGCGTGGACGTCACCGAGCCCTGGCTCGGCGACACCTACCTGCAGTTCCTCGTGGACGAGGTGAAGCCGCAGGTGGATCGCGCGTTCCGCACGAAGCCGGACGCCGCGAACACGTTCGTCATGGGCTCGTCCATGGGCGGGCTGGCGTCGCTCTACGCCATCAGCCGGCATCCGACGGTCTTCGGCGGCGCGGCGGCGATCTCGACGCACTGGCCCGCGGCCGACGGGGCCACGATCCCGTGGTTCGCCGCGCACCTGCCGGATCGCGCCACGCATCGCGTGTGGATGGACCACGGCACGACCACGCTCGACTCGCTCTACCCGCCGCTGCAGGCCCGCATGGACGCGGCATTCCGCGCTGCGGGATGGCAGGCCGGGACGCAGTTCGTCTCGCGCGCCTATCCCGGCGCGGCCCACGACGAGCGCTCATGGCGTGCGCGGCTGCATGAGCCCCTCGCCTTCCTGCTCGGCCCCGGACTGCCCCCGCCCGCCGCGGCCGACTCGGCGCTGGTCGGCCGGCTGCTGCTCGCCGAGGACCGCCGTGACGCGGCCGATCCCGCCATCGCGGCGGGGCTCGCGCACCCCGATCCCCGAATCAAGCGCCTCGCGCGGCGCGCGCGCGGACGGATCACCGACGCCGCCTTCGCCGCGCGCGACTCGCTGCCGCCGGCGACGCCGGCGACGTGGTGGCCGGAGCCGTCGTGGCGGCTGCGGTGGCGCGCCCTGCGCGCACCGCAGGGCACGTGCGACCCGCTCCGCGCGGCTCTCGCCGACAGCGCGTGGGCCGTACGGCTGCGCGCGATGGACCTCGCCGACTCCACCTGCGCCGGCGACGCCGCGTTCGTCGCCGCGCTCGAGGGCGCGGTGGACGCGCTGCCTCAGGACGCCTCCCGCCGCACGGCCGGCGGCGTCTCGTGGCACGCCGCGGCCCACGCGATCGTCGCGCTCGCACGGGTCCGGCCCGCCGCGGCCCGCACGCGGCTGCCGGCGCTCGTGCGGCACCGCCAGTGGCAGGTCCGCGCCTACGCCGCGCGTGCCGCGGGGCTGCTGGCCGACACCGCCACGCTGCGCACGCTCGCGGGCGATCGCGACGACAACGTCGCCGAGGCGGCGATCGAGCGTCTGGCCGCGCGTACCGGGCATGCGGACGACGCGATCTTCCTGCAGGCGATCGCGCGCGACGGGGCACAGGTCGTTCGCGCCGCGGCGACGGCATTGGCCGGCTCGCCAGACCCGCGCGTCCCCGCGGCCGCCTCGGCGGCCTTCACCCGCTGGGTCGAACGCCGCAACGCCTCGGCCCACGACGCGCGCCGGGCACTCCTCAAGGCCGCCGGACGGCCCGCCTCCGACGACCGCCCCCCCGCGCCGACGGTGACGCTGCCCGCGCGCGCCGTCGCGCTCGCACTCGGCGAGGACGTGCGCCTGCGCGTGACCCTGAGCGAGGCGAGCGGCGGCGGGAGCTTCACGGTGAAGCTGCGTGGCGACCTCGCGCCGATCATGGCCGCGCGCATCCTCGCGCTGGCCGAGTCGGGCTACTACGACGGCACCACATGGCACCGTGTGGAGCCCGACTTCGTCATCCAGGGCGGCAGTCCCGGGGCCAACGAGTACGTGGGGCTCGCGAGCTTCCTGCGCGACGAACTGGGCACGCTGCCGCACCCGCGCGGCACCGTCGGGATGAGCACGCGGGGGCACGACACCGGCGACGCGCAGTGGTTCGTGAACCTCCGCGACAACCGCCGGCTCGTGCGCGACTACACCGTCTTCGGCGAGGTCACCGACGGTATCGCGGTCGTGGACGCCGTGCTCGAGGGCGACGTGATCGCCCGCATCCGCCCGCTGCCGCCGGGACTCCCCTGAGCGTCAGCCGCCCTTGGCCGCCGTGACGGCCTCGACGATGCCCGGCCACCCCGCGCGGGCATACGTGACGAGCGTCAGCAGGTAGTGGTCGCCGGCCGGGCCGTGCTGCGCCACCACCGCCTGTACGGCGCGGTGCACGGCGGCCTCGTCGGCGAAGGGCGGCGAGAGGTCCTCGGGCATCGTGCCGTTGTCGTGGCGGACGCCGGCGGCATCGAGGAAGGTGACCTGGATCGCGGGCTCGAGCTCGACATACAGCAGCTGCAGCAGGTCCACCTCGTCCTGCACCGACTCCGCGCCGACGCGAACGACCTCCCGCGCGAGCTTGTCGGCCGGCCATGGCTGGAACGTCTGGGCCCGGAACCCGCCCTTCCGCGACGTGAGCCGCGAGATGAACAGGGCGCGGGTGTGGGGATGGCGCGTGAGCATGGCAGTAACCAGCGCCACGCGCTGCTCGGCGGGCAGCGCCCGGTAGGGAGTCGGCGGCTTCTTCATGGCGCCGAAGGATAACCACCGAGCAGCGATGCGACCGGACTGGCGTCGTCGGCCCGATGTTGACCATTTTCTTCCCGCTTTTGCCGTCGCCTCTCGCCACCGTGCACATGTCGCCGCCTTCCGGGCACACCGTCATCATCACCGGCGCCTCGAGCGGCGTCGGACTTCACGCCACCACGGCCCTGGCTGCGCGCGGATGGACGGTCGTGATGGCGGTGCGCGACCCGCACAAGGCGGAGGCCGCCGCGCAGTCGCTCGGGGTGCCGGAGGCCCAGCGGCGCATCCTGCAGGTGGATCTCGCCTCGCAGCGGAGCGTGCGGGAGTTCGTCACGGCCTTTCGTGCCCTCGGCCGGCGCCTCGATGCTCTGGTGCTGAACGCCGCCGTGTATCTGCCGCGGCTCAAGGCGCCGGAGTACTCGGTGGACGGCCACGAGATCTCGGTGGCGACGAATCACCTCGGCCACTTCCTGCTGGCCAACCTGCTGCTGCCCGATCTCAAGCGCGGCGGCGGGCCCGTGCCGCGGTTGATCACGTTGGGGACGGTGACGGCGAACCTGGCGGAATTCGGCGGCAGGATCCCGATTCCCGCGCCGGCGGATCTCGGTGACCTCGCCGGCCTCGAGGCCGGCTTCAGGGCGCCGCACGCGATGATCGACGGCAAGGCGTTCAAGCCGGGCAAGGCCTACAAGGACAGCAAGCTGTGCAACATGATCGTCTCGAAGGAGATGCATCGCCGCTGGCACGCGGAGACCGGCATCGTGTTCAACACGCTGTACCCTGGCTGCGTGGCGGATACCCCGCTCTTCCGGAATACGCCGCGGGCCTTCCGCGTGATCTTCCCGTGGTTCCAGCAGCACGTCACCAAGGGCTACGTGACCCAGGAGCTCTCCGGCGAGCGGGTGGCGCAGGTGGTGGCGGATCCCGAGTTCGCCGAGCAGAGCGGCGTGCACTGGAGCTGGGGCAACCGGCAGCAGGCCGGGCGGAAGGCCTTCGCGCAGCCACTGTCGTCCCGCGCGACGGACCAGGCGCGGAACGAACGGTTGTGGGAGCTCTCGGCGCGCCTGGTCGGGCTGTAGTGAACGGGCCCGGCGACCCGGCGGGGCCGGGTCATCGGGTCACGGATGTACCGAGCCGCGTCAGCCGCCGGCCAGCTTTCGTCGCGCGTTCGGCCGCGTGAACGCCGCCGGCGGGTTGTGGCCCCCGGCCTTGTCGTAGGCGAGCTGGTAGTACCGCTTCGCCTCGTCCGCCCGCCCCTGCGCCGCGAACGTCTCGGCCAGCAGGTAGTGGAAGAACGGGTCGTTCTGGTTCCCCTGCGCCGCGAGCGCCGCCGTGAGCTTCGCTTCCGCCGTGGCGTAGTCCTTCAGGTAGAGCGCCACGTAGCCCTCGAGATAGGGCAAGAAGCGCCGCTGCGGCATCGCCATGACCGTGTCTCGCTCGAGCCATTCCTTCGCCTTCGCGACGTGCCGCGCGGCCGCCCGCCGGTCACCGCGTCGCGCGGCCAGCCGGGCGAGCGCGTGCTCGGTGCGGTACTCCCAGAGGGACGCCGGGTTCTTCTTCGGCTCCGGCTCCTTGAGCCCCAATTCGCGGCCCAGCCGATAGTAGCGCTCGGCGGTCTCGAGGTCGCCGGCATCGATGCAGACGCGCGCCGCCTCGTTGGCCATCTCGCCCTGCTGGTAGAAGGCGTTCAGGGGTTCGGCCTGCTCGCGCGTCCTCCAGTAGGCAATGACCTGCTCCTCGAGCCGCGCCGCATTGGCGCAGTCGCCGTCGAAGGCGAACGACATCGCCATGGCGCGCTGCGCCTGCGCGCGGGCCGCATCGTCCGGGGCACCGGCGACGAGCGCCTGGAAGATCGCACGGGCCTCGGTGGTCCGGCCCTCGCTGTCGAGGCGACTGGCCTGGCGGAGACTGTCCGCGCGGGGCGAGCGGGGGGCGTTGCCCTCGGGGGGCTGTTGCGCCTGCACCGCCGCGGCGACGAGGGACGGCAGGAGGACGAAGGCAATACGATGCATGGCGTGGGAGGGGTGGAGGCCGCCGGACCCGCCGACGAGGCCGGCGGCCGGCCGGTGCTGCACGATAACGTTCGTGAACGCTCGGCCGCTGCCGGACGTAGCTTGTGGCGATGCGTCGCCTCGTGCCCTTCATCTTGTCGGCGGCCGCCTGTGCCGGGCCGGAGCTTCCGCCCCCGGGGGGCACGCCGCGCGCCGACTCCGCCTTCGCGGCGGTGCAGGCGCGGGGCGCGGAGGTCATGGGCGTCGATCAGCAGGCCGCGACCCACGTCTTCGAGGACCTCGCGGACGGCGGCCGGATCCTCTTCACGGCGAACGATGCGTCGGATACGAGCGCGGTCCGGACGATCCAGGCCCACCTGCGAGCGCAGGCCACCGCCTTCGCCGCCGGCGATTTTTCGGGTCCCGCGCGGGTGCATGGCCGTGCGGTGCCCGGGACCGACGTCATGGCCGCCCGGCGGCGTTCGATGCGCTACGACGCGTCGGACCGGCCCGACGGCGGCGAACTCCGGATCGTCGCGACCGACCCCGAGGCGCTCGCCGCGGTTCGGCGCTTCCTGCAATTTCAGCGCGAGGACCATCGCGCCGCGGGCCACGAGAGCCATGATGCGGCGATGGACCACGCCGCGCACATGCGCGCGGGCCCGATGCCGGGAGCCAGAATGCCGTGAGCCCACCACCGCACGACAAGGCCGCCGCCCTCCCCGCGACACGACCGGCCCGTTCCAGCGCACGACCGAAGTCCCGTTGATGCCCCTCTCACCGCACCACGCCATGCCACGCGCCGCACACCTCCTGCTTCCGCTCTGCGTCCTCGGTGTCACCGCCGTGCACGCCCAGCCGCGCCGCCCCCAGCCCCCGACGGGGGGGACGAGCGCGGCCCTCGACACGACGGACTTCCGCGCCCTGAGTTGGCGCAACGTCGGCCCCACGCGCGGTGGCCGCGCCGTCACCATCGCCGGCATTCCCTCGCAGCCGCTCACGTATTTCGGCGGCACGACCGGCGGCGGCCTCTGGCGGACCGACGATGCCGGCATCAGCTGGCGCAACATCTCCGACGGCTGGTTCAAGTCGGGCTCCATCGGCGCCGTGGCAGTGGCCGCGTCCGACCCGAACGTGCTGTACGTCGGCACCGGCGAGCACCCGATCCGCGGCCAGTCGTCGTCCTACGGCGTCGGCATGTACAAGAGCACCGACCAGGGGCGTACGTGGCGCCCGGTCGGCCTCGACGCGACGCGCCAGATCTCGGCCGTGCGCATCCACCCCGACGACCCCGACGTCGTGTACGTCGCCGCGCAGGGCGACCGGTGGAAGGGCTCGGCCGACCGCGGCATCTACCGCACGACCGACGGCGGCAAGTCGTGGACGCTGGTCCTCAAGGGCGAGAACGCCACCAGTGGCGCGAGCGACCTCTCGATGGACGCGACGAACCCGCGCATCCTCTACGCCGCTTTCTGGGATCACCAGCGGATGCCGTGGCAAGTGCGCTCGGGCGGCCCGGGCAGCGGCATCTGGAAGTCCACCGACGGCGGCGACAGCTGGACGCGCCTGACCGACGGGCTTCCCACCCTCATGGGCAAGATCGGCGTCAGCGTGTCGCCGGCGAACCCGGACCGCGTGTACGCGATCGTCGAGGCCGAGCGCGGGGGGCTCTACCGGTCGGACGACGCGGGCCGCACGTGGCGGCGGCTGAGCGAGGACCGGCTGATCCAGACGCGCTCGTGGTACTACATGAAGGTCTATGCGGACCCGCAGAACGCCGACGTCGCGTGGATCACCAACGCCCCGGTCCTCAAGACGATCGACGGCGGACGCACGTGGAGCGTGGTGCCGGCGACGCACGGCGACAACCACGCGATCTGGATCAATCCGCGCGACTCGCGCTATGTGGCCAACGCCAACGACGGCGGCCTGTCGGTCTCCCTCGACGGCGGCCGGTCGTGGAGCACGCAGGACAACCAGCCGACGGCACAGTTCTATCACGTGACCGTGGACGACGACTTCCCCTACAAGCTCTACAGCGGGCAGCAGGACAACTCGTCGGTCGTCATCCGCAGCCGCTCGACGCAGGGCGGTGGCATCGGCGCGCGCGACTGGTGGCCGAGCGCCGGCTGCGAGAGCGCGAACATGGGGGTGAGCGCGAAGAATCCCCGCTACGTGTACGGCGGCTGCTACCAGGGGCTCATCAACGAGGTGGACCACGGCACGAACCTGAGCCGCACGATCATGGCCTACCCGGAGATGAACCTCACCGAGCCGACGGACAAGACGAAGTACCGCTTCAACTGGACCGCCCCGATCGTCGTCTCGCGGCACGACGACCGGGTGATCTACCACGGCGGCAACGTGCTCTTCCGCAGCGCCGACCGCGGCCAGTCGTGGTCGGTGATCAGCCCCGACCTGTCGAAGAACGACAAGGCGCGTCAGGGCTGGGGCGGCGCCCCCATCACGAACGAAGGGGCGGGCGGCGAGGTGTACGGCACGATCGTCGTCATCGCTGAGTCGCCGCACGATGCGAAGACGCTCTACGTCGGCACCGATGACGGCGTCCTGCAGCTGTCCCGGGACGGAGGCGCGTCGTGGTCGCGGCTGCCGCTGCCGCCGGCCGACGGGCTCGTCAACGAGGTCGAGGTCTCGCCGCACGACCCGGCGACGGTGTACGTCGCCTTCCGCACCGACCGGCTCGGCGACAACACGCCCCATGTCTTCCGCAGCGGCGACTATGGTCGCACCTGGACGCGGCTCGTCGCCGGCCTGCGCGACGGCGAGCCGGTGCGCGTGGTGCGCGAGGACCCCGCCGTGCGTGGCCTGCTCTACGCCGGCACCGAGACCGGGGTGTACGTCTCGCGCGACGGCGGCCAGCAGTGGGAGCCGTTCCCGGTTCGATTCCCGGTGGTCCCGGTGACCGACCTCGAGGTGCGCCACGGTGACCTCGTCGCGTCCACCGAGGGCCGCGCCTTCTGGGTCCTCGACGACCTCTCGCCGCTCCGCCAGTGGGCGGACAGCGTGAAGGCGCAGCCGGCACATCTGTTCGCCCCGCGCACGACGGTGCTGCTCGAAGGGGGAGACGGCGGGTTCGACGGGCCGCCCATGGCCGGAGGCGGGAATGCGTGGCGTCCCGGGCGGAATCCGCCGAGCGGCGCCCGCATCTTCTTCCGCCTGGCGCAGGCCCCCGACTCGACGACCCCCGTCTCGGTGGAGTTCCTCGACGCCGCCGGGCAGGTCGTCCGGCGCCTCGCCTCGACCGGCCCCGACAACGGGCAGCGGCTCGCGGTGCGCGCCGGCCTCAACGCGGTGACGTGGAACTTCCGGCGTTCGCCGGTGACCTCGCTCCCGAACGTGCAGCTCTTCGGTGCCCCGTCGGGCGGCGGGGCGCGCGTGGGCCCCGGCCGCTACACCGTGCGACTCACCGTCGGGACGACGGTGCGGACCGCGCCGCTCGAGCTCGTGCGCGACCCGCGGCTCTCCGAGTACTCGCCCGCCGTGCTCGCCGCGCGCGACTCGATGGCGAACATCGTGGCCGGCCGCCTGGGCGAGGTGCACGACGCCGTCCTGCGCGTGCGGGACCTCAAGCAGCAGGTGACGAATGCCATCGCACGCGCGACCGAGGCGGCCAACGCCGCTGCGATCCGCGGCGCCGGCCGCGCGCTCACCGGCAAGCTCGACGGCCTCGAGCCGCAGCTCACCACCAAGGCGGCGAACGGCCAGGACATCATCAACTACGCCAACGGCGTCAACGGCCAGATCGGCTTCCTGCTCGGCCAGATCGAGGGGAATCCCGCCCTGACCGAGGGGACGCGCGAGCGGCTGGTCGAGGTCGAGCGCAAGTGGGCGGGGCTCAAGCAGGTCCTCGAGGCGATCGAGCAGCAGGACATCCCGGCCTTCAACAGGCTGCTGCAGGACGGCAAGGTGGACGGGGTGCAGGTCAAGAAGGGGGCGACGACCCGCGTGATGTAGCGCGGGCCGTGCGGGAGGTCGCGGTGTCCCGCGTATCTTGCGGCCGTGACCTCCCCCACCCCGTTCGAACAGCTCGGGGGCGCGGACGCCGTCCGCGCCCTCGTGGACCGCTTCTACGACCTCATGGACACCGCCCCCGAGGCGGCGGCCATTCGCGCCCTGCACGCGCGCAACCTCAAGGTGTCGCGCGAGAAGCTCACGATGTACCTGACGGGCTGGACGGGGGGGCCGCCGCTCTACGAACAAGCGTACGGGCATCCCCGCCTGCGCATGCGCCACCTCCCGTTCCCGATCGCCAGCCGCGAGCGCGACGAGTGGCTCTGGTGCATGGACCGCGCGCTCGACGGGCAGCCGATGCCGGACGAGGTGCGCGCCTTCCTCCGCGAGAAGCTCCACGCCCTCGCCGACCATATGCGCAACCGGCCCGACGCGCAGGTCGGGCCCGACGACCTCACCCCGGGCTGAGCTCCACCCGGATCGCCCGCCACTTGCCCTGGCGGAATCGCCACACGGACAGCGTCGCCCGCGTCACGTGCCCCGCGACGACCGCCAGCCAGATGCGCCACGCCTCGAGCCCCACCGTCGCCTCGAAGAGCGCGCACAGGCCGAGCGGCACGATGATCTGCGAGACGATCGAGATCGCCAGCGGGCTGCGCGTGTCGCCCGTGCCCTGCAGCGCCCCGGTGTAGCTGAGCGCGACGGTGACGAAGCACCCCGACACCGCGAGGTAGCGCAGCAGCGTCACCGCGATGCCGGCCGCCTGCGGGTCGGTCATGCCGAAGACGCCCAGCAGCAGCCGCGGCACGAGCACGAACGTCGCCCCGATCACGACCGCCACGGTGAGCCCGATCCGCGCCGCCGCGCCCGCCGCCGCCGCCACCCGCTCGGGCTTCCCCGCCCCGAGGTTCTGCCCCGCCACCGTCGCCGCCGCCCCCATGAGCCCCACCGACGACCAGGTGATGAACGAGAACAGCTCCACGTAGCCCACCGCCCAGGCGGCCTGCGCCTGCGCGCTCAGCGCGAGCCCGCCGATGAAGCGCAGCAGCAGCACGCCGGCGACGTTCATCGCCACGCCCTGCACGCCGGCCGGCAGGCCGAATCGGAACAGCTCGCGGATCACCGCGAGATCCGGCCTCCGGTGCGCGAGACCCGCGAACGACACGACCCATCCCCCGCGCCAGAGCTGCACGAGCGCGTACGTCGCGACGAGCGCACTCGCCAGGCAGGTGCCGATCGCCGCCCCCGCCGTGCCGAGCGCCGGGATCGGCCCGAGGCCGGGGATGAGCACGACGTTGAACGCGACGTTGAGCACCGTCATCGCGATGCCGAGCCGCAGCGGTGTCTGCGCATCCCCGGCCGCGCGCATCGCCCCGCCGAAGAGGAACTGCAGCATCAACCCGGCACTGCACACGAACATGATGCGGAGGAACGGCAGGGCCTCCGCCTTCACCGCCGCGGTCGCGTGCACGAGGTCGAGCAGCGCCGGCGAGAGCAGCCAGCCCACGGGGGCCAGCACGACGAGGCACAGGACGATCGTCGTGAGCAGCGCCTGATAGACGACCCGGTTCATCTGGCCCTGGTCCCCGGCGCCGGCGGCGCGAGCCGCGAGCACCGCCATACCGGTGAACAACGAGCCGACGAACGTCATCACCACCAGGAAGATCTGCCACGACACGCCGATCCCGGCGTTGGCGGTGAATCCGACGAAGTGGCCGACGAGCGCGTGGTCGATCACCCCCTGCAGCCCGGCGATCATGTTCTGCAGCATCGTCGGCCATGCGAGCTTGAAGACGGCGGCAGCGACTGGCCCGTCGACGATCGAGCGGTCGAGGGTCCTGGGGCGGGGCGGCATGTCGGAATGCTAGTGCCCGGACCGTCCGGCCGGTGGGCGCCGCGCGCGCACCAGCGCCTTGCCGCCGCGCCCCCCTCGCCGTTGCTTCTCCACCCATGCGCATCGTGGCCGGCGCCTGGGCGGGACGCGACCTCCATTCGCCGCGCGACGCGCGCGTTCGCCCGACGGCCGAAGCCGTCCGCGCCCGCTGGCTCGACTGGCTGCATGCGGACCTGCAGGGCGCTCGCGTCCTCGACCTCTTCGCCGGCACCGGCGCCCTCGGCCTCGAGGCCCTGTCGCGGGGCGCGGCCACCGCCGACTTCGTCGAGACGCGGCCGTCCAGTCTGCACGCCCTGCGCGCGAACATCGGCGTCCTGCGCGTGAAGGCCCGTACCCGCGTCTTCGTCAAGGACGCCATCCACTTCGCCGATGCCCTCTCCGAGGGGCGCTACGGCGTCGCGTTCGCCGATCCGCCGTACGAATCCCGGCAGCTCGACTGGCTCGTGCGCATCTGGCAGGCGCGCGCCTTCGCCCCGGTGCTGGCCGTGGAGCACGCGCGCGGGCATGCCCTGCCGGTCGGGGGCGAGCGTCGCGACATGGACGAGAGCACGGCGATCACCGTCTTCCGCTCGGCCCGCCAGCCGTGATCGGGACCGCCGCCGCGCCTCCCGCTTTGGCGGAACCGTCCGCCCGGTCCCGGGCTATCTTTCCCGACGCATGAGCGTCAGCACGCCCCCGGACCCGCACGCGGTCGATGCCTTCGAGGCGGAGATGCTCCGGCATCTCCCCGACGTCGTCCGCTTCGCCCGCTCCCTCACCAAGGACCCGGCCGACGCCGACGACGTGGTACAGGAGACCTACCTGCGCGCCTTCCGCGCCCGGGAGACCTTCATCCCCGGCAGCGACGGGCGCCGCTGGCTCTTCACGATCGCCCGCAACCACTTCCTGCGACGGCGGGAGCGCGAGGCGCGCATGGTGACGCTCGACGGCGAACCCGAGCTCGACGCCGTGGCCACCGTGCAGGCACAGGCCGCGGCGAAGTCCGTCGGGGTGGACCCGCGACTCGAGCATCCCGACCTCGCGCCGGCCATCGCGAAGGCCATCGCCGAGCTCCCCGAGCCCTTCCGGCTCGTCGTCGCGCTCGTGGACGTGGCGGGACTCGATTACGCCGAGGCCGCCGAGCAGCTCGGCATCCCCGTCGGCACCGTGCGCTCGCGCCTCTTCCGCGCCAGGCGCACGCTGCAGGAGCGGCTGCTCGACCACGCGCGCGACGCCGGTTTCCGCGTCGCGGTTCCGCAGGAGGCCCCGTGACCGTGCACGTGCATGCCGAGTGCCTTGCCGTCGTCCGGGCGATGTACGACTACCTCGACGAGGAACTCACCGCCGAGCGCCTGGCCGAGATGCAGGGCCACCTCGCCGCGTGCGCGGGGTGCCGGGAGCACGTCGAGATGGCCCGCTGCTTCCTCGCCCGGCTCTCCGCCCTGCCGGTGGACGAACAGGACTGCGCCGCGCTGGCCGAGAGGGTGCGGGCGGCGCTCCGGCGCGAAGCCGGGCTGCCGCCGGCCTGACAGGACGCTGAGAAAGCCGGTATTCCGCGGGCGCTTCGGTATGCCTCCCCGTCAGGCAGACAGGTCGAAACTGGACTGGAGCGGTGTGGCTGGCAGCGGCAGGAAGGTGAGCTGAGGTACGCCGCCGAGGCTGTCATGGCGGCGCTCCATGTTGTAGGTCAGCAGCCAGCTCTTCGTCTCAGCCCCCGGGGCGCACCGTGGACGCGACGAGCTGATCAAGCACGGCCAGAAGCCCCACCGCGGCCGCTGGGCGGCCACGGCGGTCCGCGCAGCGAGACCGCGGCGTCCTGTTCGGTCCGATCGGCTGGCGGCGTGTCGTCGGCCGCCCGCGAGAGGCCGGCAACGTGGCACGCGCGCACGACCGACAGGCCGTGCGTCGTCACCAAGGTCAGCGCCACCTGCCGCCTCGCGGGCGACCCTGCCGCTTTCGCGAGCGCACGTCCTTGATGGCCGTGTTCTCGAGGGCCAACTCGGCGTACATCCGCTTCCGCTTGGCGTTCTCGGTCTCCCGCTCCTTCAGGTGCTTGAGCTCGGCACCCGTGACGCCGCCGTACTTCTGCTTCCAAATGAAGCACGTGGCCCGGCTGTTGCCGTGCTTCCGAATCACCTCGGCCACGGGGAGTCCCCCCTCCCCGGCCTTCAGGATCTCCACGATCTGGGACGCGGCGAATATCGGCCGGCGCACAGCCCCTCCTGATGCACCGCGCCAGTCTGATTCACGATGTCTGCTGCGGGGGGAAGCTTGCGAATATGCGAGAACGCTGGCGTCACACGTGAGGGGACGCCAGCGTTCTCCGCATCCTGTCAGGGGTCCAGAAAGAACCGATTCACTCGAATATCACCAGCTTTGATCATGGCATTGTCAATGTCCGTGTTCTTCACAGAAGGATGAGAAGAACTCTTTGCAGACGGAAAGACGGCCGAGAAGTTGTGCGCATCCTTCATCATCAGTTGAATCCGGACCCGCAAGCCGACAGGCGATGATGGATATCCTGCGTACCCTTGTGTGAACTCAGGCAGAAACCGAAAACGACCATCCGCATCGGTGAGACTCTCTTTGGTCACACCGTCTCCTATTGATGTGTATTTCACCTTGGCTCCGGCAATGGGTATGCCGGTTGACTCCTCGAGAAATCGTCCCTCGATCCCCGGCGCCGAGATCAGTCTGGTCCTGCAACTACTGGCGGTCAGCAGGATCAATGGAGCTAGCGAGGCAATCGCCAGTTGTCTGGTAAACGGGTTCATGTCTGCCTCCGATGAAGGACTGATGCAGCTGTACTACCCTACTTGTCCGACGCTTGAGAGGTACGGCGTGACGGTACCCAGTGGGGGGCGGTCGCGGCGGCGCGCTCCTCGCACTGCAGCCGGCGCTTTCACTCGTCGCACGACGGGCGGTCCATCGTCGGCTTCCGACCGGCGCTGGCCACGCTGCCGAGCGCTTCAGCGAGCTGCCGCACGCTCAGGCGCTGCCGCGCCAGCTTCGCCGCGGGATCCTGGGTTGCCATGCGCTCCGGTGTGCTTGCCATATGCTGACCCTGCATGGCTTGAGCTTGCAGGCCGGGGGCAGTGTCAAGCAAGATCCCCGATTGTACAGCTTGACTCCGCAACCGGGGGCAGTGTCCGACAAGCTCTCTGGTCGTACACCCCGAGCAGATCGTGCAGGCCCTCCCGCAGACCGAGAGCGGCGCGCCGGTGGCCGACATCTGCCGGAAGACAGGCGTCACGGAGGCCACCTGTTGCCGGCTCGAGCGCACGATCAGCCGGTATGTCTCCCGTCGGCCGCCCGACACGGCGATGCGGCGCCGCGAGCATGAGCTGGCGGCGGCCCGGCCGGCGTTCGGGCAGAACCGCCCGTACGTCCTGCTCCGGCGGGACGGGCTGAGCATCACTCGCTGGAAGACCGAGCGGCGGTACCGGAAAGATGAGCTCGCGCTCAAACCCGGGCAGCGGTGCCGCTGCCGGACCGCCCAGCCGCGCAAAGGGCGGGCGGTGGTCACGGGGCCCAATCAACGGTGGGCGCTGGATGTCATGCACGAACCCGGCCCTGTCGGCTTCAGGGGCGGCTGCCCGACGGCGCGGCAGACATCGGCGGTGCCGACGGTCCGAGCTGGTCCCGCCCCTTCTCGAGGTACGGGATGCCGCGCACCATCCACGCCGGCGCCGGCTTTCCCTGCAGCTTGTGCGCGAAGAACTCGAGCATCTTGCGGTCGATGTCCTTCTGGTTGGCGCGCTTGGTCGGGTTGTGATCGTCGCCGTTGTAGACCACCATGTACGCCTCCTTCCGCAGGCGCCGCATCGCCACGTAGAACTCGATCCCCTGGTACCACGGCACCGCCCCGTCGGCGTCGTTCGCCATGAAGAGTACCGGCGTCCTGACGCGATCGAGCTTGAACAGCGGCGAGTTCTCGATGAATCGCTCGGGGTACTGCCACAGCGAGCCGGCGATGCGGCTCTGCCCCGCCTCGTACTGGAACGCGCGCGCCAGGCCGCTGCCCCAGCGGATGCCGCCGTACGCGGACGTCATGTTCACCACGGTGGCGTTCGGCACTGCGGCGGCGAACAGGTCGGTGACGGTGATGATGTACGCCGTCTGGTAGCCGCCCCAACTCTGGCCGGTGATGCCCAGCCGACGACGGTCCACGAAGCCGCGCTCGACCAGCGAGAGCACCCCGGGGATGATGGACTTCGCGGCGCTCGGCCCCGGGAAGCCGTCGGTGTACGCGATGTCCGGCATGAAGACGAGGTAGCCCTCGGCCGTGTACACCAGCGGGTTCACCACGTTGCGCCCGCTCGGCGAGACATAGGCGTGCAGCCCGTCGGAAAGCTGCTCGTAGAAGTACGTGACCATCGGGTACTGCCGCGACGGATCGAAGCCCTCCGGCTTGTACAGCAGTCCCTGAAGCGGCACGCCGTCCTGGCTCGTCCACGAGACCAGCTCGACGCTGCCGCGCGGGTACTCGCCCCCCTGCGGATTCGCGTTCGACGCCTGCACCAGCTGCCCGAGCGACGCCCCTGTCCAGAGATCGGGGTATTCGCGGTAGGTCTGCTGCGTCAGCACGTACTGGGTCGCCTTGCGCGCCTGCTGCAGGCCGTTGTAGGCGCGGTCGCCCCACACGAGGCGCTGCGGCGGCGTGGTGCCCGAAAAGGAATCGGTGAGATAGCCGCTCGCCTTCGTGGCGTTGTCGAAGCCGCGCAGCACCAGCGGCTGCGCCGGGTCGAGGAAGCGGTCGTCGGGATCGAGGTCCACGACGCGATACGTCACGTTGGCGCGACGGCCGGCCGAGTCGGTGAGCGTGCGCGGGGCGGCGACCCCGGTCGGGTCGGCCTCCCAGACGTCGTACCGGTCGTACACCAGTACGCGGGCGTCGCCCGTCGTCCAGCCGCCCAGCCCGTACGGGGGCGGCGTGTCGGGATTGTCGAACGTCTCCTCGTCGAAGCGGACCCCGGGGATCCGCGCCGTCAGCGCGATCGTCCGCCGGGTCGCGACCTCATACGCCCGCCAGCCGTCCTGCCAGTAGGTCACGAACCGGCCGCCCGGCGAGAGCTGCGCGCCGAACTCGACCTTCTTCGCCACCGGGGTGCGGGCGCCCGTCCGCGGATCGAGCACGTACACATCGCTTCCGCCGTCGCCCCAGAATTGCTCGATCGCGTACTGCACGGGATTCAGCGCGAGCACCGCCCGGGCGTCGTCGCTCACCTGCACCAGCGTCAGCGAGTCGCTCCCGAGCCGCACCACCTGGTTGCCCTGCGGGTGATACAGGGCCGTCCATGTTCGGTTGCGGTCCCGCGCCGCGTCCACCTTCTGCTGGGGCTGGATCCTGGTGTCGTTCCAGTGCCAGAGGTCGTACACCGCCTTGTCGGCGAGTGAATCGGCCGGCACGGAGTCGGGAATCACCGGCGCGAACGGGAACACCAGCGCCGCGCCGTTCCGCGTGAACTCGAGCCGCCCGCGGTCGGCGATGCGCATCGTGTCGCCGCCGATCGCTGCCGCGACGACGCGTCGCGCCGGCGGCGGAGCGGCACCCCGCCCGCCACCGAGGGTCGCGTGGTAGAGCGCGTAGCGGGGCTTGGCCGCCGTGGAGTCGTCGCGGTCGGACACGAAGGCCACTTGCGTCCCCGCGCGATCGAACGCCAGCAGCTTGTAGTTGCCCTTGCCGGTGGCGAGCGCGGTCGTCGCGCCGGTGGCGAGCGTGCGCACCCATGCCCCGTCCTTCGTACCGTCGCTGCCGGACGTGGTGTAGCCGAGGTACTGCTCGGCCTCGTCGAACGCGAACGCCGTGACGTCGGCGATGCGCACCTCGGTGTCGTCGTCGAGGCGGCGCAGGACGAGGGTGGTGCCGGGCACCTTGCGCGGGCCGGCCGCAGAGGCGCCGTTCGGCTGGCCCGTCGCATTGGCCGGCGCGGCCGGCGCGGCCGGCGCGGCCAGCGCGGCGGCGGAATCGGCCTCGAGCAGATAGGCGAGGTACCGGCCGCCGTCACGCGCGAGCTGGAACGACTTCACGCGCGGTACACGGGTCATGACGCCGTCTGCGGTGCGGACGACCACCAGCGACGCCTTCGGCGGGTCGGTCGGCCGCGGCCGTGCCTTGGCGGCCGCGTCGAAGTCGGCCCGCGGCGCGAACGCCAGGAACGCGGCATGGCGCGAGTCGCCGGTGAAGCGGATCGGCGGCACCGAGAACGATGGGCTCGAATCGAGGCCCGCGGTGATCACTACCCGCAGATTCGGTCGCCCCGTCCACCCGCGCGGGATCCGGTACTCGGCGGCGCCCTGCGTCGCGCGGATCCGCGCCTCGCCGTCGCCGAGCACGGGCGTCTGCGTGTAGGCGAGGTACCGGCCATCGGGGGAGAGCGTCGCCCCCTGCACCGAGTTCCAGGTGTCGTACGTGTCCTGGGTGATCGGGCGCTTGGCTTGCGCCACCAGGCCGGCGGGGAGGCCGGCGAGGAGGCCGGCGAGGAGGCCGGCGAGGAACATCGCAGCCAACACGGAACGGAACGTACGGGGCATGGTGCGAACGCGAGGGAAGAAGGACGACCGGTGCAGGTCACCGCGCCAGGATCCGACGGCACGCCGACGGCAAGCCGACGGCAAGCCGACGGCAAGCCGACGGCAAGCCGACGGCAAGGCGATGAACAACGCGCGGCCCGACGCAGGGGTTGAGGCATCGCTGCCGGGAGCATCCGGCGATAGCATTGGCCGATGACCGGAGCCGCCGCACTCTCTCCTGAAGGCCGAACCTCCGGCGTTCGTTCCGCGCTCCTCGGCGCCGCGTTCCTGATGGCCACGAGCGCCATCGGACCCGGGTTCCTGACCCAGACGGCGGTCTTCACGCAGCAACTGGGGGCGAGCTTCGGATTCGCGATCCTCGCGAGCATCCTGGCCGACCTCGGGGCGCAACTCACGATCTGGCGCGTGATCGCCGCCGCCGGCCGGCCGGCGTCGGCCGTGGCCGACGCCGTGAGGCCGGGCCTGGGTGGGCTCCTCGCGACGCTGGTCGTCGTCGGTGGCCTCGCCTTCAACATCGGCAACGTCGCGGGAGCGGGCCTCGGGGTGTCGGTGGTGACCGGACTCGACGTGCGCGTGGGTGCCGCGTTGAGCGCGGGCATCGCCGTGCTGCTGTTCGTCGTGCGCGAGGCGGGGCGGGCAATGGACCGCTTCGCGGTGGCGCTCGGTTTCGTGATGGTCGGCCTGACCTCGTGGATCGCGCTCGCGACGGCGCCGCCGGTGGCGGAGGCCGTGCGCCGCACGTTCGTGCCGACGACGCTCTCGCCGCTCGCGATCACGACGATCGTCGGGGGGACGGTGGGCGGCTACATCACGTTCGCGGGGGCGCACCGGCTGCTCGCGGCCGGCGTCGCGGGCGTCGCGGCGATCCCCGACGTGACGCGCAGCGCCGTCACGGCGATCGGCGTGGCGTCATTGATGCGCGTGGTGCTCTTCCTCGCGGCGCTCGGCGTCGTCGCCGGGGGCGCGACGCTCGATCCCGCCAATCCCCCGGCGTCGGTCTTCGCGTTCGCGCTGGGTGAACCCGGCCGCCGCGTGTTCGGCGTGGTGATGTGGTCGGCGGCGATCACGTCGGTAGTGGGGGCGGCGTACACGTCGGTGAGCTTCCTGCCGGCCGCGCGACGCGAGGGGGCCGCCGAGCGGCGGTGGATCATCGGGTTCATCGTCGCCTCGACGACGGTCTTCCTCGTGGTGGGCCGGCCGGTGGCGGTACTCGTGGCGGTGGGGGCGCTCAACGCCCTCGTGCTGCCGGTCGGACTGGTGGCGATGCTGCTGGCGGCGCGGCGGCCGGCGATCGTCGGTGCCTACGCGCATCCGCGCTGGCTGGCCGCTGCCGGATGGGTGGTGGCCGCGGCGATGGCCGCGCTGAGTGTGCGAGCATTCGTGGTGGAACTGCCGGGGTTGTGGCGATAGGGCCCGACGGACGGGATGACCTCCCGCAGCCGATGCGCCGGCGCACGCATTCGCGATGGCACGCCGTCGGCCTGCGAGCCGTCGTGCTCGGGATGGCGGGGATCGTCGGCGCCGCATCTGCGGCCGCCGCGCAGCCGGCCGGCGGCGTGACGCTCTCCGGGCGGTTGCAGGACGCCGACTCGAAGGCCCCCCTGTCCTACATGACGGTGCAGCTGCTGGCCGCGAAGGACAGCGGGTTCGTGGCCGGTCGGCTCACCGACGAAGCCGGGGGCTTCAGCATGTCCGGGCTCAGGAAGGGGAGCTACGTGCTGGTGGCTCGGCGCGTGGGGTATCGTCCCTTGTGGCAGCCCGTGCGGATCGGGGAACTGAGCCCGTTCCTCGACGTCGGTCCGGTGGCGTTGCACCGCGTCCCGCAGGCCCTGGCCGACGTGGTGGTCACCGCGGCGGCCGACGGTGTCGCCGAGACCATGGACCGGAAGACGTTCTCGGTGGGTGACAACATCAGTCAGGCCGGCGGCTCGGTCCTGCAGGCGATGTCCACCGTCCCCGGCGTGACGGTGGGCCAGGACGGCAAGGTGCTCCTGCGCGGCAGCGACAAGGTCGTCGTGCTGATCGACGGCAGGCAGACGGCGCTCACGGGGTTCGGGTCGCAGGCGGGGCTCGACAACCTGCCGGCGTCGGCGCTCGAGCGCATCGAGGTGATCAACGCCCCCGGCGCGCGGTACGACGCCAACGCCAGCGCAGGGATCATCAACCTCGTGCTCCGGCGGGAAGAGCAGCGCGGCCTGAGCGGCAGGGTCGGTCTCACCGGCGGCGCCGGCGCGCTGTGGATCAAGCGCAGGAACCTGCCCACCATCCGGCCGCAGTTCCAGCGGACGCCCAAGGTCAATCCGTCCGCGTCGGTGAACTACCGTACCGGCACCACGAACCTCTTCCTCCAGGGAGACTGGCTGTACGCGCCGACGCTCAACAAGAACGAATTCGCCACGCGCACCTACGACGACGGCACCGTCATCGAACAGCAGGTCAAGCGCAACCGTGAGACGAGCTTCGCCACGGTGACCGGCGGGGTGGACCACGCGTTCGACGGGCGCAACTCGGTCCGCGTCTCCGGGCGCTTCGGCCGGGAGAAGATCCTCGACGAGGGCGACAACCCGTACTTCGGTCCTGCGCGGCAGACCCGCCTCCGCCTGTGGCAGTTCCTCGAGGACGAGGTGAAGTACACGGCCTACGGCAACGCGGCCTTCGTGCACCGATTCCCCGGGGCCGGCCATGCGCTGACCGTCCATGCCGGCTGGTCGTTCCACCGCGAGGACGAGCGCTATGCCTTCACGAACACGCTGCCGACCGGCGTGGGGCGCGACTCGTTCGCCCTGCTGTCCGACGAGCGCGTCTGGAACGTGGACGCCGACTACGTGAAGCCGCTGCGGCAGGGCCGCCTCGAGCTCGGGCTGGCGGGCCGCTACCGCACGATCCCGGCGAACATGCGCTTCTTCGCCGGGGTGAACTCCGTGATCGACAGCACGGCCGGCGGGTGGGCGCTGTATCGCGAGGTGATCCCGGCGGCGTACGGCACGTACGTGTACGAGACGTCCCGGCTCGAGCTCGAGGGCGGCATCCGGCTCGAGGGCGTGGACGTCGCCTACGACGTGCAGCCCGCCCATCCCACCTACCGGAGCGACGGCTACCGGTATCTGCAACCGTTCCCGAACGTCCGCGCGGCATGGAAGCTGGACGACGCGCACAAGCTGTCGCTGTTCGTGAACCGGCGGGTGGATCGCCCCAACGAGGTGGACATCCGGATCTTCCCCAAGTACGACGAACCCGAGCTCATCAAGGTCGGCAACCCCGCCCTGCAGCCCCAGTTCACCACGACCCTCGAGCTGGGCTACAAGGCGTCGTGGCGCGGCGGCTCCCTGTACGGGGCCGCGTTTCACCGGGTCGTGGACGGGACGATCACGCGCATCACCACGCGGGCGCCGGGGAGCCCGATCCTGTACAACGTCTTCCAGAACGCCGGGCGGAGCCGGGCCAGCGGAGCCGAGGTCGCGTGGCAGGGGTCGCTGACCCGGCGCGTCGGGCTCGACGCGAACGCCAGCGTGTTCGAGCGGACGTTCGACGCGTTCACGGTGCTCAATCGCTACCCGGTGCCGGTCCTCCACTCGGCCGCGCGGGAGCGGCTGGTCTCCGGCAACGCCAAGCTGAACGCGACGCTCACCGCATCGGCGGGGTGGCAGGTCCAGTGGACGAACACCTATCTCGCACCGGACCTGCTGCCGCAGGGCCGCATCGGGAGCCGCTACAGTCTGGACGTCGGCGCGAAGGCCACGATCCAGCGCGGGCGCGGGGAGATCGTGGTCAACGCGACGGATGTGCTCAACACGAACCAGGCCCAGCGGACCATACGGGGAAATGACTTCCGGATGGTGAGCACGGACTTTCTGGAGACGCAGGTGGTGCGGGTGGGGTACGGGCTGAAGTTCTGACGTGATCGAGCGGCGCTCGTCCGCGAGGCGCGATGCCCTACCGCCGCGTCGCACCGCGAGCATCGTCCCGCCCCGCCGGGAGGCGCGCGGGCCAGCGGACGATCGCCGGCATGCGGATACCGCCCTCCCACGTCGTCCACTTCCGGTTGAAGAAGGGGCCGTTGTCCGACGGCCACTCCCCGCCGTTACCGTTGGTGTAGATGACGAGCGTGTTCCGCGCGAGTCCGTGCCGCTCCAGCCCGGTGAGGGTCTCCCCCACGCCGCGGTCGAGCCGCTCGACCATCGCCGCGTAGTCGGCCCGGGTGCTCGTGGAATTGTCGGACGGCTGCAGGAAGCGCGCGTTCCCGACCGCGACGCTCGGTACGCCCGGCCGCTGGAAGGGCCAGTGCGGCGCGTTGAACGCGACATCGCGAGAGAACGGGGTACCGGCGTGCCGGCAGATGAAGTCCACCGCCTTCGCCGTGACGAGGTCCGTCGTGTAGCCCTCGACCGACACCCGTTCGTCGTTCGCCCAGAGGTCGGGCTGGCCGCGACTGTCGGTGTGCCGCCAGAAGTCGTGGTACCCGCTCGACCGTAGATCGCGACAGCAGCACCAAGTCGCTCGCCAAACGCCGGCCGTCTCGGCATCCTGCCAATCCGTAAACCTATGGCTTCTTGCCGTAGATCACGTAGGCCGCGCCGGAATTAGCGCCGTTCACATCGGCCATCTGCGCCCCCACGATGAGGTCGTCGACCCCGTCGCCGTTGACGTCGCCCGCCGCCGAGAGGGAGAAGCCCGCATTGTCGCCCGCTGCCACGCCGGCGATCCGGAAGCCGTTGGCGCCGGTGAGGCCGGAGAGGTTGAGGGTCGCAGCGAACCCGCCCGCCTTGCCGAACACCACATAGGCCGCGCCGGACTGCGAGCCATTCGGATCAGCGTTGAACGCGCCGACGATGAGATCGGCGAAGCCGTCGCCGTTGATGTCGCCGGCAGCCGAGACGGAAGAGCCCGCATAGTCGTCCGCTGCCACGCCGGTGAGCCGGAAGCCGTCGGCGCCGCTAAGGGTGGAGACGTCCAACGTCGCCCCGAATCCACCCACCTTGCCGAACACCACATACGCCGCGCCGGAGTTCGAGCCGCTAAAACCAGCGTTAGAGAACCCGACGATGAGGTCGTCGATCCCGTCGCCGTTGACATCGCCGGCAACCGAAACGTCCCCGAAGTTGCCGTTGCTCGATGTGTTGATGATCCGGAACCCGGTCGTGCCGTTCAGGGTGGAGAGGTTGAGGTTTGCTGCAAATCCACCGGTCCGGCCGAACACCACATACGCGCCTTCGTCCGACCCCACGATGATGTCGTCAATGTTGTCGCCGTTGATATCGCCCGCGCCCGAGACCGACTGCCCAGCCGAGGAATATGCCGGCGCGCCGGTGATCCGGAAGCCGTTAGGGCCGGTGAGGCTGGAAGCACTGAAGGCTGGTGCAAATCCGCTGGCCTTGCCGAACACCACATACGCCGCGCCGGAGTTGTAGCCGGACGCATCGACACCCCAAGCCCCCACGATGACATCATCGAAGCCGTCGCCGTTGATGTCGCCCGCGGACGAGACGGACCAGCCCGTGTGGTCTTCCTGCACTATGCCGTTCAACTGGAAGCCGTTGGTGCCATTCAGAGTGGAAAGGTTGAGGTTCGCCGTGAACCCGCTGGCCTTGCCGAACACCACGTACGCTGCGCCAGCGATGTTCCAATTCACTCCATCCCTGCCGGCATCGTAAGCTCCCACCAGCAGGTCGTCGTACCCGTCGTTGTTGACGTCGCCCGCAGCCGAGACGGAACAGCCCGCATAGTCGCGACTGAACTCGCCGCTGATGCGGAACCCGGTCGTGCCGTTCAGGGTGGAGAGGTTGAGGTTGGTCCCGAACCCGCCCGTCTTCCCGAACACCACGTACGCCGCGCCGGAATTAGTGCCACTCACGTCAGCGTAAATGACCCCGACGATGAAGTCGTCGATGCCGTCGCCGTTGACGTCGCCGGCATCCGAGACGGAATTGCCCGCAAAGTCGCCCGCTGCCGCGCCGGGGATCCGGAAGCCGTTGGTGCCGTTGAGGGTGGAGAGCTGAATCGTGGCAGGAAACAGCGACGTACCGGTGGTCACCGTCAACGTGGCATTGCTGCTGGTGACGCTGCCGGCGCTGTTCGTCACCACCACGCTGAACTGCGCGCCGTTGTCGCTGCTGGTCGTGTTCTGCAGGGTGTAGCTGGCGCTGGTGGCGCCGCTGATGTTGGTGCCGCCCCTGCGCCACTGGTAGCTCAGCGGGGTCGTCCCGCTGGCCGTGACGCTGAAGGTGGCGGTCTGTCCGGCCGTGACCGTCGCGTTGGCCGGCTGCGTGGTGATGCTCGGCGCGACCGCCGCGGTGGTCACCGTCAGCGTGGCATTGCTGCTCGTCACGCTGCCGGCGCTGTTCGTCACCACCACGCTGAACAGTTCGCCGGTGTTGGCGCTGCTGGTGGCCGGCGTGGTGTAGCTGGCGCTGGTGGCGCCGCTGATGTTGGTGCCGCCCTTGCGCCACTGGTAGGTGAGCGGCGCCGTCCCGCTGGCCGTGACGCTGAAGGTGGCGGTCGCCCCGGCCACGACCGACTGGTTGGCCGGCTGCGCGGTGATGTTCGGCGCAACGGCTGCCGTGGTCACCGTCAGCGTGGCATCGCTGCTCGTCACGCTGCCGGCGCTGTTCGTCACCACCACGCTGAACTGTTCGCCGTTGTTGTCGCTGCTGGTGGCCGGCGTGGTGTAGCTGGCGCTGGTGGCGCCGCTGATGTTGGTGCCGCCCTCGCGCCACTGGTAGGTGAGCGGCGCCGTCCCGCTGGCCGTGACGCTGAAGGTGGCGGTCTGTCCGGCCGTGACCGTGGCGTTGGCCGGCTGCGCGGTGACGCTCGGCGCGACGGCCGTGCTGCCACCCCCGCCAGGCGGCGGGCTGCTGCCCTCGCCCCCACCGCCACCGCCACAGCCTGCCACCAGGACGGCAGCCAACAGACCCGCCACGGCGCAACGGCCCAGGGCGGACAAACGCTCGATGTATTGGTTCATTGCCACGCTCTGAAGTGAAGCTGCACGATTTTTATGACCAAGCCGGCTGCGGTCAAGCCGAAGGCGATTATCGTCGTTTGGCGGGCGCGGTGGGTTAGTCCGGACGACCGATTGCCATGCGGAGCGTTGCGTCGCGCTTCCCTTCGACGACAGGCCATGCGGTGCCGGCACGCCGCGGCGACCGCCGCGCCGGCCGGGCGGCTGCGGCAAGTGCCGGCCAACAGGCTTTGTCCAAGCGCAGCCTGCCGCCGCAGCTCGCAGCGCCTATCGTGGATCCACGGGGGCGACCTGGTGAACGATCCGGGCTAGTTGCGGATCGCCACGCGCGACCAATCCCACAGCGGCAGGAAGACGCCGGACGCAAACAGCAGGATCACGCCCCGAGCAATAGGATCGTCACCGGTTTGATCTGCGCGCTACCGCCCGCCGCCGTTCTACTTCTTGCCGAACACCAAGTAAGCCGCGCCGGAGTTCGTGCCATTTGCGTCGGTGCTCGCCGCCCCGATGATGAGGTCGGCGATCTTGTCGCCGTTGACATCGCCTGCGCCGGAGACCGAGGAGCCAGCCCAGTCGCCCGCCGCCACGCCGCTGATCCGAAAGCCGTTCGTGCCGTTCAAGGTAGCCAGGTTGAAGTTCGCCCCGAACCCTCCGCCCGCCTTGCCGAACACCACATACGCCGCGCCTCTCTTCTCAAGAGCAAGCGGTGCCGGGCAGGTGGAGCTGCACCCGCTCGTCCGACAGCGCCGGCCGGGTGATGGTGCGGCACAACTGTTCCAGCCGCTTGCGGTCATGGGCCTCGACTCGCACCGCGGCGTGCAGGCTGAAGCCGTCGATGT
>Ga0209972_10000283_pt1 | contig 50683 bp, 71 predicted proteins | sample NOAtaG_7_FD_187302 | JGI IMG/M metagenome (GOLD analysis project Ga0209972, IMG submission 187302) | Freshwater lake microbial communities from Lake Erie, under a cyanobacterial bloom - NOAA_Erie_Diel1S_2200h metaG (SPAdes) (version 2) | ecosystem: Environmental > Aquatic > Freshwater > Lake ...
TTTGTCTTGTTGAGTTTAGAAGGTCTTCTCCTTCTTTGCCAGTTGCTGCAATATCAGCAGCAAGTGCGATTGTTTCTGTAAAGTTTGCACCTAATCCAGAAGCCAGTTCTCTAGACAATGCCATAACATCTTTACGAACTTTAAGTAAATCAGCACTTGATGTTGCTGTTAATCCGCCATAAACCTTTGTTAATCTTACTAACTCTTGATCTGCTTCTCTAAATGCTTTTGCTGCCGCCATACCAAAAGCTGCAAGTGGTACAGTTAAACCTACAGTAAGCTGTCTACCAGCCCACTGTGTATTCTTACCCCAGTTAATTAGCTGATTAGATCCATCCATCATAACCTTATTCATGATGGCTAGTTCTTGTCTTAGAAGCGCTGACTTATTCTTTGTAACGTCTAGTCCAGATTGAACCATTACGTTGTACTGCATTAATCCTTGTGCATTCTTACCAATAGGCTGGATTATTGCATTCTCAAGCATAACCTGCTGCTTGGCTAAATCTCTAACTAGTGAACTAGTCTTTTGTGTATGTCCTTGCCAAGTTCTAAAGTATTGGCCAAGCTTCATTCTTCCGCTATCTAGGTTTTGACCAAACTTAGATACGTCTGAAGTTAATGTTACGAAGTGTCTAGAGAACTGGCCAGTGGAGCGCATGGTTTCGTCAAACTGACGATTCATGACTCCAACCTGGCTAGTCAGATTCTTATTTAAACCAATTGTTGTAGCTTGGAGTTTTAAGAGTTGCTGAGTAACCGCTTGTAACTGCGCTGTTAGGCTAGAAAAATTAGCCGTCGCAGTTATGTTGGTTACTATATTTTGATCTGCCAACTCTTACTCCTTTTTGTATCCGAGGCCAGCTCCGATACCAAATCCTGCGTCTGATGCAAACTGACCTTGTAACGAAACAACATCTGATGCATCTGCAGTAATTCCAAGTGCTTTTCTTTTTACATCTTCAAAGCTCTTGGGGCTTTCTTCTTCCTCGCCACCTTCAAGGTCTACACCTTGTATTGCAGCTAAGAACTTTCTTTTTTCTGACTCAGACTTTTGCATAGATGTAAAAGTCTGAATAAGTTCTGGCATTGAAAGGTTGTCTTCCAATTCCTCGTAATTCTTATAGTTTCCTATTAGAAATACTTCTCCTTCTAAGGCAGCTAGATCTAGTTCTGACCAGCTAGAACCGCTGCTGCTAGCAAATTTGGATCATCCATCTTAATGCCGCCGCAAACTTCAAGGATACGATTAATTGTTGGTACATCTAATACGTCCTCAAATGCGTCTCTATCTGCAACTAATTCTGGAAGCTGCTTCTCTAGTGCTACTGCACAAGCATCAATAAGAATTGTTAAAGTTTCATCTTCTGTAGTTACTTCTGCTGTCTTGCTAATTGCAGCCATAAACTTTCTAAGCTCTTTAATTGTTAAAGGCTTTAGCTTTACGGTTGCCCCGTTTTGTAGCTGAATTTCTTCTACATCATATACTGTTGTTGCCAATTTAAATCCTCCTAGGATCTCGTCTTAATTATTGTATCATATCATAAATACCATAGCAATAGAAAACCCCCCTAATTTCTTAGGGGGGTTTTATTAATTAATAAGAATTAATTATGCGCCTGTTGCGTTAAGAACTCGGTCTACGATGAAACCGTATTCTTGACCAGCCTTTGAGCCGTCTGGAAGCAAGCGGAATGTAACTGGGAATGTTGATGCTGCGTTACGAGCCAAAGAGAACTGTGACTGTTGTACAGAAAGAACACGACGTGCATAGTATACACGCTCTGCCTTTGTTACGCCTGCTCCAGAAGTTGGTGCCTGACCTACTGCAACAAGCTGACGCTCTGTTGGAGCCTCACCTAGTGCTCCACCAGCAATACCAAGCTTATCTACTGTTGATCCTGGTGTTAGTGTGCTTGAGCTCTGACCAAATACTGTAAGAACGTTCTCTAGAGTACCTTCTGCCATTTCTGTAGCGATCATAACTTCCATTGACTCCTTGAAAAGCTTTGCTGTATCAAGAAGCTGATCTACTGTAACTGAACCGTATGATGGGTTGTATGTTACCTGAAGACCATTGTTTGTGTAACCAACGTTTCTGTAATAGAATGCTGGTGTTGTTGATGCAGTTACCTCGTTCAAAGTATCTGTGTAAGACTTTCCATCAACTGTTGTTGTTGGTGCTGAAAATGCTGGTGCTGTAGAACCTTGTTCTCCAGGTGCAAAATTTTCTACATATCCTGCTGATGTAACGTCTAAGTTTGAAATAAATAGTGGTGAAGCACCAACTAGAATATTCTTAGCATTACCTGCAATTTGATTTGCCATGTTGTAAAACCTCCATTAAATAAATATATATATTGACTTACTTTAAATTAAGCTGGCTAGGCTCTTTTCCTCTTGGTATAATTTTATCTTACAATCAACTAAAAGGCAAACTAGTCAAATCTGCCTTTAGGGCCTACTGTCCTAGAGTACTTGACCTCTATTATGACATCTGCCGCCAGGAACCCTGCTAGCTCTGTGGATGGCTCTGTTGGAGACATCTCTAGGATTAGGGTGTTGTGAAATATGATCTTGTCTGTTGATTTTGAGTTATTTAGGTCTCTGGCTGAATCGTCCATTCTTCTAAATACATCCATCATCATATTTCTTATTATATTGATTTCAGCAAAGTCTACTGAGTATATTGTAAAGGATATCTTCTCACAGCATATAAGCCAGTTTTCTTCATAGGTGCTACCTATCTTGTCATAGACTATATGAGTCTTGCCGCTCAAGAACTGATTCATTTCTGGTGCCTGTTGAACTGGAATGATTGGGATTATAGATTCGCCAAGGTTATCGCTGTAGTAAGCGTTTGCATCAATTATATTGTTTGACAAAAGTTCTTGCCATATATGCTTTCTTATCTCGTACATAGCGTCTATTCCATAGTTAGGCATTAAAATACTCCTCCGAATTTTTCTGTTAGTGCCGCTTCGGCCTGTAGTCTAATTGTACCTGGACTAAAGGAATAACGCACCTTAGCAATAGATGAGGGGACTTTCATTGCTCTTTCAAACTTGGCTCCAAATAGGTTCTGAAATCCAGACATTTTTATTGAGTTGCTTACCATTGGTCCACTAAAGTATCTGCTATATGTTAAATCAAACTGGTTAGTTGAGGCTCTTCCTCCAGGACTTTTAACTGTAACTGATTTGCCCTTTGGCATAAAAACTTTTTCGCCATCTATTTCAAATACAAGACGCTCTGCAGATTTTGGCCTAATAGTAATAGGCATTCCCTTTTCCATAACAGATGCTTTTCTTTCAAACACATACTTGCTAGTCTGCTCTCTATTTTTAGAAGGGACTGAAGACTTTGACAATTTAAACTCGTAATTAATTCTGAATGATAATCCGACTCCATCTAATTGATTTAACTTAAATAGACGACTTGTAGATTGTCCTGTTTTATTCCATTCATAAACATGATGAAGAGATTTAGGTTTTGTTCTTGCTTGAGAGTCTATAAACAATCCAAAATCTTTTTCTATCTGATTAAATATTGTTGTTTTAAATAGTCTTTGAAATGATTTATTTGATTCTAGTCTTGCTGCTACATTAGCCTGATAGTATAAGAATGCAGATATCTGTGCCACATTGCTATCTCTTAGAACACCCGCCTGGGCTGAGCCTACCATCAATCTCTCTAGACCAGAAGAAGCTTGAAGCAGTGCTACTCCGTTAGTCTCCAATTAATTGGCTCTCTGATCTTTTAGCTATTGCGTTATAAGCCATCAAGTTACCAAATGGGTCTGTTATTGGTGTTGAGCTTGTTATTTCAAATACTGTCGGTGTGTCATTTGGGTAATTCAATTCTACCCAAATTGGGTTGCCAGAGTTATCCCTAATGTTTGTAACCTTTTCCCTATATGTCAATCTAGTCTGGGTTCTAATTTCAATAGTTTGGTTATCTACATACTTAACAGAAATAGATCTGTTGTCTCCGCCTCTACTTGTAGCAGAATTAGTTATTATTCCTTTTGCAAAACAAGGTATAGTTCTTTGATATATCCAAGACTTTTTGATGGAGCCAGTGTTTGGATCCTGATAATCTTCTTGAGAATAAACGTCTATTTTCATGCTAAGAATAGAGTCTACGATTCTGTTCATTATATCAAAACCATTGTGCTTAAGACATAATCTGACAAAAGCTGATCTGCATAGTTGTTTCCTGTGCCACTAAATATTGCACTGTCATATTCAAACTGCCAGTCAAATGTCTGTATGCTCTTTAAGTACTTGTTTCTCCAGTCTTTATCTTTAGAGAAGAAGTCTTTCATTAACTCTATAGTGGCTAATTGAACTTCATGCGGAACTTCGTCCCAGCCATATCTTCCTTCAATTCTGTATGATCCCCCGTTTACAAAAGATCCACTGCCATAATCATTGATGCTTGGAGGCACCATTCCATTAGCTGTATAAACAACATTGTCTAGAAGGCCAGACTTATTAACCTTTATTCCAAAACCACTTGAAGATATTTCTACTGGTACATTCCAGTTATCAATATTATTTAATCTATCTACTAATAGTATGTCATTAAGATGTATAGAGTGTATCTCATTTATCTTATATGGAAGAGGGAGAACTTCTGATCCAGTAGCATAAACTATGTTTACGTCATCATACAAATAAAACTCTTGACCAGTGTAGCTCTCGATAAGCTTTCTTGCATATTTTTCAGCTGCCGCTAAATCTGCAAAAGTTTTATAGTTCGGGTCAGATTGGTCAAAGCCAAATCCTAATGAGTCTGCAGCTTCAGTTAAATCAACATATGGCTTTACTACATCAAGAAGGTGCTCTTTAGTTACGCTTTCTTCGTCGACCTCATACTCCCATACCAATTTTAATGTTCTTGGTCTATCTGTAAGAGAAATTGGAGGATATACTATATACACGCCTCTATCTGTTTCTGCCTCTTCTGCAATTTCAGTTAGAAGTAAAGTGTTTGGATTTATAGAAGGCTCTATTGAAGGATCGTTAGTTACGTCATAAAATTTAACAGTAGGCAAAGAGTCTGCTTGGGCTATCCCGCCCTTCCAAAAGACTCTCTGCTTTACTGGTGAGTTTGTTCCTACTATAATTTCCATTTGTTGCGTTTAAGCTTAGCCGTAATATTCCTGAACTTCCTTTGGTGTGGCTAAACGAAAACCCTCCTCTTTATCAAAAATTTGTTGAGCTGAATCTTTATTCATTGCTACAAACGGATGGGTCTGAGTAAATGTGTGCCCCATAATATCGTATCTATGGTTTGCTCTTGTCATCATAACTAGTACTGTATCTTCTGTGCGCTCTGCCTTTGGATCAAATACGGGTAAGACTTCAATCTCTTCTTTTGCATCTTCTACATCTTTAAGTGTTTTTTCATATACCGCATATGTAACACCTTCTTCTGCTAGGGCTGCAACTATATCCTGTTTGTTCTTTAGTCCGTCTGTTTCAACTGCAAACTCTTCTGCAATTGCCTTTAGCTCTGAGACCTTTAATTTGTCAAAAGACATTTAATACTCCTTTTTCTAGGTAAAACCATTATAGCATTGTATAATTAAAATGAAAAGCCCCCAAAATTAATTGGGGGCCTTTCTTGGATTAATTCCTAATTAGGAAGCAACCTTAACGTTCTTTACAACTACCCAAGCGTCTGCCTGCTCGATTTGAACGCCAACACGAGTATACATTGTGTACTCGATTGAGTCCTTACGTGGCCAGAAGAATCGGTAAACAGTTACGTCACGCTTAACACCAACAACAACGTTGTTAGGGAATGTCAAGTGAACATCTCCGTGTGATCCTGTAGCCTGTGCGTAATCGCCAGTCTGTGTCTCTGGAAGAAGTGGAACTTCAACGATTGGAATACCGAAAGCGTATGGAGCTACGTATCCTGCTGGTCCACCTAGTGGCGCAACATCTCCACGGATGATGCCTGAAGCAATATCCTGTGGGTTAACATTCTGAATGTTTTGTGATGTTGAGTATAGGTAATCCTGGATCAAGTTTGATCCTGCAAGGAAGCGTAGGTCTGTACGACGCTGCTTGTACTTACGTGGAAGTGCCTTAAGTGCTGAGTTAAATACAGCACGAGAAAGTCCTGCACCTGCTGCGTCTACGACGTGTGCATTTGCCTTGGCCTTCTTTACAACACCATCAAATGCCTTGTATAGAGCATCTGAAGAAAGTGCTGTGTTACCGTTAAGTAGAACGTCTTCAATATCGTTTCCAGCCTGAGTTGCCATCATACGTGCGATGTGGTCTTCTAGATCTGGACCTTCGATATTGTCTTCTAGTGACTCTGTTGAGAGCTCCCAGTCAAGACGTAGCTTCTTTGTTGTGAGAGAGATCTTTGAGAATGTGACTGCAGCGTTAACGCCTGTGTTGTCACCTTCTGAAGCGAGCTTCATAAGCTTCTCGCCTACGCCGATTCTGTCGATTTCTGTTGTGTCAGACTTCATTCTAACTGTACGTGCGACTTTTCCGATTACGGTTGCGTCGAACATATAGTCTAGGAAACGAGCTGATTGCTCTGGGTTGAGAAGACCACCATTGCCGTTTTCAGACGCAGTGTGAATTCCATCTCCACCAGTTGTGGATGCGAAAGTACCTGTAGCTGTTGTACCAGCTGCGATTGCTTTCTCTAATGTTTCATTACTCATATTATTTCACCTACCCTAGTTAAATATTTCGTTTACGGAACCGAGGAAAGAACCGTTCCATTTTGATTTGTTTGTTGCTAATACCGCAGACCCGCCAAGGTCTGAGGACTTCTTGATTGCTGTATCGCCTTCTACGGCATCTACACGCTTTTGAACACCATCAATGGTGCCCTTTATTTCTGTTACAGCTGCACTAAGTGCGCTGTGCTTTTCTGCTAATTCTGTAATCTGAGCATTTAAGCCCTTGCTAAAAGTCTCTACAGTTTCTTTAATTTCAGAAACCTGCAATGCATTTGCCTCTGTAGCCTTGCTAAGAGTATCTGCAAAGAATCCCTTTAGGTCTACTAACATTTTTGCAAAATCAGGCTCTTGAACTTCAACTGCAGCTGATGCATCTGCATCTACTGACTTAAAGACATTTACAGAAGCAGAATCTGCATCTTCTGCTTCAGCAGCTGGTGCATCTTCGACGGCTTCGACCTTAGTCTCTGCCATGGTCTCTTCAACGACTACAACTTCTTCAGCAGCTGGTGCTTCCACAACTGGTGCTTCTGCTGCAACTGAATCTGTACCGTGTACGTTTAGTTTTTCCACTTCATTACCTCCTTGTACGTTTGCCTGTTTTGCTATTGTTTGTGTTGCAGGCAACGGAACTCTTGACTTCTTAAATGAAGCAAGAACTTTGTCTATCTCTTTTGATTTGTTTATGTCTGAGCTTTCAACCCAGCCAATTAGCGTAGCTTCTTTTCCAGTTACTGGAGAAGAGTATGTCTTGTCTGTCGAGATGAAAACAGAGTCGCTATCTTCGCAATAAAAAATATTTTCTGTGACAACCTCTGTTGCCATTCCTTTAAAAATAAGCTGACCGTTTGCCTTTTCAATTGAAATAATATTACACATTTCATTGGCTGGTGAATCTACAATTGAAAGTTCTACTAGATCATATTCTTTGATAAATCTAACAGTTTCTCCTGTTGACTTATTAATCTCATTGTCTGCATCTTTAATTTTTCCGCCGATTGAAAATCCAGATAAAGTTCCATCAAGAACTTTTTCCCAAGTATCCTGTGCGCCCTTTGATATGTATGAAGTTACATAAACGCCATTATAAAATTCTTTTGATTTTTGATCGTAGTAGGTTTCTGGTTTAAAAGAAACAACTTTACCAACTGCAAGTGGCTGATGCATCTCTCTAAGATTTCCTCTAAAAGCTTCAAATGCTTTTAGGCTCGCCTCTGCTGTTACGACATCACCAGTCTGATCAACATTGTCTAACGTTGCAAATCCAGACACAGTTCTATTCTCTCTGTTTACTTTTGTAAACGGAACAGATAAATGAAGGTTTTGGCCGTCAGAGGACCACTGACTTTTTTCGATGTTCATATGCTTAATTTTATACTTATCTATCTAAAAAGGCAAATCGTAGTCAATTAGATTCAGTCGACTTGACTGCCGTCGCCTTTTGGATTTCTTGCTTCTCCTGATTTGTCTGGAGAGGCTGCGGATCTCTCTGAATCTCTGGCCCTAGTTTTGCCAGCAGTTGCTCTTTGATCTGCTGCCTGCTGAGGTTTTAATTCAACCATTTCGTCTCCGCCATCTACTGGAATCATACCCTTTCTAATTCTAACTTCGTTAGGGGTAATTACCTGCATTCTTAAATATCTTTCATCTATTTGAGATTGCGTATCTTCGTCGGTCAAAGTGAGCTCTTCGAATTTAATTTTTAGAGCATCTGTTTTTTCTTCAATTATTGCATTAATTCTTTTTTCAAGTCTCATTTGTGCTGGTCTACAGACCTGCTCTTTAAATGTCTTGTCTGCATCACGAGCATTCGCAAGCGATACTCCTTCTGGGACTCCAATTTTAGTAATTGGAACTCTGTGGGCCAATAAAATTTCATCTCTATTAGACTGTCTATATACATTAAATGATGACTCTTGGGCTCCAGCCTCGACTGGCTCCATTTTAAATTCTACTTTATTATCTTGAGTGTCTGCTGGAAGTGGGATATAAAGAGATCTATGATTCTTTCCTTTTAGACCTACCTGGAAAAACTCAAGTAGTTTTCTTTCTGACTCTGGGGAAAGCTTTGCACCCTTTACAGTAATAATATATCTTGGGACCGCTTTATTTTCAAAGTAGTCCAGGTTATATCTGCCAGCAAATTCATTTCCAGCAAGTGGTACTTGGGCTGCTACTATGTCTGGAATGCCATAATAGTTATTCATTGGAGTGTACTTCTTGAGATGAATAATTTCATTTGGTCTATCTTCTACATCACCGATTGGATTTGGTGTTTCTAGGTCTCCAAAGTTTCTAAAGAATACAGCCTTGCCATAAAGCAATTGCATAAATCCATCACGAAGTCTTCTTACTCTCATTGTTTTAGCTGGGATATGACCAATATATCCTATGTCTCCTGCTGTGGTTCTTCCTATTTCAATGTATCCATTGCCTGTAGCTTCTAAATCAGTATATACTTTAATTAAAGTTTCTGTGAAAGTGTCTTCATCATTAGTAGAATCAATCCACTCCTGAAGATCTTGCTTTAACTTATTAAGCTTTCTTCTGGCTCTCTCTAATTGCTTGTTGTCTGATATTGCGTCAATTGCGTCATTGGTTTTTCTTGTTTCAGAAAACGAATATCCTAGCCCAACTATGTTTGCAACCTTTGCATTGATTGCTGCATAGTTATATGTTGATACTTCGTATACTTGTGAAAGATACTCTAAATTATATATTGGTTGAACAAGGTCAAACATAGCGTAGCCAGTTACCGCCTGCTGCAATAAATTCTGCTGTGTTGCTGCTCCGTCTTTGCCAGTAAATGATTTTGCAAAATCTCTATTTACTTTTCTCTTAAAGTTTGTGCCAAGGCCTCTTACTTTTTTAAGTTCTTCTATGCCTATTGCAAATGGATCGACGTGCTCTTTTTCTTTCTTAAAAGAAAATAAATCAGAGCTATTTTTTACAGATACCTCGTAAGAATCTTCTGGGCCATCTTCTAAAAATTGTGTCATGTTACTGAGCCCCCTCGAAGAACTGAATCTTTATATTCTCCAATATCTAATGGGTCTGGTGTAAGTCCCCATTTTAGTCTTTGGTTTTGATACTCAAACTCTTCATCATCTATTTTGCGTCTGCCCGCTAAAAATTTTGGTTGTCCCTCATAAATACCATAGTGTCTTACAGCATCTGCTAGCGTAGCCATTCTAGAACGATTACCCTTTTTAGATGTTATAGACAAGAAGTTACCATCATCGTCACCAATCCAGCGTCCGTCTGGCATTTCCCAAACATATATTCCTAGAGTTGTCTCTTCGATAACTTGACTTTTTTGATTTAAGATTTCCATATGTAAAACAGTTTATCATTATTTCTAGCAAAAGTCCAGCCTGTGTGCCATGACAATGCACTTTTTTTAATAATTGTGTAGGCTATTCGCCAAATGACCTTACGAAATAGGAGGTTCCGTCAAGACCCTGACTGCTTTCAGATACAGTTAGCCCTGGATCAACCACAATTTTTGAATTATCTGAGCAATACAGTCTATAGTTATTGGCTGCCTCTGTAGGGGTAAATACCTTTTCATAAAAAGCTATATTGTTGTATAGGTTTGAAGTTCCATACTCTGTGTCTAATTGATTTTGATTAAACTTAATGTTTAAGGCAGGCTGGCTCAAGACTATTAATATATGGTGTGATACGTCGTTTAGAAGAAATGTAGATATGTTGGCTTCCGATGTTCTATCTATACCGTTTACATATATAGCAGAAATTCCAGCTTTTGTTATTGCTCCATTTGCCCCCCACTTAATTGATGAAGACGCTGAAGAGAATAATACATTCTGCCCCGCCCGTGGTGTAAAGAACATCTCTATTGTACGTGGCTCAATAGAAAGGTCTACCGAGAATCCATGTCCAGAATACATAGATATACCATTATATTTATTTTGCATTCTTACTGGATAATTATATTGACCTAGAGCGTAGTCGTATTCCGAATATATCTTTGAGCCAGAGTTATCTGAATAGAAATCTTTATTTGAATACATATCAATTTCTAGCTTATTAAAATACGGAAGATCAAAGGATGAGTCATCTGTGGTCATGGTCACTCTTATATCAAATATCGGGCTCTCTGAGTTTTGGTTTTTGTTGTAATAAGGCATGGGTGAATTATTCTTACATATTTCCCATGGCTGATCTGGTATCTTTATTTCAACTAAAACATTGTCTACGTCTTGACCATAGGAAAGTCTAGAAGAAACAATATCTTCAGGGTTTGAAATATATAGTCTGTCTTCAAACACAAAAGATTTTGATTCTGCTATATCTGTTTTTTCAAACTCAATCCTATTGTAAACAGAATTATAATATCCGTCTCCAGAAGCAATTTCTTCTAAGCTTTTTATTCCAGGATATGTGTATGAAATGTCTGGTCTTATTGATGTTGAATTTAATGAGAAAAATATTCCATTGTTTGAATAAACAATTTGTGAATACTTAGTTTCTTTATACCCAGACACATAGTGATTTAATATTTTTTGTTCAGTTAGCTCGTAAGCATAAATTGCTGCTGAATCAACAATAAACTTTTTTCCTACATTAGCTGGGCCTAAAGATAAATTTAAGCTTGTATTGGTAAATTTAAAGCCCTTGGTGACTGGACTTTCGGAAGCTATTTTGCCGTTTACATACAAAGATATTTTATCCTTGGAAAATATTCCAACGACATGCATAGCCTCATTTTTTGTGACTTTGTGCCAAACGGATTGTGTGGCGCTGCATTTAAAAATAATGTTTTCATTTTTATAGAATAGGCCAATTGAGTTTGCAGCATCTCCCATAATAAGATATTCTTCGTTGTCATCTTTGTCTGGACTAAACCATATTTCGAATGCAAATGCGCCGTCTGGATTTCTATTCATTCCAAGACCTAGTGCTTTCAGGCTTATTTGAGCATCTTCATTTATCTCAGTTCCTCTAACTCCCGCCCCAATAATAGGAAGCACTTCCATGCTTGAAGTATTAATTGCATACCCTTCCATGGAGTTTCCAGTGTAATCAATTATTGGCAACCCACTAACGGCAGCATATGAAACTCCGTTGTCTCTTAAGTCTGCGTATGTTGAATATAGTGTAGTTAGATTGCTGTATACTCCAGCTTCACCAGAACGAACTTCATCCAATAAGAAAAATGCAACTGGATTATCTTTTAAGACAGTGTATTTATATGACATGTCTTAATTCTCTTCTAAGGCTTTAACTCTCGCTGTAAGCTCTTGAACTGCTTTTATTAGTGGTGAAATAAATTGATCGTATCTTAATCCCTGCATTGAGTCTTCTTGAGACATGTCTATTTTTACCCATCCCGCAAAATCTTCTACTCCAGACTGATCTAAAACCTCTTTAACTTCTTGTGCTATTAATCCGTAATGAGTTCTTGTTCCAGGAACTGAAACTATATCTCCGTCAACTACTTCTTTACCGCCTTCAATAAATTTATAGCTAACTGGACGTAAAGAATTAACAAAGTCCAAGCCGAGAAGTGAGTCAGAAACTCCTGTTTTCAATCTTTCGTCAGATGTATTTATTGTTCCTGTGTTAGAGTATATTGTTTTCCAAAATCTATTTGATGCTACTCCAGCACCTGCATCTATAGGCTGGCCTATTGAGTATAAGTTGTTTGCTAGTGGATACCAGTTTGAATTTACTCCATAACCAGATGTTGTAGGTATGTTTAATGAAATAGTTGTTGGTATTGGATCTATTGTTGCGCTTGATCCAGGAATTCCTTGTGGTCCTTGAGCACCTGTTGCACCAGTTGCCCCCCTTGGAATCGTAAATGCAAATACAGCATTTGTAGCTGTTCCAGTATTAACTACTGAAGCATTTGTTCCAGCCGCACCTGTTGTAGTTGTTCCAACTGCTAAGGTTGTAGGGCCCTGTATCCCTTGTGGCCCTTGTGGACCCGCAGGCCCTTGTGGCAAAACTAAATTCAATACTTGAGATGGGCTAGTTCCAGTTATTGTTGCACTTGCAGACACGCCTTGGTCAACAGTTCCTATTGATAAAACATTAGATGGGCCTGGCCCACCAATTATTCCATCGACACCTCTTGGTAAAACTAAATTGAGTATAGCAGCCTCTGGGGTTCCAACATTTACTACAGAGGCTGGAGTTGATGCGCTAACAGTTGTTACAGTACCTATTTCTAAGGTTCCTGAAGGGCCCTGTGGGCCAGGATGATCATCCAGATAGGCATCTACATCAGCGGCAAGGTATCCGAGGTCTCTAGGGACATCTGGAGTATCTGTATATTGTGGGTATCTAAACCCTTTGCCTGTTGTGCTCATTTTTTTATTATACCACCTATCTACTTAATATATACATGTGCTGGGCTCATGTACCTTGTGCCAGAAATAATAGGCTTTACTTCATGTAGGTATGGAAGTTGTGAGGGGAACATAATCATGCTTCCAGCCTTTGGCTTAAGTGTGATATTTTGATTTGGGAAATGAATTTCCCCTCCCTCGTAATCATCGTTTATGTATGCAACAAGAGAGAATGCTAAAGTAGAGTCTCCGTCTTGTCCATCAAAATGAGGCCCCATGTATTGACCTTGATTCCATTTTTTAATAGGCAATTTGCTTAGTGGTAAATTGTAATTATTTTTATCTAATCCGTGTCCAGATAGATATCTTTCTGAACACATTTCAAATGCCATCGAAAAGCTATTTCCAATATATAGTGTTTTTTTATCTATTGAATCAGATCCAGTTGTATCTTTTAAATTAGAGGTGATTATATTTTTAGTAGCACCATATACAAAAGAGCTATCGTCGCTTGCCGTCCAGTTTTCCCATTTTGATATTCTTTTATATGAAAGCGGATCTGAGTCTATTTCTTCAATAAACTGTTTTAAATGTTCTGGATAGCTAAGAGCATTTTCCCAATACCATATTTGTGGATCCAGCACTTGTAAATCAAACATTACAAATTGTTTGAACTCTATTTGATTCTGCATGTTATCCCTCTACTTCTGATGCTGGATACTGTTCGCCTTTAGGTGTTATTCTTATGCCTTTATTTCTGTAGTCTTCCCACTCTATGGCTTGTTCTGCTTGCATTGCCCTAACTTCAGCAAGCTCTGCGGCCCAGGCATCTCTAACTTCTTGAGGATAATCTTCTTCTTCTCTGTCATCCCAAAATGATCCAAGTGTGTATCGTATTGATTTTTTAACCGTAGTAACTTCATGCATATTATGAAAACCACCAGCAAAAGTTACAAGGGTTCCAGTTTTAGGAACGATTGTTAATCCGTGTTTAAAGTTTAGTACTCCATCTTCAAAGTCGTCATTTAAATACAGAAAGGTTGCGTATCTACTTCTAGTAAATGCTCCAGATACACCTTCATTTGAAGTATTATCGGAATGCATATTGGCAAATGCTCCTGGTGCCCATCTTTGTGAATGCCAGCTTATTTGAGACATTTGTTCTGGATCTTTGCCAGCCATATCTGCTGTTGCGTTTATGACTCTTTGTCTAAGGTCTTGAAAAAAATCTCCTGGCAAGCCACAGGCAATTGTGTCTGGGTCATTTAGTTCTGGAGTTCCAGAAGAGTATGACTCATAAAAAGAAATTGGCATCCATCTTAGCTGATCTTTTTCCATTTTAATTGCTAACACATTTATAATTGCTTCACATTCTTGCTTGGTAAGAAAGTTGTCATAAGACACAATGTCTTCTTTATGTCTTGTTATAACCATTTCTCTTTCCATATTTTATTGCCCTCCCATATCTTGAGGGTTATACTCTTCGTATGAGACAACAGATCCGTCTTTAAAATATACCATGTTTCTTTTATCTTCATAGTCTATTCTTTTGGCTTCCATTTGTGCCCACTTGTATGCACCATAACGTCTTTGATTAGCCAGCCATTCTTCTGTTCCATTATGAGGAACCATTATAAAGTTTCTAACAAAAAACTTTTCATTTGTATTAATTGTTTTAACACCATGAAAATATGGTTCAACAGAAGGAAATACTAGGATATCTCCTGAAACTGGTTTGTGATTTATAAATTTGCCATCTACGTAGAACTCTATATCTCCACCATCATAGTCATCATTAATATACATGGTGCATGTCAAAAAGAACTTGTCTCCAGGCATGTCTCTTTGAGACGTAATGTGGTCAGTATGATACTGCATAGTCATATTGTTCTGAAGCATATCTATTTTTGCATTATATTTAGAGTACGAGCATCCGCTAAAACGCCATCCTTCTGGAAGATCAATATTGTGTCTTTCTACATAATCTAAAACAACCTTAGTATATGCGTCTTCTATCTCATCAACAAAGGCTTTTTCTTTTATAAACATTTCAGAGCTAACTATGTCTGTCGAGCATTCTGACATCTCTTTTTTTTGCGTATATGTTCCAAAATGTGACCACTGATCCCAAGCTTTCAAAAAATACTTACCATTTGATTTTTTTTCTGACTCATTCATTGTTGCATAAAGTTCAGATGGGTTATTCAAAACATTTCTGTATACATCTATATTTGGGTAAATCTCTACATATTCTAAATTGCTCATGGCTGTCTTTCTCCTGTATGCTTAGTTATCGTCCAAAAAAATGGCGACGTAAATCTATTACCAGATTTAACTGGCCTAACTCCATGCGTATAATTCATGTCGCCTGGAAAAAAATATGCTGCTCCAGCTACTGGTTTAAATTCAATTCCGTGTTGAGGGAAATAAAGTTCTCCGCCTTCATAGTCGTCATTAAAATAAAATAGTCCAGCTAGATCATACCATGGAAAGTCGTTTGGCCTTCCTTTTTCTGGTCCAGAATGAAACTCTTTGTCTGCATGAGGCTCTTGCCTTGCTCCTACTGGCCAACGCACAATTGCTGGTCCAGTCTCTTTTGCATCTACGTTAAAAAATGCATCTACTTCTATTTTTAATCTATTTATCATGCTATATATTAACTCAAGTATGCTTGGGTCTGAGGCCATAAGAGAGTTGTACGTACATACACGATCTTCCCAAATTGTATGGTCGTATAAAACTAGCCCATCTTCATCTCTATGTGTTTCTGTAATATCCCAAATTTTATTGTTTAATGCAAAATTCATTAGCGTTTCTCTTTCTTCTAAAGAAAGAAAATCTTTTATTTCAACAATATTGTCTGAAGAGTTCCCAAAAAATCCAGATGGAGTTATAGACTTAGGTGCTTTACCAGCCCAATCATTTTGTGCTTTCATTTTTGCCTCCATAACTCATTATAGCATTATTAACTTTTAATCTTATTGACTTTACCTGATGAGAGCCAATTTTTCTTTTTAAATGATCAACTGCGTCTCTGTAGAAGTTAGACCATGTTCCAGATTGATTTAAAGCTCTAATAGCTTCAGAGTAGTCATTAGGATTTTCTATATCATTATATACTGGCTTTGGGAATTCAGAAAGTGGTTTAAAAATCATTTCTGAATTATTCAATGACTCTAAATCTATTGGCATTACAGATATAACTGGGGTCCCAGCTTTTATTGTTATAACCTCATTTGGTTTTGTTATCATCCAGGCAATAGGCAACTCTCCTGTAAAAAACGAACTACTAATTAGTGTTGTAAATGGAACTGCACCATCAATAAATAAATTTGGTACTGGCATTGATAATAGACTTAAATTTTCACTGGTTTTAAAAACTAGTCCACTATAAAAACTAATTGTTGCATTCGCTCTGCCAGGATAAGCATATTTTTCTCCAGATAATATTTTTACATGATCTGAACTGCTATCAGATATTCCATCCCAAATAAAAGATATGTCTTCTGGAAAAGATATTCCCCATCCCAATTGATTTGTTAGGCTAACTGGAAAACATTTATAGGCATGAGACTCAAACGTCTCTTCCATCCAACTTCTTTTTGCAGAAAGTGGTTCAAGTACTCCTAGGCACTCTCTAGTATTAAATACTTCTATCCTATACATGAGAATTTTTACCAGTTTTTGAATCTTCTTCAACCCATTTTGCTCTCATTTGCATAAACTCTGGTCTGTGTGCATGATCATTATAATCTAGCATAGTAACAATTGAAAACTTCATTCCAGATTCAACTGGCATTGCTCTATGTGAAAATAAATATGTAGATGGGAATATGTATAGGTCTCCCGCCTTTGGCTTAATGTCTAAATTTAATTTAGGGAAATAAAGGTTTCCTCCTTCATAATCATCATTGACATATGCTACCAAAGAAACTGTAGCGCTGTATGAAAATCCATGATCTGCATGCTCTTGGAAATGCTGACCCTTGCCATAGCGGATACAATTCATAACTTCCCAATAGTTCATTTTTACATTATACATTCCACAATAATCATCCACTGCTGGAGACTGATGATTTTTTAAATCCCGCCATAGATCATTGACTAAATTTTCTGTTTCAGAATTAATATTTACAACTTCACCAACTTTAATATCTTCACAATCCCTGTATGAAGGTCTCTTTTCGCTATAACCTACAAAGCCAAAAGTCCATTCGTACCTGGAGTCTCCATCTCTAATAGCAGATTCTCCAATTTTATTTAATCTATCAATCACATTGATTTCTTTTTTAATTACATCTCGATAAACCCAAATACCAGGAGCAAGCTGCTCTTTTGAAGAAAATAAATAATTGTTATTAAAATTTGTCATAAATACATTGTATCATTTGTATATATACAGCACAATAGCAGGGGTTTCCCCCTGCTATTGTTTTTTTATTTTTTAGTAAGCTCTTAGGCCCGTAAAGCCAAATCTCGGTGGGGAGAAGAACCCTGGTGGGGAGAAGAAGCTTGGTGGGGCAAAGAAGCTTGGTGGGGCAAAGAACCCTGGTGGGGCAAAGAACCCTGGTGGGGCAAAGAACCCTGGTGGGGCAAAGAAGCTTGGTGGGGCAAAGAAGCTTGGTGGGGCAAAGAACCCTGGTGGGGCAAAGAACCCTGGTGGGAAGAACGGTGGGAAGAACGGTGGAGAGAAGAACGACGGTGCAAGCGTAGTAACTGTATTAGAGTTATTTGATGCAGCAGATCTTCCATTAGCATTATCTGCGTATACGTTATAATACTGTGATGTTCCAGCAGTATCTGATATCGATATAGATAAGTTAGTTGTATTTCCAGTTGTTCCATCATTACCTTGAACAAAGTAGTTAGTGATTGGCTTTCCACCTGTTGCAGGTGCTGCCCACTGAACTGTATTTGCATTAACTCCAGCTGTTGCTGAAGCACTTGTTGGGGCAGCTGGCTTTGTTGTTGCTGTAGCTGATGCTGTATTAGAGTCTACTGATGTTCCATAAAGATCAACTGCTTTTACTGTGTAAGAGTAAGAAGTGCCACCAACTAGTCCAGTATTAGAGAAGGTAGTAGTAGGAGCATTTACTGTTCCTACCTCTACTCCGCTTCTAAAGATTTTGTATTGGGTTGGTGCATTTCCTGCTGCAGGTGCTGTCCATGAAAGGTTAATCATTCCATCGTTAAAGTTCCGTTGGTTATTAACTCCATTTAAATGATCTGCTGCGGTTAGCCCAGTTGGTGCATCTGGGCCAATGAAGTTGTCTTGAGCTGATGCTCTTCTACCTATATTTTTTGACATTTTATTCTCCTATTTCCCAATTATGCTTTCAAGTCTCCAGCAAGTAACCAGGTGTCTGTTGCGACCTTGGTTATTGTTGCTGATGAATGAAGTGCTCTAAGCTTTAATCCTGGAGTTCTTAAAATTGTAACTCCTGCTGCTTCTGCAAATGCTGCGTCTGTTCCTGCTGACTGGTAGAAGCTTATTGAAGTTCCTACTGGATAAGCTGTAGTTGCATTTGCTGGAACTGTAATTGTGTGTGCTCCAGAAACTGGAATTAATTGATCCCGTAGACCTAAACCACCTGTTGAAAGGTTGTATGCTGCTCCAATTGCTGTTCCAATTGTTGTTAGAGAAGGAACTCCAGCTTTTGTCTGTGCTCCGTCTGTAAATGCTACACCAGATGCTGCAACTGTTACTGTACCAGTAAATGTTGGATTAGCAATTGGTGCGTAGGTTGTTGCTGCTGTAGCAGATGCTAGCTTTGCGTTTAGTGCTGTTGTTAATGCTGTATCGTTTATTGATAGTACTGAAGAGTATGTTGTTCCATCATTTGTGAACTCCCATACATCTGTAGACTCATTCCAACGCATTTGAACCGCATTAGAATCTCCACGCATAATTCTTAGTCCAGCGTTTTCTGTTGGAGTTCCAGTAGTAAAATTACTGTTTAAATCAATGATATTGTCAGCCAAACTAATTGTTTCGCTGTTAACAGTTGTAGTTGTTCCGCTTACTGTTAGGTTTCCACCAACAACAAGGTTTCCATTTACTTCTGCATTATCATTAAGATAAACTTTTCCTGTGCCGTTTCCTGATAATGATAAGTCTGTATCTGCTGTCTTGCTGGCAATTGAGTCAACCTTTACTGTATTAGAGAAGTTGATTCCATTTCCATCAGCACTTGAAATATTTGCGCCTGATTCCATAACAAGAGGGCCCTTAACATTAACTACGCCTGTTCCTGTTGGATCAAACTCGATATTACCACTTCCGCTTGTTCTTAAACCAAGGTTCTCATTAATGTCTGCAGAAACAACAATTGCTCCTGATTCATCTTGAAGAACTTTCTGTCCATTAACATAAAGTGATCCTGGACCAACATAGATATCTTTCCACATTTGAGTAGGAGAACCTAGGTCATATGTATTATCTACAGATGGGACTATGTTTCCGCCAACTGTAGCTCCATTAATTGTTGGGCTTGTTAGAGTCTTATTTGTTAGTGTTTGTGTTCCAGTTGTTGTTACTAGAAGTGATGTGTCTGCAATGCCGTGGACATTTGTTGTATCGTCATTGTGTGTTGATACTGCTCCATCTGCATATGACTTTGTAGCTAGAAGTGATGTATCTGCAATTCCATGTACATCAGTTGTATCTGATGAGTGGTTTGTAAGAGCTGTTGCAGCTGATTCGAACTGAGTTTGAATTGAAGATGTAACTCCATTTAGGTAGCCAATTTCAGTTGCATCAACTGATCCAATTGTTGTTGTAGAAGGAAGAACAACTGATCCAGTTAAATTTGGTGAATCAATTGTTGCTTTTAAGTCTAATGCTTGAGTTAATCCAGCAATCTTTGATTGAGCAATTTCTGCTGTAGCTGAGATCTTTGCATTTGTAATAGCCGAATCCGCAATTTTGTTAACTGTTACGGCATCATCTGCAATTTTAATATCAGTAACTGAATTATTTGCAATTTTGTCAGTAGTTACAGAACCTGCAAATATTTTATCTTCGCTAACTGCGTCATTTGCAATCTTAATTCCAGTAACTGCATCATTTGCAATTTTAACTTCAGTAACTGAAGCTGCTCTAATTTTGTCAGTAGTTACAGAACCTGCAAATATTTTATCTTCGCTAACTGCATCATTTGCGATTTTACTTTCAATAACTGCATCATTTGCAATCTTGACTGAAGTAACTGCATCATTTGCAATCTTGACTGAAGTAACTGAAGATTCTGCAATTTTAGCTGATGTTACGGCATCATCTGTTATTTTAGCTGTTGTAACAGAATTATCTGGAACCTCATTAAGCTTTGCATCTAGTTGCTCTTGAATGTTTCCAGTAACATCAGAAAGCATCTGAATCTGTTGTGGTCCAACTGCTCCTATCTGAGCTGCAGTAGCATATATTTGACCAACTTCAAGAGGTGATCTTGTGTATGTAGTAAAGTCTACTACAGTTGTAGGCTCTGATGTAACTCCTGAGAAAAGCTTCCAAATTCCGTCAGAAGCATCACGTACAAGACCAGCATGCTGATATGTTCCATTATTGAATGCTCCCACAACACCAATGTCAAGGACGTTGGATTGGTTGCCATCACCAATGTAAATCATTGGGTCATCATACGAAACATTTGTTGAGTTAACTGTAGTTGAAGTTCCGCTAACAGTTAAATTGCCGCTAATATTTACATCATTTGCTGTTAGCAAATTTTCTGAAACAAGGTTCGTTCCTGTTATTGTGTTTCCGAATATATTTTCACTTGTACTGATAACCCCATTAAAATTATTTAATGCAATTTGTGCTACTGGAATTTTAGTATTTGTGTCAAGTGAGGCAACTCCATTTTGAGCTCCTCTGTCTGAAACTGGAATATAATCTCCCAAAGAGTTATTAACTCCACTTATTGCGTTATCTGTATAATCCTCTGCCGCTGCTAGTGCTGCGTTGGCCTTTGAAGTTGCATCTGCTGATGCAGTTGCTTCTGCTGCTGTTTTTGCTGCAGCTGCTTCTGATGTTGCAAACGCTTTTGTAGAAATAACATCTGTATCAACAGTTATTGTTATTGTGTTTGTACCATCATTATAAGTCTTTGTTAATCCAGCACCCATTGAAAGAGCCTGATCTATAGCATCTTGGGAAATTTCACCAATTGCTGCTGTGTCGGCTGCTGCATATGAAAGAGCGGTCCATGTAGATGAACCATTACCGAATTTAAATTTATTAGTGTTTGTTTCAACACCCATTTCACCTGCAGCTAATACTGGATTAGCTGCGGTCCATTCTGAAGATAAACCTCTACGTACTTGAATTCTTACTGTTGACATTATGCCACCCCTTTAATTTGATATATTGAAATTATAGCATTAAAACTGTTATATTTAAGCATCATGCTACTAATGCTCCTGAATCGAAAGTCATTCCAAACTCTGAAGTACTTGGATCTCCGCCAGATAAGAACTTACTAGTTCCTGTTGGAGTCACTCCATTTGCTTGAATTATATATGTTGGTTGACCATTGTAATCAATAGCCAATCCTACATCCATAAATGAAAGCATTTCAGCTTCATTTGGAATTTCTGAGTATAAAGCAATAGGCTGCCAAGTTCCATCTACTTGAATCTTTAGCCTATTTGTTTGTGTATCAAATGATATCGGGGCTGTCCCTAAAACAATATCTGAGCTAAATGTTGCTGTTCCAGCTACATTTAGGCCATTCTTTACTTTAAAATTTTTATTTTCTGTTGCCATTTAAGTTCACATATCCCCTAAGTGTTTTTTTGTGGGGGATTTTTAAGGAATCCCCCAAAACCTTTATTTAATTACTTAAGTAATGTTCCAGATACTTTAACTGTTGAGTTGTCTGTTGGTGTAACCTTTACGATAACATTTGCACCAGATACTTCTGCTGTAATTGTTCCTCTTGATCCATTAGTTCCAACAATTGCATATTCTGTAATTGCTACGTTATCTGATGAATCTAGGGTTACTAGGATTTCTGAAATTTCATTGTGTGTTCCATTGTCAATTTTAACAAGGAGCTTAGCTGAACGATAGTCAGCCTTTGCCCACTGATAAGCTGTTCCAGGAACTGTTGCTGTTCCAGAAGATGATGCTGCAATTTGCTTTGCCTGATCATTTACATTTAGCGCTGTGAATGCTGTTGTGCCGTTTTGCTGAGCTGTATTAGCTGCTGCTGCAGTTGCTTCTGCTGCAGTCTGTGCTGCTAACGCAGAACCTGCTGCATCGTAGTTTACGGCAAGACCATCGGCGTATCCTTGTGCTGCATTCTGTGCTGCTGACGCAGAACCTGCTGCATCGTAGTTGATTGCAAGTCCGTCTGCGTAGTCTTCTGCTGCTTCTTGTGCTGCTGCTGCTGCACCATACATATCGTATGCTGCTGCTGTTGCTGCAACGGCTGCTGTGTTAAAGTCTGATATATCTGCTGAATCAAGGCCAGTTACAGAAATAGTTGATCCTGTAATGTCAATATTTGATCCTGCAGTTAGCGTATCTTGCTTACCTGCAAGTCCGTCTGTTACATCAGATGAATTAGCTTTTGTTCCAACTAATGTTGTTAAGTTAGAAATGGTATCTGGTGAATCACCAAGTGCTGCTGCTAACTCATTAAGAGTATTTAGAAGTTCTGGTGCAGAATCTACAAGATCTGCAACCTTTCCGTCTGTGTAAGTATTTGCTGATGCAAGTGCTGCGTTAGCCTTAGATGTTGCATCTGTTGCTGCTGCAGTAATTGCTGCAGACTGTGCTGCATTTGCCTTTGAAGTTGCATCTGCTGATGCAGTGGCCTCTGCTGCTGCTTGAGCGGCGTTAGCCTTTGCAGTTGCATCCGCTGCTGCAGTTGAAACTGAAGCTGCATCTCCTGAAACTCTTAGTGCTGCTTCTGCTGCAACCTTGGTTGTAGCATCTGTTGCTGCTGCAGTAATTGCTGCAGACTGTGCTGCATTTGCCTTTGAAGTTGCATCTGATGCTGCAGTTGATATTGCTGCTGCTTGAGCTGCTGAGGCTGATCCGTATGAATCAAATGTATTTGCATTTACTGTGAGGTTACCAGCACCATCAACATTAAATACGCCTGCATCAACAGACTTTACAAGAGTTGCTCCACCAACGAGGTTGAGGATATAGGCGTTTCCGCCTGTCTCTGTAAGTATATTTTGGCCGCCGATTGTACCTGTTGCGCCTTCGACGATAAGGCCACTTTTAATTCTAAAATTCTTTACTACTGTTGCCATTTATATGACTCCTCTTACTGCTTTTTTTATTATGCCTTTAATGCTGTTCTTACAAATCTTACTGCGATTTCACCAGAAACAGGGGTGATTCTTAAACTAATTATACCTGAATTTTCTTCAAAGGTATAAGTAAATAAGCTATTGTTTGTGTTTGATATGATGTTAGACTCTGATACTAGCATGTCTAGGCCATCTTGTGTTGCCATGATCTCAGATGCATACACATCTGATCCCTTTGTAACTTGTAGATTATACTTTACTGTTTTCCATGTGCTTTTTGCAAATGAGTCTACATTTGTTGGATTTTCAATCCCATAAACTGTAAGGTCATTATTTCCTTCTAGACCAAGCAGTTCTGTTATTGTGTCTGTGTTGTTGTCTAGATCTCCTAAGATAGAAACAATATCGTTAATTTTATATGTTAGTGAATCTGGATCCTGTGAACCATCTATTCCAACTTTTACCTGAAGTGCTTCAATTGCATCATTTGCATTTGCATGCTGCTCAGAATGTGAAGGGGCTGATAACTGATCAGTCCCGTTTGGATTAATTAATTCATCTAGATTGTTTGGATAATTGGTGGCCACTGGCTACCTCCTTGAGCTTTGCTTTCTTGTTTAATTATACACTATTTTATTCTTTAAATATCAAATAAATAGTTTACCATTTGCCCAATGGGCACTTGGCTGCCTGTAGCTTTGTTTTTAGATTCATTATACATCCGCATTTTTTGCATTGAGATGTAAGGCTGATTAATTCTGGGCATGATCTGCATATAGACATTCTTGAATTTGATACCTCTTCTTCGGCATGCATTGTCATTGGATTGAGAAGGTCCAAAGGAGTAACTCCATTTTTTTCCTTGTACTCTTGCCACCTTGATTTAGACACAATATCCCCTTTAAATAAGTAAAATACTATTATACATTAAGTGTTATCTGTTTGTCTATTCTGAATTGGATGCCATTCTAAAAGAGAAGACATATTAGCATTTAAAATAGTAAATTTTTCTCCATCAAATGTTGCGTGTGGAGAAACTACGTACATCCCATACGGGTAATCTAATAAATTTAATACCTGTGGGTTGCTCAAAAGAATACTGCCAAAATACTCTGAAGTTTGAAAATCATCAACAACTGTTCCATTTTTTATAAATCTAACTGTAATGCCGTTGTGCTCTGGATGTTCTTCAGAAATATCAATAACTTCATCAGAAAGCATAAACATATTGGCATAATATGCCCATGTTGGAATGTCATATAAACACTCTCCGTCTATTACCCAAACTAATGGGACTCCATTAATTCCGTCTTCACCTCTAACATATAAAACGCTTGAATCTGTTAACATTGTATTCCTTTCATTTTATTAGCATCCTGTTCCGCTAAAGTTTTGCGGATTGTTGCATGTTGCTCCAGTTGCACATCCACTATTGTCACAGCCTCCGCCATTACATATAGCCATTGATATGTTTGCAGATGTACAGGTTTTACCTGTTGTAGGTAATGCTGGGAAGCTTGGTGGTGCGAAGAAGCTTGGTGGTGCGAAGAAGCTCGGTGGTGCGAAGAAGCTCGGTGGTGCGAAGAAGCTCGGTGGTGCGAAGAACCCTGGTGGCGAGAAGAAGCTTGGTGGTGCGAAGAAGCTCGGTGGTGCGAAGAAGCTCGGTGGGAAAAATGGTGGTGGTGCATTGCAACCTTGAGGAGTTGTATATACTCCACCGCTTAGTGTAACAAATGATTCGTTTTCAGAACATTTTGCACCTAGCCCAGTAACTGCAGCTGATGAAGAAGTATAGCTTCCACTTACTCCTCCGCCATCACTGCAGCATCCATAATAGGTTATTGATTCTGCTGGCGGGGTACATGATTGAGTTTGTGTTTCTGTATATGCTGTACAAGAAGATCCTTGGTAATTTGTTCTAGTTCTAGTTTGAGTTCCTCCAGAAGAACATGTACTCCATGCGCTCCATGCGCTTGGAGCAGGACATGAAATTAAATCACCACAACATTGCTGTCCAACGCTTATTGCATAAGTTGTAGAGTTGCCAAGAAGTGTTCTTCCTAGCTCTGCACAAGTGTAAGCTGCTGCATTTGTTATTGTTCCTGGGCATGCTGGCTTTGATGGAGGCTCATCTGGTGGAGCTTGATAAGTAAATTTATAAACTGTAATTGTAGGAATTGGGGATGCATTTACAACTGTTCCAGCAACTGGAGATTGTGAAGACACTTGCCCCTCTTTAGTATAGTCAGTTGTACCTACTGCTGTTCCAACTGAAATGTTATAACTTGATGTGCTAGCAGGATTGTATGTTCCAACTAAATTAGGAATAGTATAAGTTGTAGGAACGCAAACTGGAGTTCTAGATACACCTCCCTGAACCTGATTATTAATTCCTGGCTCAGATGCAGCACATGCTGAGTTTAATCCTGTAAGAGCTGCGCTGCTATTTGCATAAGTTCCAGTTACGCCATCTCCATTATTGCAACATGCCCAATATTGAACTGGTGAAGTAGGCTCTTCTGCTTCCTTTGTAGTAGACTGAACAGAGTTACTACTATATGTTTTTGAAGTAGTATTTAAATCAGTGGTCAATACATAAACAGAAGATGTTATTGACTTGTTGTCATATTGTGTTGTATCACCTAGATTTAAGCTGCTTCCAATTCCAAATGGTATATTAACACCATCCGCATACCATTCATGAATATAAGAAGATATTGAACCTGAGTTACTCCATGTTCCGTTTGTTGATGTAAATGATCTTCCAGTTCCAGAAACTGTTGGTGCAACTTGATTTACTGGTAAAGGAACTGATGGATATGCTATAGATAACCCTGGGAAAGAAGACCATGAAGTTTCGGTAAATCTTGGTGCAGTTCCAGTTACAGTAATTGTGTATGATCCGTAAGTAGTTCCTCCTACTCCTATTCTATCAATAGTATAAGAAGTTTGGCTGGCTCCACCAGAAAAATATGAACTGGTTTCTGTTTCTCCATTATCATAAATAATCCATTCTGTTGGCTGGATTAAGTTTAAAGACCAAGATAGGGTTCCTCCACTTGAGCTTGAAGACATAGTTGTTGTAACTCCAGGCTTATTAGGCTTTACATCAGAAACAGATGCATTAGCACCAATACCTTGAACCGTAGTTCCGCTAATATTAGATGTATTTAGTGGTCTTACTAACAACAAAAGTCCGCCGCTTCCATTTCCAGTATCTATCTCATATGTATTTACATCTCCAGTAAGCTGTATTTCTCCAGAAGCTGCACCTGAATATTGTATATAAAAATCATTTGCTCCAATTGGCTTTGTCCAATCTACTTTTATTATTCCGTTTGACACTACAGATGCAGATACTATAGAAAGTTTTTGTGGACCTATTAATGGACTTGGCAAAGTAAATACATCTGGGTCATTATCTCCAGCAGCATTTGTAGCTGTAACTTTACATCTTACAACATACCCAATGTATTTTAATGTTTTAGTAGAATTCCATTCATCTTCATCTAGGTATAGTGTGTTAGATGTTTTGCCTACAATGTCTGACCAACTATATGAAGATCCAGTCCATGCTGCCTTTTGCCATTGATATTTAAATGAAGTTGGAGAATTTTCCCAAACACCGTTTGAAACAGAAACAGTTTCTTGTGCTGCATACCAGAAAGCTCCTCCTTGCAATGAAAGTATAGGAAGTTCTGTATTTTTTGGCTTTAGATCAAGTAAGGATTTCCATTCGGATCCGTCCCATATATATGCCGCTTTAGATTCATTCCATGTGTTGCCATCATGAATCTGTATTTTTTTTAAAGGATTCCAACTGGAACCGTCAAAAATATTTAGCGGCATTTGGTCTCCTTAGTATTGAATGTAAATGTCTCCAGCAGAATTTCCGCTTGAGGGTGGTGTCAAGCCAGTTCCATATGTAATCTTATTTACATTAGAACCAGAAACTCCATTTGTATATCCAGTAATAACTGTTCCGCCAAGGGCTACGGCTGTTCCATTTATATTGATTGAATTATTTTCAATCATTGAATTAGAAATTGTTGGAACTGCAGAAGTTAAAATTTTTCCGTTTGAATCTAGTCCAGCATATCCGCTATTTTGGTTTCTTTCAGATTCTGGCTGATATCCTCCAAGCGAGTTTTCAATTCCAGCTATTGCTAAGTCTGTATAGTCATTAGCGTCTGTCAAAGTAGAAGCTAATCCAGATGTCAAATTAATGGTTGTAGCATATCCAGATATTAGTGCACCTGTTGGTATTGTGACTACTCCAGTAAATGTGGGTGAGGAAATTGGAGCATATGTTGATGCTGCTGAAGTTATATTTAATTTTGTTTCTATAGATGCTGTTATTGCAGAAGCTGCAGATTGATCTGCAGCTATATAATCAGCAATTTCTTTAAGAGTATTAAATGCTGTTGGAGCAGAGTCTATAACTCCTTCAATTGCAGATACTATTTCTGATGATCTTGCTATTGTTGAGGGGATAGCAGATTCTAATATTTGACTATTTGAATCTAGTCCAGCAATTCCTCCAGAAGAATTTCTATCTGATAATGGAATATAATTAGTTAGACTTGTGTTGATTTCTGTTCTTAAATCATCAACTGCTGTTAGTGCAGAAACAAGGACTGCTGTTCTTGCGTTATTTGTTGCTGAAATTGCTCTTGCATTTGTAAAATATAAATTAGATCCTTCTGGAACATCTGAAGTAGATCCTATATTGGTTATTGGTGGAATAAAGCCTTCTAAAGCTGCATCTGTATATGTTTTAGCTCCAGCAACTTCCTGATCTACATATCCTCTAGTTTGTAAAATAAGTGGATCAACTATACTGTCAACTCTTGCTTCTGTAAAATAAAGTCTTGTTCCCTCTTCTATATCAGATGTGCTTAAAGCATTTATTGATGCTACTGTAAATTCTTCAGCGTCTGCTTTAGCGGTTACGAGTGCGGCAGCAACTTTGTCTGTTGCATCTATTGCTGCAGCTAGTTGAGCTGCATTTACTTTTGTTGTGGCATCTTGTTTTGCCTCATCTAGTGCATCATCTGCAGATCCTATTGGGTCAAATAACCCTTGCACTGCATTTACTGCTCTAGGTTCTGTAAAATATAAATTTACTGATTCTGCAATGTCGTTTGTTGTAATAGAAGACAAAGCGTTTTGTATCGCAAGTAGGGCTTCAGAATCTAATGAAACCTGATCTGGCAATTGAGATAAAGGAATTTTGCCATCCGAATTTAAAGTAGCAACTCCGTTAGCAATTCCAGGCTTAAGGGCATAAGAAGTTATTGAATTCCATCTTTGAGTTCCATTACCTATTTTAAACTTAAGGGTGTCTGTTTCTATTCCTATTTCACCATTTAAAAGCAATGGGTTATTTGCTGCCCAGTTTGCTGCAACGTCTCTTCTTAATTGAATTTTATATGCCATTATGAATTTCCTCCGTCAAGTGATGGTGCATCAAAATCTTCTGAGCCTCCGCCTCCCAAAACTTCTTCTTGTACTTCTTGTGTTCCGTCAAAAAGGCCAGCGTCAAATAATGTTTCTTCAACAAACGACGGGCTATTAAGATTGCTACCAGGCAATCCTCCGTCATATCCAATTATCTCAGGTAAAACAAGTCCAGGGGTATTCGGATTATCAAGATTCTTAAAGTCAATTTGATTCTGTATATCTATTGTGTGTACATCTCCATCAAATGTGTGAGTGTGCATATAGAATGGAGTTGGATCTGTACTTGGAGGAGTAAGCTCTATCCAAGTAGTTCCATTGTGAACACGCAAGTTTTTTGTAGTAGTATTTATGTATACTTCTCCAACTTGCCCAAATGCTGGGTCTGTTGACAAGGCTAATAGCCTTAAAGGTACCAGCATCTGTCTAGACATGATTAACCTACTACAACTACTCTGTATTCTCCAGCTGATGGAGCGGACGCAAAGTTGATTGTTACTGAATTAGCATTTGGTCTAAGAACATCTGCCTCAACTTGTGCATATGGAACAGCTGCTTCAAATATCTGAACTGTTACATCAGTTGTTCCTAAATTGTGTGTGATTGTGTAAGATGTAGAAGATGCACCTAAAGTCTGTGCATACTTTCTTGCAATTTCATGGTAATTTGAACCATTATTTGTTAGCGTCCATTTATCAGATGTCTCATTCCAAAGAATTTCTACATCTGTTTCAGTGCCACGCTCTACTGTTATTCCAGCATCTGTTGTTGGAGTTCCAGTAAAATTGCTATTAAGCTTTACTTTATTATCTTCTATATTAATCTGTGTTGTATTTACAGAATTAACAGTTCCAATAACATTTAAGTTTCCGCCAACCTGAAGGTTACCAACAATTTCTACATCGTCTGGTAAACCAATGGTTACAGCAGCATTATGTCCACTGTTTGGAGATACATCTACTTGATTTTCTGTTCCTACAATTGTAGCGACATAATCTCCAGTTGTTTGTGAGTCTAAATCGATATCTTTTATAGATACTACGCCTGCATTTACATTAAAGTCTGCATCTGCAAATGAAGCAACACCTTTATTTGTTGTAGATGCATCTTCTGCTGAAACTGTAATTGTATTGTTTGTTACAGATACATCAATTCCTTCTCCGCCGCTTACTGTCAATCCTTCTTCAAGAAGTGAAATTGATGTTGTTCCAATATCTCCAGTAATTGAAAGTTCTGTTGCAACATCTACTTCTCCAGCAGCAGTAAGTCTACCTTGCTGGTCTACTGTAAATGTAGGTATTTTTGTCTGTGATCCATAAGATCCAGAACTTACTGCAGTATCATCTAAATCTAAAGTTGTTACGCCAGTTGAATCTGAATATGTTGAAGTTAAGCCTGTTCCACCTTGTAATGAGCTACTAATTATGTCTTGTATTGCTTCTGAAGATGCAGCCATTGGCATCCATGGACCGTTAGGAGAGGTAAGTCCATTGTAGTAATACATTGTGTTATTAGATGTATCATAATAAACTTGACCAGATACTGGACTCGATGGAGCAGTTCCTAAGTTTTGAATTCTAGCATTGAGTAATTCATTTTTATTTAAATCAACGCTAACTAAAAATTTTCTTGCCATCTTTTTATCTCCTTTTTAGGACAGGTATGCTGTCCCCGAAAATGGCTGGGCCATTGTCAATGTTATTTGGTTAATACTATTATAGTCTATTCCAGTTTCTAACAAGTCTCCAGAACTAGACTTAACTGATACGTTAGGGTGAAATTGCAAATTATGAGTTATAGAGACAGAATATATTCCATTTACTGGACCAGTAATTTGGCTCATTTCCCAAGAATACATATAGGACACTTGCTTGTCTAACACAAAGCTGTTTTCTATATCCCAAGAGTCTGAGGCTAAAGACTTAGGTCCCCAAAATCTTGTAGTTAATGTATCAAAATAAAAGTCCCCTGGAGAACCTAATGAATTGGCTGGATTTCCTTCTCCGCTAATTATTGTTCTTCCAGGAGAGCCAGATGCTCTTACAACTACTAATGGATTATTTTCTGTTACTATGAGGCGGGTTGCCATTATAGTGTTACCGCCCTATTCAATGTCAAGTATCCCTCTAAAAGTCTTGTTATATTTACACTTGGATCAATTAAAACAAGGTCATAAGCTGATTTTGGATAAAAAAGTTTTTTTGTTCTTTCTGAGGATACAGATATAGACAATTTTCCAAGTGAAGGTGTTATTGTAATTCCATCTTGATCTGTCAAAGTAAATGCAAGTTTTTTGCCACCCTGGGTATCTCTTACTTGCATTTTAGCTGTGTGATGATTTAATTGTATAGGAGAGTTATCTTCGTCTAGGTATTGAACCTCAAACGTAAATGTGGTATTTTCGTCTACTTGAAAATTTTTTTGCGCTGCCATTTTTTTACCCCTAAAGAGAAATGCCCTTACACTATTTTAGCATAAGGGCATTCCTAATCGACTAATAATTACTTAGACTTAAATCCAAAGCTGTGGTCGCTAGGCGACAATGCCTTCAAGATTACTGGAGCAATTGCTGCAAATCCAGCGGCAACTAAATCTTTTGGATCTGTATTTCCAGTCATGTATAGAGCCATTGCTGCTGCTAAAAACGCTCTTCCGTATGATCCTAGTGCAGATAAAATCTGTTCTTGCATAGTTACTTTCCCGTCTTTATTTAAATCAGCTTTATCAAAATTTTTGATAGCCATATTATCATCTCCATTTGGGCGGTGTTGCCCATGAATTTTGGTTTTACCCAATACTTAATTCTACCACTAGGCAGATATATCTACAAGTTCGCAATTTCCGTCTGAACTGCAAGCCAAAGTGGCGTTTGTTGAAGTTCCATCTTCTGTTTCATAAAAAGAGAGATCTTCCCACCTAATATTCTTTGGCATTTTAGATAAAAGCTCTTCATATTCTTCTTTTGAAATTTCTTGATAAGGTGCTTGCTTATATGTATGCTCTGAGTGTGGCAGGAAAGAAATTCCAGATACTTCATCAAAATTCTTGTATACCCAAGCTCCTACTTCCATCCATTCTTCTTCTTTCACTGAAACAGTAATAGAAGGCTTATGCTCACACCAAGCTCTTTGATAAACAAGCCAAATATTTAAGTGGTCAATTGCAGTTAAATCATTTCTAACAATTGCACCTTCTGGTGCTTTTACTGGGAATGAAAATACATATGTTTCATTAGGCTTCATTACATCATCTTCTACTGGTATTCCAACTTCTTTTAGGAAAACAGAAATTGGATCTCCTTTTGAACCACGAACTGTGCGAATATAATATGGTGAATGCCATGGATGCATTCCTGAAGATACCCCGACCAATTGAGATACTGTTCCAGAAGGCTTTACACATGTAATAGCTGCAGACTCAGGAATCCCAATTTTCCCAGCCTCTTCTTTATTAGTTTCACGAGCATACTCTCTTAAAGACATTAAGTAAGATTCTAAAGCAACTATATCTTGCTTACCAGACATAAATTTATGTCCAAATTGTCCTGTCAAAGAAACACCAAGAAGTCTCTCTTCTTCTGTGTTATCTTTCCATATTTTTCTTAGGTACTTAAAGTCTGTAAGAGTTGACTGCCAGGTTCCAAGTATTGTTGCAAGCCTTACTTTGTTTGCAATATCTTCTTTGGTGTCTTTCTCACGCAATACTACTTCTGAAAGATTACAAAACTGATAAGGCCTTAAAATAATCTCAGAGCATGGGTTAGTCCCATAATGAATCTCTGGATCTCTACGACCAAACTTAGCTGCCTGAGCTTGAGCTGCGGCTACGTTGTAAATACCACGTTCACCAGACTTTGAATCGTAAAGAGATTTCCACTCTGCAATAAACTGTTCCATTTCTGGCTTTCTTGAATATGCAACTGAGTTATTAGATAATGCTCGTTGTGTATTACCTTCCCACCAATTACCAGCCTTTGCCTGAGCCATTTCAATATCATTAATGTTTGATAGTGAAATCATTGCAGATCTTCTTACTCCACCAACAACTACTACTTCACCAATCTTACACATGATATCATGACATTCAATTGGCTTAAGATTTCTACCTGCTGCATTTTTAAACTTAGCAATAGTAAAATCAAAAAGATTGACTAGCGGCTGAGGACCAGAAGATCTTCCACCCATTGTCTTTAATCTTGCACCAGCAGGTCTAACTTTAGTTACATCTATTGCTGGAATGTGTCCTGTCCAAAGAAGTGCCAATAGTTCACGATAAGCTTTTGCCCATCCTTGCTTTGAATCTTCAACAACAATAATAGTGTCTGACTTCTCTAGTTTTTCTGGGACGGCAGGAAGTTTATTAATATACTTGTACTCAACTGAGAATCCTACACCAGTTCCGCACATAAGTACATACATTGTTTCATCAAATGATCTAGGTGAATCGACTGGCAAAAAAGCACAATTGTATCCTGCTACATTATCTCTTTCAAGTGCTGCGCCAGAAGTCATTACAGATCTCATTGACGGCATAACATTTCGTTCAAATACAAACTCTTTTAATTCCGCAACAAGCTTCTCATTTGGAATGTAATTATGGTTTTCTTTTAAGTGATTGGTCATGAAAGAAAAATATCTATCTACTGTTTCTCCCCATGTTTCTCTACGTCCTTCTGCTTCTACCCATTTAGCATATCTTGATAGTGCAATAAAGTTTTCATAAGGATTTTCAATAGTATTTTTCATTTGTCGCCTTTTCTTCCGCCATACGGATTGATTAATTTTTAAGTGAAGTCTAAGTGTATCAAACTTTTTTATAAAAGAAAAGATAGTTAAAAATTATTATTGTTTTTTAGTTAACTATAATATATAATACTCTATATATACATATATATAATATATGTTGATTTATGTTGATTTGCTGACCCCCCGACCCCCCTATTGGAAGTATACTATTTAGATATTCTATGTCAATAGTAAAAACCATTTGACATGTTCTTTGTTGGAATGGTATGATTATACTTCGCTATCTCTAAAGGAGGAAATGCCAATGGAGAATATAAAAGAAAGTTTGAGTAGTGTTGTTCATCACTGGACAGCAATTGCAGTAGCAACAATGTTTTTGTTTTCAAACAGCAATACTGTTGCACTAGCTCAAGCAGAAATAGTAAAACCAAAGACAGAAGTACAACTTAAGAAAGAAACCTTAGAAAAGTACAGCAATACTGTTTATAAGCCTTCAGAAATGCTTACGGACTCAGAACTAATAGAACTGTTGTCTACAGTAGGATTTGAAGGAAAAGCCCTTAGAACGGCTTGGGCCATTGCAAAGCGGGAGTCCAATGGACGACCATTAGCTTACAATGGTAACAGAGCAACTGGAGACAGTTCTTACGGAATTTTTCAGATCAACATGTTGGGTAATCTCGGCGTAGATCGTAAAGAAAAATTTAACTTGAAGTCAAATGAGTCGTTGTTTGACCCAACTAAAAATGCAGAGATAGCGTATTACATGACCAATGGCGGAAGTGATTGGTCTGCTTGGAAGGGTTTAACCCCAAGAGCAATGGAATTTTATTTAAAATTTCCTAATAACTAGAAAGGATATATAATGAAGATACAATATGTGTCTACTTATATAAAACTTTCAATAGAAGGCCTTGTCCCAAAGCTAATATGCCCACAGGATCAAGGTCTTCTACTTTGTAATGGGGATGGGGAGTCTGAGATATATCTTTATTGCCTAGAGTGTAAATATAAGAACACGGTTGGTTTACAAAAGTATGACGATATAGTAAGATTAGTCGATGAACAAACAAAGTGAATTTGAGTCATCCATAATTTCTATAACAGATAATATGGGGAGAGAAATTTGGTGGACAGATGCAGGAAGACCCTCAGATCCAGCAAAATAACCTAGAGGACAATTTGCCCATGGTTAATTACATAATGCTGCACAGAATATATGATCTTCTTAGCTTAATTGCAAGTAAGGTAGCTGACAGAAAAGACGTAGAAAAAATGATTGAGTACCACGAGGCGGGATACCTATTAGGTCCAGTTCCGTCTTTTAATCCAGGAGAAGACAATGAATAAAGAACAGTTATTATTATTTATGATAAATGAATTTGAAATTGCCAACAAAGAGGCAATGGTTTCTAGTGGGATTTCTGAGCAGGAAGCAGAGCAAAGAAACTCTGAGTATAGATCTTCGATTACAATGCTGCTTTCTAGAGTTGTAGAAAAATTGTTTGAAAAGAATCTGTTTTAAGTATTGCTTTTTAAAAACAATAATTGTAATATAGATTTACGCTGGTTGAGTTAATCCTGGCGTATGCATGAAAATGCAAGTAAGCCCCTGGATCCGCCTCCAGGGGCTTACGCATGCTATAATATAATTACTATGGCACATCATTTTGCAAAGTGGATGGCAAGTCCACAATTTAATCACAACTGTGATAGCTCATGTAAAGCCGAAGCTCACAAAAAGAAAAAATCAATTTTTAAAAAACTACTTGAGAAGGTTGGTAAAAGATAATGTTTTACGACAGAGAAGATTGCACAAAGGTTTCTTTTTTCCCAGATAATTACGGGACACCAAGTGGGGTTTTTGTTTTTAAAGGGTTTTATACTGACGAAGAGTGCAAAATTGTAGAGGACGCATTAAGAGACTATAAGTACGACCAAAAATATGAAGAAACGCTTATAAGCTGGTATGCAGATAAGCTTAGTCCACCAATCTTGGGGCTACATAAATTGTGGGCAAAGGCAAGTGAGATGCTTTACCCAGAATATGTTATACACCCTCAAAATAATGTACTTGTTATAAGCGAGCACATGAATCAAGGAATGTTTACTCACTCCGACTCACCAGGCAAGGGAGAATGTCACAGATTATCTCAGGTAGATGTATGGAAAACATGCTGCGAGCTAGATTATGGCCTAGTAGCGTACTTTGGGGACTTTGAAGGCGGAGAAATATTTTACACAAATATAGATAAAGACGGTAATAAAAATGAAGCAGTAGGCGAAGAAAATAGACTAACCATTAAGCCAGAAAGAGGAGATTTAATTGTACATGGTGCATTTGATCCTCATACACATGGTGTTGAAAAAGTTACTAAAGGAGTTCGCTATGCATTTTCGAATTTTGTTCTTAAGGCAGAAGATAACCCAGGAACTTTTTATAATTACAAAAGCCCAGAATATAATGCACAAATAAAAGAAGCTTATGATGGAGACTTTGAACATTTTCAAAGAGTTTGGATGACACCGCTTAAGCAGAATCCACAGTTTACTCCAGAGCTAATTAAAAAGTATCAGGCTTCTGGATTAGAAGGACCAGAGCTATCAAGCAAATTCATGGGAGAATTTAAAGAACATTAATCGCCATATAGTGCGAAAAAGTGCGTCGGCGAGAAGAACCATATTCTAGTCAACTGGGATATATAGATCCATATGCGATCCATTTACATAGAAATACCCCTTATAAAGCCTCTATAGGCTCTCTAAGCCTTTACTAGGCTATTTGCCTACCCAAGGGCGGGAGAGGGCCAAAAAGTCCCTTTACGACGATATCCTTTATTGTCCCAAGTATTATCAATAGGACGTATATATATCAAGGTAGTGTTTATATAGACTCATTTTCGTCATCGACATCAAAGATATCTCGAATCCCGCCCATTTTTTTAACTTCGTATAAAAATATAAATACTGGAGCTAGTATTGCAGATATAATCAATACTGCAGAATAATATTTTTTTCTCATATATATCCTAGTCAACTACAATATTCTAGCATTAGATTTTTTGAAATTTGCATTGAATGCAACATCGTCTACTGGAGGATAGTCTTGGGTTCTATGCTTATGCATTATAGCCTTATATTCTTTTTCTGGAAGCTGCTTTCTCTTATCCCAGTAAAAATGCTCCATTATATAGTTTGTTGTGAAGTATCTATCTCCATTGGTAACTCTATTAACAAAATGTATTAGTTCTGCTGGATGACATAACATCATTCCAGCCCTAGGCTTTATTTTTATATTTAGATCAACATACTCAATCTCTCCGTCTTCAAAATCGTCATTAAAATATATAACTACGCCTAAAACAGACCAAGGATTAAACTTATCGTGATGCAGCTGCATAGCTACATTTAGCTTTAATCTATCAGCATCAGAAGACCTGAACCTCATTATGTTACCAGGTCCCAAGGATGGTCTGACAGTTTCATCGCATACTGTTTCTAAAAGTCTATAGTTTAAATTTTGAACAATCGTTTGAAGTTCTCCATGTTGCTCAAAAGATAGATCTATTATATTACCATCCCAAACTTCATTATTATTTATTCTTCCTTTAGGGCCTTTCCAAAAATTTTCATCCCTGCAAGCAGCTTGAATTATAGCAAGTTCCTCATCAGTTACAAAATTTTCATATCCCTTAATTCCGTTACCAAAATCTATAATATTAATTTTAGTTTCTCCTTTAATATAAAATGATTACTTTCTTATAAGAATTGGCATTTTTATTCCTGGCCAATCTTTATAGGAATTTACATCAATATCTTCTAAGGAATCAAATAGCACTGGAGTAAACATTTTTGATTTGCCTTCTGTTTCAGAATTTTTTCTAAACTGTTCTAATTCTTCGCTATTCATTCCCGCAGTTATATTTTGAATTTCTACTGTTTCTGGTGCATCTAAAAATTGTCTAAAATAAAATTTGTTTCCAATAGTTGGCTTAACCCCATGATAAACATCTGTTCTAAATAACATAGCATCTCCAGCTTCCATTCTATATGTAAGTGGTTCATCTGCTAACAAATATTCAATATGGTTTCCGTTTGGATCAACGTAAATCTTTTTTTCTGAATTTTCAACATCAATAAAAAATATTTCTCCGCCCTCATAATCATCGTTGATATAAATATTAAAATTAAATATATGTCTAGATCCACCCTGGTACCAGAATGATCGATCAAGGTGTATATCCATGGACTTGTTCTTACCAGCTTGTGTAGTAGGAATCTCAAATATTGGAAGATCAGACATAGAGTAGTTCTCTGGATTATTTAGGGATAAGTCTTCATATGATGTTGGAAAGTTTAAAGGATATTGATGCATATTAAAGTACTCTTCGTTCATGTAAGAGTCCTTGTATATCTTTAGAGCCTGAAAAAATATATCTATGCACTCTTTAACTATATTAGAGCTTTGATCTGAAAGCCCTTTCCATTCATCTGAATTTTGTGGATATGCTTTTGAATAACTACCAATATTGCCCCACTTGCTCCACTCGCCAAAGTTTAAGTCTTTTTCAGTTTTTGTTTTTAAAACAAAATCATAAACTGCTTTTGGGTTATTTAAAACATTTTTAAACAGCAAAATGTCTTTGCCTAACAAGATTGGTTCTAATTGCATTTATTTCTCCTTAAATAAGTCATTTATAAAATAATTATACCATGCGTAATTTTGATATTGTAGGGATACTGGGATTTGAACCCAGACTCTATTGTATATAAGACAAGTGCTTTCACCATTAAGCTATATCCCCTAGTTTGTATAGACTTGCAGAAGTATTCCGCATATACATACTAGGATCGATATAATACCTACCCAAAGAAGAGTTTTCATTTCCCGCCCTTTATTAGCTTATTGATGCAAATAACGCAAAAGTTTTCTAGTACGCCTTTTGAGTTTAATCTCTCAACGTATTTTGGTCTATCACAGAAGTTGCATTTCATGTTATCAGTATAGCATAATTCTAGTCAACTACTATTTCAGATTCTATAAAATGTTAATATTTTTTTAATTTGTATGATACACGAATTTGAAATGTCCGTTTTGTCTCTATAGTCCGCACATACAATTATGGGCTTAAGCGTGAATGTGATGGACCTCACAAAAGTTTTTTGACGACACGCCCGAGAAACGGGCATAAATGTCAGTCCCCCCTGCTATGCTTAAGGTATAACAAAAAGAAAGGAGCAATTAAATGCTCACTCAAAAAACACTAGACGCAATCGTCTATGAATACCAACATGGTGGCGTTAAATCTAACCACCCTGAATTGACTACCTCTGAGCGTAAGGCTCTCCTAAAGTATCTCTTTAGACTCCCTGCTCATTGTGTCTCATGTCACACACACGCCTAGGCGTGTCGTGTTGATAATGTCAGCCCTATCCGCTATAATTCCTACTATAACAACAACGAAAGGTCAGAATAAATGACACTAGACGAATACAAGGCGCTTGTAGAAGCGCAACGCAAGGAAAGCCTTGCACAAGCCCTAGCCCTACTAACTAAGGAGGCTAAGTAATGTCATACGCATACTCATACCAAACTAATAGCGTATCTAAATGGGATACTATCCAATCAGATGTCGCAGATGCTTATCGTCACTTAGATGATGAAGATTCTGAACAACCTCCACTAGATGAATTCTATGATGAAGATTCTGAACAACTAGCACAACTATTCGCACTAACATGGGAGAACTAATAATGACTATCACTTACTCACTATGGCAAGGTAGCCAACTACTATCAGTAGATAACAAGGCTAATAGCGCAGATGAATTACTAAATGTAATGACCGAACTAAATAAACTAGGTAAAGGATTTACCTACAATGTAAGAGGAGTAGAGGTAAAGTAATGACATTAGAACTAAATGACTACGGCTTAGAGTTTGATACCTATGTCTGCTATATCGCCTTATCTTGGCAAGTAATTATCCCCGCTACTATTGCGCTAATTGCGTATAAGGTTTATAAGAGAATGAGAGTAAAGTAATGACTACTAATCGCCTACTAACTACACTAGTGCAACTATCTATCGCTATCCCCGCCCTCTACATGGCGAGGATCGTTTATCATGACTTCATAGCGGAGATGCGTGAATTGTGGCAAGAATCACATTAGCCTAACGGCGTGTCGGCTTGACAAGATCAAGCTGGCCCGCAAAAGCACGGGGTCGGGCGTGTCGTTATGAACATGTTATAAAATCCCCTAAAATTTTACGGCGTGTCGATTTGACGGACAAATCGGACATTTGCGTGTGACTAGTATCACATAGGCTGAGCGTCTCACATCTTGGACTTACTCGCTAGTAGGTAGAGAAATGTCTGCCCGTCATGCTACAATTCCACTATAACAACAACGAAAGGGGTTCACATGAACTCACTCACAACACTATGCGTAGAGCATAACCCTATGAAATCCGCTATCTCAGAAATTGGAGATGAGCAATTTACTTTCTGCCAAGATTGTGAACAAAACATCTCTCGCTACTATGGCGACCATGACCCAGAGCGTTTACCTATGTGGACAGATTGGTATGTGACTAAATGAGCATTTTAATTTCATCAGAGGTATTGGAGAATAGAGAGTTATCTAACTCTAATCCATACATGTATCAAAAGGCAAAAACTTATTTGCTATCATGCACAATTTGTGCGAATAATTACTTAGAGGTATTTGCAAAAGATGCAGACTTTACCAAATTTACATGTGAGGAGTGTTGGTAACATGGCTATTTTTAATTTTGAGTTATTTGTAGATGTAGAGGCAGATGATTTTGAGTCTGCCTACTCATGGCTAAAGGCTATGCCACTTGAGAGACAATTAGACTTTCATGTAATCGACTATAAGCAATTGGAGGCTTAACAATGAAAGATTTAACTTATTGCGAGGAATGCTCAGTAAACATGGAAGATGATTTTTTCGATTTCCGTTTTGAGTATCCAATTTGCTTAACATGTTCACCAATGTACGCTTTATTCTTAGAGGAGGCTAAATAATGAAATCACAATTAGAAAAAGACATAGAAACAAAAGAAAGCTTTATAGATTTACTTAATGATGTTTATCCTAATGTAAAAATTGGATACTCTACTTTTACCCCCGCCGAAATTTTAGAATGTTGTGACCCAATAGCATTTGCAATTGGTTTAGCAGAGCATGAAGATTATTTGGCAGAAATGGAAAACGAATGAGCGATTTATTCGGATTTGAAAAAGCAATTCAATTAGATCATCTTAGCGATGAGCAAATAAATCAATTAGAGGAAATTCTAAAAGATTATCAATAGATAGCGGCGCGTCGTCTTGACAAAGGCGATGCGTCCCGCACATATGCACGGGGTCGGGCGTGTCGTTATGAAGTCGTTATAAAATCCCCTGAAATTTGTGAGATTTATCACATTGGTTGAGCGTCTCATTATTTGGAATTACTGGCTAGTAATTAGATTATGTCGGTGCGTTCTGGTACAATACTCTTATAACAACAACGAAAGAAGGCAACTAATGTCCGCAAATGTTTATACTATCGAAAGCCTACTTGTAGGAAAGACCTATCACTCAAAATCATTAAAGGGTGAAATTATCTCAGCAGAAAAAAATAATGATGTCTGGTATGCAAATGCAGATACCTACAAAGTGCAGGTGCGACCTCATTATTCAGCCCCGCTAAATCTTAAAGATACATACCGCTATTTAGCGGTCAAAACATCTGACTAATTTGTCGGTGCTACCTGATACAATAACTAAATAAACAAACGAAAGGGAAACTGATGTTAAACATAATCGACAAAACCGATTTTTATGAAATCTCGGACGAGCAACATTTTTGCTGTGATGAGAGCCAATTTAAGTATTACTGCGAGGAACACCTAGAATTTATGGGTTGCTACTTTTGCGGATTTGATTACTCAAAGAATTGCGAGGAACAACACTAATGGGATACATTGAAATTTTTAGAATTGATCAAGACGGGGCAGGCTGGGTAGATTTATCCGAAGCCACCCCTGATGAACTCTTTAACATTGAGGTAGGGCTACTTAATGAGGGAGCCTTATTCACTAGCCCCGAAGCCGAATAAATGTCAGTGGCTTAGGCTATAATAAGCAATAACAACAACGAAAGGAAAACTATGATTAACTCAGTAATGAAAATAGATTGTATAGATTGTAACGGATACGGAATAATCTTTTTTGGTAATGATAATGACTATGATTGCGAGCCATGCGATTGCGTGGAAGAATTGGAGAACAACTAATGTATAAAATAACTTGCGCTTATGACGGAAATGCTCCGCATTGGTCTGCTGAATACGAAAACGAATACGGGGCATGGGAAAACTTTTTCTTATTTACCGATTGGGGTTTTGCAGATGAATACTCAACTGTTAATCTCTACACGCCAGCAGGCAAATGTCACACAAAAGTTTTTTATCGTGCAGGACGAAAGGTCGTAGTAAAATGATGACTCGTAAAGATTATGTCGCAACTGCAGAAATTCTAAAGTATGTTAGCGATAAAACTCACCCCGCTGTTTTTTCTAAAATGGTAAATGACTTTGCGGAGATGTTCGCAAAAGATAATGAGCGATTTGATGTAACACGATTTCACGAAGCGAGTGGATACAATGTTCCAAAATTCACTTCGAGATAAAGTAAAACGAATTCAGGAATTGCGCCGCAGTAATGCGGCGCAACCTGTTCGTAATAAAAAAAAATACACACGCAAGATCAAACATAAAAATAAATTTGACACTTGACACAAAAGCCCGCACATAGCTGCGGGGTCGGGCGTGTCGTTAAGGACGTGATATAAATCACCCTGGAATTTTGGGCGTGTTGCATATAATGTCAGTCGGGTCTGCTATACTTGCCATTCAACCAACGAAAGGCTCATCTCATGGATTTTTATGATGACTACTATGAAACAGATATGATACGCCCTGACGCTAAGTCATGCTATTGTAAACTACATTCAATTTGCACTAACTGCAAGGAGAGTTATAACTAATGACTAAACTAAAAAGATCTAATGATAGAAAGGTGGCTAACCTTGTCACAAAAAATGGAAAGCAAGCCGCAATTGCTAACACCTTCGGACTACCTGCTGGAAAGGCTTACTCGTGCCCTGGTGCCACTAGTATTTGTGAAAGTGTTTGCTACGCAGGAAAACTCGAAAAGTTATTCCCTGGAGTAAAAACTAATCTATTACACAATTGGGAATTACTCAAAGACGCAGACGGTGAAACTATGGTCCGTCTACTTAATGAAATGATTCTAGATTTTGTTGCTGATTGTGAAAAGAAAGACGCACCTAAGTTATTCCGTATACACTGGGACGGAGATTTTTTCAATGATACTTATACATATGCATGGAAAGTAGTTATTGATAAGCACCCTGATATTCAATTCTGGGTCTATACACGTGTTAAGTCTGCCGCTCTAATTCTTAAGGATGTATCTAATCTATCCTTGTACTATTCAACGGATGATGAGAATAAAGAAATTGCATTCGATTTGAAAACTAATTCTAAGGTCCGACTTGCTTACCTTGGAAAGACATTCGCTGCAACCGAAGATACTATGAAAGAATTGACTGGCAAGCCTGGCGCTAAGTGTCCTGAGAATATGAAGAGTATTCCACTTATTAGCAATGCGGGCTCCGCATGCGTATCATGTGGGCTATGTGTCTACGGAAAAGCTGATATTAGATTTTCTGCGAGTAAAAAATAATGTATGAGGCTATAGGTATCATTGGCGGATCTGCATTCATATTTATATCTATCCTGCCAATTTTATTGGTGATATATGTATTTACTAAATTGTAACGGCGTGTCGAGTTGACAATTGTCAGCTCGGCCCGCATATATAGGGGGTTTTCCACAGGTTTAAGGGAGTTATCCACAAGCCCCTGAAAATGTGAGTATTATCACAAAAGCTGCGACACGCCCATAATGGATTAGGTAATGTCGGTGGCCTATGGTAAAATACTCTTATCCAACAAACGAAAGGCAACAAATGAAAACTATCGAACACTCTCTCCGCTTCGTAACAGAAGTAGATGAAAACCACCCAACAGGCTCAATGCTACTTGCACTTGATGAGGCTAATCAAATTATTCTACTTGAGTCAATGCTAAAAGATTTATTGCTACCTGCAATTGTACCTGCAATTGAGGAAATTAACAAGGGTGGCTCATGGGCTATCTTAAAGGCGGTGCAGTAATGGGAAGTGTAACAGCGTTAGGTATTCAGGATAGTGTATTAGATTTAGAAACACAATTAGCGTATCACTTACAGGGTAATCACTACCCACCCGTTCCGCTATCTATGGTGCAACCTTGCATAGATGCTATTGACGCATACTATGACGAGGATTTTGATCGATTTATTGCTATGCCTGAAGGCGTATTCTATAAAGGCATGAGTCACGCACCCGCACACGCAATTGTAGACCAACACCACTTGGAGTTTTGGCTACCTGAAAGTGACTAAAGTCACACAATAACTTTCTCAAATAATGAGATGGGGGTTGATAAATGTCAGCCCCCAATGCTACAATACTACCCTACAAAGAAAAGAGGCAATAAATGACAATACAAGACCGATTGTATCAGGTTGGCGATTTATTCACCACCCTAAAGTCAAAAAAGACAGGTGTTATCAAAGAGATACACCCACAAGCATCTGGCTCGGTGCGTGTGCTACTAGAAATGCCAAACAAGGAAACTCGCTGGACATCAGTATCAGCAAGCACTTTGGCAGGTAATTAGCAAAGGGCAGGGGGGTCTCAATTTGTCAGACCCCTCTGCTATACTAACCAAATACAACCAACCAACGAAAGAGGAAAACAAATGGCTAGAGGAAAAGCAATCTCAGTAAAAATCGCAACACCAAAGGTAATCAAGGCACTAGAAACTGCTCTTGATAAACTAAACAAGGACTACGCCTCACAAGAAACAAACGAGGCTAAGTATCAGAAAGCACACGAAGCGTGGAAAAAGGAAATTGGAAAGTGGGCTATCGCTAACTTCTCAAAGGCTGAAAACCTACGCACAGGCTATCGTAATTGGAACAACACTCTCAATGTTGATTTTGACATTGTTGTAAAGGAAGGCAACTTCCCTGCTGAACCTGAAAAGGATTTCGAGGTTATTCATCAACACACTTATCGTGAGCAGAAAGAGGAAATGGAAAACGCAATCCGTATCCTAAAGATGACAGATGAGGAAACAGTTTCCACATCAACTTATCAAGCGGTTGCTCGTTATCTCTAAATAATTTGGGGGGCTAGACAAAATCTAGCCTCCCATGTTAGAATTAGACTTCGCCTGATAATAGGGCGATTATAAAAATACTATTATCCAGTTCGCACCAACTGCATGAGGTGTAAATACCTGAGTAAGTATCAAAACTGCTCACCAATTATCCCTACTATCAAAGGAACAAAATGCGTTTCAAGATTGAAATGTACGACGAAGTAAAGCAAAACGATTTAACTATTTATTCAGATGAAGGCTATGACAATGAGAGCCTAAAAGAATTAGTATTCTCAAACTTAAAGCGGTTTGACGGAAACGTTAAAGCTTTTGTCTATGATCAAAAGAATAAGAAAAAGACATCTGCTGCTTTCTTTCCAATGGAGACAGTAAACTACGTAAAATCTTTATCTAAGTAAAAGGCTGGGTAGTTTATTCTACCCCGCCCAAGCTTGGCCCCCAATAATGTGCGGGGTTATCCACAGGTTTAAGAAGGCCTGTGGAAAACGCCTGGAATTTTGTGAGATTAATCACATGGATCAATTCGGACATATAGTAACTAATCATAGACAATGTCAGTGGCATCTGTTATACTTACAACTAATCAAACGAAAGGTAAAAAAATAATGGCTCATAATCTCGAAACCGAAAACGGTCAAGTTGCTTTCGCTCTACGTGGCGCACCTGCTTGGCACAATCTCGCAAATCGCATCTTTACACAAGATGAAGATGTTACAACTCAAATGATGTTAGATGAGGCAAAACTTTCCAATTGGAATGTTCGCCTATCTCCACTAACTGACCACATCTCAGATACATGGAATGATGTATCTAATGCTCAGTTAGTTATTCGTGATAACCCATTCAATCAGGGAACTGATGTTCTTGCCACTGTTGGCAAGCGTTACAAGCCTGTGCAGAATGAGGAACTATTTGCATTTGCTGATGCAATTCATGATGCTAATGCTGATTGCCGTTGGGAATCTGCTGGCTCATTGCGTAGCGGTAAAGTTGTATTTGGTACTGTGGACATTCCACGCACTATGGTACTTGACCCACAAGGTGCAAACGATGAGACTAAGTTGTATCTAATCGTATGGACATCTCATGACGGGTCTGTTGCTGTTCAGGCTGCAGTTACTCCTGTTCGTGTTGTATGCCAAAACACCTTGAATCTTGCAATGCGTAATGCTAAGCAATCTTTCAAGATTCGTCACACACAATCTGTTGAGGGTCGTATTCAGGTTGCTCGTGAAACTCTTGGACTCGCTCTCGGATACTTTGATGAATTCGAAAAAGAGGCTCAGGCTCTTTACACTCAGTCAATTACTGATGCTGAATTCTCTAAGTTGATTCAGACAATTTATCCTAAGCCAGATAAAGATTCTGCTAAGGTTGCGCTAACTAAGTGGGAAAATAAGGTTGTGCTACTTGATAACCTTTACCATAACTCACCAACTAACGCTAACATCAAGGGAACTAAGTGGGGTGCGTTCAATGCACTTACTGAACGCCTTGACTACTATCGTTCAGGTCGTGGCAATTCTGAAACACTTATGGCAGGTGCATCAGGCTTTGACCCAATTCTTACCGCAGAAAAAAATAAAATTAAAAAATTAGTTTCTGCGTTTTAATAAAAAAATTCCTGAGCATGAATTAAAACTGCTCACAATTTTTATTTGGTCTGTTAGCTCAGTTGGTTAGAGCGCTACCCTGTCACGGTAGAGGTCGACGGTTCAAGTCCGTTACAGATCGCAAAATGCCCGCAGTACTTAGGGAGGAAATTTTGTGTTACGGATCACATAAAATTTTCCCTGGAATCTATAGACAAATGTCAGTGGGACCCTGTATAATTCTCTACATGACCAACGAACTAGTATCAAGCGTATATACATTTGTCTGTGACCCAGATGAATGCGATTCTTTAATTCAATTAACATCATCTGATGGATTTGGTTTTCCTTCAGGTGTGACAGAACTCACATGCCCTTGCGGACGTAAGACTACCTTATTGTCAGTCGAGCATGCTACAATTACACCAACAACAACGGAAGAGGTAAAAATGGAAACAACTACAGATAATCACTACATGACACGAGAATTCCTTGAGTCACAGTTAGTAGATAACAAGGCCCGCATTACACAGTTAGAAGAGCACATCCAGCGTATAACTCAGCGTGATTATGCAACTGCAGGAACTCTAAGCAAATTACGTGATGACATGAAGGTGTTCACACTCGAAGGACTTGATGACGAATCTCTTACAGAATTTCAAGCAGAAGAAATTGCTGGCATCTGTGGATTTGAACTAACAAATGAGTTTGAACTAGAAGTAACAGTTCTATATTCAATTACAGTTAATGCTCGTGATGAAGAGAGTGCACACAATCTAATTCATGATATTGATTTTGACACTGTGTCTTATGACTCAGACGGTATCAGTTGGCTATCATCATCTGTAGATAGAATCGAGGGGTAATGTATTTTGAACTTACCGCTCCTAATAGGCTCTCCATGGAGAGGGCCTATTGGGATGCAGAGATAACTGGACTTGACCCACAAGTAATTGGTGCATTGACTTTCAACATTGGAACTGGTAGTATTGAGAAAGTGAGCAGGATTCGTGATAAGTATAACTTAACTGAATCTTATGTAAGCGAATACAAGACTACAGGATACTAGGAGATAAAATGTCAGACTATAAAGAAGGTTTCCAAGACGGGTACAAGTTTGCTCGTGAAGAAATTATAGAAAAACTAGCAGAGATTGATATCACTGATATTGATACATGGATTCTTGATCGACTATCTGACATGATTGAAGGCGGAACAATATGAGCGAATGGGTTGGCTGTGATAAGTGTAACTCAGTAGTACCTGCAATGTATCTTGTTAAGATGGTTAGCGGAGAGCTTGCTTTCTGTGGCCACCACTTTAACAAATTCAAGCCTAGTCTTGACAAAATCGCTTATGAAGTGATAGAATTAAACAAAAAGGAAGAAGCACCTCAACTAGTAGAAATGGCGGATTAAAATGGGCGACAGAGCAAACTTTGGATTTAAACAGTCTAATGGTCAAACAATTGTATTGTATGGACACTGGGCTGGACATGAAATGCTAGGCAATTTAGCAGATGCAGTAGAGGCAGCACGTTCTCGCTGGGATGACGAATCATATGCTACACGTATTGTTATTTCACATTTAGTCGGAGACCAGTGGCACGAGACAACTGGCTGGGGATTAAGTGTTAACAATATCCTAGACAACGAGCACAAAATTCCTGTAATTGATTGGGTAAATAAAACGTTTAGCCTTCATGAGGAAGAGCCATGGTCCGAGGACGGTAACCAATTTACGGTCCGTGGAATGCAAGACGAGCCCATGTTCACAATGACATTGGATTCATTTATTAATAAGTACTCAAGGGTTAATGCATAATTAATCTAAAGGTGCCCCTATTAGTCATTAATGGCCAGGGGTTAAATAAAGCAGAGTTCTTTTACTTTCGTTGGTGAACCTCTAGCAGCCTATGTAAAGCCCCAGTTATGGAATAAGCCCCTACAGCTGGGGTTTTTGCATGGCCCACAAAAGACTAAGGGTAATATATTTCTTTTAAGAAGTCAATAAAAATTTCCCTGGAATTTTGTGATCTTGACCACATGCATACAAAATGTGGTGTGAAACACACCCAAATAGTATTCCATTTGTCAGTGGTCTAGTCTATAATAGGAACATATCAACGAAAGGATATAAAATGCCAAACTGGGTATTTAATGGATTAACTATTGAGGGTAATCCTGAGCAAGTTAAAAATCTAATCAAGCAGATGAATAAGCCATTTATTTATTCTATTACACCTGTAGGTGATTTATCATATGATGTCAAGCAGACTAAGTATGTTAATCCTATCTTTGCTTTTCATAATATCTATAACTATAAGGATGCTGGTATTACTGATGAAGTATATCATGGACAACCTCCTCGTTCCACCGACTTTTCTCAGGCAATGAAGTTTGAGACCAATGACTGGTACAACTTTAATGTTCGTGAGTGGGGTACTAAGTGGGACGTGGCTGTATCAGAAGATGATAAGTATCCTGATACTAATATGGAAGAAGCAGAGAATGGCGAGAACTATGTAGTTCATTACAACTTTAATACTGCATGGTCACGACCTCTTGGTGCTATATCTAAACTATCTGCACAATACCCAACACTACTATTTACTTTATCATATGAAGAAGAGACAGGCTGGGGTGGGGAAATGGAATTCCTCCGTGGTGAAGTTATCTCAGAATCAGAATACGATAATATGTGCCGTGATTGTGATGCAGTTAATGAACTGGAATACTGCGAAAACGAATGTGGTGAAATATGTAATGTATGCAACTGGCTTGGCGAGGCAGACCTAGAGGCTGTAGCAATTTGTCAGACCCATAGTATATACTTAGAAACTAAAGTACCCGAATATAGAAAGGCGGAAGCATAATGTCAGAAGCATTTACAGATACAGTAGGAGAACATATCCTTGGAGCAATTCAAGTAGATATTGAGCAAGCATTATTTGAAGATTGGAATCAATCTAACTTAGATGAAGGTGAAGCATATGCTGAATATAGATTTATGCAGTTTGCACCTGATAACTTAAAACAATCATACAATGAATACTATGGATATATTGAGGGAGATGAATACTGCTTATGATGCTAGGATATGAAATGGCAGATATAAATGAAATGATTAACTCAGTACATGATGCTAAGTTATTCTATATTAGATCTACTTCTAATTTAGTTGACCAACATATATTAGTTGACGGGTTGGAGAAGACAGTTAGTTTTCTTCAAGGACTATGGGCAGAAGGATATTTTGATGGCTACCAAGACTAGTACATTCCTGGAATATATGAAGATACATAAGATTAGTTTAGAACAAGATTTAGAGGATGCTAGAAATAACATACCTTTAAATGAAGATGAGTACTTTGAATCAGATGCATATTACACAGGAGCAATTGATACTATGGAACATATTTTGTCAGTGGCAACTGATATAATGAATTCTACTAACGAAAGGTATGAATAATGGACGGATATATGGAAGACATTGGGCTCCCGCCCCATTTGCAACGCATGGTCAATGCAGGAGTATCAGGCCTTGACATCTTGCATGGAGAACTAAAGAATCTAATGCTAATTGCTGAGCAAGACCTAGCAAGCGCTTTAGAGCAAGAGGAACTATCAGAAGAGGCAATGGACTCTATGGTACGTACAGAATGCGAAGGTCGACTAGACATCTTGGTCGAACTATATCAATTAACCTATCAACTATCATTTGCGATTGGAGCACGGGATGAAGCCTGAAGATAAAGATAAACTAAATGAATGTCTTGAGATTCTAGACAGTACGGACCTTGGCCTATCCATGGTTTGGCTATGGACATGGTCAACTATTAACAACATCCTAGAGGACGACACCTTCAAGGCCAACGTTACCAAAGATGACATGTGGAATCACCTCTGCGAGGCTGTAGAGGCTGGCCAAGGGTTCTCCTTGGAATACGGTGCCGAACAGCACCATGAAGAAGTACAAGACTGGATGTTGAGCAGGGACTACATTGTGGACACAATGTTTGAGGAAGACGAGGAGGACGAAGATGAAGATGAGTGATGACTATATTAATGATCAGTTAAACAAAGCCCAAAAGCTTTTGTGGGGTGGCAGCGAAACTGAGAACATTGAGGCACACAATATAATCTCTAAACTAATTAAAGATAAGATAGAACAAGTTTCATAAGGGCAGAAAAAATGTCTTACGGCGACTATTTACAAATCCGTGGAAAGTTGCTATAATTAATAAAAAAGATCTCTTTGAA
>Ga0209972_10000287_pt1 | contig 50231 bp, 39 predicted proteins | sample NOAtaG_7_FD_187302 | JGI IMG/M metagenome (GOLD analysis project Ga0209972, IMG submission 187302) | Freshwater lake microbial communities from Lake Erie, under a cyanobacterial bloom - NOAA_Erie_Diel1S_2200h metaG (SPAdes) (version 2) | ecosystem: Environmental > Aquatic > Freshwater > Lake ...
CCCCCCCAAAAAAATCCCGGCTGCCGACGGCACTCACCCCTTGCTCAATCAAGCGGTCATTCGACCGGATTCTAAACCCGCCCCTGCAGCCTGTCACCCGTTCTGTCCCCCCCAAAGCCATCAGCCCACCACCGTGATGGCGAACTGTCTTTCTCACTCCGGACAACAGACTGCCCCAAACTGCGAAGCACAGTATCGTTGCGGGAATTTGTGTTTTTTAGCACAGTACCGCGGCTGAAAAGCCCGAGCTGTAAATTCGTGGCCCTTTGCTCCCGTCACCTCCCGGAACACTTCCATGGATCTTGGCATCACCGGTCAAACCGCCGTCGTCACCGGAGGCTCAAGCGGCATCGGAGCTGCCGTCGCAGCACTGCTGAAAGTCGAACACGCCCGTCCCGTCCTGTGGGATCTGCGACCACCCGATCAGGCATCACCCGCAGCAGCTCTGCCGTTCCTGCAGGTCGACATCTGTGATGCAACCGCCGTGCAGAACAGCTGGGACCACACCGTGCAGCAGCATGGGCCCGTCAGCATTCTGGTGCACTGCGCTGCCGCAGGTTCCGGTGCCTATGGGTTTCCCTGGACCAATGTTCCAATCGCAGCGTGGTCGCGAGTCCTCGAGGTGAACATCATGGGCATGACGCACGTAGCCCATGCAGCGGGCCCCGCCATGGCCGCTCAGAAATTCGGCGCCATGGTGTTTCTGGCCAGTGTCGCCGGCCAGATGGGGTCTCCCACAGACCCTCCTTACAGTGCCAGCAAGGCAGCCAATATCAATTTTGCACAGGTACTGGCAAAAGACCTGGCGCCGCATAATGTGCGAGTCAATTCCGTGTGCCCGGGTATGGTGAAAACTCCGCTCAACCGCTCAGTCTGGGCCGCATGGAATCAGCAACAGCAGCCGCATGATCAACTCACGTACGAAGAGTGGGCAGACCAGAAGATACGGCGAGTTGTTCCGCTGGGACGCTGGCAGCGTCCGGAAGATGTGGCCGATCTGATTGTGTTCCTCTGCAGTCGCCGGGCGTCGGAGATCACCGGACAGACAATCAATGTGGACGGTGGCACGGTCATGCACTGGTAACGGCAGTTTCTGCCGGTTGACGACATGGTCGCCACGGAATTTCCGGCAGCTTCCTCTCGAGCCATTTTCAAACCGCGACTAGAATTTGGTGCAATTAATCCACCGGTCCCTGCAACAGGAAGCAATCCGCCATGGCCACCAGAATTCTCAGCATTTCAGGGCTCCGCGGTGTCATTGGTGACGGCCTTGATCCGGTCTACACCAGCCGTTTCGCAGCCGCTCTGGGAACCATGTTCTGTGGTGGCAAAGTCGTACTGGCCCGAGACGGTCGTTCTACCGGCCCCATGCTGCACCACGCCGTAGTTTCCGGACTGCTGGCAACTGGCTGCGACGTGCTGGATGCCGGAGTCTGTACAACTCCAACCTGCGGTGTCCTGGTACAGCATCACAAAGCCGCCGGCGGTTTGCAGATTACTGCCAGTCACAACCCAATCGAATGGAATGGTCTGAAACCTTTTGCTCCCGATGGCTCCGTCTTCAACCGCGATCTTGGTCAGCAGCTGCTGCAGATTCTGGAACAGGACAGCATCGCCTGGCGCAACTGGTCGGGACTGGGCAGTGTGGTCACGCTGCAGAATCCGGCTCAGGTGCACATCGATAAAGTGCTGTCGCTGGTCAATGCGGAAACGATTCGCCGGCGCCGCTTCAAAGTCGTGCTGGACTGCAATCATGGTTCCGGAGCAGTCGGCGGTCCGCAGCTGCTGCAGGCTCTGGGCTGCGAGGTCGTAGTTCTGGGAGGCACGCCGGACGGTCGCTTTGAACATATTCCGGAACCCGTCGAAAAGAATCTTGGAGATCTCTGCCAGGCCGTTGTGAAACACTCGGCCGATGCCGGCTTTGCTCAGGATCCCGACGCCGACCGACTGGCCATTGTGGATGAAACCGGGCGATACATCGGCGAAGAACTGACACTGGCGCTGGCAGCCGACTTTGTCCTCGAAAAACTCAAAGGGCCGTTTGTCGTGAACGGGTCTACCAGCCGAGTCACCGCGGACATCGCAGCCAAACATGGTTGTCAGTTCCATCGCAGCTACGTCGGTGAAGCTCACGTGTGCGCAAAAATGCGATCGGTGCAGGCAGTACTGGGTGGTGAAGGCAATGGCGGAGTGATTGAGCCGCGAATCGGTTATGTCCGGGACAGCCTCGTTTCAATGGCTTACGTACTGGCCGGCCTCGCAGCCGGAAAACGGCGACTGTCACAGTGGGCCGATTCACTGCCATTCTACACCATCGTCAAGGATCGGATTGAGTGTCCTGCCAGCAAAACAGAAGTCGCCTGCGCCGCGCTGCGGAACGCGTTTCCCGACGCCGAAGCCCGGGAAGGTGACGGCCTGCGACTGGACTGGAACGACCGCTGGGTACAGGTGCGAGCCAGCAATACGGAACCCATCATTCGCATCATCGCTGAAGCCCCGGAAACCGCCGCTGCCGTCAGCCTGATCGACCGCGCCATGCAGGTGGTACGCAAAGCCGTCTCCTGATGAATTCCATCTCGTAAAAAACAACTGAGCCCTCCGGACAGGAAAACAGGCCAAAAAACGCAGTTCGGGCCTTAGCCCGAGCACACCCCGGCAAAACACATGTTTTTCCGCGCCGGTTAAGCTGTCTCGCGGACCGAACCGCAAGATCCGGAAACTCCGTGAATCTGGAAAACTTCTTGTCACCCGAGACAGGCAAACCGATAGACTTCGGCGGAATATCTGTCCAGTGCCCGGTTCGCTCTGCCTCGCCTATGTCTCAATCCGACGAATCTCCGCTCGCCCCGCCGCAATCGGCAACGGCTCCCACACCTGCTCCCGCCGCTTTGCCGGTCACAGGACGCATGATGCTGCTGGGGTTATTTGCCGCTGCCACCTACTCAATCGCCAACATGGCGCTGCGTCAGCTGGCCCGTACGGATGGTGGAACCGGCTGGGACATGTGGGTCGCCGGCACCAAGGCCTTTCCTACCTTCTTCATTGCCGTCACACTGATCACCTGGCGACGATTACACGGCTTGCACTCATTTGCCGAGTGGAGCTTTGTCTGGCCCATTGCTGTTGCCGCCATTTTCAACCAGCTGGGCGGAAATCTGCCATTCCAGATGTCTCTGCGAGTCATCGGGCTGGCTGTGTCAGTCCCCATCTGCTTCGCGTCCATCATCTGCAGCGGGGCTGTCGTGGGCCGTATCGTGCTGGGTGATCAGGTCTCTGTCCGCTCAGCCATCAGCATGGGTCTGATGGTGGCCGCAATCGTGTTTTTATCCTCAGGAGCCAGTTCGCGGACTTCTGCCCCCGTCACCCCCGCCGACATCACAGACGAAATCGCTCAGGTGGAACCCAACGCTCAACCCACCGCTCCGGACTTGCCTGCAGGCCCCGGTGTCACCATCGGGGTACTGCTCTCGATCATTTCCGGACTGTGCTACGGCATCACCGGCGTGTACATCCGCAAAGCCGTCCGTTCCCAGATGCCGGTCGCTGCCACGCTGTTTCTCTTCAGCGCCGCTGGCTTTCTGATCCTGGTGCCCGGCAGCCTGCTGCTGTTGCCACTGTCCGAAATCTCCTCCACCAGTCCTGAAGACTGGGCCACAATTGCAATTGCCGGGACATTTAATGCCATCGGATTCTTCGCTATCACTCACGCAATGCGGTTCCTGACCATCAGTCGCGCCAATGTCATCAATGCCTCGCAAAATGCGATGTGCGCTCTCGGTGCTGTCACGCTGTTTGGCGAGCAACTGTCGTGGACCGCCACGGCCGGCATCTGCCTGACAATCGCCGGCCTGCTGACACTTGATCGCCGCTGATCCGACCTGCCGGACAGGCCCGCTGGCAACCGTCAGACCAACTGAGCCTCAGCAGAGATCCTCCCCGTGCTGAACTCCAGCAGGCTCTGCAGAGTCCTCGTCGCGATGTTGTGCAGTGCTTCATGTGTCAGAAACGCCTGATGCGACGTAATCAGCACGTTCGGAAACGTCAGCAGACGAGCCAAAACATCGTCCTGCAGACCACTCTCAGAGCAATCCGCAAAAAAAATCCCTTCCTCTTCTTCGTAGACATCCAGTCCGGCACCGCCGATGTGGCCCGCCTTCAGTGCCTGAATCAATGCTTTGGTATCAATCAGCCGACCGCGACTGGTATTCAGCAAAATGACCCCTGGCCTCATACGCGAAAGACGATCCGCATTGATCAGGTGTCGAGTCTGCTCGGTAAGTGGACAGTGAAGCGAAATGATATCCGACTGTTCAATCAGCTCTTCCAGCGAAGTCAGACTGACACCAGGCATGCCCTGCGTCTCAGCGGAAGGCTGCGGATCATACGCCAGCACCTTCGCGCCAAAGCCCGTCATAATGCGAGCAAAGACCGTACCAATACGCCCCGTCCCAATCACTCCCACGGTCTTTCCGTGCACATCGAAACCAGTCAGACCGTCCAGCGAGAAGTTCAGGTCACGCACACGCTGCCACGCCCGATGCACATGACGATTCAATGTCAGCAGCAGACAAACCGTGTGCTCGGCAACAGCATAGGGTGAATACGCAGGAACACGAGCCACGACCAGACCCAGCCTGCGGCACGCCGCCAGATCCACATGGTTGAACCCGGCCGAACGCAAAGCCAGCATCCGCACCCCCACAGCATGCAGACGCTCCACCACCGGTGCCGACAGCTCATCGTTGACAAAAGCACAGACCGCCGGGCAGCCCGTTGCCAGTACCGCTGTCTCAGCGCTCAGGCGAGCCTCCAGCCAGGCCATTTCAAAGCCGGAATACTGCGGCTGCCGCAACACGGCCCCAAAAGACTCGCGATCATAGGCCCTGGTACTAAAAAACGCCGTTTTCAGCCCCGTTTCCGATGCCATCAGCGACCGGTCCCCCACAACTTCATCTTCTCGGCAATCGCACGCCCCAATCGGTCGTAACCATCAGCACTTAAGTGCAGCCAGTCCGGAGCAATCGCCTGCGATAACCTGCCATCGTCTTCCAGCAGCACCGAGTTGACATTCAAATACTGCACTCGCTCACCATTAGCCAGGTTCGGCAGCAGTGCATTCACAGCTTCACATTTCTGTCGCAATCGATCCGCCGGCTCCGCACCACGTGGCAACAGCCCCAGCAAAAGCACCCGCGAACGCGGACACTTTTCCCCCAGCACACTCACAATCTTCGCAATCCCTGCAGCAATTTCCTCAGGCGAAAAATCACCGTGCCGAACGTTGTTCGTCCCAATCAGCAGCACAATCGCCTCGGGCGACAAGCCATCAAACTCTCCATGCTCCAGACGCCACAGCACGTGCTGAGTTGAGTCGCCACCGAAACCATAGTTGACAGCTCGCTTCTCGCCAAAATACCTCTGCCAGGATTCCCGTCCCGCAGCCTCCCAGCCCTGCGTAATCGAATCACCCAGAAACGCCAGCTGCACGCCGCCCGCCCTGGTCTCCTGCAGCTTCGCCTCGTGACGCCCCAGCCACCAGCCAAACTTTCCCGTCCGCTCCAGACGCCCCTCCGACACAGTCGGAACACTCGCACCCTCCTGCACCCAATCCAGCGGAAACCTCGCAAATACCAGCCCCGCAGCGTCCACGCTCTCATACAGCAGGCCAATCCGGCCATCCGCCAGTACCGTCAGACACGAATACATCGCGCCACCGGGATCCAGCAACCGCCCGCGACTCCATTTACGACCACCATCCACACTGGATCGAATCGTCAGCCGCTGTCGCTGCTTCGCATCCGCCGGATTCGAAAAAATCAACTCGCCATGCGGATGCCGAATCACACTGGCCATACAGGTCGGATCAGGCAGATCCAGCCACGAATCGCTCCACTTTCCGCTCCACAGCTCACCCTGCCACTCCCACCGCGCCCAGGCTCGCTGACCGGATCGTGACTCGTTCCGCATCGACAGCAGCAAAGCACCGTCCGACAACTCCACAATCGCACTTTCACTCGTCGGGACACCATCCGGAATCGCCGCCGGCGAAATCTTCCAGTGGCTCCCCCCGTCCACGCTGGCAATGAAACACGAATGCGGCTTGCCGTCCGGATCACGGTACTGTGCAGAAAACACCAGAGTACCGTCCCGCAACTGAATCCCGTTCCCCGGTCCATTAAAACACAGTCGCCACTCCGGTCGCTTCACCTGCGACGTAATGCTGATCGGCTGCGACCACGTCACCCCGTCGTCGTCACTGTGCACCAGCATCAACTGCCCGGTCTCCTCCGCTGTCATCCCCGGACCACTGCCATGCCACGCTCGCGAACCCAGCGACCACAAAGCCGCCACGAAAATCCGCCCGGTACGCTGATCCACCAGCACAGCCGGATCACCCACACCGTTGCCCTGCGAGCCCGAAACTGCCGCATCAAAGTCCATGATCCGCTGCATCGAACCCCAGGTCTCCCCGCCATCCGTCGAACGCTGCATCGCCACATCAATATCACCCGGCAAATCCGCACCACTGCGATTACGCGCGTCAAACACAGCGATCAGAGTACCCCGCGGAGTCGTCGCCAGACCAGGAATACGATACGTGTCCACCCCGTCGTCACCACGACGCCTGATCGTGGTGCGGAATATTCGCGGCTCATCCGGCAGCGTCAGTCGCTGCGGCTGCTCATTGGCGGGCAAATCTGCAGGCTGGCCCCACTTCGCCGCCAGCCAGTCCACAACCTGCCGACACTCCTCAGCCGACAAGCCACGCGGATATACCAGCACCTCAGCAACATCGCAGCTGAGCCCATCTGCCGCAGCCACATTCGCCCCCAGAATCAGGCCTCCCAGCGGAGTCCCCCCGGCCGGAAACACGAATGCTGTCGCCCGCCACCCACCACCAGCACCGTCAGCCGTCACTGACTCAGCAACCGGCTGAGTTTTGCTCACAAACCGCCCACGCTCCCAACGCACCGGTACCGAACCCGCCCGCGTGCTGCCATCCAGCAATGTACCGGAACCCGCAGCCGGCAGCCGCGCCATCAGCACCACTGTTCGAGCATCCCGGAGCGTACCCCACGAACCCGCCGCCTGCCACAACGCAGCCGACCCGTTAAATCGCACCACCTCAGACCGGCCAAATGCAGCCTGCACCTTCACCAGCTGCGGACGACCGACAACCCGATCCAGCAATCTGCCGGAATCCCCGGCCGCTGCCGAATTCCAGCTCGTCACTTCCGCCCCGACAGACTGCAAACCGCCATCACGGTACCAGGCATAAAGTGGCCCTCCCGGAGGATCATCAGCCGCACAGCAACCGTCGCTCGTCGCACTCAGCACCAATCCAACAGCCAGACAGACAGCCACAATCCGCAGCACAGACCGCTGGTACATGCAGGAGAATCCCCGTTAAGACAATTATCATTTCCGCAGCATCATGAATCCAAACAAATCACGAACCTGATCTTCACTGAGCTTGTCCAGCATGCCGTCAGGCATCAGTGACTTCCCGGTGTCACGAGTCTCCTCGATGTCACTGCGAGCCAGCGTGATCTGTTCCCGATCCGTCTGCACCACCAAAGTTCGCTCAGTCGTTGAAACCACCACCCCGGTCAGAACTCGACCATCCTGCAGCACAATCACCGACGTGGTAAACTGACGCGGCACAACCGCACTGGGATCAATCAGATTCAGCAGCAGATACTCCAGATTGCTGCGATTGGCTCCGGTCAGATCCGGGCCAATGTTCCTGCCTTCCCCATACAGCCTGTGACAGGAGGCACACGACTGTTTGAACAACTCTGCCCCCTGTTCAAGGCTGGCACCAGCCAGCTTCTCCGGGGTCAGTACGCTGCGCCACTTTTCAATCGCCGCCAGTCGCGCTTCCGGTGTCTCCTGAACCACCCCCCAACGCGCTTCCAGCACCTCCCGAATCTGTGGATCATTGAAAGCCAGCAGTTGCCGCACCTGAGCCGCCGTCAGCTCCCGCGCAGGAATGCGATCAGCCGAAATCGCAGCAATCAATCGATCGGCCCACGCCTTGCGACTGGAAAGCGTATCAATCGCCAGCCCACGATTGCCGTCCTTGAAGCCCGGCAGCCGCTGCACAAGCTCAGTCGCAATCTCCGGATTATCAAAGGCCGCCAGCGCACTGATCGCCGCATCATAGGCAGCCTTGTCATTCAGCAATCGAATCAGCAGCGACACCGAATCGGCATCTTTCGCCTGAGCCAGTGCCTGAATTGCCTGCTGGCGGGCCAGCGGGTCCGCAGCCGAATCCGCTGCCAAAGCTCGCAGCTCAGCCAATGCCGTCCCGTCGCCGAAAAGTGCCGCCAGGCCATCGGCCGCACGAGCCATCTCGGCGTTGCCCGCAGAACGCAGTGCCCGATCCACCTCCGACCAGTTCTCCGGCGCGTCAATGCGAGCCAGACCAGCCAGACCAACCCGGAATGCACCCAGCAGCTCAACAGCGCGAGCCTGTTCAACGGCATCCCCACGTGCACGCCCGGCAATCATCGCCAGCGCAGCAGCCCCCACAGCAGATTCACCTGCTGCCAGTCGATGCGCCATCCGCCGCACCGCAAACTGCTGCAGCTTCGGAATCGGACTCAGCAGCGGCAACAGTGCAGGATCACCGGCCAATGGCTCAATCCCGTACCACGTCATCAGCGTCAGCTGATTCTCTGACTGAATTGTTGCAGCGTTCGCAGGATTCTTCAGCAGAATCACAGCCGTCTCACGACGCGGTTCAGGCTCCAGCTTCTGCAATGCCGACACCAGCGCCAGCAAAACGTTAGCCGGCTGGCTGGTGGCTGCCAGTGCCTGCAGGTTCTGCTGCAGCCGCGGACGATCCACCGCAGCTGACGCAGCCAGGTGCACTGCAGCAGCACGCACCAGCGGATCCGCCGACTGCAATGCCCCCTCCAAACGCTCAGTGCTTAACTGATCAATCGCCTCCAGCCAGCCCAGATCAGCAACCCCCAGCGACTTGCCGTCCAGCAGCGGGAAGGACGCGAACGCATGCTCGCGAGTCTGCTCCTGATTCCAGCGAATGTCACGACGAACAAACCAGCCCGGACGCGGAGTCTCCTTCGATTTTCGCACCGCTGCAACATCGACACGGCCCGGAGTCCCGTATGCGATCCGGTAAATGCGACCACTGGTCCGATGAATGCCGTCATGGTCATGGCATTCGCCGTTGTCAGACCAGTCAGACACATAGATGGCACCCTCAGGCCCCATCTTCAGATCCACTCCGCGAAACCAGGGAGTCTTCACAAGCATGAAATCCGGTTCGCGACGCCCCACATAGCCACTGCCCTCACGGTCCAGCCGATTGACGTTGATCCGACGGCCGTGAGTATTGCACATGAAGATTTTGCCCCGATACGCCGCCGGGAAATTCTCACCATGATAAATCAGGCCACCAACATGAGAATGCCCCCCGCCCAAATCGTTGGCCTTGCCGTCACGACTGTCAGTCCACTTCAGCTTCGTGTCCCAGTGATAATGGTCGGCCGTCATTTCCATCAGTTCATAGGCATGCGGATTGAAATCACGACCGTACATCCGCTGATACCGAGCACCCGGAATCACATGCCACAAATGCCCCTGCACGTTGTTGGTCATGAAGAACTGATTGTCCGCATTGTAATCCAGCCCCCACGGATTCGTCGTACCATTGCAAACCACCTCCACCACTTGCCGCAGCGGGTGAAATCGCCAGACACCACAGTTCATGAACACTCGCTGTTCCCGCGGCGTACCCGGAGTTCCCGGCCACGACGTATCCACAATCCCGTGACGACCGTACAGCCAGCCATCCGGCCCCCAGGTCAGCCCGCTGACAAAATTGTGCCCGCAGTCCCGACTCCAGCCATCCAGCATCACCACCGGATCACTGTCGGGAACATCATCGCCATCTCGATCAGGAATGAATGACAGCGTCCCGTCGTTCAAAATCCAGACGCCCCCGAAACCCCACGTCAGACTGGTCAGCATGAAGCCCTTGTCCCAGAAGACCTTTCGCGTGTCATGACGACCATCACCGTCGGTATCGTGCAGAATCACAATCCGGTCACGCAGTTTTGTTTCATACGGACCACCGCTGTAAGTATAATTTTCAGCCACCCACAATCGCCCGCGATCATCAAATTCCATGTTGATCGGCTGCTGCACATCGGGTTCCCCGGCAAACAGCGTGACCGTAAAACCCTCCGGAACTTCGATCAAAGGCAGCATCTCCGCAGGTGTCGGAGGATGCGAATCCGGAGGATCCGTGTTGAAGGCCGCCGGGAAATCATCTCCCGCTGACTGCACCGCAGCAACTGCACTGCCAGCATCAGTCATCAGAACAGCACACAACGCACAAAACAGCAAAAATGAGCGTTTCATTTGGGCAGCACCGGTGGAAAAAAACTTGGGCAGGCCAGTCGCGTGAGTCTGACCTGTTGAGACGGATTTGACAACCGACGCACGCCACACACAGCCGCCGTCGCTGGCGATGGCCCGAACCCGCTGGTGGAAACTCAACCGCCCGCTGCCGGCACCGTCAGCCAGAATCCCGACACGTTCGTTCCGTCAGCAGCGGACCACACGACCGGAAACTCACGACCGTCCTCAGTCCTGCCCGTCAGCCGTATCTCACCCGACCACGCCGACGAAAGTTTCCCCGCAATCTTCAGTGTCACGGCCTTCGCCGTGTCTCCATCCTTCGCTGATGATACCGGTTCAGCCGTTACACCCTCGGGCAGACCCGACACCTGCAGCGTCAGCACGTCCGCAAATCCGTTCCGACGCTCCACCGCAACCGGAATTTCCAGCGGCTTGTCCGCCGGCAAACTCCACGCAGTCCCCTGCACCGTCAGACGACACTCCGCCACCGTCTCACGACACCGCAGCACATAATGCCAGCGATCGCCATGCCCCAGAAAACGATCCTCAATCCGCACCTCAAACTGACCGTCAGACGGAGCCGTGATGTCCAGCGATGCATCCGGATTGCCACCATCCACATCGTCCGCCTCCTTCAACACCTTACCCGCGGCATCACGCACCGACAGCACCGGATCCAGCAGCGACTCAAAACGCCGCACCTCCGCCGTCAAACTCAGTCGCTGACCCTTCTTCAGCTCCAGCCGAAACACGTCCGCACCCGGCTGCTCCAGACATCCGCAGATCGCTGCCGGCACTGACTTCAGCACTCGCTCAGGCAGCTGCTCCTCCAGCCACACTGGTTCCGCCGTTTCATACACCCGCCACGGCTGAGCAAACTGGCCGATCAGCATATTCTGCCCGGCACCCAGTACCGCTTCCTGAACCGCCAGGTTCCACCCGTGCAAGTGCAGCCGCAGCTCACCACCACCCTGCTGACGCACCAGCGGCATCGCATGATGCACAAAGGGCTGAGCCCCCAGGGTCAGCCGATACACATAGTCCGCCCCGCCAGCAAACCCAATTGTACTGTTGGGAGCCGCAGGGAACGCAAAGACTCGCACATACCACAGTCCCGCCGCCGGTGCCGTATATGTCACCAGCGGATCCATGCTGCAGTCATCGTCGTTCTGAGCCACCACGGTGCCGCGACCATCCACAACCTGCAGCACTCCGTCCATCGGTGCACCCAGAATCCGCGATGCCGTCAGACTGGCCACCAGCGTCTGACCTGCCTCCAGCGACACCGCCCATGAATCCACATCACCCGCTTTCTCCAGCACCCCATTCACAGTCGCAGCCGAACTCACCACTGCCAAAGCTTCCGCCAGCCGACCATTCGGCTCAGTCTCCTGCTGCTCCGGCAATATCCCCACAATAAACGGACGCAGCTCAGATGCACCCGCATCATTGCACAGCCGCAGCAAATGCACGCCCGGCTCGGCCTGCTCCGAGATATCGATGTCCACAGTGTCCCGCTTTTCGCTCAGCCGAAACACCAGCCCGGACGAACCGCACTGCAGCCGCACATTGCCTTCACCCGGCTTTCCCACAAGCTTTGCTGTCACCGTCGTGCCACGCTGGCCACCTGCCGGTACCAGCCGCTCCAGCACCGGCGGATCCGCTGCCAGTGACCACACCGCACCCGCCAGCCAGCACAGCGCCAACAGCAAAGAACTTCGCACCCTGAAACACCCCGCTGTCCGCTTCACCGCGCCGCTCCCGCACTCGACACCGCATTCACTGCTGTCAGATCAGTTCCTGAATCGGAGTCGGATCGCTCACCAGATGCGTCGGACGACCCTCCGGCGTGTACACCACCTTGTCCGGATCAATACCCAGCTTGTGATACACCGTCGACACAAAGTTCTCAGGCGACAGCACCCGATCCACAGCCGAATAGCCCTTGCGGTCCGTCGCACCCACAACGGTGCCACCCGGAGTCCCGCCACCAGCCATCAGCACCGACATCGCATTCGCCCAGTGATCGCGTCCCGGAGTATTCGAACCGGACAGAGTGGAAATCTTCGGAGTCCGCCCGAATTCACCCAAAGCCACCACCAAAGTCGACTCCAGCAATCCACGCTCTTTCAGATCCTGAATCAGCGTCGCTACCGAATTGTCCCATTCCGGCAAACGCTTCCGCAAGGCACCGAACAGGTCACTGTGATGGTCCCAGCCACCGTCATACACCGTCACAAACGGCACACCAGCCTCCACCAGCCGCCGCGACAGCAAACACCGCTGACCAAAACTGTTGCGACCATACCGATCACGAACTGCCTCAGGTTCCTGATGAATGTCAAAAGCCTGCTGCGCCTGTACCGATGTCACCAGACTAAAACCCTGCCGGTAATACTCGTCATACGCAGCCGCCGGGTCACCGGCCGCCTCGTCCTGCAGTCGCACCATCCGGTCCACCTTCGCACGCAGCTCAGTGCGCGAAGTGAATCGCAGCTCACTCAGATCACGCGGCAATGCCACGTCACGAACTTTGAAACGCTTGCTGTTCGGATCATCACCCACCACAAAAGGAGCATACCGGGCACCCAGAAAGTTGGGACCGCCCGAACGAGACATCTGCGGCATACTGAAATATGCCGGCAAGCCGTTGTCTCGACCAAGCTCACGCGCCGCCACGGAACCCATGCTGGGATGAAAACTGACAAAGGCTCCGCATCCCACCGGGATTCGCGGCGGAGCACCCGTCATCATGTAGTGATTGCCTGCCCCGTGATTCCCCTGGTCATGCCGAATCGAACGAATCATCGCGTAATCGTTCAAACTGGCCGCCAGCTTCACCATGTGCTCAGAATAACCCACCCCCGATACCGCCGTCGCTATGTCCGAAAATTCTCCGCGATATTCCGCCGGAGCATCCGGTTTGGGATCAAAGGTCTCAAAGTGAGTCGGACCTCCGTCCATCCAAATCAGAATGCAGCTGGTGGCCTTCGCCACAGGACCACCTGAATTGCGGCTTTCTGCCATCGCCCGCAGACCGCCCGCCAGACCCGTGCCCAGCATGCCGCCCAAACCAACCTGCACGGCATTGCGTCGACTCACACCATCACAGCGTCGCATCATTGACATCACCGCGTCTCCACTTCAGTCCTGAATCGCAAACTCAGCCGAATTCAGCATCGCCCAAATCACGTCCTCAAGCACCTGCCGACGAACTGCTCCCTCAGCCTCCAGTAACCCACGCACCAGCTCACGCTCTTCCGTCACCGGATCACGGCTGAAAATCCGACGATACAACTCCACTGACAACTCATCCGCTGACTTCCCGCTGTCCGCCAGCTGCTTTGCCAGTCCCCGATCACTGACCACATCCGCATACAGCTTCTCACTGTTCATCAGATGCAGACTCTGCACCACCGTCGACTCACCTGTCCGCTCGCAGGGTGGATCCTGGTTGGGATCAGGACGACCAAACGTGTCCAGAAATACAGACTCTGTCCGATGAGTCCAGATCTGACGCGAACTGGAATCCGGTGGCATCGCCTGGAACTCCTGCGGAATCCCTGTGATCTGCACAAGCGAATCCAGCAGCACCTCAGCACGCTGCCGATGACGGTAATGCCGGGAAAAACCGCGAGTATCCCCCGAGTTGGTGTCATTGGGCAGCGAACTCAGCTGATACACATGCGAATTGGCAATCGCCCGCACCAGCTCGTGCAATGAAAAATCCGAATCACGAAAATGCTCGCCCAGCGCCCTGATCAGCGGCGGATTGGAAGCCGGATTCGTGCCCCGAAAATCGTCTACCGGATCCACCAGACCACGACCCATCAAATCAGCCCACACACGGTTGGCCATCACCTGCGCAAACAGGTGGTTCTGAGGCGATGTCAGCCAGGTCGCCAAAGCCTCCCGAGAATCCTCCACCGAGTCGGCCGCAGGAGCCTCTCCGAAGAGCGGACGCGGAGTCATCACTTCACCCGTCACCGGATGCTTCACACTGCCCCGCGCACCAGCAAAGAAAAATTCTTCCGAGCCCGAAATCGGCGGACTTAAACCAGTCCCCTTGCGGCCAATCTGAGCAAACCAGGCAGCGAAACTGTAGAAGTCATCCTGCCCCCACACCTCAAACGGATGATGGTGACACTTCGCACATTCCAGCCGCACACCCACAAACAAACGGCTGACCAAAGTGGCCACTTCCTCCGGCTCACGCCGATCACGAAACAGCGTTACCGCACCGTTCCGAAACGTACTGCCACGCGCAGTAATCAGCTCACGAACAAACTGATCCCACGGCTTGCGGTCATGAAATGACTGCCGGATCCAGTGGTCATAATTGAAGACAGCCTTAATCCCCACGCGATAGGGATTGGGCCGCAGCAAATCCACCCATTTGTTCGCCCAAAAATCAGCAAACTCAGGCTGCTGCAGAAGGTAATCCACCAGCCTGGCACGACGGTCCGGAGCGGCATCACTCAGAAACGCAGACACTTCCTCAGACGTCGGGATCCGACCAATGATGTCCGTATACGCCCGCCGCAAAAACGTATGGTCATCACACACCGCTGATGGCACAATGTTCAGACGCTGCAGACGGCTCCAGACATGCTGATCAATGAAATTGTTCCGCGGCAGGGCTGCGTACACCTCCGATGACACACTCTGCTGACGAGGTATCAGTACCTCACAGACAGCTATGCGACCCAGAAACCGAGCCATGATCGCCGCTTCACCCGTAATGCTGCCCGCTGTGATCAATCCACCATCCGTCACCGCAGCAATCGGAGCTTCGTTGGACTGAAAGGCCGCCAAAGATGTGATGTCGCGAGTTGTCCCGTCACTGTAACTGGCTGTCACCGTCAGCTGCTGAGTCTGCTGAGGCGCCAGGGTAACGGCAGCGGGAGTCACCTGGATGGATTGCAGCTGCGGAGCTGATGGCGCACGCCGCGGAGTCCCCTGGCGGATCCACTGCAGCAGGGCCGCAGCCTCAGCACCGCCCGGCTGCAAACGACGACCACCACCATGAGGCACCAGGCCCGTCGGCTTGGCCACCAGCAGAGATTGTTCAGGAGCACCCGCGAAAACACGACGCCCACGGCCCTCCTTCGTGATCGCATCGTGATCCTGCTGCGAATCAAAACCCAGCAGCGAAAGCTGAAAACCGCCCTGGCCACGAGCCTTGCCGTGACAGGGACCGCTGTTGCAGCCAAACTTCGTCAGAATTGGCTGAATGTCGTTCTCAAAATCCACCAGCGGCTCACCGACCGCCGGCTGCAGCGCCGGAACCTGCCCGCAGACAATGTCAGCGCACGACAGAAAACAGGCCAGCAGAATTGGCAAACGTCGCAGCAGCATGACGAACCAGCAGGCAGGAAGGTGGAGAACACAAACACGCAGAAAAAAGGGCAGGTGCCCGAGAGACTCGCGGAACACCCCAGCCTAGCAAAATCAACGTTCCAGTGTCACGCGGAAATCAGTGAACCCGTAGCGATTCTGGCGGGAAAATCGCAGGCTGTGGGGCCGGCTGACTTTTCAGGAAATCGGACATTCGTAAGGATTTCTTCGCAAAACACCCGGCATTTCCCCCACACACAGGCATCTGACCGCCGACTCTGCCGGACACGGCGGTTATTGCCATCTGCTGTTTTGTCCACTCAGTCCCAACCGCCGACGATGATCCCCCAATCTGTCAACCTCCGCACCGAACTGATCCCCCGCCGACCGGACCAGGACCCGGGAGTCACCGCTGCCGACGGACCGTTTCCACTGCCCGGCGGCTGGGTCCGCGGTACCCTCGATACAGCCGGCCAGACATGGCAGCTGCTGCTGCCCGCCGACCCAAATGCCCTGCTCGACGAACCCTCCGCCAGCACCGCCGCCACCTCTGATGACCGCATGCCCTACTGGGCCTTCGTCTGGCCTGCTGCCATCCCCATGATCGCCGCCGTCCTGCAGGCCGACTGGCCGGCCGGCACTCGAGTACTTGAGCTGGGCTGCGGCACAGGCATCGTCGGACTGGCCGCTCTGCGACGCGGACACCTCGTCACCTTCACCGACTACGAACACCGCGCCGTTGCACTGGCAGCACGCAACGCCGAATTAAACCACTGCCACAACTTCACCGCTCAACTGCTGGACTGGCGCCGCCCCGAAAACACCACCTGGCCAGTCATCATCGGCTGCGACCTGCTCTACCAAACCTCCGCCTTCGAACCCCTGCTGCAGCTGCTGGATCAAATGCTGGCACCAGGCGGAGTCTGCTGGCTGGGAGACGGAGGTCGCAGCGCACCCCGGAAATTCTGGTGCCTCGCACGCGAACGCGGCTACGATGTCCAGGTCCTCGACACACACGGACAACCACTCAGCCAGCCCGCCAGCGACTTCCAGCTGTTCATCCTCCGCAAACATGCTCAGCCGTAAACATCACTCCTTTACAGACCCGCCCCGTACAACACCACCAGCGCCGTTGCCGCCAGCGGAATCAGCACCGTCACCACCGCCACATCCGGATAACTCTCACGGTGAGTACAGCGACAGATCATCAGCAGCGTAATCAGCGCACCGTTGTGCGGCAAACTGTCCAAACCACCACACGACATCGCCGCCACCCGATGCAGCAGCTCCGGATCCGCCAAACCCGCCTCCGCCTGCGCCGCGTAGATCTTCCCCATCGACTCCAATGCCAGACTCAATCCGCCCGAGGCTGACCCGGTGATGCCCGCCAAAATGTTCACCGTCACCGCTTCCGAGACCAGCGGATTCCCCGGACTCAACGAACTCAGCCAGTCCCGAATCGCCGCAAACCCCGCCAGCGACGCAATCGTCGTCCCATAACCATACTCCGTCGCCGTATTGAACACCGGCAGCAGACACGACTTCGCTCCTTCGCCCAGCCACTCATTCACAACCCGCACGGATCTGCCAAACAACAGAGTCGACAACCCAATCGCCAGCAGCATCGACAGCAGCGCCGACCACGTTCCCAAAACCTTCGCCAAAGTCGTCCCGCCAAACTTCGCATCCGCCAGATAACCCGCATCCACTCGCGGCAGTACCCACTGCGACAACACAAAGTTGGCCACTATCACACACAAAATCGGAGCAAACGCAGCCACAGTGCCCGGCATCTGCCCGGCACCAACCGCCACTTCTGCCTGCTCAACCTGCCCTGCCCCGTAACCCTCACCCCGCTCCTGCGCAGCACGCACCCGACGACCCAGCCACAACATGCCCGCCGCAAACATCGCCACCGATGCCGCCAAACCTGGCCCCGCCGCTGCAAACGCCGTCGTACCAAACCACTGCATCGGTATCAGATTGGGTAACTGCACTGTCCCCGGCAGCGCCGTCATCGTGAATGTGAATGAACCCAAAGCAATCGCGGCCGGAATCAGACGCCGCGGGACATCCGCCCGACGAAACAGATAATCGGCTATCGGCTGCACCGCAAACACCACCACAAACAACGATACCCCCCCGCCCGTCAGCACAGCACAGGTCAGCACCACCGCCAGTACCGCTCGCTCCGCACCCAGCAGCTCAGTAATAAACACCGCAATCCGCCGCGCTGACCCCGACGCCTCCATCAGACGACCAAACACCGCACCCAGCAGAAACAACGGGAAATACTGAGCGATAAAACGACCAACACCCGGCATGAACACCTGAGTATACCCGGCCAGCAGCGGTGTCCCCGGATCCGCTGCCACCGCCAGCAGCAGGCACACTGGAGCCAGAGCAATCACACTCGCCCCCCGATAAGCCAGCAGCATCAGCAGCGTCAGCGAAGCCAGAATCGCCACAATTCCCAGCATCAGTTCAGTCCCCGCATCCTCGTTCCACTGCCGGCTGCCTCAGCGGTCCGATACCGACTGCAGCCGCACCTGATAAGCCCCGGAATTCCCCCGCCGCTGACCTTCAAAATCATTGATCCGCAACCACAGCTCACTGCCCGCAGACACTCGCAGCTCACTCCCCGCACCCACCGAAATCCGCTCCGGTAAAACGCTCGGTTTCCGCTGCACCAGCACCGCCTGCAACTCACCCAAAGGCCGCCCCTGCGCATAGTCGATCGTAATTCCCGCAGGCTCCGATTCCCAGGCCCGCGCACCATTCTCTCCCGCCGGCTGCAGCACACTCCGACCTCCCGCCGACAGCCGAATTCGCGTCTCCACATCAAACCAGTATCCACTCGGCTGCCAGCCCTGCTCCGACCGCACCTGCACCTGCTGCGGCCGAGCCGAATCCTCCGACCACAACCGCCACTCCGGTGCCAGCGGAGGAAACGACCGCTCCGGATCAAAGCCCTCCTCCCACGAATCCAGCATCAACTGCCACACAACACCCAGTCGCTGCAGCTGCTCCCTCGAAATTCCCGCCGTCGCCGCATCAAACTGAGCCCGCGTGCGGACCCTGAACAATCCCGCAAACGGGCGCTGCAGCTCAGGATGATTCCGCAGCAGCCACACCAGACCCCATCCCTGCGCATACCGCAGGTCAGACAGAAAAATCCGGCTGGCAGGATTCAGCACGTCATCCAGCAGCACACCCTCAGCCACTCCTCCCCCGGCCTCAACAGGACGACGACGCAGCTCCGCAATCCGACCCCAGCCCTCAAAACCATTCAACTGATCCGGCAGGATCCCGAACTGCAGCGGCTGCAGCCGATGCGTCGCCAGCATCTCAGCAACACCCTCCGTATACCACAGAGGCGGAATGTCCCGCATCCCGTGCTCGCACATCAAATAACAGTGCACCACCTCATGCAGCAGCAAATGACGTCGATAATAGTCGGACGGCTGGTTGTTCATCCAGAACTGATACCCCAGATGACGACCGTGACGAATCACAAACTCACCATCCGGCAGCACCCCGGCCTGCTGAAATCGCTCCCGCGCGTCCATCAGGTAACCCGTCACCTGAAACTCCGCACCATCTGCTGCCGGTGACAGCGGACCCAGCGTCTGCTGCAGCGCCGGATAAAAACGATCCACCAGCGCCGGCAGCTCCTGACACTGCTCAGTCGGAGCATCAGAGACCAGCACCAGATGCCGCGACCGATACACCTTCAGACCAGCCGCTTCCAGTGCCGCCACATCCAGCGACGGACGATCGTCCGACAGCCGAACCTGCGCCAGCAGTGGCTCAACAGCCAGCAACAGGATCGCCTGAACCACAAAACTCAGCAGCCGGACATATCGACCGCCGGTTATCTCCCGCGCTGCACATTCCATCTGCTCACCTGCCTGCCACCCGACGGAGTTCACTCCGGCAACGGCTTGCCCAGAGTCTCCGGAAGGAACGGCAGTACCACCAGACCCACCAAAAAGACCAGACACATCGTGACACCAGCATACCGCAATGGCTCAGCCGTCTCCTTAAAGACCTCATTCAGCCACATCTTCACCAGCGGTCCCACCGCAGCCACAAATCGCCCCACGTTGTAGCAGAAACTCACTCCCGTGGACCGCAGTCGAGTCGGAAACAGCTCGGGGAAATACACCGCATAGCCGCCAAACAGACTCAGCTGACAGAAGCCCATAATCGGCACCAGCACAAAGATCTGCCAAAGATCCTGCAGAGTCCAGAACACCGTCACCGTGGAAACAAAGGCTGCCACCAGAGCAATGGCAAATGTGGGCTTGCGACCAATCCGCTGCGACAACGCTCCAAAACCAAACATCCCGCAGAACGCTCCAATGTTGATCGCAATCGAACTGAAGCTTTGATAGTAAGTCAGTCGTCCCTTGATCTTCGGATCCACCGACTTTTTCACAGCCTGCAGCTCACTGCTCAGACCCTCCAGCTGATTGGCCGCCAGCGCCTCCTGCACCTGCTTCAGTGCGGCCACCCGAGCCGTATTGCCGGCAGTCTCCGCCGCCTGAATCTCAGACGCATAAATGGCTGCTGTCACCGGCTTCGTCTGCACCGTACGAGTCAGGTCGGGCACATAAAAACCAACCGCCCACAGTCCGATCACCCCCGAACACGCCAGCGCCAAACCCAGCAGCGCGTGTCGCCGCCACACCGGATGACCAAACAGCTCGCGATAGGTCTCGGTCGTCGACACCACCCTGCCCTCAGCACGACTCCGCTGCCACGCCTCAGGCTCCTTAAGATTCCTGCGAATCACAATCGTCAGCAGTGCCGGCAACGCCCCAATGCAGAACATGATCCGCCACGGACTGGTCACAAAACCCTCACCCTCGGCCACTCCCAGACCCAGATTGATCAGAGCCGCACTGATGTTCCCGAAGGCAGACAGCGCCTGCAGCAGCGAAAGAGCATAAGGTCGAGCCACCGCAGGCATCACCTCCGCCACCAGAGCCACTCCCACCGCAAACTCACCGCCCACACCCAAACCCGTCAGAAATCGGTAAAAGGCAAAGTCGTAAACGCTGACTGACAATGCACTGAGCCCCGTAAACAGCGAATACATCAGAATCGTGATCAGCATCGTCTTCGCACGACCAATCCGATCCCCCAGCATCCCGAAAATCAGCCCGCCCGTCGCCCAGCCGGCGATAAATACCGACGTGGCAATGTCACCGTACTTCTGGGATTCACTTTCCAGCAGCTTCATATCTGTGATATGGCTCAACAGATCCTTCATCGCGGCCGGTCGAGCCAGAATGAACAGTTGCTGGTCCAGACAGTCAAACAACCAGCCCAGTGCCGACACCACCAGCACAAACCAGTGATACCGGTTCAAGGCACGGTACCATGGGCCGGTGTGAACAGTTGCGGAAGAAGCGGGCCCGGAGGTGGGAATATCGGCGTGCAAGCAAATCGCTCCTGAATGCAGCGAAGGGGTGGAGTCCTGAACAGCCCCGGAGTCAGGGCTGCAGATTTTCTCAGAACACTGTGTCAGATCCGTGGCAATCGTTCAACCAACCAACCCTCAGAAACCTGAGATCAGACGGCATCCGCAACGCCAGCCCTTTCCATACCGATTCACCGATCCCCTGAACAAACAGGGCGACCCTGAGCCCCTGTTGCAAAAAATCAACAATTCCGGATCCCCGGGATTTCAGCCGAAACACCGCTTTTTTCACCGTCGCGTTTGTGAAATGAGCAGCCGAATGACAGGATACCCACAGCGCCCGCTGCAGGTTTTTGCAGCCGGCACCTGCAATCAGTGTCTCCTCATGTGTGTGCTTCCCGATATGAATCCTTCCCCGGCCGCATCCACTGCTGAACGCACCGCCGTTCTGGGACGTCACGCACTCAATCTGCCAAATCTGATCACCGGCACCCGACTGCTGCTGGCCTTCGGCCTGTTTGCCATGATTGCCCTCACCAGCCAGTGGATTCCCGCAGCCATCCTGTTTATCTTCGCTGCCTCCACCGACGCCCTCGACGGCTACGTCGCCCGACGCAACAAACAGATCACTGTACTCGGCCGCATCCTTGACCCTTTCGTCGATAAAGTCATCGTCTGCGGGACCTTCGTGTTTCTGCTGGAACACCAGACACTGCCGGATTCCGGCGTCCGCGCCTGGATGGTCATCATCATCATCGGCCGGGAAATGTTCGTCTCCAGCCTCCGCGGCATCCTCGAAAAAGAAGGTAAGGACTTTTCCGCCAGCTTCATCGGGAAACTGAAAATGGTACTGCAGTGCGTGGCAGTCAGCGTCAGCCTGCTGTCCATGGCACCGCTGCTGCAGTTCAGCTGGACCGCACTGTTCCGCGACGCCACTCTGTACCTCGCGGTCGCCGCCACACTCTGGAGCGGCGCTGTCTACGTAGCCCGCGGATTCTCACTGCTCCGCGACGCCTGAGCCCTCCCTCCCCCTCCGTAAATCGCAACTCCAGCGTAAAAAAGGCCTTACGTACAGACCCCACCCGCCGCGCAAACACCCGCAGCCTGGCCACCCACCACCGCACGCCTATAACACTGCGTAGGTCTTACTGCCCCGCAACGTCACCCTGAGTGGCTCCCCCCAACTCCCCTGGCCAAAACAATCGTTCCTCGTTCCTCGTTCCTCGTTCCCCAGTCCCCACCCCCTGCTCAAAGTAATCCCATGGGCGATCTCGTGATGAGAATTTCCGTCTTCGTGCAGCGCGGCTTTATCTGCCAGTGCTGCGGTGTGGAGATCGACGGAGAAATGACCGGCGAACCGCGACGCTGTCTGCGGTGCGAGGAAATTCACAGTAAGCCCGAACAGGCGGCTGAACTCAGCCCGCTGTTCCGCCCCCTGGCCGCTCGCCCCTGAGACGACGGCGACCGCCTTCTCTGCTATGCTGCTCACCCTTCAGTCTCAGACTGCCTCAATACGCAGCACAGCACCGGATCCGCTCGCATGAAAATCGGCTATGTCAGTGATGAACGCTATGTGGCTCTGCCCGACGTGCTGCTGGAATTCGTCGACGACACCGGGCACTCCTGGGAAACTCGTTCACGAGCCAGCGGCAGCATCTGGCTGGATCTGCCCGCCGGACATTACCGAGTCATCCTGCGGAAGGACGGCTTCGGCGCAAAAATTTCCCACCTGACCATCCCCTCACCCGAACCCGTTCACTTTCGCCTGCTGGCCGACGGACTGCTGGGATATGCGTGGCCCAAATGGGTGCGCAGCGGCGATGAATCCGAATTCCGCGTACATGCCGTCGAAGCATATCGGCTGCAGCTGTGGCGGTACGGCTGGCAGCCGGAGCTGGTGCGGCAACTGGGCTGGCATGATGAACACGGCCCCCGCGCCGTCATGCAGGTCACTCCGGACGGCGACTACACTCAAACCGGATGTCGCTGGAACAGCGTCGGCTATACCTCGGTCACCCACCGCCAGTTTGTCCAGGCCCCGGAACGCAGCGGCCTGTACTACTTCCGCGCCCAGGATCGCTCCGGCCGGCAGTTCTCATTCCCCTGGATCGTTGCCCCCCGTCGACCACAGTCGAAAGTCGCCGTACTGGCCTCGAACATCACCTGGAACGCCTACAATTCATTCGGCGGACGCAGCAACTACATTCATGCCGATCAGCTGCCGGAAACACCCACAGTCAACTCGCGAGTGGAACTGAAGCGTTACGCCGATCCGGAACACGGGACCTGGGGTTATCCCCATTACGCCCCGCTGTCGTTCGAACGACCGGAACCCTTCTGCGATGTGGACTTCTCAGAATCCATCACAGACCCCATCGAAGGTCGGCAGGCCTGCCATCTCGCACCCGCCGAATGGCGACTGCTGGGCTGGCTGGAACGCGAACGGTTTGACTACGACTACTACGCCGAAACTCAGCTGCACGACGGCACGCTGAACCTGCTGGATTATCGCGTACTGATTATCGCCGTGCATCCGGAATACTGGAGCCTGCAGATGTACCAGCAGGTGAAGCACTGGGTGCAGCACACCGGCGGAAAACTGATGTACCTCGGTGGCAATGGCCTGAACTGTGAAGTGCAGTTGCAGGATGCTGCCATGACAGTTCACAACGGCAGCATTCAGTCACTCTGGAACAGCGGAATGAACGGCTGCGACAGTCGTTTCGGCATGCGGCATGAATCGGAAGCCAGCCTGCTGGGAGTTGTCTTCACGCCGGCCGGTGCCATGACCGGAGCCCCCTATCGAGTCGAAGATGAGACGCACTGGGTATTTGCCGGCACCGGCCTCCGTAACGGACAACTGTTCGGTGAAGAATGCCTGCACAGACGCTGCCCAGGCGGAGCCTCCGGACATGAAACCGACAAACGCTCGGCCAGCTCACCACCACAGACCCGGCTGCTGGCCCGCGGCACCAATCCGGATGATGGCGGAGCTGAAATGGTGCTGCTGGAAACAGACTCGGGCGGTGCTGTCTTCTCGGTCGGCTCCATCAACTACGTGGCATCACTGCCCGTGGATCCGCAGATCTCAAGGATTACAGCCAATGTTCTCAGACAATTCCTCAATGAACCCAGTGCAGCAGTGATCTGAATGACCACGCCACAGAACTCCCGCTATCACAAGCAGATGCTGTTCTCCGGTATCGGAACGACAGGTCAGCAGCGGCTGAAAGACAGCAGCGTGCTGCTGGTCGGCTGCGGTGCGCTGGGCTGCGTCGTCGCCGATGCACTCGCGCGAGCCGGAGTCGGCAGAATTCGCATCGTCGATCGCGACTTCGTCGAACTGTCCAACCTGCAGCGACAGATGCTGTTCGATGAACAGGATGTGGCCGATCATCTGCCCAAGGCAATCGCCGCTGAACGACGCCTGAAACGAATCAACTCGGATGTGATCATCGAACCCATCGTCGCCGACGCCGACTGCACCAACCTGCCGCGACTGGCAAACGATGTCTCTCTGATGCTCGACGGCACCGACAATTTTGAAATCCGCTACCTGCTGAATGACCTGTCACTCGAAACCGGAACGCCGTGGATCTTCACCGGGTGCACCGGCAGTCATGGCCAGGTCATGCCGGTGCTGCCCGGTCGCACTGCCTGCCTCCGCTGCCTGTTGCCTCACCCGCCGCCGCCAGGCTCGGTCGAAACCTGCGATACAGCCGGAGTGCTGGGACCCGCCGTCAGCGTCGCCGCCGCTCTCCAGGCTGCTCTCGCCCTGAAAATCCTCGCCGGTCACGCCGACGAAATTGGCTGCCAGCTCACCATCCTCGATGTCTGGACCGGAGCCATGCGACAGGTGGAAACGGCAGCCCTGAAATCCGCCGGAACCTGCCCAGCCTGCAGCCACGGCGAACGACTGTGGCTCAGCGGAACCCAACGGGCAGCCTCCACCGTCCTCTGCGGACGCAACGCCGTCCAGATCACACCGCCGGAACCACTGCAGAAATCTCTGCCCGAACTCGCCAGTCGCCTGCAAAATTCAGGACACGTAACTCTGAATAAATTCCTGCTCCGATTACGGCTGCAGAGACCTGAAAAAAACTCTGATTTGCGAGAAACGGACGTGGAGTTGACGATTTTTCCTGATGGGCGGGCGATTATTCGCGGCACCAGTGATCCCGCCGTCGCCCGCTCCCTCTATTCGCGTTACATCGGTGGCTGAATTACGGTTCAATCTTCCATGCTGCAGACCATTCGACATTTCCTTGAACTGATCCGCTTCAGCCACACGGTGTTCGCTCTGCCGTTCGCGCTGCTCTCGGCCGTGCTCGCATGGTCGCAGCCGGATTCCGTCTTCCGACTGCGGGACCTGTTCGGCATCCTGCTCTGCATGGTGGCGGCACGCTCTGCGGCAATGGCATTCAATCGCCTCGTCGACAGGCGGATCGACGCCGGCAATCCGCGGACTGCCCGCCGGCACCTGCCGGCCGGAATCCTGTCTGTTCGCAGCGTGGTTGTCTTCACGGTCCTGATGAGCCTGCTGTTTGTGGCCGCGACCACCGTCTTTCTGCCACGACGCCTGCCGCTGCTGCTGGCTGTTCCCGTGCTGCTGTTCCTGCTCGGGTATTCCCTGTCCAAACGATTCACCCGCTTCTGCCATTACTGGCTGTCCGCTGCTCTGATGCTTTCGCCCATCGCAGCATGGATCGCTGTCCGCGACGAGTTTGCGGTGGTCCCGGCCATGCTGGGCGCCGTGATCTTCTTCTGGGTGGGCGGCTTCGACATTCTGTACGCGTGTCAGGATGCCGAGTCGGATCGACAGGCAAAACTGAACAGCATCCCCGCGGCCCTCGGCATCCCCGCAGCACTCAGAATCGCTTTTGTCAGTCACCTGCTGACAATCCTGATGCTGGTGCTGCTGTGGAAGACCGCCGCTCTGGGCCCCCTGTTCCTCACCGGAATTGTCCTGATCGGGCTGCTGCTGCTGTATGAGCACTGGCTGGTCCGCCCTGACGATCTGACTCGTGTCAACATCGCCTTTTTCAACGTCAATGCCATCATCAGCTTCGGAATTCTGTTGCTGGGCTGCCTTGATATCTGGATCTTCTGACTGCTGCAGGAATACAACCATGCCCTTGACTCTGAATGATCCCCGGATGCAGCGGATTGCCGACAAGGTCGCCGCAGCCGAACGCCTGACTTTCGACGACGGCCTGCTGCTGGATGAACAGGCGGATTTGCACACTCTGGGTCGACTGGCCAACCAGGTGCGCGAACGGCACAACGGGAATTACGCCTGGTACAACACCAACATCCACCTGAACCCAACAAACGTCTGCGTTTACCGCTGTCGCTTCTGCGCGTTTCGGGCAGACCTGAAGGATGAAAAGGCCTACACGTTCACCGATGACATGCTGCGGGCGCGAGTTCTGGAAGGCCGAGCATCGGGCGCCACGGAAATTCACGTTGTCGGCGGCCTGCACCACAAGAAAAGCTTCGACTGGTACCTGAATGCCATTCGCGTCATTCACGAAACCTGCCCCGAAATTCACATCAAGGCGTGGACGCCCGTCGAAATCAACTGGTTCTCATTCATCACCAAAAAGCCGATTCGCTGGGTTTTGGAACAGATGATCGAAGCCGGCCTGGGCAGCATGCCCGGTGGCGGTGCCGAGATTTTCGATGAAGAAGTGCGGCGGCAGATCTGTGAACACAAAGCCGACAGCGATGTCTGGTTCGATGTGCATCGCACAGCCCACGAACTGGGACTGCGCTCCAACGCCACCATGCTCTACGGACACGTCGAACAGGCAAGGCACCGCATCGATCACCTGCTGCGACTGAGAGCCCTGCAGGACCAGACCTCAGGTTTCCAGACATTCATCCCGCTGGCCTTCCACCCGGAAAACACCGAACTGGCAAACATCGTGAAGCCGGACATCATGATGGACCTTCGCATGATCGCCCTGTCGCGACTGATGCTGGACAACTTTGATCACATCAAAGCCTACTGGATCATGCTGGGAGAACAGACAGCACAGCTCGCCCTCAGCTACGGTGCCGATGACATCGATGGCACTGTCGTGCACGAACTGATCTATCATGACGCCGGAGCGAAAACGCCGGAGGGCATGACCGTCGACCAGTTGCACCGCCTGATTCGCGAAGCCGGTCGTATCCCGGTGGAACGCGATACGCTGTACCGGCGAGTTATCCGTCGGGGCCGCGAGTGGTCTGTCGGCGAACCCGTCCACGCTCAGCAGAATGCCTGATGCCCTGAGCCGTATATGCACACAGCGCGAAGCCTGCACACAACAACTGTGCAGGCTTCGCTCGTTTCCATCCTCGCCACACCGACAGCGATCTGCAGCCGCTGCCTGAACAGTGCAGCCCCGGCGGCAATTTCCCTCGATTTGCCGGTTTCAGGCTGTTCTCGTGGATGCCCCCTCCTGTTTTGAACTGCCAATCGCTGCTTTGGCTCGCCGTTTGCGACATCGGTTTCCAGTGCCCTGCCTGCACAGTGTCTGCGGGGTTGTGCCAACTGTTGAAGGCGGCTCCGACGCCGCGACGCTTCGCTTACAGGAGATCCAGCAATGCTGCGAAAACAACTGCGCCTGCCGCTGCTTGGCATTATCATCACCCTCGCCGCTGTCGTGGTCCTGATCGCGCTGCGGGATACTCTCAGCACACAGCTCTTCGGAGCAACCCGGACCACCACACCCCAGGATGCCGCGGTCGCTGCGTCTCAAAAACAGCCGCAGGACCCACCCGACAAAAAATTGCCGGAGTCCGCCGATCCGCAGACAAGCTTCATGCGACTTAAACTGCAGGCCTCAACCAGCATCCTTGAGGGACTGTGTACAGAAGACATGCAACTTGTCGGGACAGGCTGCGATCAGTTGCTGAAAATGAGCCTTGAAGAGCGCTGGCGAGTCAGTGGCGACAATGTCTACCGACGGTACAGCACCGAGTTCCAGGCGGCCGTCGAAGAACTAAAGCAGGAATCAGCCGAAGAAGACCTTCATGGAACCTCACTGGCATGGATCAATGTCACCATGAAATGCCTGAAATGTCACGAATGGGTCCGCACCGTGGTGCTGGCCGGACAGGAGACCCAGCCATGAACAGATTCGGATGGAAACTGCTGATGACAGCACTGGCCTGCACAGTCACGGCACTGACGGCCGATGAGCCCCCTCGGAAAACTCAGCCGCCGGCAGTTCCCATGCCCGCACAGGATGAGAATTCCGAACCGCCCGATCATCGTACCATGGAACGGCTGATGCAGCGGAAAATGGCCGTCGCCCAGCAGGTCTTCGCAGCCGTCGCCCGCAGCAGCTTCGAAGACACCACTCAGGCAGCTGAACAACTGATCGAACTCAGCCGGCAGGAACTGTGGCAGCAGATGGCCAGCCCACGGTTTGCTCAGGATACCGCCGATTTCGTACGGTCCGTGGAATTGCTGGAACGCATGGCTGCTGCCAAAGATTCCGATGGTACAGCATTGGCATTCACACGAGTCGCACTGAACTGCACGAACTGCCATGAACACATGCGCGGTGCCCGGGTTGCAGGGACCGAACAACCGAATTCAGATGCGAAACAACTGACTGCGAGCCGCTTCTGAAATCGCCTTCACCGCCGGATGAGTCACCCGACGCTCCACGCTGATCGCATAGAACTGCATCGATGCTCCCTCCAGAGCACCGATCGCATGCAGGCCATAACGCTCCTGCAGATCACGCAGCACAATACTGGCCACAGGGGCTACACCCAAACCCTCGGCCGCCAGCAGCTTCAGCAGAGCAGAATCTTCAATTTCAGCCGACACATTCGGATCAAAATCCTGACGCTCCAGCCACATCTCCACCGAACGACGCAAAACCGTGTTCTGCGTTGGCAACAGCAATGGCTGACCCTTCAGTGAATTCGGATATCCGGGTCGCAGGATTTCCGCCAGTTCTCTGGAGGCCACCCAACTGACACCCGATTCGCCCAGAGCATGGTTGTAAGCCTTGACACTGACCTGCGAACCCACCGTGCTGTCAGACAGTATCAAATCCGCTCGATGCATCGCCAGTTCAGCCAGCAGGTCCGTCAACTTGCCCTCATGACAGACCAAAGAAACCTTCTGCGGCATCCGAAACACAGGCTCCAGCAGCCGAAATGCCACCTGCTTGGGAAGAAAATCAGGAATTCCCACCGTGAACGACTGACTGCCGCCCTGCTGAGTCCCCCGCAGTCGCTCCATCAACTCGCGACCCGTCGAGAATATCTCATCAGAATACTCAAACACAACCTGACCAACCTCCGTCAGACGCAGCGAACGCCCGTGACGCTCGTACAGTTTACTGCCCACCGACTTCTCAAGCTGACGCAACTGACCGCTGATCGTCGGCTGTGACAGGTGCAGGCTGGCTGCCGCACGGCTGATACTGCCTTCCTTGGCAACTGTCCAGAAGTACAGAAGATGGTGGTAGTTCAGCCAGTTCATCAAATGTCTCGCGTTCAGGTAAAGCGAATTCGTCAGGAAACTATCTGCATTACTGGCCGTGATCAGCAGCAAAGCGCAGCAGCGCGGTGCAGCCTGTTCTTTCCTTCCATGAATACGTAAATCTTCACACACCTGATTCGCTCTGGTTGGCGAAATATCAACGAATTCAGGGAACGGCTATAGAATTTCTGATCAACACCCGCCGGTTTTTGCGAAAACCGCATCCAGAGCCACACTCGGGGGTTTCCCTGTCATCTGCGACACGGTATCCTTCCTCGTTTCCAAAATGTTTCTTCGCCCCTGCCGCAGTCGCTGCAGGCAGGAAAATTTCCCGGATTGCGTCATCATGGCAAAAACTCATCGCAAACTGAAAAAATCCAACCACGGTCAGCGTCCAGCCAGCTCCAAGGCCCGTCGCCTGAAACGCAAGCACGTCAAGCTGTCCTGATCGACCGCTGCAGGCCTGATTTTCCAAACAACGTCAACCTGCCCGCTCACGGGCAGGTTGTTTTGCTGCGCATTCCGAAAGCTCTGCCTTGAAATACTCGCTTTGACCAGCTCCACCGCGCAGACTGCAGAACAGCTGCTGCTGCAAATTACCAGCAATCTTTGCAGCAGCTGGGATGGCGAAACGTCAGAACTGCTCAGCCTGCTGGCCGGCAGCGAAACCCAGCACCCGGACAGGTCCGCCACCCTGCAGCAGCTGTTGCCGCAGCTGCAGACAGCCGCTGAACGCCAGCAAATCTACCTGCAGCCCCGCACCACATGGGCGGATCAGAATTTGCCGGGTATGACAGGTCCCGTGGCCTTCTTTTCCGCCGAATTCGGGCTTCATGAAAGCCTGCCAATCTATTCCGGTGGACTCGGGATACTTGCCGGAGATCACCTGAAAAGTGCCTCGGACCTCGGGGTCCCCATGCTGGGACTTTCGCTCTTCTACCACGAAGGTTTTTTTCATCAAAGCTTCGATGCTCAGGGATGGCAGCAGGAATCCTGGTCGCAGCTCGATCTGTCGCAACTGCCTCTCACTGAGCAGCGAATGCCCGACGGACAGTCGCTGCGGATTGCTGTGGAACTGCCCGACAGCCTGGTCCGGCTGCGAATTCTCAGACTCAGCGCAGGACGCAGCGGTCTGCTGCTGCTGGACGCCAATCTCCCGGAAAACTCGGCATCCGATCGCCAGCTGACCGCCAGACTCTACTCCCCCGGACAGCAGATTCGCATCCGTCAGGAACTGCTGCTGGGGATTGGCGGCATGCGTGCCCTGCAGGCCATCGGTGTCACTCCCGCCGTGGTGCATCTCAACGAAGGTCACTGCGCCTTCGCACCACTGGAAGATCTGCGTCGACGCATGGTTGAGGATCATCTCTCGTTCAGTGCGGCTCGCGCCGCCGCCGCTGCTGCTGTCGTCTTCACGACCCATACCTCAGTCCCGGCCGGGCATGATCGATTCCCCGCTGCGATGGCAGCAGCCCACCTGCAGCCGCTCGCCGCATCCGCCGGTATTGATGTTGCAAATCTGCTGGCTCTGGGAAAAACAAACCCCGCTGACTCGGATGAAGCCTTCTGTATGACAGCCCTCGCGTTTCGCATGAGTCGATTCCACAACGCCGTCTCAGCACTCCACGGAAAAGTGACTCGCAGCATGTGGTCCGCGTTATGGCCCGATCGCAGCCCGGATCAGGTCCCAATCGGCCACATCACCAACGGAGTCCATCCAGGCACGTGGCTGGCCCCGTCACTCAGAAAACTCTACAGCCGGATACTGCCGCAAAACTGGGAACAACAACCGAGCACCGCAGCAGACTGGCAGGCCTTAACGCTGCTCGATGACCGCGAACTCTGGCAGACTCACTGCAGCCTGAGACACAGACTGCTGCACGATGTCGCCCGGCGTTCCGGCTGCCAGAACCTCGACCCACATGCACTCACCGTCGGCTTCGCAAGGCGGTTTGCCACGTACAAACGCGCCGACCTGATCTTTCGAGACCTTGATCTGCTCTCACGACTGCTGCAGGATTCCACTCGGCCCATTCAACTGCTGTTTGCCGGAAAAGCCCACCCCGCAGATGAGCAGGGAAAACTCATCCTGCAGCACATCTGGCAACTGGCCGCTCAGCCGCCTTTCCGCGGGCGAGTTGTCGTCCTGCCAGACTATTCCATCGACCTGGCACGCCGACTCGTGCAGGGAGTCGATGTCTGGCTGAATACCCCCAGACGCCCACAGGAAGCTTCAGGCACCAGCGGCCAGAAGGCCGCACTCAACGGAGCCCTCAACTGGTCCACGCTCGATGGCTGGTGGGCTGAGGCCTGGAACGGCAGCAACGGCTTCGCCATCGGCGACACCACCGACTGCACGGATCCTGAAATTCAGGACCAGCGCGACGCCCTCAGCCTGTATCAGGTCCTGCAGCAGCAGATCCTGCCACGGTTTTATGAACGTGATCCCGGCGGGCTGCCGGTCAGCTGGCTGCAGATGATGAAAAACAGCATCACCAGCCTCGGCTGGCAGTACAGCTCGCACCGCATGGTACAGGACTACGCAGCACTTGCCTGGCGACCAGCCACCAAATTTCAGGCCTCCTCTGTTGTCCCCGGCAGCTGAAACCGGCATGATGCCATGCTCCCGGCGGCACGCCACAGAAGTCTCACAGCCACCCACCACAGGATTCTCACATGCTGATGCTCAGCGGGTCGCCGAAAAAACTGTGCAACGGCGTGACACGTCGCGAATTGCTGCAGATCGGCGGCATCAGCGGACTGGGACTCAGCAGCCTGCAGGCCGCCACACCGACGCAGTCAGCACCCAAAGCCAAAGCCTGCATCTTCGTCTTCCTGTTCGGTTCACCACCGCAGCACGAAACCTTTGACCCCAAACCTCAGGCTCCCCGGGAAATTCAGGGAGAAATGTCGGCTATCAGCACCTGCGTTCCGGGACTGCAGCTCGGTGAAGGTCTGCCGCTGACAGCCACCATCGCTGACCGCCTGACCATCGTGCGCTCCATGACGCACGATTACCCGATCCACTGCTGCGCTTACGTCATGACCGGAATGCCCACCTACAGCATTCCGCTGGAAACAGCACCTCGCGATCCGCAGCACTGGCCCTTTATCGGCTCCGTGGTTGACTACCTCGACTCACAACAGCGGTCACAGCCAGCCTCCATGCCGGCCAATGTGGGACTGCCGTGGCGATTCTGCTCACGCGGCACATCCAACAACCAGGCAGGCCCCTATGGCGCATTCCTCGGAAATGGCTTCGACCCGTTCTGGACCGACTTTCAGGGTACCGGAACCGTCGTCGTCCCGCCCCTCAACGCCGACACTCAGACCGAACAGGTGCTCGATCCCCATGCCGGTATCGATGCCGCCGGCCACTTCACTCTCGCCGATGGCTGCCAGCTGCCAGCCGATCTTTCCCCCGCCAGATTCGATGCCCGCCGACACCTGCTCAGCCGCTTCGATGCCGCCCGCTCCTCACTCGACACCGCCGCCGAAACACTCCGCTGGTCCGCTCAGCAGCAACGCGCGTTTTCACTCGTCGGCTCACACAGCATTCGACAGGCTCTCGATGTCCACCGCGAATCACACACCACTCGCTCCCGCTACGGCTTAAACCTCTTCGGACAGTCCTGCCTCGCTGCACGCCGACTGGTCGAAGCCGGAGCCCGCTTCGTATCAGTGTTCTGGGATCCATTCGGGCCACACGGCGCCTCCGTCTGGGATACACACTCCAATCACTTCCCCAGACTCCGCAATTACCTGCTGCCCGTCTTCGACCAGACCTGGTCTGCACTCATCTCCGACCTGCACGATCGCGGGCTTCTCGACGAAACACTCGTGCTCTGCACCAGCGAACACGGACGCACTCCACAAATCGACAGCGGACCACGCGGAGGTGCCAGACATCACTGGTCCCGCGTCTACTCGTCCGTCTTCGCAGGTGGCGGAATGGCACAGGGAAAAGTCGTCGGCAGCAGCGATGCCATCGGTGGTGATGTCGCCGACACACCCATCAGCCCAAAAGACATGCAGGCCACCGCCTACCACCTGCTGGGCTTCCCGGAAGATGCCACCATCCCCGATCCACAGGGACGCCCGCTCCGCATCGCCGGCAGTGGTCAGGTACGCCCCGAACTGCTGCAATAGGCCGCTGGATCAGGCGGCATGCGCCGGTCCCGCGCTGCCCGCTTCACCCCGCTGAACCTCGCGGTCCGTCAGTTGCTCAATCAACTGCCGAATCATCTGCTCAGCTTCCATCCGGTCCTGCTGCCACTGCCGCTGCAAACGCTCCAACTGCTCCTGCAGCTGCACCTGCTTCCGCTCCTGCTCCTGCAGCAACTCTTCCCGAAATCGCGTGCCCAGCTCCTCCTCACGGCTCACAAAATACTGCTCCAGCTCTGCCCGATCCTGACGGAACTGCTTCTGCCGCTCCGACAGCTCCACCGCCGCAGCATCCAGCTTGTCACGCTCACCCTGCAGCTGCAGACGCAGCCTCTCAAAATACGCCAGCACATCATGCCGCGCCTGCTCCAGTCGAGCCCGGGCTGCATCAGGAGATGTCGCGTCCCGAACAAAGGCCGCCCGCGCCTCCTCAATCACCAGACGCTGCTCCAGAATCTCAGACTGAGTCTGATCCAGCTCCGATCGCAGCCGAGTCAGTCGCTGCGAACGCTCGTCCAGACGCGCCGCCATCTCCGCAACATTCGTCTCCTGCTGACGAACACTCCGCTGACGACTCTCCAGATCCCGCATCACTGCATCCCGCTCCTCCTCGGAACGACGCTGCTTCTGCAGCAGATCGGCCGCAGTGGCGTTGCGAGTCCTCTCGAGAATTCGCAGCTCTCGCACCAGCGATTCTTCTCGCTGCTGCTGCAGTCCACGAAAACGCTCCAATTGCACAAATCGCAGCCGATGCAGCTCCAGAAATCTCAGACGGTCACTGCGAAATAACTGCTGCTCGCGACGAAATGCTCGCAACTCCTCCTCATGGTCCTCCCGCGCACGCGACAGATGCTCAAACTGAAACCGATAACGCCGCTGCAAATTGTTCTGCTCACTCAACAGCAGCTGCTTCTTCTTTTCCGTCTCCTCACGCAGACGCTCACGCTCCAGATCCATCTGCTCGCCAAACTCTTCCCGCTGACGCTGCAGCTCCTCGCCCTGCACACGCAGCTCCGCCTGCTGCTGCTCCCACAAACCCTGCAACTCCAGCTGCCGCTGAGCCAGCTGCGCCGTCTCCGCAGCAATCTGCTCACGAGCCTGGTCGGCAAGCCGCTGCTTCTCCTGACGCAGCTCATCAGCCAGACGCTGCATTCGCTCAGCATGCTCCTGACGCTCAGACTCAGACTGCGCCCGCAGACGCTGACGCTCAGCATCCAGTACCGCTCGCTCCTGCCCCAGCTTCAGTCGCTCGTCGTCCAGCTCCGCACGCACAGACTGCCGCAGCGCAACACGCTCCTCAGACAACGTCCGCCGAGCCGCCCGCAGCTCAACCGCCAAACGCTCCTGCTGCTCCTCCTGCTGAGCACATCGCTGCAGCCGCTGCTGCAGCTCCGCAGATTGCTCCCGCTGCTCCGCACGCGCACGCGCCACCTCCGCAGCAAACTCCGCCGCTCGCTGCTCAAATGCCGAACGCTCTGCCTCCAGCTGACGCTGGTCACCCAGCAACTCCGCTCGCCGCTGATGCAACTCAGCAAAACGTAACTGCAATGACTCCGCCGCTGCTGATGCCTGCAGCAGAATCTTCAAGGCATCCACCTCTGGATACTCAGACCCGGCCGGGATCGAAGCAGACGAAACTGAAGTCACCGGCAACGGCGCAACGTCAGATACACCAACCTGAGTCGGCTGCACTGCACTCTGCGATTCTTCGCCGTCCGCCATGTTCGGGACTCCCTTCCCAAACGCTCTGCCGACTCAGGCGTTCTCAATCGCCTTCAGATACGCATCCTTCGGATGACATCCCACAATCCGAGTCACTTCCTTGCCGTCCTTGAACAATACCACTGTCGGGATACTGGAAACACCCAGACTGCTGGCTGTGCTTTGGCAATTGTCCACGTTCACCTTGACCACCCGAGCCCTGCCGGCAACTTCCACCGACAATGACTCAAGCGTCGGTGTCAGCTTCAGACAAGGACCACACCACGGCGCCCACAGGTCCACCAGCACCACACCCTTCGCTTCCAGTACTTCACTGCCAAACGTCGCGTCCGTCAGCTCATGCAGACTGCCTGCCATGTCATCACTTTCCTGTTACCAGCAGAACGACTTTCCATTCCGCCAGGGAATTTCCTGAAATCCACACGAAACACACAGTATCGAACAAGACACTGTCCCTGTCAACGGGGTTCACAAAAGACTGCTGCTGCAGCCGAAAACAGCCCGGATCGCCCCCAAAACGCAAACCACCAGACACCTGTTAACTCCCAATTCAGCAAAACTTCCATCTCAGCCGATTTTGACAGCCAGTACGGACCACTTCCCCCAATCTTTGAAAAACAATGCCAAAACCAGCAATTTTCGAGTCAGATTGCCGAAGAATGGGTGTTTCTGTGCAGGCATATTGCAGTCGACTAACGCGAGATTTCACAGGCTCATCCTACGAGCCAGCGCAGACAGATCTGTTCGGCTGTACAGAAACCTTTTCTTGGGAGTACAAACACGTGAGCGAAGTACAGGAAGAAGCCAAGGGCGGCGAAAATCAGCAGATTCAGGAAGTGGTCGTCAGTGATGCCAATGCCAACGCCGGCTACGCCAATTTCTGCCGCGTTTCCAGCACTCCGGAAGAACTGATTCTCGACCTCGGCCTGAACCCGACCCCCTACGCAACCGGTAAGGTCGAAGTCAAGGTCACCCACCGAATCATTCTCAACCACTACACTGCAAAGCGTCTGTGGCACGCACTGTCCATGGCTCTGCAGCGGCATGAGCAGGCCTTCGGTGTTCTCGAAACTGACGTTCGCAAGCGAGTTCGCCTGCCACAGGGTGGCTGATCCATTGCTGATCGTCTGAATTGATTCAGGCCTGGCGTTGGTTCAACGCCAGGCCTTTCTGCGGTTTAAGCGGTAGACACATGACTGAACACCCCGAAAACCAGCCCAGCCCTGATGCCCCGCAAAGCCAGGAGATTCGGCACGCCTCCATCGGCGCACTCGTGCCGGCCCACGTCGCTCGCGGCATCTTCACAACCGGTGCCGTGGTCCTGCAGGGCCAGCACGAATTCATCGTCGACTTCCTGCTCAGAATGCAGCAGCCTCACCAGGTGGCCGCTCGCATCGTGATGCCACCCGTTGTCGTTGGACAGTTCATCGCCGCACTGCACGACAACCTGCGAAAATACGAAGATCGCTTCGGACCCATCCAGCTGCCCGTCATCCCCAATCAGGGCCAGCAGGTCCGACAATCCGCCGAGGAACTCTACGACACCCTGAAAATCAACGAAGACGTGCAATCCGGAGCCTACGCCAACACGGTCATCATCGGACATTCTCCGACCGAATTTTCGTTTGACTTCATCACGTCATTCTTCCCGCGATCCGGCGTTTCCGCTCGCGTTTTCATGGCAACCGTCAACGCCCGTCGCCTGCTCGACTCGCTGCAGCACTCCTACCAGCAGTTCCAGCAGAGACTCAAAAATCCGCCAGCCCCTCCTGAGGCTCCGCCACACGATCCCTACCAGCGGCCGTCCGGAGACTGGCCTCCGGGACTCTGAGCTCTCACGCCCAGCTCAAAAACATCCCGCCCCGGCATGCCGTCAATCGCGCATGGCACCCCTCGCCCCTGGCAGGGGAGACGGGTCGGGGGTGAGGGGTAAAGGCCCCCTTGGATTCCGGTGGTTTGAACCACGAATGGACCCAGCGCGGCTTCGCTTCGCTCAGCCGCAACCAGGTTTTTTGTGACTCGCCCGAGCGCTGAAGACTGCTCGTGACGAGTGTCTCGGGGCAACGCAGTTCAGGCTTGTGACACGATGCGAGCGATCTGCGTTCCGGGGGCATTTCAGCGGGTACCAGTGACAAGTGCGACTCAGGTTCGTAAGTTGATGCTGCTGACAGGGCATTTCACTTCCGAACATTGAATGGCTTTCGAAATCGAGACCTTCGTTCGTTGCTCTTCGGTGCGGCGCAAAATGCCAGCACAAAACAACTTGTACAACTCGCTGTATGAAACCTTTGCTTCACGCAAAGAAATCACCTGTTAGTAGTACACACTAAAGACTCAAAAAGCAGCTGCAAAGCGGAAGCGTTTGGGGGTAGCAGAAATCGCGCACGGCAACCTCAGCCCTCAGTCACGATCCGGATGCCGAATCTGCTGCCAGTAACTGTCAAAACTGAATTCCGGGCTGTTGTCGCCGTCATGACATTTCACACAGCCCGAGTCGCCCCGCGCCTGCTCCAATGTCACCCGCACTTCACTCGCCGCCGCCTCCGTATTGCCCGCCTCAATCAGCTCCACATGCCGACTGCCCGGCCCATGACAGTTCTCGCACTGGTTTCCCGGAAGCAGTGCTGACAGAAGCTTGTCAGCGTCCGTGTCGGCCTGCTCCGCCGGCAGAAATCCCCCGTGATAACGCACGTAGTTCTGCGGATCCCAGCCGCCCACATGACACGACAGACACTCCGGATCAAATGCCCGGTTGATCCCATGCAGACGCTCAGCCCCCGGACGACCGGCAGCCGGATCGAGGCTTTCCAGCCCATGAGCATGTGCTGAATTCTGCCAGACCTGCAAAGCTTTGGTGTGGCATTCACCGCACTTCGCAGACCCCACATATCCGGCACCACTGGGATGACCCACCGCCGGCTGAGCCACAACCATCCGCTCGTCACGCAATCGCTGCTGATAACCCCGCATAATCTCCACCATTGCCTCGTCATCACCAAAACGCGGGCCGGACAGAGTCACCAGTTCATAACGCACCGACTGCTCGGAATCCTGAGGGTAAAAACCCAGCACTCCCGCTGTTCGCCCCTTTTCGCCCACCTGCACCAGACGCACACGACCAATCTGCTCCGGCACAGACTCCCCTTCACCAAACCCCTGCGCACTCACCACCACATCAAACCCCTGAAACTGCTCCGCCAGCTTCCGTGACTCCTCAAGAGTCGACTGCGACAGCAGGATCCGCACCTGTACCTGCTCCTCCTCAAATTGCTTCAATACCCGCTGCAGCGCTTCCGCCGGATCCGACCAGGTCACGTCAGCATTGCTGCTGTCCTCAGGCAGCACCTCCCGGCGAATCGTCTCACTCATCACACTGGTCACACCCACCTTCACTCCACCAATCTCAATCACCCGCATTGCCAGGGGAGTCCCCACATCGGCAGATCCGAAAAAAGTCAGATTGGCGCTGAGAAATCCCAGATACTCGTCGCCGTCCGTCAGATGCTGAGACAGCAGATATCCAGGCTCCAGACGCAGCTCCTCAGGCCCCACCGCCAGGCCCACATACTTCAGCTGCCGTAATGCTTCCAGCGTCGCTTCAAACTTCATCTGCGCCTGCGACCCGGTACGACTGGAAATACTGCCGGCATCCACACCTCGCACCGCCCACCCCAGCGACTCCAGCTGACGAAACAGACCGGCCCGGCGAGTCATTCCGCCAAGTTGATTGGCTGTACAGCCGCAGGGTTCAAAATAACCCCGCTGCTCAGCAGTCGCCACCAGCACAAAAGATGGCTTCGGCCATGTCGGAAACCGCAGGTCCGCCTGCGGAGCTGCCGTCGCTGCAGCAGCAGGAGCACCAGCAGCAGGAACATCAGCAGACGGAACAGCCGCCACAGCTGACTCAGACTCAGCTGCCGGCTGCCTCACACCCGTCTCAGCCGGCTTCGTTCCCGCTGGAGGAAACCACACCATCGCTGCCGCCAGCAGAATCATTCCGCTGAACCCCAGCACCACAAAAACTGCTGTTCTGTTCATCTGAACGCCTCAGTTCGAATACATCATCAGACCCAGCGAAATCGCATCACCCGACGGATGATTCGTCTGCAGCCTGACAAAACCCGGATTGCTGGCCGTTCGCTGCGTCGTTGGCCGACCCGGCGGAATCTTCAGCGTCAGCCGATAACGATGCACCGTGCCTGAAGGCTCCCCCAGCGGAGCAATTGCGGCGGAAATAAATGACGGATCAGCTTCTGTCTTCGTAATCGCAAACGGCTCCTGCATGTCCTTCTCGTCCACAATGACCAGCAGCTGAAACTCCTTGCCCTCCGCTGCGCGAAATGAACCCATCATCAGCGTCAGAGTCTCAGGGTTCAGTTGTGTCCCCGGCAGTGGCTGCAGACGAATCGCCCCGAATTTCCGAGCCTTCACTGTAATCCGCACAGGATCCTCAGATACCGAAGTCCACAGCAGCAACTCCTCAGAAAACAACCCCGAAGGAATGTCCTGAGCAACCTCCGCCTGCAGCGTAAAGCCCCCCACAAAACTGTCCGTACCCAGCTCCTCGATCGTCATCGGAACCACTTCCACACGCACCTTGCCGGATGGACTTTCCACCTTCTCTATCGCGAATTTCTCGTGCAGCCGGGACGCGATTCCACCCTTAAAGCTCGCTGCCTTGTCGTAGATGCTGCCGAAATCCCACGTGAACTGAGGCATCACGTCAAATGGCATCTCGATCGCACCCTCCACCGCGACCTTCAGCAGCGGATTCTTCGGATCGTTTGTATGCACGTCCCCGCCATGCCGAAACGCCCGATCCGGCGCATCACCCGCTTTCCAGTTGATCAGCAGCACGGCCTTCTCTCCAGGTGCCACTTTCACCCGATCCACTGCCGACTCAGCCGACTCACCAAACCCGAACTTTGTGCACTTGCAGGTAGTGTTGCCAGCCTTCAGCTCCAGCTCCGCCTCACCCCGGTTTTCCACGATGAATCGATGCGAGTTCTTACCCATGACCGGCATGCGACCAAACTCAAACACCGGATCCTCAATCACCGCCACAGGCCACGGACCCTGCTCACTGGCCACAGGCAGATCCGAGACCGACTTTGGCTTCGGTGACTCAGGTGCCACCGCCTTGCGCTCGGCCTGCATCTGCTTCAGAGAATCCGCCAGCGTCTGCTCGGGCTGCTGCCTCAGCAGCAGCACAGCAACCAGTACTCCACCCAGCAAACCCACTCCGACCAGCACCTTCTGCATGATTCACTCCACAACTCACCACGCTAAAAACCGTTCGACGCAGACGCCGTCAGTTGCTCCAGCCGCTTCAGCACAGCCGGCCCCAGCAGTTGCTCCTGATGCCCCCATCGCTCGTTCACTCGCTGCAGAGCCAGTGCTCTGCCCGCAGCCTGAATCGCCCTGTCCAGCTCACCAACCAGCCACAATGACTCAGCAAACTCCGCCCACAGCACCGCCTTGCCCCGATATCGCCGCAATACCTGATCATAATCCTCACACGACTGCTGCTGCAGAGGCAAATCAGCCAGAATCCGCCCCACAGCACCGCGACAGCGACCACGGTAAAGATACCCCGCCGGACTGCGAATGTCAGCCTCAATCAGCCGCTCACACGCCGCTTCGCAGTTTTCCAGAAGTTCCTGAAATCGAGCCCTCTCGGATGGATCCAGAACCGGCTCCGGCTCTGCACCACCCGCACCCGAACGCACCGCACACTCAGTCAGCAAACGCTCCGCCAGCAGCTCCACACGCTGCTGATGCGGACGAACGGCCAGCCTGTCCGCCCGCTCCGCCTCATCCAGCAGTCGCAATGCCGCCGCCGGATTGCCCTGGCCCGATTGCTGCTCCGCTGCTCCCAGCAAAGCCTTCAACCTCAGCGCCGGAACTGCACCCAGCCAGACAATCAGAGCCGCCAGCACCAAAAATCCGGCTCCCGCACACCGCCGACTCCACGCCCCGACTCCCGCACCCGCTGCCACCAGGACAGATTCGCCAGCCTCCGAAAATGATCCGCCACACACCACCCCCAGACAGACCAGCATCACCAGCATCACCGCAGGCATCTCAAAGCCTCCCGCCGCCAGCAGATGCACACTTAGTCCGCACAGACCACTCAGTCCCGCCAGTCGATCCAGCGGCCCGGGCTGCACCGTCCGGCCGGACACAAACAGCATTCCCCCCAGCAGCAGCACCTCCAGCCATTTCTCGGCCAGTGACTCAAGACTCAGCCACTCCCAGCCCGTATCCAGGACAAATGCCAGTAACAGGCCCCGCCACAACATACCCGCTGACCGCCGCGACGACCAAACACCTGCCGCCACACCCGGCACCAGAACAGACTCACCTCCGACTGCAAACTGCCGCACCGCAGCACCCAGCAGCAACAGCAAACCCGCCAAACCAATCACACCACTCGAAGACCACGCATCCAGCAGCAGGTTGTGCGGATCACGAATCTCTTCACTGGATTCATCCGCTTTCCACGGCATGTAGCTTTCACGAAAATTGCCCGGTCCGGCACCCGTCCACGGCTGCTCACGCAGCATTCGAACAGCCCCTGTCCAGTACATCAGGCGAAACTGAAGTGAACGCGGAGCCTCAGCCAGAACTGCCGAATCCAGACTGCCATTCCGAACCAGTACGGCACCAGCCAGCAGCAAGCCGCAAAGCCCCGCCACACACACGCCCGCCAGCCGCCCAGCCAGCCGCGAAGTACGCCCCCACCCCGCACCACCCACCGCCAGCACAACTCCACCAAACACCACACCAAGCCACGCCGATCGACTCTTCGTCAGTACCAGACAGTACCCGCAAATCAGCACCGGCAACAACAACCTGACCCACTCCAGCGCACTCAGCCTCGCTCCGCCACTCCGCAGTCGCCCCATCATCCGCCCTGCCATAAACAACAGACCCGCAGCCAGCAGGCCGGCCAGAGTATTCGCGAGCGCAAACGTACCAATCGGCTCCTGACTGTACAAAGCACGATTCTCCCACAACACCCGCCCGCTGCCCTCCAGCGGTATCTGCAGCTCACGAAATTCCGCCAGGATCTGCTGCACCTGCGCATACGACACGTCGCTGCGAAGTCCGGCACCCGCTCCACCTCCCGACCACGCATCCAGAATCTCACGACGCTCCCGATACCACTCCGCATTGGACGCATAGACTAGGTGATGCTGAGCTGTACCGAGACAGGCCTGACCCACCGCAATCGCCGTCACCAGCTCCAGCAGCACCGCCGCACCGCGACCCGTCACACAGGAACGACTCAGCACCAGCCACGCACCCAGCAGACCACACCACTCCAGTGTCAGATTCACTGCGGCACGACGATCACCCTGCACCTGAAACACATGCCACGTCGATACCACATGCCCCACCACCAGCAGCAGCACTCCCGCATCCATCCAGCCACGCACGGCTCCGCTCCGCTGACGCTGCTCTGCACCCGCCCCACGATCACCAAAACAGAACAAACAGGCCACCACACACCAGCCCGCGGACAAAATCAGTCCACGACCATCCGCAGCCTCCTCCGCCACCCACCAGCTGCCCGCACTCAAAAGCACCAGAGCAGCCCTGGTCCACAAGTCTTGCATGGCAGTCAGGTCCTGTCTGATCCGGTCAGCACACCCTGCTCACGCCGCAGACGCCCCTGCATCTGACCCACAGAACTGCGCCCCACAAACTCCAGAATCGCCACCACAGTCAGCACCATCAGAATCACACTCATCACAATCGCAGCACCCACCCAGTCCTGAACCTTGTACAACAGCAATGCACAGGCCCCCGTCATCATCGTCATCAAATGCACCGTCAAAACCGCATACACCGGCTTCAAACCCAAATCGACCAGACGGTGCGACACATGACTCTTGTCACCATGAAACGGACTGCGACCCTGCAGCAGACGAATCAGAATTACTGTGCAGAAGTCATACAGCGGTACCGCCATCACACACAACGGCGCCAGCATCACATGCCGACTGCCACTCCGCTGGTAAAACGTTCCCGCCACCGTCAATGTCGCCAGCAGAAAACCAATCAGATTACTGCCGCAGTCACCCATGAAAATCGCCGCCGGAGGACGGTTCCACACCAAAAATCCACACAGTGATCCCGCCAGCAGCAGCAGCAGCAAGGCCACCTCCCACGCCGCACGCTCCACCATCAGCAGCAAAATCGAAGCAAATAACACCGCCGCAATCAAACCAATCCCCGCAGACAAACCATCCATGTTGTCCAGAAAATTCATGGCATTCGTCAGCACCAGGATCCACAGCACCGTCAGACCAAAACCAAACCACGGCTGCGATACAAACACCGTCGCCCGCACACCACTGCCAGCCACACAGCCGGCAACCAGAAACTGCAAACCCAGACGCAGCTTCCACGACAGACTCCAGCGATCATCCGCCAGTCCCGTCAGAAACAAAACCACCGCTCCCAGACCAATCGCCACCAACTGCACTCGCAACCCCGGTGACGATTCAACACCCGCCAGAACCCCGGCAGCCGGCAGAATCAGTGCCGGTATCAGCACCCCCAAAAAAATTGCGATCCCGCCGCCACGCGGAGTCGGAACGACGTGCACCTTGCGATCGCCAGGCAGGTCAATCAGTCCCAGTGCAGGAGCCGCCCGGCGGACCAGCGGAGTCATGACCACCGCCAGCAGAAATGCCCCCAAAAATCCCAGCCCCAGCAAAATTCCCATCACACCGCCTTCGCAGATCACCCCAGAACAGCCCGCTCGATGCGACTCCACTACGAGAAATTCGACCGTCTCCGCCAGGCGAATTCCCCAAACACAAGCCCACACACGCAAATTCCAGCGGATTTCCATCCAAAACACACGCCCCGCCCGCTACAGCCCACGCACGCCACCAACTCCCCTTTGTAATTTCTGCAATTCCTCTGCTGAACTCTGCCGAATCTGACGAATTCAGCAGCAGTCACTTCACAAAAAATTGTAGTTTTGGCAGACCACAAACTCCGGACAAAACTATCCCAATCAACACTAAACATCTGCCATTAAATAACTTACGAACAATCCAGAAAAACCGATTGTCTGCGGCGCAGCAGTTGCTACCTTCATGTCATCAGGACGATTACAACTCGACACGGCTGTCGAATCGGTTTGACAGTGCTGATTTCTGCCCCCCGGCCGAAATCCGCATCCGGCTCACCGAAACACTGGTTCAGCAATCGCCCGGCATTCCTTCGGCCCGCCCGGCCCCATCGCTCTGACGACAGGAAATCTCTGCCATGCGAACGACTCTCACCCCCAAAACCGTCCGCCGACTGCTCGCCGCCGACGGATTTCTTGACCTCAATCTGCCCGCAGAAGCCATCAGCGAACTGCACAGAATCTCCGATGCCGGTCCGCTCGAAGGTCCGCGACAACTGCTGCTGGGGATCGCCCTGAAGGCAGACGGGCGGACCGTGGACGCCATCCGCAGCCTCGAACGGGCAGCCCGCATTATGCCCGCACCAATTCGTCGCTTTGCCTGGCGCGAACTGGTGGAATGCTATCGGGCTGTCGGCAGTGAAGAGCTGGCAGAGCTGGCCGGAAAACTCGGCGGCACAGATGACCTGCAGCTCCGCATTGCCCTGCCCTGCTCCCCGCTCACCCTCGACATCGATGCTCCTGCCTGGTCCCAGTGAAACCCGGCCCACCACCCGCACAACTGGTCGTTTTCTGCCCCCCGGCACTGCACATCAGCAGTTTTTTCCGACCGTTCATTTCCCGACCGCCGGCAAAACGGAATCCCGCGGCAACCGCCTCAAATCCGATCTACCCCCAGGATTGCCCTGTGGCATACACTGTGCCATCAGACGCCAACAATCCCGTTGCGCGCCTGAATCGCTTCAAGTCTGCCCAGCACACGGAAGGGAATCCCCTGCCATGGCAGTCCGCCGGAAATTTTTACTCCTGACGCTGCTCTTCTGCTGCATCCTCGCACCCGGCTGCCGCAAAAAACAGTATGCCCACGTTCTCAAACAGGACGATCGGGACATGGTCGGCAGCCACAACGCCGGCGCTGAAACATGGAAGCCCCTCATCGATGAATCCGTGTCCCGGCTGCTCGGAAAATCCAGCCAGACCATCCTTCAGACCTCCCATACAACCATCCGTGAAGACGGCAGCCTCGCTCGCTCCGTCTGCTTTGTCGGAGTCGAAAACAAGAGCGGTGAAACCATCGGCGACTTCAAGGATCAGATCTACGAACACATCAGCACACTGGTCAGCCAGGACCCTCAGTACCGCATGATCAGCAAACGTTACGTCGACGCCGCCATGGCCGAACTCCGCTGCAATCCTGACAGCCTCGTCCTGCCGCAAAAACAGCGCGACTTCCAGATGGTGCTGGAAAAAAGCAGTCAGCCCATCGACTACCTGCTGTTCGCCCGCGTCACCTCCGGCACCACCAACAGCAATGGCGACTACCAGCGCGATTACCTGCTCACACTCGAACTGCTCAATATTCACACCGGTGAATCCGTCACCGAATCCGCCATGCTGCGGAAAGGCTACCACAAGCGACGCTGGGGACGCTGGGTGCACTACGGCGATGACGACGACGACTGACCCGTCCCTCACCCCTTCACCGCAGCTCGGGCTTTCCAGCCCGAGCCCACCCCAACACCCGTAGCCCGACCTTTCCATACACAACCGACCAAAGCCAGTTCCTGACGTGAAAAGGCACAATCGGCGTTCCAAAACAACGGGTTTCTGCAGGACAACTCTCCGGCAAATGCCCAGGCTGCACTCTGTCCTTCGCGAATCTCCGGCCCGAGCTGTGACTGATCCCGAGCGTCCCTCATGACCGGACCACGCTCCACACACTGCACGACTCAGTCAGTCCTGACGGTACTGCTGCTGGTCGCCTGCTGCCTGGCCTCAGGCTGCCGCAGCTCACAAAAACAGCACCACACCGGCCTGCAGGCCTGGCGCTCCGGTGACCTGCAAAACTCCGCAAAACGTCTGCAGAAAGCCTCCGGTCCGCTCAACACCGAAAAAGAACTGCTCCTGCTGGACCAGTCCATCATCGCTCTGGCCAGTGGCGAACCCCACGTGGCCGAATCACACCTCCGCTCAGCTCGCGATCGCATCGACTACCTGAAACAAAAAAACGCCGTCGAACAGACCGCGTCCGTGCTGTCAGACTCCCGCGCCATCGCCTGGTCCGGTCGCGAATTCGAACACCACATGCTTGTCAACGTCGCGATGCTCTCCAGCCTTGTCAATGACGGCCAGGATGCCTGGGCATGGTCGCTGCAGGCCATGCAGACGTCCAAAGACAGACGGGATGCTCTGGTCGCCGCTGCCACCAAATCCTCAGGCAAAACGGCCACCTCGGCCACCTCGGACAGCACAACAGCGGTCACACCCGCCAGCTTCGAAAACAGCCCGCCTCCCAAAATCACCGCCGAAACGCTCGACCAGCCGCTCGCTCTCGCCGCCTACCTCACCGCCATCGTCCACTCCGAAAAACCCACCGAGACCGCGGAAACCGAACGGGCACTGCAGGATGTCCGCCTCTGGAATCCGCAGTTCAGCACTGCCTCTGCCGGCAAACTCACCCCACTGGGAATCCAGTGCCGCAAAACGCACGGCACGCTGCACGTCATCGTACTCGCCGGCGTCGCCCCGGAATGGGTCTCAGAATCCTGTGAACCCACCTCCGCCGCTCTCCTGATCGCCGACCAGATCCTCTCAGCACAAAGCAAACACTCACTGCCGCCAACCCTGTTCTCCGTCAAAATTGCCCGCCCCCAATCCACGGATCCCGCCCGCGCCGATCTGACGCCCGGAGCCGCCATCGTCGGCACCGGAATCGGCACAGAACGTCGCCAGCTGGGATTCTCCACCATCGTCGACCTGCGCGAAGTCGCCCAGGCCTCCTACCTCGCCGGGCGCGACAAAGCGATTGCCGATGCAGTTGTTCGTCGAGTCGTCAAGAAGGGAACCGTCGTCGCTGCCAAAGCCATGTCCAACCAAAGCCTCGACTGGAAAGCGGACCTCGCCATGTCCGCCGTCGGAGTCGCCTGGGAGGCTCTTGAAAAGGCCGACACGCGATCGTGGAGCACCCTGCCGGCCGCAGTCCGCATTGCCGCTGAAGAACTGCCTTCAGGCGAATACAACCTCGACCTCTGGACGCGACCTCTGAGCGAACGCTATCCCGTCCATGCTCAGCCCGTCAAAGTCCGCATTGAAGACGGCCGCAACACCTGCGTCCTGCTGACGATGCCAGCCGACCGCATCACCGGCGCCATCCTCCTCGGCGGCGCCGACCGAAACATCATCCCCGCACCGTAATACTCCGCCTCCCAGCCACCGGGAGGGCGAAGCTGGGATGGTGAAACGGTGATAAGGACACTGGCAGAGAGGACGAGAACATTCCACTTTGCCGGCTCTCAAGCGTCTGCCGATTCCAGCTTTTCACCTCACGCAAAGGCGCAAAGGCGCGAAGATGAAGTGCTGGGAAAGTGAACATTTTGTCCTGACTTTGCGTCTTTGCGCCTTTGCGTGAGACCAACAGTGCTGGCAACAACCCGTCACGGAAGAGATGTCAAGTGGCTGGCAGAGCGAAAACATCCCGATTTCCCCATTCTCACACTGTTTCACCATCCCAGGGCGAAGCTCCTGCTGAGCCGCAGCGCAGCAACACAATCCGGATACGGGTGACTGCTTTCAAGGATGCACCTGAGCAGCTTCCCGCCAGTTCCAAACACGCAGGCGCCCCGCCAACACACAAAAACATCGGTCAGCACCCGCGGGTGCTGACCGGTGAGGAACATGCAGGCAGTGCAGCCGGCGTTGCCAATACACGGCAACGGCAGGACCGGAGCCCAAACAGGCTGCTGTACAACCATGCTGCCCCGCCACAGTCATCCGCCAGCCGGATGCACCTCCGCAGCGGCAGACACGCAGCGTCAGACATATCCGGCGCAGTCCTGCAAGTTCACGGCACCCTGCCTTGCATCAGCCGGTCCGTCAGGTCGCTGCCGAAACCTGTTCGCGTTTCATATTCCGTTTGCGGTACACGACGACGCTTAAGCCGAGCCCGATAAACCCGAAAACCATCGAGGAAGGTTCAGGGACACTTGTACTGACACAACAAAGCTCCACCTCAACGCTGTAGGCATTCGTCGTAAATGGCAGCGCCGTATTAAGAATCGCATTTCCACCGGAGTCCACAAACGAATAACTCGCCAATAAGGAATTAAGAGGATTGTATACAATCATCATTCCGGAAATGTTATTGCTTGTGTGGGTGGAAAAATTATACTCCGTCAACGGAGTACCAGCGGCAAATGGATCATAGTCTCCGAGAAACCACGACGTGGTGCCCGTTTTCTGTGTGAACAGCGCAATTGTCACTGGAAGTACGCCGCTGTTGGCTACTTCAAGTGCCACACCTGAAGCCGCGATGCCTCCGGTGATCCCAAACTGATACTCGAGTGCAAGCTGGCCGTTGCCCTCATTGGTAAGCGTATCATGCGACTGGAAGAACAGGTGCTGCTCCGGCCCCGCGGACTGCGTAAATCCTTCTGAATACGGACGGCCACTGAACGCAGGTGAAGCATACGGCTGAGAAACCGTGGCGGTCCGACTGACGATCCCATAGACCGCAGGGTCGGGGCTGTTGCCTGGGGCGTCATAAATATTCGCGTCAAACTGCGAAGTTGGCTGGAATGCCGGTGTATTGCTGGTTGTTACATTCACCGGCCACATCAGGTTCGCAACGCCCATCGCCGTAATAACGACTGTCTCACAAATTGAAAGTTCCATAAATCCTGAACTTTGGCAGATTTCGCGCGGCTGACCCACACAGACACACAGAGCCCCTCTGCAAACCGCACTACCTCCGCGCCCTCTGAGCCTCTGTGGTTACACAAACGTAACCGTACACCACAACCAGCAGTCGAAATCTTCGATCGACTGGACAGCGTTCCGGCCGGTTCAGGTGACGTCAAATGTCCTGCCGCGTCAAAGCCATCACCCAGTGGGATTCGGCTGCCCAATGGGGTCTGCATTTTCTGCCAGAAGCAGAGTCAGCAACGATCGAAACAGTGGTCAGTGCTGCGGCACGGCTGGCAAATGGCACCGCAGGCCGGAACCAGAAATTCCGCGATCGTGAAGAGAAAGTCACATGCTGACATTTCCGACTCACCTGCCGATTGACTTTTGCACGCAGCCGGCAGATTTTCACAAGAGCCTTGATGCGGTCACACACGTTATCACGTCGTTACCTGGAAGCTCAGCCATCCTCAGTTCGTGCGAACGTTCCGCACGGAAGGGCGTCGGGGCACCGTCAACCGCACCCGCCTGCCCCGAGTACAGAGGCGCCCTGGCAACGCGAAAAAACAAATCGCCCGGTAAGCGTCGCAAGGTACAGATCGTGTGCCGCGGGCCGCCGGCCGAGGGGTCCCGGACGCCTTCAGCACGGCAGTGGTTGCGGCCCCAACCCATATGACTGCGCTGTGCGGTGACGAGAAAGCACGCTGAACGAATCAAATTCCAACCCCAAAAATTCGTGCTCATTCGTGTCCATTCGTGGTTCAAATCCCCCCACACCACCAACCCCTCGAAAAACCCCAGCACAAGCACACTCAACCAATCAAGTCCCAACCCCCAAAAAATTCGTGTCCATTCGTGTCCATTCG